>ERZ808240.1041-NODE-1041-length-35330-cov-12.561928_pt1 | contig 35330 bp, 29 predicted proteins | sample MGYA00521084_ERZ808240 | MGnify/ENA primary metagenome ERZ808240 (study PRJEB31516, sample SAMN03275571) | gut metagenome | biome: mammalia-associated habitat; material: feces | host: Papio cynocephalus | place: Kenya | collected 2012-08-06 ... | reverse complement strand
TCCGCGGAGCTCCTGCAATGCCGTTTTTTTATCCGCACTGCGCATCAGAGTCTCTCCGATAAGCACCGCATTCGTTCCGTTCTCTTCCAGTCTCGCGATGTCCTGTCTGGTCTTCATGCCGCTCTCAGATACGAAGAGGATGTTCTCCGGCACCAGTTCCCGCAGCTGCACGGAGTTATTGATATCCACCGTAAAATCTTTCAGATTCCGGTTATTGACACCGACAATCCTTGCACCGGCGCCAAGTGCCATCTCCACTTCTCTCTCATCATGAGCTTCTATCAGTGCTGACAGACCAAGTTCTCCTGCGATTCCCGCATATTCTGACAACTGCATGGGGGACAGGATGGCACAGATCAGAAGCACCGCATCCGCACCGATATTTTTTGCCTCATAGATCATGTATTCGTCCACTGTGAAATCTTTCCGGAGTAACGGGATCTTCACCGCCTGACGGATCTCGGTCAGGTATTCGTTCTTTCCCTGAAAATACGCTGGTTCCGTCAGTACCGAAATAGCATCCGCTCCCGCTGCTTCGTATTCATTTGCAATCTGCACATAGGGGAATTCCGCAGCGATCAGTCCCTTGGAAGGAGACGCTTTTTTCACCTCACAGATAAAGCTCATTCCCTGCTTTGCCAGTGCCTGTTCAAAAGGAAATCCCGTATTGCTGTCCAGATCCTTTGCTCTGGCGATCTGCTCCGCAAGGGGCAGTGTTTCTTTTGCCGCTGCCACCCGCTCTAAAGCGGAAGCTGCTATGGTATCCAGTATCATTTTCCTGCCTCCTGCTTATACTTCATTACTTAACTTGATGAAACGCTCCAGTTGTGCCTTTGCAAGTCCGGTGTCGATAACCTTCTCTGCCAGCTTCACGCCGTCCGCCATGCTGTCTGCCTTGCCTGCCACATACAGGGCTGCTGCCGCGTTCAACAGTACCGCGTTACGCTTGGGACCTTTTTCCCCGTTCAGGATAGCTCTGGTGATCTCTGCGTTCTCCTGGGGCGTTCCGCCTACCAGATCCTCCTTTGTGCATCGCTCTAAGCCAAAGTCTTCCGGTGTGATCACATAATTTTTAAAGGTGCCGTTGTCAATCTCGCAGACTGCGGTAGGTGCGCTGGCGGAAATCTCATCCAGTCTGTCCTGTCCGTAGACTACCATGCCTCTCTTTACACCCAGATTGGACAATACCTTTGCCATGGAAGGCAGCAGGCTTTCATCGTACACGCCCATGATCTGATATACCGGTCCTGCGGGATTTGCCAGAGGTCCTAAGATATTGAAGATAGTGCGGATGCCCAGCTCCTTGCGGATAGGTCCCACATATTTCATGGCAGTGTGATATTTCTGTGCGAAGAGGAAACAGATGCCGATCTCTTCTAACAGCTTCTTACTCTGCTCCGGCTCTATGGTAATGTTTACACCCAGTGCTTCCAGACAGTCTGCAGCACCGGATTTGGAGCTGGCTGCACGGTTGCCGTGTTTTGCCACCGGTACGCCCGCAGCGGAGATCACGATAGATGCCGTGGTGGAAATATTGAAGGAATTGGAGCCGTCACCGCCGGTTCCTACGATCTCCAGTGCTTCCACATCGGCTCCCAGCTTTCTGCCGAACTTACGCATCTCTTCTGCGGAGCCGGTGATCTCTTCAATGGTCTCACCTTTCTGGCTTAATGCTGTTAAGTATGCACTCTTTAAAATATCGCTGGCTTCCCCGCTCATGATCTCATCCATAACGGTTTTTGCCATATCGTATCCGATGTCCTCATTTTTTACCAGTTTTGCTACTGCTTCTTTAATCATGTTTCTTCCTGCTCCTTTCTGGGTCTGTAAAAAATTAACGATGATCTGTCGTCCGTCCGGTGTCAGTACGGATTCCGGATGGAACTGTACTCCGTAGACCTGCTTTTCCGTCTGTTCTACCGCCATAACTTCGCCGTCTTCGGTGACTGCGGTAACTTTCAATTCTGCGGAAATCGTCTGCGGATTCGCTACCAGTGAATGGTATCTTGCCACGGTGATGACTTTTTTCATGCCCCGGAATAAAACGCTGTCCGTATCCAGAGTCGCCAGGGATTGTTTGCCGTGCATCAGGTGGGATGCATACGTTACGGTAGCTCCCGCCACCTCGCAGATAGCCTGATGTCCGAGGCAGATGCCCAGGATCGGGATTTTCCCGCCAAGCTGCCTGATCACCTCTTCGCAGACACCGGCTTGGTCCGGTCTGCCGGGTCCAGGGGATAATATAATGTGGGAAGGATTCATGGCACGGATCTCTTCCACGCTGCATTCATCATTGCGAATCACCCGGATATCCGGATTCACGCTTCCTACCAGCTGATACACGTTGTATGAAAAGCTGTCGTAATTATCAATCAGTAATATCATGCTTCCATTCCCTCCTGTGCTTTCTGAAGAGCCTGTCTGACGGCTGCCGCCTTCTGGATACATTCTCTGTATTCCTTCTCCGGTACGCTGTCCGCCACGATACCGGCGCCGGATCTGACGAATACTTTTCCATTCTTGGAAAAGGCAAGTCTTATGGCAATACAGGTATCCAGATTCCCGGTAAAGGAAATGTAGCCGATGGCTCCGCCGTAGATACCTCTCTTATTGTCTTCCAGTTCATTGATGATCTCACAGGCGCGTAATTTCGGCGCTCCCGACAGGGTTCCTGCGGGGAGAATGGCATCCACCGCATCCAGGGCATCTGCATTTTCTCTAATCATGCCTCTTACGGTAGATCCAATATGCATGACGTGGGAATATCTCTCAATGGACATATATTTTTCGACTTCCACGGTACCGATCTGACTGATCTTGCCGATGTCGTTTCGTCCCAGATCCACTAACATATTGTGTTCGGAGCGTTCCTTTTCGTCTGCCAGAAGTTCTGCTTCCAGCGCTTTGTCCGCTTCCTCTGTGGCTCCTCTGGGTCTTGTTCCGGCTAAGGGGAAGGTATGTAACACGCCGTCCTCTAACTTTACTAAGGTCTCCGGGCTGGCTCCCACGATCTCGCCGTCACTGCCGGAAAAATAGAACATGTACGGGGAAGGATTTGTGGTTCTCAGTACCCGGTAGGCATCTAAGAGACTTCCTTCCATCTCCGCTTCCAGGCGATTGGATAATACCACCTGGAAGATATCTCCCTCACGGATATAATGTTTGGCTTTCTCCACCATGCTGCAATAGGCTGCTTCATTGAACAGAGGCTTAAAATCCGTCCGGAGCTTACAGGGAATGTGCTCCGCCTTTTCACCGTTTAGCAGAAGTTCTTTCATATTGTTCAGTTCCCGCTCTGCTCTATGATAATTGATCTCCAGATCATCGGTCTTGATATTCAGGATCAAGATCAGCTTCTGTCTGTAGTTGTCAAAAGCGATGACTTTGTGGAACAGCATCAGATTCACATCCTGGAAGCCTTCCTCGTCCTTCGCATCCAGCCGCAGGGTCGGTTCGCTGTATTTGATATAATCATAGGAAAAATAACCTACCAGACCTCCGGTAAAGGAAGGCAGCCCCGGAAGTTTGGGACTTTTATTCTCTTCCATGACGTTCCTTATGATCCCTCTGACATCCCCGGAATCCGTCCGGCTGGTCAGTTCCGATTTTATTGTGGTCTTACCGTTATAGCAGGTGATCTCCAGCAATGGATCATAACCTAAAAAGGAATACCTGCCCCATCGCTTATCCGCCTCCGCGCTTTCTAACAGATAGACATGCCCGCTGACCTTTTTTAAGATCCTAAGCACTTCGATGGGGGTGGTCATATCCGCATACAGCTCGGTGCTGATGGGAATCACTCCGTAGTTCCCCTCTGCTGCAATGTCTTTACAATCTTCCAGTGTGGGTGTGATCTTCATATCGGTTGCTCCTCCTTAAAATTATTTTTTCCACACCTTTTCAGCGCTCCATTCTCAAAATCGCCTCTTCGAGGCTTTCTTTTTGCTCATTGAGGCTATCTCGCCAAAGAAATTTTTTCATGGCTCTGAAAAGGTTACAAAAAACCGCCCATGACAAAGCTTTACGTTTGTCAAGGACGGGTCATCTACATTTCCCGCGGTGCCACCTTGCTTCACAATTACTTGTGCTCTTACAGGATACCAGCATATCCCCGGCAACTGACGTATGCCCTCACGTCGCAGAATACTCGAAGTCTCCTATCGAAATATACTCTCGAATTGTCCTCTTTGACTGCGCCCTCCGTGGTCCATTTAACAACCTGCGTTCCAACCTTTCTCAGCCTCCGGTCTCTCTGTAAGTGCACGAACTGTTTTTATCTCCACATCAATGGTTTCTAACCGCTGTATTTAATTTTTATTTATATTACTGCTTTAGTGTACTAACGTCAAGTAGTGATTTTAATCTTTTTTTAAAAAGTCTTTGCGTATTTTATTTTTCTATTTTCCCACTTTGAGGAAAAGCTCTCGAATTCCTTCATAATAACCGATGGTCACCGTGGTACTGCCTTCCTCTCCTCCCGGAAAAGTATACTTGGCAAAATACGGCGTCGTCTCCAGCAGTGGATTTTGATCCTCGTATTTTTCCAGACCGGTCAGTTCCAGATATTCCGCATACCGGTCGATCATGGCATCCGTATCGATATCTTCCCATTGCTGTCCGGTGCGGACATAAAATTCATAGATTTTACCGGTATCCGCATCCAGATAAATGTCCAGAAAACGATTACTCTTATCCGCATTCCGTACGTCCGTAGACAGACTGATCTTCCATACCGCCAGATTGTTTCTCGGCTCCAGCACATCTATAGCTGAACAGATTACCGCTTCATAAGAGTCTTCCGACACTTCCTTTACTTCCCCGGGAAGAATTCCCTGCTCCTTCAGGGTCTGAATCTCCCGGTTGCACGCTTCATATACCGCTTCCTCCCGGATCTGTCCCTCTCCCGGCTGCTGGCGATTCTCCACAAACGCATAGGTGCCCGTCATTTCTCCGTAGTTGCCTGTCTCATTATCCACTCTGGTCAGGGACCGCAGTTCACTCTCCGGCAGGGTCTGACTGCTCAGACATCGTCCCAAAAGATACAGTTTTTGATTGCTGCTCATGCGGTAACGATATCCTTCCGCGCCTTCCACTGCCTCTGTGGTAATACTGTTTAAGAGTCTCGCATCTCTTCTGTCTGCAATCCATTCCGGTCCCCACAGAGCCGCCAGGATGACCACCACTGCTACCGCAAAGCCCAAAGAACAGCTCTTCCATTTATTCATCCGACTCCACCCCCTCGTCCGGAATCAAAAAGCTCATACAGCTTCCGGAACCCAGCGCACTCTCAATCTTCAGGTTGCTGTGATGCAGTTCCAGAATAGCGGTGCACAACGCAAGCCCCAGTCCCGCTCCGTTATGAGCCCTGGATCTGGATTTATCCACCATATAAAAAGCTTCCGTGATCTTATGAACTTCCTCCTCGGGGATACCGATTCCATCATCCCGCACCTGAAAATAGTATCCTTTCTCCAGACGCTTTCCTGTGATTTCCACGGTCTGCCCCTCCTCGGAGGCTTTGATGGCATTGTCGGTCAGATTGATCAAAACAGTCTTCAACAGATTCTCCTCGGCATAAAGTTCTCCCTTTTCCCAGTGAATGTCAACCTTCACCCTGCCGCCTTCCGGGTTCTTATTCTCATTATAGATTTCCTGCAGATACAAGAAAATCCCGGAGACATTCGTAGTCTTACGCTCGATTTCCTCCCGTCTGGTCACGATGATGTCCAGCAGTCTGAGTGCCATGGTCTCCAGACGTTTTCCCTCGGTATAGATATAATTGGCACACAGGAAATGCTTCTCATCATCCAGTTTTCGGGAACGCAACATGTCTGCATAGCCGATAATGGCAGTTAACGGTGTCTTCAGTTCATGGGAAAATGCGGCAATAAAATCTTCTCTGGCTCTGACCTCATTTTCCAGATTCTGAATATTCTGTTCCAGTGCCTCTGCCATATGGTTGAAATCCGCGGTCAGCTGCCCCATTTCGTCATTGCTGATCTGCTCCGCACGATAGCTGTATTCCCCCTCCGCCATTTTGCCGGTGGCGCGGGTTAAAAGCCTGATGGGTCTGGTCAGCCAGCAGGCAATCAGTGTCATGACCGCTCCGCTGCATAACAGTACGATCACCGTAACCTGACGATACATCCGAAATCCTTCAGTTCTCTCCGTATATACCGCAGTTACATTTTTCATGGTCTCCAGCGTCAGCAGACGGTCGGACACATTGATCCTGGTCTGTGTCTGGATATAATAGGAATCCCCCGACTGCAGCACCCGGTACACTCTTGTATTTTCTCCGCGTTCTTCCCACAGAGAGGTATCCCCGGTAAAACCTTCGCTGGCATACAGCACTTTACCGTTCTCATCGCTGATCCGCAGCAATCTGTTGCCGTGTTGTCCGCTGTTCTCCAGGTATACTCCGATCTGTTCCACTGTTCCGTCCGGAAGCACATCATATTTGGACGGAATGTTTAAAGCCGCCGTCTCAAAAGCGAAACTCAAAATACTGCTTTCGTCAAGCGCCTGCCTGGTCTCACGTTCCATGGAGGTCTGAAATACATAATTTACAAAAAAATAACCGTTTGCTCCGCATGCCACTGCCATGATCAACATCGTACAAAACAGTATTTTCCAGGAAAACTTCATACATCTCTCCTTTTACCCACTCCGGGTCATGCGATCTCCAGCCGGTATCCTACCTTATAGACCGCCACCAGCTGACGCTCCCATCCCATTTTCTTGCGCAGGCGCTGCACATGAAGTTCTAAGGTTCTGCTGTCTCCGTCATACTCTTCGCCCCACACTTTTTCATACAGGCTTTCCTTGAACAGTGCGATATTTTTATTCTGGATAAACAGCACTAAAAGCCCGTATTCTTTGTTAGTCAGCACCACGGGAACTCCTGCCTTGGTCACCATGCGGGCATCCATGTCCACCACCACATCACCGGCAGAGAGCTGCGCGCCTGTCTTATGAAATCTGCGCAATACGACCTCCACTCTCGCCAGAAGCTCCACGACGTCGAAAGGCTTCACCAGATAATCCTCTGCGCCAAGCCGCAGTCCCTTTACACGGTCCTTCACATCTCCCTTGGCTGTAATGAAGATCACCGGGATCTTTAACGGTCTGATATATTCCATGATGTCAAAACCGTCCACTCCCGGAAGCATAATATCCAGTAAGATCAGATCGAATTTTTCTCGCTCGATGCATTCGATTGCTTTCATGCCGTCCTGTACGCTTTTACAAAAATAGCCTGCTGCCGACAAATTCAGATCGATCAGATCACAGATCGGCTTTTCATCATCCACGATCAATATTTTTATCATTATGTCTGCCACCCCCAGTAGGCACGTATCTTCCCAACCAGTGCCTCTAAAGTATCCTCCTCCGTACATTCATAATTTGCGGTAAAATCTTCGTCCTTTTCAAATCCGGCAGTCCGCTGATAATACACAGTACACACCGTGTCTATTAACGCTTCCCCGGAATCTCCCTCGTAACTGTATTTTGCAAATACCACCAGATCCTTCAGACCATCGCCGTCCAGATCCTTCCCCTGGATCCCCTTCAGCGCATAGAGATTATCGTAATCCTCCATGGGCTGGAAGCTCCACACGATATTCCCCTGTTCGTCGATCAGATAAATCATAAACAAATCATATTCCGCCATCCGGTATACCCCGGGCACTACTTTCAGTTTTCCCAGTTTTTCAAAATTACGGGTATAGCTTTGTTCCTCGATTACCCGGAAATTATGGTTGAGCAGTTCTCCGTATGTCTCCGCGGTATAGAGGAACTCTGTGGAACGTCCATCCCGCACGAAGTTCAGAATACACGCCGGATTTTTATTCATATCGAAGCGGTTGATCTTGTCCGAGATCCGATAGTCTCTGTAAAAGCTGCCATCCTCCTGTAACAGCACATCTCCCACTTTATAAGATTCCTCCTGGTAATCTCCTCTGTCATTATGGCACTGGGCAATGAGAATAATATCCGTATCGCCGTCATTGTCCACATCCTGAAAAGATACCGATGCCAGTTTCTCTATGGGCTGCCGCAATTCTCCCGGATAGCAGTAATTCGCCTCCAGTTGATCCGTCTTATACAAGACCTGCCCGTTATCATCTGCGATAAAAACCGCCAGCCTGTGGTACCGCCTGTCCAATGCCGCATAGAACCAGACTTCATCCACCGCCTCTTCCGGGGTATCCTCCGGCAATTTCTGAAGCGGCATGGCAAATACCTGATCCTCTAACAGACGAAATCCGTTTTCATCCAGATCCGTGATCCTCTCTACATTCTGAAGCCTGGACTGATACCTGCCATACTCTTCCGCCACCGCTTCTCCGCTTATTTTGGCTGCGATCACGGAAAAAGAAAAGGCAGGAACAAGCGTCAATAAAGTCACAAAAAGCATGATACATACTATGATCAGTATGTTTTTTCTCTTCCTGTCTTTCGGCATGTTCCCACCTCCTTTGTATCCTATTTGTTATATCTATACTTGCTTACTTTATATCCGGCAGATCATCGATAATAATGTGCCTGGGCTGGCCGGTGATCATGATCGGGGTCAGTTCCGCCTGGATCAGAGGCTCGATATAGTTCTTCATCTCTGCGGTCACGTAATCTCCCTCTTCCGTGATCCAGGAACGGGGCACTTTCTTCTCCAAATTTGCTACCTTATGCATATCGTAGAGATCCGTGGTGCAGATATAGGGATCCTGAGACACTCTCTTTAAGATCACCATCTGACCGGTCTTGCCTTCAAAAGCTGCCTTTACCGCGGTTCCACCTACCTGATAAGCCTCGGTGATGTCCACGCGGGAGGTCAGATGTCCGGCGCAGCGCTGCAGAGTAGACAGTTCAATAGCTCTGGACTTGCAGCCTAATTTCTCGATGATCAGGTCGGATAAATATTTTCCAGTACCGGATAACTGCACGTGTCCGAAAGAATCTGTCTTATCCGAATGTGCAGACAATTCGCAGACATATCTGCCGTCCGCGGTCTTGATACCCTCAGATACCGCAATGACAATGGACTGTTTCTCGCTGACCAGTTTCTTTACCTTTTCCAGGAAGTTATCCACATCAAAAGGAACTTCCGGCAGATAGATCAGATCCGGTCCCTCGCAGTCTTCACTCTTGGCAAGTACTGCCGCACCGGTAAGCCATCCGGCATTTCTTCCCATGATCTCGATGACCGTCACGCTCTGCATCTCATAGATCAGACCATCACGTACCAGTTCCTTGGTAACGGTCGCGATATATTTTGCTGCACTGCCGTAACCGGGCGTATGATCCGTACCCTCCAGGTCGTTATCGATCGTCTTGGGTACACCGATAAAACGGATCGGGCTGCCAACTGTCTGGGCGTAATCAGAAAGTTTTTTAATGGTATCCATGGAGTCATTGCCGCCGATATAGAAAAATGCCATGATCTCCAGTTCTTCCAGAATTGCAAATATTTTCTCATAGATAGCTTTGTCTTCACTGATCTCCGGCAGCTTATAGCGGCAGGATCCCAGGAAAGATGCAGGTGTTCTCTTTAAAAGTTCCACATCCATATCGTTGCGGATCTTCTCCCCCAGATCCACGATCTTCTTCTCCAAAAGTCCCTGGATGCCGTAACGCATGCCGTATATGGTATCCGCCCCCATATCCTTTGCTGTCTTATAGACGCCCGCCAGGCTTGCATTAATTACCGCGGTGGGACCTCCGGACTGTCCTACGATCACATTTTTCTTCATAATTTTCTCCCTCTGTTGATTCACTACCATAATAATAAAACACCCACCAATCGGAGCCTCCGGTTGATGGGTGTTCTCATTCTTAAGGTTCCGTCGAACCTATTTTACCAAACTTACTGTCTCTCTGGCAATAGCAAGTTCCTCATTCGTAGGAATTACCATAACAGTGGTCTTGCTGTCGGGAGTGGAAATAGCGATCTCCTCGCCTCGCTTGTAGTTTGCATCCTCGTCGATGGATACGCCCAGATAGCCCAGATGCTCGCATACCAGGGAACGAACTAAAGGTGCGTTCTCACCGATACCTGCTGTAAAGCAGATCACATCTACACCGTTCATTGCTGCTACATAAGAACCGATGTATTTTGCTACACGGTAGCAGTAGGTGTTCATGGTGCGGATGCAGTGTGCATCGCCGTTGTTGTAACCGGCTTCCAGATCACGGAAATCGGAAGACAGGTTATTGGACAGACCGTATACTCCGGACTTCTTGTTCAGAATGGTCATGATCTCGTCGATGTTCTTGCCCTCTTTGTGAGCGATGAATTCCATGATGGCGGGATCGATATCACCGGAACGGGTTCCCATGATCAGACCTTCCAGGGGAGTCAGACCCATGGAGGTATCTACACATTTGCCGTTCTTAACTGCAGATACACTGGCACCGTTACCTAAGTGGCATACGATAATCTTCAGATCTTCGTACTTCTTGCCCAGAACCTCAACAGCCTTCTTGGATACATAAGAGTGGCTGGTTCCGTGGAAACCGTAACGTCTGATCTTGTATTTTTCATAATACTCGTAAGGCAGACCGTACATATAAGCTTCCTCAGGCATAGTCTGATGAAAAGCGGTATCGAATACAGCTACCATGGGAGTGGTGGGCATCAGCTTTTTGCAGGCGTTGATACCGATCAGGTTCGCAGGGTTATGTAAAGGAGCCAGGTCGTTGCACTCTTCGATGGCTTTCATAACTTCATCGGTAATGATGATAGATGCTGCGAACTTCTCACCGCCGTGTACGATACGATGTCCTACAGCGCCAATCTCATCCAGGCTCTTCACCACACCGGTCTTAGAGTTGGTCAGAGCTTCCAGTACCAGGCGGATTGCTTCGGTGTGATCCGGCATGGGGGTTACGGTCTGCTCCTTCTCGCCGCCATCGGGGGTATAGGTGATCTGGCTTCCGTCGATACCGATTCTCTCGCAGAGACCCTTTGCAATGCATTTCTCGGTCTCGGAATCGATGAGCTGGAACTTCAGGGAAGAACTTCCGCAGTTAATTACTAAAATATTCATGATGAATTCCTTTCTTCATTTTAAATCTACTACAATAATGATCTATGATCCACGCTGCCCGGTGCGTTCAAAATCACTATGGCAACACATGAATACGGTGCGGAACAGATGTCCCGCACACGCTTATGTTCCTTCCGGTAATTATGCCAGCTGTGCCTGTACAGCAGTCAGTGCTACGACACCAACGATATCCTGCCAGGAACATCCTCTGGACAGATCGTTAACAGGCTTTGCAATACCTTGCAACATAGGACCGTAAGCTTCTGCCCCCCCCAGTCTCTGTACCAGTTTGTAACCGATGTTACCTGCATCCAGGTTCGGGAAGATCAGAACATTTGCATGTCCGTTGACAGGGCTTCCGGGAGCCTTGGACTTAGCTACGCTGGGAACCAGAGCCGCATCCAGCTGCAGTTCGCCGTCTAAGGTCAGATGAGGATACTCCTCATGTGCAATACGGGTAGCTTCTACTACTTTGTCAACCAAAGCGTGCTTTGCACTGCCCTTGGTGGAATGGCTTAACATAGCAATAACGGGCTTGGGTCCGATCAGGGACTTGAAGCTTCTGGAAGAGGTATCTGCGATAGCAGCCAGCTCTTCGGGAGTAGGATCCTGGTTCAGACCACAGTCAGCGAACAGGAAAGTTCCGTTCTCGCCCAGATCCTTGAATACGGTATCCATAACGAAGAATGCAGATACCAGCTTAACGCCGGGTGCAGTCTTCAAAATCTGAAGTGCAGGTCTTAAGGTATCTGCGGTAGAGTGGCATGCACCGGCTACCATACCGTCAGCGTCGTTTGCCTTAACCATTACGATACCGAAGGTCAGATAATCATTTAACAGGATCTCTCTTGCCTTCTCAGGGGTCATTCCCTTTGCTTTTCTGGTTTCATATAATAAATTCACATAGTCGTCCAACTTGGGAGTTGTTTTCGGGTTAACTACTGTTACCTTGGACAGGTCAACTTCCAGCCAGCCTGCACCATCCATGATCTTCTCTTCATCACCGATCATAATGATATCTGCGATGCCCTCTTCTACGATACGGGCAGCAGCCAGTAATGTTCTCTTATCATTAGATTCCGGTAATACAATTGTTTTTTTGTCGAGTCTTGCTCTCTCTTTAATCATGTCAATGTATGACATATCCATTCTCCTTTCCGGCGGGGCATACCCGCTTCCTCCCAAATAACTTCTGTAAAGTTTTGGCTTTATCTTAACAAACTGATGTATTTATATTATACTAAATACATCTGAAGTAGACAAGGGCATAATGTTCGCAAAATTGTATATTTTCAGATACAACCCTTGAATTTTAATTGCAAAATATGCTGATAACCATGCACATGTAAACACTTTCAGTGTATGTTATTTTTTTCACATACCCAGCTTGTATTTATATTCGTTTTATCGTATATTTCTTTTCACGAAAGGAGCCATATTATGAAGGTTAATGGTATTGTTGCAGAATACAATCCTTTTCATAACGGTCATGCTTACCAGATGCAGCATGCCAGGGAAGCCACCGGCGCCGATTATACGATCATCGTTATGAGTGGCAACTTTATGCAGCGCGGTGCTCCTGCCCTGTTGGATAAGTTCACCCGGGCAAAAATGGCTTTGGAATGCGGTGCGGATCTCGTGCTGGAGCTTCCCACCTGCTATGCTGCTTCCAGTGCGGAATTTTTTGCCAAAGGATCCATTGCCCTGTTCGACAAGCTGAGAGTCACCACAAATCTGTGTTTCGGAAGCGAATGTGGTAACATCAATACCCTGTCCCAGATCGCCGAGATCTTCTATACAGAGCCGGAACCCTACGTGGAATCCCTGCGCTGTAATCTGAAAAAAGGCATGTCCTTCCCGATTGCCAGGACCTGGGCTCTGCTGCAGTATGCACCTTCCTTAAGTGATGACAAAGATGTGCTGTCCTCTCCAAATAATATACTGGGAATCGAATATCTGAAGGCTCTGATGTCAAGGAACAGTAAGATTGTTCCTTTCACTACCACCCGTGTGGGGGCGGATTATCACGATAAGCGGCTGGGAACCAACCAGTGTTCCGCCATCGCCATCCGGCAATCCGTAGCTGCCGGGCATGATCTTACCTATCTGTCATTCCAGATGCCGGAAAATGCCTATGAAATATTTCGGGCTTCTCTGGATGAACAAAAACCTCTGTTTGCGGATGATTTTTCCGCGGCGCTGCAATATAAGCTGCTGACGGAATACTCCACAGGCTATGACAAATATCAGGACATTTCTTCGGATCTGTCCGACCGTATCCGGAATCTGCTTCCATCCTTTGTAGGGTATACTTCCTTCTGTGACCTGCTGAAGAGCAAGGATATGACTTATACCCGCATCAGCAGATGTCTACTGCATATTCTGCTGAATATGACTAAGGAAGAATTCGGAATCTGCCGGGCAGAAGATTATATCTCTTATGCAAGGGTACTGGGATTCCGTAAAGATGCCACACCGCTGCTCACCGAGATCAAGAAAAACAGCTCCATTCCCCTCGTCACCAGTCTGGCTGATGCAAGACAATCGCTTTCCGAGGCGGCACTTAGGATGCTGGATCAGGATATCCTGCGGAATCAGATCTATCTGGGGAATCTAGCACTCAAGAATCAAAAAGAAATGTTGAATGAATATCGGACACCGATCGTGATCGTATAGATTGAAAGTCAAATAATCAGATATTCTAAACTCCACAGAAAAAGGACTGCCCGCCCTTGGTTCAAACGCAATACGCCCAGGGGGAGACAGTCCTTTTCTGTCAGGTTACAAAAGTCATTCTTCTTATACTTTTACTAAAATCAGTCAAATAACAGACAATAGTAAAATTTCCAGCTTGAAATGGATTTATTTTTACTATAATTACGAAAAACAGTCTGTTACATAAAAAAATCGTTTCCTAAATCGTTTTTTTCTACTATTTTGGTCATTTTACGGTTATTTAGAAAAAAACAGAACAACATACTTTCTCATGTTCCTGGTTGCTGTACATTAGCTTGTTAGAGCACCCTTGGTCTTGGCTGTAGTTTCCCCACAATCGGGATGGATTAGGGACGACCTTCACCATTTAGAAACTAAAATTTTGTCTTTTACTTGTATGACCATACCTTCCCATGACCCTGTTGCAAAAGCTCCTTGTACGATTGCCGGATACACTCCCTGCAGCATTGCTCCCGTAAGTCTGGCAAATCCAAGTGAATTAACGAAAGAAGTTAATACAAAATTCACTGTGGAAGCAAGCAAAAATGGCACTGCAAATGTGAAATTCAAAATAATGGGCAGTCCAAATAAAACCGGTTCATTAATACTAAAAATAGAGGTTGGAACAGATATTTTTCCCAATGTTTTCATATGATTTGATTTTGCTCTGAAAGCCATCAAAAGGGATAATCCTAAGGTACATCCGGTTCCTCCAATCGTACACCAGTAAAGTAATGCCATCCACTCCGGATGAGGTGCCGGAGTTCCTGCTGCAAATGCTGTTATATTTTCAAGCCACATTGCCTGAACAAGTGGTGCAATTGACGCATAAACAACATTGGGATGAATACCCAGTAACCACACACAGGTACTTAAAACGACATAAATAAGAGCTCCCCAATATCCTCCGCCAATATTCCACTAATGGACGCTGAATAATGCCATAAATCAAATTCTGTACTGTTCCAAGCGAGGTTAACGAGCATAATACTCTGACAATCAGAAAAACTACAAATACAAGGCTCGCAGGAATCATCGTTTCAAACATATTAGAAACATTTTCCGGAACAGATTTCGGTAATTTTATTTTAAAATTACGGTCATCGAGAAATACATAAAATCTTGCGGCTAATATTCCAACAAACATTGCAACGAATATTCCTGAGGCTCCCAATGCTGAGACAGGAATTACATTTGAAATTGTTTGCGAAATCATATCGCCATTCTCTAATTTAAAAGTTCCTACTGTCTCAAACGGTGTCAGCATTAAAAAGCTTCCCAGTGAAATCAATGCGCCGTTAATCGGCTTTTTATCAAAAGACTTCGCCGTCGAATACCCAAATGAAATAACCAGATACAGGGCAATCAAGTTCGACGTAATTATAAATTGGAAGATTTAAAATATCATACAACCCAGTATTACGAAGCCATTCCGTATACTAGCTGCCCAAAGGTAATGAACGAATCAGTGTAAAAAAGAAGCTCCAATAGTCAATGCTGCTGCACCCATAAAACCACTCATAATGATTTTAATGTACCTATTGTCGTTCAGTTTTTTTGCGAAAGTATTCATCCTTGTTCTAAATAGTTCGACTCTCTCATTCATAAAATGAATCTCCTTTCTTTTTGTACCTTTATTATAGCATCGGGCTTTTGCAAGTTCCCTCTCATGTTTTGCCGTTTTATCTCTCTGCATAATACATATCCGCAAAAAAATTCCTTAGTCAGAAAAAATCTAACTAAGGAATCTATCTCTATTTCTTTTATTTTTCAGGCTATAAAAAGTTGCCTTTTCCAGAATGAGCCATATTGCCCCTGGTCATTCAAGTTAGTTCTTAAAGCTGTGGATGGGAGCAGGGATGCGTCCGCCACGGTTGACGAAGGCATCGCAGGAGAAGGTATTCACGGGCATGATGGGCGCGTAGCCTAACAGTCCACCGAATTCCACGGTCTCTCCCACTCCCTTTCCAATAACGGGGATGATTCTCACGGCGGTGGTCTTCTGGTTCACCATACCGATTGCCATCTCATCCGCAATAATACCGGAGATGGTGGTTGCCTTGGTGTCTCCGGGAATGGCGATCATGTCCAGTCCTACGGAGCAGACACAGGTCATGGCTTCCAGCTTCTCGATGGTAAGGGCTCCGGCATTGACAGCATCGATCATTCCCTGATCTTCGCTGACGGGAATGAACGCTCCGCTTAAACCGCCGACATAAGAGGATGCCATAACACCGCCCTTTTTCACCTGATCATTTAACAAAGCAAGTGCTGCGGTGGTTCCGGGAGCTCCGGCGTATTCCAGACCAATCTCGCAGAGGATATCGGCTACACTGTCGCCGATGGTGGGGGTAGGTGCCAGGGACAGATCCACGATACCAAAGGGAACATTTAACATCCGGGAAGCTTCCTGCGCTACCAGCTGTCCCACACGGGTTACTTTGAAGGCAGTCTTTTTAATGGTCTCGCAGAGAACCTCGAAATTCTCACCGCGGACCTTCTCTAATGCAGTCTTTACCACACCGGGACCGCTGACGCCGACATTGATGATCTTGTCCGCTTCGGTCACACCGTGGAATGCGCCTGCCATGAAGGGGTTATCATCCGGTGCATTACAGAATACCACCAGTTTTGCACAGCCCAGGGAATCATCTTCCTTGGTATACTCTGCAGTCTCCTTCACCATCTCACCCATCAGCTTTACCGCATCCATGTTGATGCCGGTCTTAGTGGAACCCAGGTTCACGGAACTACACACACGCTCTGTGGTGGACAGTGCCAAAGGAATGGAACGGATCAGCAGTTCGTCTGCCGGAGTCATTCCCTTACTTACCAGTGCGGAATATCCTCCCAGGAAATTCACTCCAACCTCATGAGCTACCTTATCCAATGTCTTTGCAATACTTGCAAAATCTTCCACGGTATGACATGCAGCACCGCCGATCAGCGCGATGGGTGTTATGGAAATTCTCTTATTTACAATGGGGATTCCGAATTCTCTGGAAATCTCCTCTCCGGTCTTCACCAGATCCTTGGCTGCTTCGTAAATTTTGTTGTAAATCTTCTCATTTAACCTGTCCAGATCGGAATCGATACAGTCTAACAGACTGATGCCCAGCGTAATGGTACGCACATCCAGGTTCTCTTCCTCGATCATTTTGTTGGTCTCTGTTACTTCATATAAATTGATCATTACGGCTCCTATCTGCCCCTTCGGGTCTTTATTATTGTGGGGCATCAGATGCGGTGCATCTTGTCAAAGATTTCTTCCTTCTGACACTTGATCACTACGCCGATCTCTTCTCCGAGAGCAGCCAGTTCATCTGCCATGTCACCGAAAGTTTTCTGCATCTGGTTGGTGTCAACGATCATCATCATGTTGAAATATCCCTGCACGATGGTCTGGGAAATATCCAGGATATTGATGCCATTCTCCGCAAGATAGGTACATACCTTTGCGATAATGCCTACTGTGTCCTTACCAACTACCGTAATAATTGTTTTTTTCATAATCGCCCTCATTTTCCGCATGACTTCATGCATCTATTTTTTTCTATTAAACTACACTTTGTTACTTTTTGCAACAAGTATGTTAAGCAATATTGATGACCGGAGATACATTACTTCTGTCCGCCACCATCATCCGGAAGTCTTCCGCCCGGTAGGGATTCTCTCCCATGGTGATCTCCATGCGGACCGCCTCGTAGGCAAGCTCCGGCAGGTTGTTCTCCTTGCTCAGATGCCCTAACACAATAGTCTGCAGCTTATCATGTAAAATACGGCAAAGGAGCTTTCCGGAATTTTCATTGGAGAGGTGCCCCCGATCCCCTAAGATTCTCTGTTTCAGATAATACGGATAAGGTCCTACCTGCAACATTTTCACATCATGGTTGGCTTCTATGAGCAGCGCATCCATTCCTTTCAGGCACTCCACGGTGTAGTCGTTATACACGCCCAGATCCGTACAGATTCCGACCTTTTTATTCCCGTATGCAATGCGATACCCCACAGGCTGTGCCGCATCGTGGGAGATCTTCATGGGATTCACGGTCAGATCCTTGATGGTCAGTTTCACATCTTCCTTCACCTCACGGAACAGTTCCGGATCGATCCTCCCAAGATTCCCCATATTCTGAATCTCTTCCAAAGTCCCCGGTGTAACATAGATGGGCACATCGTATTTCCTTGCCATGACACCTAATCCCGCCACATGATCCATATGTTCGTGGGTCACCAGGATACCGTCTAAGTCTCTTCCGGTCAGTCCAAGACTGTTCAGTCCGGTTTCCGCCTTTTTCCCGCTGATTCCCACATCCACCAGCAGATGCGTGGCTTCCGATCCCACGTAAATACAGTTGCCGCTGCTGCCGCTGGCAATACTACATAATCTCATAACTTCTTAATCTCTTTTCTATCTCACGTTTTTCCAGTAGATCTCGATCACATCTCCCTCTGTCAGAGGTTCCATGTACTGTGCCGGACGTCCGTTTAAGTTCGTCACAATGGATCTGCCTGCGGATGCAGAAGATCCCAGATCAAAATCAATATAGTCAAATACATCCACAAATACGTATTGTGCCTTCCCCCGCATTGTGATAGGGGTATGGTTCACGATCACAGTCAGGGAATGCGGGATCTGTGATGCTACGCTTTGGCTCTGTGCCGTCTGTTCCACGGTTCCGTCCTGCTGCACGGCAGTCCCCTGTGCCTTCACATCGTCTGTTCTATCTTCTGCCGCAGTCTCTGTTCTCTGCGTCTTCCCCGCATCTCCTGCCACAACTCCTTCTCCATTAGCAGACTCTTCTCTATAATCGACCTCTTCTCTATAATCGACCTCTTCTGCGTCCGCATCCGGTGCCTCTGCAAAAGTCTCCTCCGCAAGCGCCTTCTCCATATCCCAGCTTACGGTGAAATGCTCATAGACTCTGGTATCCGGCTGTGCCGCCGTGTCGTTGACTTTAATATCCGCACCCAGAGGTACATCAAAAAATTCCGCAATCTCTTTTACAGTATAGGAATTCTGAATCCGGATATCGTCGTTTGGTCTGATCCGGTAGAATTCATTCTCTCTGTGTCCGTTGACCTCTGCGGTCTTGGGCAGGCTGATCTGCCTGCCATTCACATAGACCTGCAGGGCATCCCCCAGTTCCGGAAGCTTTCCAAGCTCCAGCACCGCCGGTTCTCCCTCGGTGGAAGGAGTGACCACGATACGGTCTCCGTTATGTACCTGGGTATACATGTCTGCTTCGTTCCCGTTGACCCGGATGACTGCTGCCTCTCCCTGCTCGCCCCGCACCATCCGCGTCTTACCATTGATCGTAAACAGAAGGGCTTCTCCTTTTCTGGGGAACAGCTGATCGTTGGGAAACTGCATCTGCATGGCGGCATCCGTCACAGATAATTTGCCGTTATCATATAGTTTTACCCTCTCTCCGTTGAATTCCACGAAGATAAAATTATTGCTCTGCACATAGTAGCTTAAACAGATGCCGATGGGGGTCACCATCATAGCATCTTTTCTGGCATTTTCCAGTTCAAATACGATGGACTGCATGACTTCCTGGCCGCGGATCGCCACACGCTCTTTCACAATGCCCAGTTTCTCTGCCAGCTTCTCCGTATAGCCGGGTACCATGCCGCCACCGCCTACGACGAACACTGCGCTGACCGGCTTGTCACCGTTTAATTCCTTGATGGTATCGGATACCAGCTGCGTCATTCTCTCAATCTCCGGATCCAACAATTCCAACACCTCGCTGGCTTTGATGGTCTGGGGCAAGCCCATGATGTCTTCGTATTCGATGGTATCCTGCGTCCGGCATTTTCTCTTGATCTGCTCCGCCATCTCGAATTCCACGAGACAGTGCTGCACCAGAATATCCGTCAGGCTGTCGCCGGCTACCGGGATCATGCCGTAGGCCGTGATGGTTCCCTCTTTGGTAATGGAAATATCGCTGGTACCCGCGCCTACATCCACAAGTGCCATATTCAACATACGGAATTTCTCAGGAATCGCCACCTGGATCGCCGCAATAGGTTCCAGGGTCAGATTCGCCACATGCAAGCCTGCCAGTTCCACAGCCTTGTACAGACCGTCCACCACATCATCCGGCAAAAAGGTAGCAATCAGATCCACTGCAATGGTCTTCGCCTTGTGCCCTTCCAGATTGCCCATCTGGTAACCGTTCATATAATAACGCATAGCAGTATAGCCGACACAATAGAACTTCATATCCGTATCGGTGTTACTGTTCTGGAATTCCTCGTACGCTTTTTCCACACCCATGGTGCACAGGGAATACACGTCCTCCTGTGTGATCTCCCGGTCGCTCTCAAAGCTGTGCTCCACATAGGTGGTAACGGTGCGCAGTACACGACCTGCAGCTGCGATACAGACTTCTGTAAGTTCTCTGTCCAGATCTTCTTCCAGCTGTTCCTTCACCCGGGAAATGATCTCTCCCACCTTACCGATGTCATGGATCTGTCCGTCCAGCATGGCTCTGGTTTCATGCTCCTTGGATCGCTGCGCCAGCACATGGAATTTCCCGCCGTTTAAGTATCCTACCGTACCTACGATGCTTCGCGTACCGATATCCAGTCCGAATACCAGCTGTCCCTGTTTTTCTTTTACTCCTTCCATGTATACGCCTCCAGTTTCTGTCTGATCTGTCTGTAGCTAGCTTCCAGACTATCACTGTTATCAATGACAAAATCACAGTGCTTCCGGAATTCTGCCTCCGAAAGCTGTGATGTTATGATCTGCTCTATCTTCTCCGGGGTATAGCCGCGGCTCTCCGAAAGTCTCCTTCTGCGGACATCCTCTCTGGCATAGATATACCACATTTCATCCACAATATTATCATATCCGCTCTCGATCAGCAGCGCCGCCTCCACAAAAAACAGTTCCACATCGCCCCGCGCTTTCGCTTCCTCCAGCCGGTCCGCCAGATATTTTTTCACCGCCGGGTGAATAATGGCATTGACCTGTTCCAACAATGCGGGATCTGCGAAAATTTTCGCCGCCATGGCAGGTTTGTCGATCTGTCCGTCCGCCGCAAGGATTTCCTCTCCCAAAAGTGCCACCAGCGCCTGATACCCTTCGGTTCCCGGTTCCTTGACCTTATGACCGATCTCATCCGCCAGATAGATCTCACATTTGTAATGTTGTCCGATATATTTTAAAATCTCTGTTTTCCCGGCACCCACACCGCCGGTGATTCCTATAAAACGCATTTATTTCGCCTCATACCAGTTGCTGCCCGTGTGCAGATCGATCTCCAGTGTCACTGCCAGATCTGCCGCAGACTTCATATTTTCCGTAAGGATCTCGCGTACTCTTGCTTCCTCATCCTGCGCGGTCTCGATCAGCAGTTCATCGTGCACCTGTAGGATCAGACGGGACTTTAATCCTTCCTCTTTCAATGCTTTCCATACTTTGATCATGGCGATCTTGATAATGTCCGCCGCCGTTCCCTGAATGGGGGCATTCATTGCCACACGTTCCCCGAAGGACCGCTGCATGAAATTCGAGGAAGAAAGCTCGGGAATCGGGCGTCTTCTGCCGAACATGGTCTCCGTGTATCCCTTCTCCTTCGCATCCGTCACAAGCTTGTCGATGAATTTCTTCACCTTCGGATAAGTGGCAAAATACTGTTCAATGTACTGCGCCGCTTCCTTTTTGCTGATACTTAAGTCCTGACTCAGTCCAAAGGAACTGATACCATAGACGATGCCGAAGTTGACTGCCTTGGCATTGCGGCGCTGCAGGTCCGTGACCTCCTCAAAAGGAGTGTGGAACACCTTGGATGCCGTGATCCGGTGAATATCCTCTTCCTGTCTGTAGGCATCGATCAGCTGCTCATCTCCGGACATATGTGCCAGTACACGAAGCTCGATCTGGGAGTAATCCGCATCCATGAATTCGTAGCCTTCCCTCGGTACAAATACCTTGCGGATCTGCCTGCCCAGTTCCATTCGCATGGGAATGTTTTGTAAGTTCGGCTCCGTGGAACTGATGCGTCCCGTAGCAGTGATGGTCTGGTTGAAATTCGTATGGATTCTGCCGTCCTCTTCAATAAAAGCAGCCAGTCCGTCCGCATAGGTGGATTTTAATTTCGTCAGACCTCTGTACTCCAGAATATCCCGGACGATGGGGTAATCCGCCGACAGCTTCTCCAGTACATCCGCCGCTGTGGAATAACCGGTCTTGGTCTTTTTGCCACCGGGAATCTGCAAGGTCTCAAACAATACCTCTCCCAGCTGTTTGGGGGAATTGATGTTGAATTCCGTTCCCGCCTGCACATGAATGGACTGCTCCAGTTCGTCGATCCTTGCTACCAGTGCATCACCGTAAGCTTTCAGTTCTTCTCGCTTCACGGCGACACCCTCTTTTTGCATGTCGTACAGCACAAGCGAAAGGGGCATTTCCATCTCTTCCATGAGACGCTTCATGCCTGCTGCCTCCAGCTTTTCCTCCAGGATCTTTTGTCCCTTACGGGAAACATAGGCTCCGTAGCAGGCGTATTCCATGGCTTTCTCAGGTTCTTCCGAAAGCAGCGTCCGGAAATCCCTCTTGCCGAATACTTCCGCTCTTCCGGGGATCAGAATGCCCAGATGCTCCGAAGCAATGGCTTCCAGATCGTAATCATTTTTCAGAGGATTTAACAGGTATGCCGCGATCAGCACATCAAAATACTGCCTGGTGCTGCTGCGGTCTAAATAGTCATACTGTCTCTTCATATCAAAAGTAGATATCTGCAGTTTTCCCTCTGCGGAAAGCTCCTGTAAAGCAGCTGTGATCTCCGCGGTATCATCCACCGGCTCCACAGTTTCCGCAAACAGGCTTAACTGCCCTTCCGGTTCCTTTTCATGGGTCAGGGCGTAAAATACAGTCTCTTCATCGGATACCGACACTGCCACGCCCAGCAGTTCTTCCTTCTTCGTATTCGCATCCGCAGGCTCCGTAATCAGCCACAGACCGATCTCCGGCTGTTTTTTTACTTTTTTCAGATATTTTAAAAATTCCGCCTTGTCTTCGATCTGCCGGAAAGTCTCTGCGATCTTGCTGTCGTTGGCAGCGGCATCTTTTTCAAATCTTCCCAGGAGATTTTTGAATTCCAGGCGTTTGCACAAAGTGTAGGCTTCCGGGGTATAAAAGCCCTCCGCCTTCGCCTGTTCATAGTCCAGCTGCAATTCGCAGTCGGTCTTGATGGTCGCCAGTGTCTTGCTTAAATCCGCCAGATCCTTATGCTCGATCAGGGATTCCCGGATACTTTTTTTCGAAATTTCTTCCACATGGGCATAAATGTTGTCTAAGGAACCGTACTCCACCATCAGTGCCTGTGCGGTCTTCTCGCCTACCTTCGGCACGCCGGGAATATTGTCGGCGGTATCTCCCATCAATGCTTTCAGTTCGATAAACTGTAACGGTGTCACCTGATAAGCGGCTTTTACATCCGCCGCATAGTAATCCTCAATCTCCGTTCTGCCCTGCTTCGTCTTCGGAATGCGGATCTTGATATGATCCGTGGCGATCTGCAGCAGATCTCTGTCTCCGGATACTAAGGATACTTCCATGCCTGCCTGCTCCGCTTTCTTCGCCAGGGTTCCTAAGATATCATCCGCTTCCAGTCCCGCCTGCTCCATGATGGTGATGTGCATTGCCTTCAGGACTTCCTTCATGACGGGCACCTGCTCCCGCAGTTCCTCGGGCATCGGCTTTCTCGTCCCCTTATAGGCTTCGTACATCTGATGGCGGAAAGTCGGTGCATGGACATCAAAAGCAACCGCCAGGTACTCCGGCTTTTCCTCCTCTAAGATCTTAAACATAATATTTAAAAAGCCATAGATGGCGTTCGTATGCAGCCCTTCCGCATTGCTTAAGTCCGGCACTCCGTAAAATGCACGGTTCAGTATGCTGTGTCCGTCAATCAATACCAGTTTCTGACTCATTATCTCTCTATCCTATCCTGCCTGTTTTATTTAAGAAATGATCCAACCCAAAAAGCCCATTAAGAAGATCACCGTAAGTATCTCCAGCACGGCTCCCGTCTTCATAAAAGCCATATGGAATTTCACCTTGCGCTTTGCCTCCGAAAGCCGCACTTCCAGTTCCTTCTGTAAGTCAAAGGCATCACCGTCCTCTAACCGCTGCATACCCTCCGTTACTAAGAACTGAATCACCAGCTCCTCTTTACAGCTTGGGCATTCTTTCATATGCGCTCCGAATTCCTGCATGGTTATAAAATCCAGTTTCCCGGAAATAAAATCAGGAATATTTTTTTCAAATTCTTTGCAATTCATGCGTCCACCATATCCCAAAAGAACATTCTACAGGTTGCGTTCCCGTATACTCATACACTTCTACTATACAACATCTTGTGGAAAAAGACTAGAAAAATAGTATACATATTCCGGAAAAAAAGTCTTGTCAACCCATTTAATCTATGATAAGATAATCTCTGTTGTGAGTGTTTGAATGCCGGCGTGTCGGAATGGCAGACGAGGCAGACTCAAAATCTGTTGGTGGCAACACCGTATGGGTTCAAGTCCCATTGCCGGCAGTCAGCGCAGAACCAGATGGGTTCTGCGCTTTCTTTTTGTATTTCTGTACTCGAATCCACTTTCCTGCTTTTTCTATTTTTTTACCAATCATCTCCTATGGATTAATTGTTACAAAATTGTTACAATGCATTTGTGCTTAGCTAACACAGACGTAACCGGACACCAGGCAACAGGAAAAGGAGGAAGAAAGTATGTGTTTCAAATTCATTAACTGTTCTCAGTGGTTGAATGCATTCTGCGGCTATTTCAATTTCGGCTGCTAATATAAAAAGGCTCTCCCGTCCGGGATGAGCCTTTTCTTATTATTCCTCTGGATTATTCCTCTAGTGATAATCATAGCGGATGGTAATGTCATTGTTACATACTCTTACTTTGGCAAGACTTCCGGTGACAATGGGCATCATCGGTGCCAGATGTCCCAGATCCACGTCCATGATCACGGGGACATTCTTCTCTCCCGCCACAGCGAGAACTGCCTCATACTGGTCCAGTCCCATCATCTCCTGCCCGAAGCATAAGGGTCTGCCGATCAGGAAGCCTTTGACATACTGAAACCACCCGGCTTCCTCCATCTGCCACATGGCTCTGCGGATAGCGAACACATTCAGATCACAGGATTCTAAGAACCAAATGATTCCATCCTCTTTATATTTTTCCAGAAAATCCTTCGTCTTATCAAACCGGGTTCCCAACAGATTCACCAGACAATCCATGCAGCCGCCCAATAATCTGCCGGAAAAGCAGATCTCCTGCTCCTCGCCTGCTGCCTGTCTGCCAAGATATTTTTTCAGCGCTCCGGGTTCCGTGGTGTTATATGGCAATAGTGGCTGTTCTTCATTTTTCAGAGACTCTTTTTCCCACTTGTCATACCCGTGCACCTCCCTGGTCTCTCCGGTGAGTATCCCGAAAGCGTCTTTTAAAGATGCATGCCAGGGCTCCATGCCGAAAGCCGCTGCACAGGGACCATAAACGGACGCGGTATCACAGATGGTTGCCAGCAGGTAGGTCATGTTGGTATTGTCGGAGTAGCCCAGGTACCACTTGGGATCTGCTGCCTGCAGACGGTCAAAATCCACATGGCACATAGTCTCACACATCAGCTCTCCGCCACCGCAGGAAATCAGACAATCGTTATCCGGGCTACAATAATAGTCCGTCAGCTCCTGTCCGCATTTTTCGGGAGTATTGCTGATGCCGATGCCTTTTCCCGCGTAACAGTTGGGTCCTAACTGTAACTGATAGCCCATTTCCCGGAATTTCTTCTGTGCATTATGAAAAGCACTGTAATAAGGTTCTATCTGACAGCCAAAAGAAGGGGCCACGAATCCGATGGTCCCTCCCTGCTGTATATTTTTCGGATATTTCATTGCTTCGTATCCTCCTATATTATACTATACCCAAACGATTTCTTCGTGCTCTGCACTCTCGAAATCGCAACCTCCTATGGGTACGCCCATTCGCATTCCGGGCTATCGCCCTCCTTGCTCATGTTCGTTCACTTCCCTCATAGGAGGTTTGCTTTGCCTGCAAGCAGTCACGCCAACCTCCTATGGGTACGCCCATTCGCATTCCGGGCTATCGCCCTCCTTGCTCATGTTCGTTCACTTCCCTCATAGGAGGTTTGCTTTGCCTGCAAGCAGTCACGCCAACCTCCTATGGGTAAGTGTTATGCGTCAAAATCGATCTTGTTATAAATATCAAAACAGTCAAAGGTTGCAAAATAATCCCTCGGAGTCTCGGCGCGGCGGATCAGTTCCACGCTGCCGTCCTCCTTCAGCAGAAGTTCTGCGGATTTCAACTTGCCGTTGTAATTGTAACCCATGGCAAAACCGTGCGCACCGGTGTCGTGGATGGCAATGTAATCGCCGATATCGATCTTCGGCAGCATCCGGTCGATGGCAAACTTATCGTTGTTCTCGCACAGGGAACCGGTCACATCGTACTTATGGTCGCAGGGCTCGTTCTCCTTGCCCAGTACAGTAATATGATGGTACGCACCGTACATGGCGGGACGCATCAGGTTCACGGCGCAGGCATCCACACCGATGTACTCCTTGTGTGTGTGCTTCTCATGGATGACCTGGGTCACCAGATGTCCGTAAGGCGCCATCATGTATCTGCCAAGCTCTGTGTAGATTGCCGCATCGCCCATACCTGCAGGTACCAGCACTTCCTCGTACACCTTACGCACGCCTTCGCCGATGGCTCTAATGTCGTTAGGCTCCTGATCCGGACGGTAAGGAATACCGATACCACCGGACAGATTGATGAAGGTGATATGCGCGCCGGTCTCTTCTTTCAGCTTGACTGCCAGTTCGAAGAGCTCTCTCGCCAGTGTGGGATAATAGTCATTTGTTACCGTGTTGCTGGCAAGGAAGGAATGAATACCGAAATTCTCCACGCCCTTTGCCTTCAGGATCTTATAGCCCTCGAACATCTGCTCCGTGGTAAAGCCGTACTTGGCATCGCCCGGATTGTCCATGATGTTATTGCTGATGGAAAAATATCCGCCGGGATTGTAACGGCAGCTTAAGGTCTTGGGCAGATAGCCGATGGTCTTCTCCAGGAAATCGATATGGGTGATGTCATCCAGATTGATGGTGGCACCGATTTTTGCCGCATATTCAAATTCGTGAGCCGGAGTATCGTTGGAGGAGAACATAATGTCTTCTCCTTTGACCCCCATGGCATTGCTGAGCATCAGCTCTGTCAGAGAGGAGCAGTCACATCCGCAGCCGTAGTCTCTTAAGATGTCGATCAGGAAAGGATTGGGAGTCGCCTTTACCGCAAAGAACTCCTTGTAACCCTTGTTCCATGCAAATGCCTTCTTCAGTGCTTTTGCATTCTCACGGATTCCCTTTTCATCATAAATATGAAACGGTGTGGGATATTTTTCTACGATCTTTTCGATCATTTCTTTGGTAACAAATGCCTTTTTTTCCATAAGTATCTCCTCTAAGTCTATTTTTATTACAATAAAGTACTTCTCATCTCTTCCGGAGTCAGAGTGCTCAGGTAAGCGGGTGCTACATCAAATACGGTCTTGCAGCCCTTCTGACCTTCCTGGTTCATGCGGTAAGCAGCTCTTGCATAAGCGGTCAGTACGCAGGAGGTGAACTCCGGGTTGGAATCCAGCTTTAAGCTGTACTCGATCACATGATTGTGCTCACCGTTTAAGCCGGTCTTGCCGGTACGCAGTACAAATCCGCCGTGCGGGATGCCTGCATGGTCTCTCTGTAACTCTTCCTCGGTGATGAAATGTACGGTGGTATCATAATCTGCAAAATAGTTGGGCATGGTCTTGATCTGCTCTTCGATCTGTGCCTTGTCTGCACCCTCTTCCGCTACGACGAAACACTCTCTGGTGTGCTTCTGTCTGGTGGTCAGTACCGGATTCTCACAGTTTCTGACAGCCTCCAGTGCGGATTCTACAGGAATGGTATACTGTTTGGCATCTTTGACACCGGGGATACGGCGGATAGCATCGGAATGACCCTGGCTGACGCCCTTGCCCCAGAAGGTATAATCACTGCCGTCTCTGAGGATCGCGTTGGCATACAGTCTGTTCAGAGAGAACATACCGGGATCCCAGCCTACGGAGATCATGGCTACCTTGCCGCCTTCTTTTGCTGCGGCATCTACCTGTGCGAAATGCTCGGGAATCTTCGCATGGGTGTCAAAGCTGTCTACCACATTGAAATATTTTGCATACTCTGCAGTCTGCCTGGGCAGATCGGTGGCGGAACCTCCACACAGTACCAGAACATCGATCTTGTCCTGCATGGACAATAACTGGTCTACATTGTATACTTTCACATCTGTTAAAGTCTTCACAGTGGCAGGATCTCTTCTGGTGAATACTGCTGCCAGCTCCATGTCATCGTTCTGCTTTACTGCGCATTCCATTCCTCTTCCTAAATTACCGTAACCTAAAATTGCGACTCTGATACTCATTTTTCTATCCCTTTCTTTTTATAAATTATTTGCATATTGAAACACCTCTTCTATTCTTCCACAACAGAAAACGTGTTGTAAACTTTATTCATTCCGGGCGATTTTGATCAAGGCGATCTCGTTGCGCATGGCGTCCTTGAAGACTCTGACAAAATTCTTCTGCCCACTGTAGAGACAGGCATCACCGTTCTTGCCCGTCACCGTACCGGTGAGGATGTACTCGGAATCTATGATGAGACGGATCTGATCTGACTGCTGTTCCTCTTCCTCCGGCTCCCTGAAATGCTCCGGCACAAGATACTCTATGATTCCGGACTTTAATTCTATATCCTCCGGGAACAGTTCTCTGTTATCCTCCGAGATCAGCACGACCTTTTTCCCTGCAGCCACCAGGGCTGCAATCTCTGTCTTCCATGCTTCGAGAAATTCTCCCCGGGCGGAAAAGTAGATCCTCATCCGGGCATCCTGCAACATATGCCGAATCTTGTCACAGATATGATCGTACCCTTCGATGGTAATATAGCCTTCCCTCGGCAGGGACTTCTTCGGTCCGCTGGCAATCAACGCATCCTTCACGCCCGCCAGATAACGAAGTCTGTTGTCGCAGAACTCTTCTAACGATACCGCAAGATATTTCGAAGCACTGCCTTCGATCACATAGGCGGCACCATGTTCCACTAAAGATGCCAGTCCGTTGTAGACATTCGACCGGGAAATTCCGGTCAGCTTCGCCACTTCGTATCCGGTCAGTTCTTCGTTCTGAAGAAGACACAGATAGATCGCTGCCTCCTGCCTGCTCAGTCCGAACAGGGTAAGTTGTTCTATGATTGCCGCTTCTTCCATAGGTGCTCCTTTAGTAGTCCTTTACAGGAACACTATAGTAAGGATTCCTTATTTTGTCAATAGGGGAAATGATTATCGAGAAAAGATGTCAAAAAAGAGCTGCGGACATGACCGCAGCTCTGCATTCATTCTTTATACGTTTTCAATTTGCCAGTCAATAGGCTCCACGCCGTGTTCCTTCAGGAAGTTGTTGGTCTTGCTGAAAGGTCTGCTGCCGAAGAAACCGCGGTAAGCAGACAAAGGACTGGGATGGGGTGCCTCCAGGATCAGGTGATTTGGATTGTTCAGCATAGATTTCTTCATCTGTGCCGGTCTGCCCCACAGGATAAATACAATGGGACGATCCTGCGCATTCAGCGCCCGGATGGCTGCATCGGTGAACTCCTCCCAGCCTTTTCCGTGGTGGGAATTCGCCATGTGTGCCCGCACCGTAAGCACTGTATTGAGCATCAGCACCCCCTGCTTGGCCCATTTTACAAGATAGCCATTGTTGGGAATATAACAGCCCAGATCATCGTGAAGCTCCTGATAGATATTCACCAGGGAAGGGGGAATCTCTACATCCGGCTTCACAGAAAAGCACAGACCGTGTGCCTGTCCCACGTTATGATAAGGATCCTGTCCGATGATTACCACTTTTACCTTGCTTAACGGGGTCAGATGAAATGCATTGAAAATATCATCTGCCGGGGGAAATACCACAGTGGTATTATATTCATTTTTGACAAATTCAAAAAGCTGTCTGTAATAGGGCTTGTGAAATTCTCCGCCCAAAGCTGTCAGCCAGTCATTCGTGATCATTGCCATAATCTAATCCTCCCTGTCGTCCCTAGAGACGGACACTGATTCCTTTTTCCCGCAGGTATTCCTTCACCTGTCGGATCTCTAATTCTTTGTAATGGAACAGAGATGCCGCCAGAACTGCCTCTGCCTTTCCCTCTGTCAGGGCATCATAGAAATGAGACAGTTGTCCCGCACCGCCGGACGCGATGACCGGAATGCTTACGCTCTCTGCCACGGCTCTGGTCAGCGCCAGATCGTAGCCCTCCTTCGTGCCGTCTCCATCCATACTGGTCAGCAGGATCTCTCCGGCGCCCATTTTCTCTGCGGTTCTCGCCCATTCCACAGCATCCATGCCCATGTCCACACGACCGCCGTTTTTATAGATATTCCAACCGCTGCCGTCCGCACGCTTTTTGGCATCAATAGCCACGACCACACACTGGCTGCCGAACTTCTCCGCTGCATCACTGATCAGTCTGGGATTCATAATGGCTGCGGAATTCACAGAGATTTTGTCCGCGCCCTCTCTTAAAATCGCCTTAAAATCATCCACGGTACGGATTCCTCCACCTACGGTGAATGGAATAAATACCCTGCTGGCTACCTTCCGTACCCACTCTAACTGTGTGGCACGGCTGTCCGCGGAAGCCGTAATATCCAAAAATACAACCTCATCCGCACCGGCTGCGTCATAGGCTGCCGCTACCTCCGAAGGGTCTCCGGCATCCCGGAAATTCACAAAATTCACGCCTTTTACTACTCTGCCGTCCTTCACATCCAGGCAGGGAATTACTCTCTTCGTATGCATATCAATTTTCTCCCTGCTCGTTTTTCTCACGGAATTCTTTCGTGACATTTATAAAATTCTGCAGGATCTTAAGACCCACACCGGAACTTTTCTCCGGATGGAACTGACAGGAGAAAATATTATCTTTCTCCACAGATGCATGGATCAGTGTTCCGTATTCTGTGGTGGCAGTGACGATGGAAGGATCTGCCGCCTCCAGATAATAAGAATGTACAAAATACACGTAGGAATGCTCCTCTATTCCCTGAAAAAGCCGCCCACTGTTCGGAAACGCAATATCATTCCAACCGATGTGGGGGATCTTCAGTCCCGGTGTCGCAGGGATCCTGCGAATCTTACCGTCTAACAGATGCAGTCCATCAACTCCCGGAGTCTCTTCGCTGCTTTCAAACATCAGTTGTAATCCCAGACAAATTCCCAAAAAGGGGGTCTGTCTGTCCACTACTTCCCGGATAACCTCCACCAGTCCATACTGTTGTAACTTCTCCATGGCATCACCGAAGGCTCCCACCCCCGGCAGAATCACACCGTCTGCGGACAGGATCTCCTCTCTGTCTCTGGTAATTTTTACCTCTTCTCCCAGGAAGTTTAACGCCTTTTCTACGCTCTTTATATTGCCAGCATCATAGTCGAGAACTGCGATCATTGCTGCATCTCCTTTTCCTCCGGAAGCGGATCCGGCAGTTCTTCTGGTACGTTTTCCGTGTTCTGCGCAGGGTTAGCTGCCGTCTCTGTCTGGGTGATCTGCGGGAATTCCCAGGATCCCATGCCCAGCTTCTGCAGAACCATCATTACATTCTTCGTATATTCCACATCATCCGAAATGTCCGCAATTGCCTGTGCTTCTTCCTGGCTCAGCTGATATTTCTCTGACAGAATATTCAGAATCTCTCCAAATGCAGAAGTCACCTCATCCTGTGCATTCCACTGTGTCGCATAATCCAACAGGGAAGGATAGTCATGTACCGCCTGCAGCAGACTGTCTAACGCTTCCAGTTCAGAACCTTCATTTACAAATACTTCATATTCTCTCAGCCACATCCGGATGGTTAGAATGCTCTCGGATTTGCTGTACATGACCTGTTCAGTCTCATTTAATTCTCTGCCGAACAGATTCTGATAACAGGTCTGATAATCTCCCACATAATATGCTTCCCTTCCGCTTCGCTTGGACATATATTCTGTCAGGAAATTTCCTACGATCAGTATCACTGCGCCCAGGGAGATACATACCACCACGATGGGAATGATTTTTTTCGGAGAAAGCTTTTTTTCGGGTACAGCCGGTGCCGCTTCCTTTTTCGGTTTTTCTTTTTTCGGCTTCTTCGGCTTTTTCTCTTTCTTCTGCTTTTTCTCTTTCTTTTTACTGTTTTTGCCGTCCATCTCTTCGAGAATTTTCTTATTCTCGTCGGACAACTGAATCTGGTCGCTCTCTTCTTCCTCCTCATCCTCTTCGGTGAACAGGTCTAACAGTTTGGCAAAAAATCCCTTTTTCTCTTTCTTCTGTTCCGGCTCTTCTACAATATCCGCTCCGGCTGCCTTCAGAATATTCATGACATCCGCAGACTCCGGTTCTGCAGAGATTCCTTCCGTACTGTCCGTTTGCTCTGGAAATGCTCCCGCAAGCAGGGCATTCAATTCATCATCGGAAGTGCCGGTCTGCTCCGGTTCCGTTGCTTCCGGTACGGGATTCTCCTCCGCAGGCTCTGGCGGTGTCGTCATGTCTGCTTCTTCACCTGCACCGACATCTTGCACTGACTCTTCCGTCACAGGCAGATTCCCCTGCGTTTCCTCGGATTCCTTCGGTTTTTTCTTAAATCTATCGAAAAATCCCGGCTTCTTTTCGCCCTTTTCTTTCTTCCCTTTTTTCTTCTTTCGACCGCGCTTGCCTTTTTCCTGCTCTTCGGACGCTTCTTCGTTCGCAGGATCTCCGGTCGGCTGTGGACTTACCTGATCCAATAGATTGGATAATCCTTCCTCATCCGCACTTTCCAGCATTTTGATCAGGTCATCATTGGCATCGGCTGTCTCCTGCTTTGGTGCCTCCTCTGCCTGTTCTCTGTTCTGCTGCAACAGACGGTCGATCTCATCCTCCGACATAGACGCTGTCTCTTCCGGGTGAATTGCTGCATTCTCCGAAGCAGTGTCTGCAGGCGCATCTTCCTTCTGTGCATTCAGTGCTGACTGCAACAGGTCATCCATATCGCTCATATCAATCTGCGGTGCATTCTGCTCTGTCGGTTCCGGATCTTTTGCTTCTTCCATCTCTTCCGTATTTTCCGAATTCTCAATTCCTTTTAATAAATTATCCAGGTATTCCTCCTGTGAAGGCATCTGTCATTCCTCCGCTTTCTCACAAGTTGTTAGCACGTTAAGTTTAACACAGGTCAAGCAGCCAGGCAATGGTATTTTGTTCCCCATCTATGCAATACAGGTCTGCTTTTTGCTGAAATAAGACAATCCTTCGGAAAGGATTCCTGATAATAGAAGGGAAACGATTCCCCTCTCCAATCTCCAGCAGCACCATTTTATGATTCATCGTATTCTGCAGCCAGGTCTGGTAAGTTGTCCAGTTCTCCAGATATCCCTTCTCGTCATACCTTCCCGCGTATACATTGTTCAGAATCCTGTTTTTTCCGCATTTCGGGCATTTCCCAAGGTCAGGAAGCAAAAATTTTCCTGTCCGCAGCTCTTCATAGCAGCGTTGTAAATTTTCTCTGTCTGTCACTGTAACCTCTGAAATTCCTTCCTCACATCCGTCCGGACATTGCTTTTTACGAAAGTCACCGCAGGGTGCTACATAACGATCCTTTTTTAACAACATCTTTTTCCAGGGAATCTGCACAGGTATCGGACTGGTGGAGGACGATACCACGAAATAACTTTTTTTCTCCAACAGGGAAGCCAGATTCTCAAGTCCCTGCCGGATCTCTTCCTCCATTTTGGGGAGTTGCTGTTCCCGGAGTTGCTCTTCTACGTAAGGTAGAAGCCATAATGCGTTATTTCCCTGTAATTGTTCCCGCATTTTCCCGTACTCCGGGCTGCCTGCCAGGAAGTTTTCCATATCAAACTCCTGTCCCAGACCTACTAATACATATTCGGCTTCCTCTATTTTTTGAAGGATTTCTTTTGTTCTGTCATCCATTTTATCTGCTCCGATATTACATATTACGATTACAAGAAAAGGCTGGGACTATCCCAGCCTTTTTGCTTTCTAAATGCCTTATCTGTCCAAATGTTTCTCTGCTACCAGTTCATCTACGATTCTTACCAGATTACCGATCTCCGGCTTGGAGAGCTGTGCATCTGCTCCAAGGGCCTCTCCCTTTCTCTTCATATCATCGTTCACCAGGGAAGAGAAAATAATTACGGGAATATCCTTGGTTGCATCGTCTGTTTTAATCAGCTTGGTCAATCTGTGTCCGTCCATCTCAGGCATTTCAATATCCGTAATGATGCAACGGACATGCTGGTCCAGGGTTCCGTCTTCCTTACACTGTGTAATCACATCGTATGCCTTCTGTCCGTTCTCTGTATGAATCAGATTCACATAACCGGCTGCTTTCAAGGAGTCAACGATCAGCTTGTTCAATAACGGTGAATCCTCTGCTATCAGGATAGGCACGGAACTTCTGGTACGCTCACCCAGCTCATTCAGTTCAGACATCTTAAGTCCTGTCTCAGGATTGATATCGGATACGATCTTCTCAAAGTCCAAAATGATGATTAGTTTGTCATTCTTCTTAATAATACCGGTGGCAACACTCTCATCTGCTGCGGAAATTGTGATATCCGGCTTAATAATATCTCTCCAACTGACTCTGTGAATGCCAAGTACTGTCTCTACATGGAATGCAATATCCAGTTTGTTGAAATTGGTAACGATGAACAGACCCTTTTTCTCGGATTCTCCGCGTCCCAGACAATTCTTCAGATCAATGGCAGTAATCATTGTATCTCTCGGCATAAAAATACCTTCAATACTGGGATGTGAATTGGGGACCGGTGTCACCGGCTGATAGGTAATGATCTCTTTGATCTTAGCAACATTGATTCCGTAAGAATTACCTGCCAGGGTGAATTCCAGAATCTCTAATTCGTTTGTTCCGTTTTCAAGTAAAATCTTAGTATCCATACTTACTCCTATGCCCTTCCCACTGCTTTTGTTCTGTATTTCGTATATTTTCAAAAGTCTGCTTTGCAAACCTTTCCTACGCTCTTTGTTAATTATAACATATTTTTCTAAAAAAGAAACAATTATCTGAAATTAATGCATAAAAAAACGATAGCTGTGTGCTATCGTCCTTATCTCTGATTTTGTTTATTCCTTCAAAACCGAACACTGAAATCTGAATCTCTATACCCTAACTTACATCCTTACCTATCCAAAACCTCTGGTCAAGCCCTCGACCGATTAGTAAATGTCAGCTGAACACATTGCTGTGCTTACACCTCATTCCTATCTACCTCGTAGTCTTCAAGGGGTCTTACTCATTTCTGAGGGATATCTCATCTTGAGGGGGGCTTCACGCTTAGATGCCTTCAGCGTTTATCCCTTCCGGACTTGGCTACTCTGCCATGGCTCTGATAGCCAACAGATACACCAGTGGTCC
>ERZ808240.1040-NODE-1040-length-35347-cov-6.233537_pt1 | contig 35347 bp, 29 predicted proteins | sample MGYA00521084_ERZ808240 | MGnify/ENA primary metagenome ERZ808240 (study PRJEB31516, sample SAMN03275571) | gut metagenome | biome: mammalia-associated habitat; material: feces | host: Papio cynocephalus | place: Kenya | collected 2012-08-06 ... | reverse complement strand
AGATAGGACAACGTTGTACCTATATCTTATTTACACATACTATTGACTTATATCTTCTTACCAATAAAACAATAATATTATTTGTATATATAGTGAGAATAAAGCCATGAATGAACATCATCTTGTCGAATTGGTATCCTATCTACAGTCTGGTCGAATGGAATATTTCGATGAGTTTTACAGACTTACTTACCGAGGCGTCTATTCAATGGCGTATCAGATGCTAAGAAGTAAAGAAGAAGCTGAGAATGTTCTCCAGGATACCTATCTGAAATTTCTTGAAAAGCTAAAAGATATCGATTTAAATCGCTCCATACTAGCATACTTGATGCAGACAGCAAAAAATTTGTCCTTGAACATTCTGGAAAAATACAAAAGGATTCAGAGAGACGTAGATATGTCCCAAATCGAAGACAAAGGCATCGATAACTCTGATGATTACGTTTTAACAAAAATGAAAGAGGTTTTGGACGATGAAGAAAACCAAATCGTTATCATGCACTGTCTATATGATATGACGCACAAAGAAATCTCTTCAGCATTGAATAAACCCCTAGGAACAATAACCTGGAAATACAACAATGCGATTAAGAAAATGAAGGAGGCATTAGAAAAAGATGGATATTGAAACTGAAATCAAAAAAGAACTACAAGAATTAAAAATCCATACCACTTCCAACATGATTCTAGAAAAATACAACCAAATCCAGAAAGAAAAAAGCAAGAAAAAGAAAAGATATTTCATTCCCTTAATAGCTTCACTTTCGGCTTTAGCCTGTACCACAATCGCAATTGTCATTCCTGTACTCAACTATAGAAAGTCAGACACTCCGATTCAAGATGTCAAATATGATCCGATTCTGACCAAGGATGTCTCCTTAAATGATAATTCCCTTCTTTCCCAAACGGGATTGGAATTATTTTATGGCGCAAGTCTTGGTGAAAAACCAATTCCTGAGAAACAAGTAAAGAGGTTGATATCCACAGATATCGACATCAGCTTAAACGTTACAAACAAACAAGAAAAAATTAAAAACACATATAGTAATCTTTTCCCTTATATCGACGCATTCTTGGCCACAGAGGACACCTTATCCATCACCTATGGAAAAACTGAATTTGTCTATCAAAACGAAACCTATTCCTACGTTCTCTTCCAGGGAGAAAACAAAGTATATACCAAAAAAGACATTCAAAAAGGGGAAAGCATCAATGAAGCGGTTTATGTTCTGAATGATAATGTATACAAAGGATACATCTATGTTGACAATGAAGAAGACGAAAAAAGAATACGTTCCGTCTTTTCCAGCAACGACAAACTAATAGCCATCATGCAGGACGAAGACGAGGATGGAAAAGGTTTATTCTATAAAATCAGTGAAAAGAAAGATAGAATCTTTGTCGATACTGAATTCTACAAACTTACGACAACATTCGAAAAAGAAAAAGGCATAGACGAATGCAATTTTGTCCACAGCAAACCGACTGGAATCATCAAGACCAAGACTTCACACAAAAAAGTCGAGAACAATTACAATGTAGAATATTTCGAACTGAACTATTCTCCTGTATCATTATTGAAATCGGATTTTTCTTTCACGAAGGATAGCAGTGGCAATTTGATTTACGATTTTGAAAAAAATTGAAATTTCACCAATAAAAAAGAAATCCAAACTGTATATAGAGTGAAAAGAGGAAAATAAAATGAAAAAAACGTTGAAAAAGATGCCGTTTCTGCTTGTCGCATTCCTATTGACGGGATGCAACAATAATGCCCAGCCGCTTGCCGGACAAGTAAAGAAAGGGAAAGCCATTACCGTCGAAGAGGCAAAGGAAATCATGGACGATGCTGCCGAAAACATGGCAAACGAAGACACACTCTCCCTGACCATGAAAGACGGAAGTTATCACTATGCATCCAAAATAGAGAACAACTATCCGAAATCCAAAACCGAAACAGGAACCTATAAGAAGGAAGACAGCACAGATTTCAAGAATATCAAAATGAATCTTCAGGCAACCGGACTAAGTTCAGACAATCTTAACGATCTAAAGTCCAACGCAGGAATCAAAGCCGATGTCGATATCAAAGGAAACGTAAAATCCGACAACTTCGAAAAGACCTATTCTGCTCCTTCCGGGACTATGGGATTGAACATCTATACAGAAGGGTTCAATACCTATGTCGATCTTTCTGATACGAAACTCCAAAGCGCCATTTCAGCAAAACTCAATCTAAAAGACGACGAAAAGAACTATGACAAAAACATCAATACCACATTCAGTCTAGACAACAAGTTCTATTTCGACAATGGTCTCTCGGATGAAAACCTTCCCATCACTTCCCAAGAAAACATCGATTCCTTCGTCAAGGAAATCACAACTGAAATTGAGAAAATAGCTTCCAACAATGGACAAGTCCAAGCTCAGCAGCATGATGATGGGACTTATTCCTACAGCGTAGATCTTAAAAATCTGAAGGACAATGAAAAATTAATGGATGATGTTCCTGTCGATGATGAAATATTCGGATACGAAAATACAGATTTCTCCGATATTTTCTCCAATATCGTAGAAACGAAAAAAGAACATCATTTCAATGTCAACACATTCGCCATTGCCTTCGTATTCGATACCACCTCTATCCGTTCTATCGGTACAACCATTGATTGCAATTACACCTTTACCAGTACTTCTACAGTAAATAACATGACTTTCAAAACGGATGTCACAATGGAGTACAAACTTGATGTCAAGTTAGAATTTGCTTCTGGAAAAAATACAAAAGTCGAAGAAGTCAAGGATAAAGATAGTTATAAAAAAATAGAATTCGACTCTGATTGGGACGATTTGATTGGACTTTTAGACTAAAAAACCAGCTGGGGTTATTTCCCCAGCTTTTATATTGGAAACAAAAATCAGGAAGAAAAATCCTTGTCGATAGGAAAACTGACAGTGAACTCACTTCCAACACCTAGTGACGATTCAAGAGAAATATGAAGGTCATAATAATTGCAGATATGTTTGACAATAGCAAGTCCGAGTCCAGTATCGCCGCTCTTTTTGGATCTGGCTTTATCTACCCGGAAAAAACGTTCGAAAACACGGGACTGATTTTCCAGGGAAATTCCAATACCTGTATCTCTGATTGTAATCTTGCGGTCTTTCACGATCACATATAAAGACCCTTCCTGTTTATTGTATTTTATTGCGTTATCCAAGAGATTCCTCACAAGCTTGTCAAAATCCTCCAAATTCATTTTAATGTTGAACGAACAATAATCTTTGATAACACTGATTTTCTTTTCCCGAATCTGTGGTTCCAAAGAAGAAAGAATATTGTCAGTTGCATTAGCAACCTGAATTTCTTCGATACTCTTGAGGTTTTGACTCTCCAAAGAAGAGAGAGTCAGCATATCGGAAATAATCTTATTCATTCTCTTGCTTTCAAAAACACATTTAGAAATGGCCCTATCGACATTTTCCTCTCCTTGAATCGCATGACTTTCAATCAGTTGAAGATAACCTAGAATACTAGTTAGTGGCGATTTCAGTTCATGCGAAGCATTGGCAAAAAATTCCTTCTTCATGCTTCCGGAATTGTAGTCATCGGTGATATCGATCAGAACCAAGGAAGCACCGTTCTTTTCATTTGTGATTCCTCTTGTCCAGGAATAATCAATCGGATTAATATCACACTGATAGACCCTTGAGTTTATTTTTTCCACAAAAGACAGGGAAGTATTTGTATGAATTACCATGGAAAAGTTGACTTCCAGTTCATGAGGTGCATTAAGATTCTCTAAATGACGATCCTGAATATCTTCTTTTTGATAAGAGAAAATCTGCAAAGCCTTTTTATTGATAAGAACGACCTTATAAGATGAATCAATGACGATTAGGCCTTCCGAGAAAGAATCCAAAATAAAATTCATTTTCTGATCCGAAATTCGGTTTACTTCCAGTTCTTTTCTCAGTTTATGTCTTGAATCTCTCAAAACCATCGTCAGATAATTCAGATCATCCTCATAATCCATAGTTCGATGAATACTAGTCAGATCCTGTAGTTTGCTGATTTGAAGTTTCAAAGGCCTGAGAGTTCTCTTATTGTTATAGGACAAAAACACGCAAATCAGAATAGACCAAATGAGGCATCCTAACGGTCCATAAATAAGAAACAATTTGGAAATCGAATAAGAACCAGAGACTCTTTTCGACACTTTCACCAAATAAGATTGGTTGATATCTTGATACATAGTACATGAGTTCCCCAAATATGGATCCTTTAAGAAAATCGGGTTCAGCTCTTTTCTATCGATTGAAGTGTCTTTTATATAAGCTTCCTGATGGGAATCAAAAAGCAAAAAGTTATCTTTCGTCTTGTCATAGACGGAAATACGGATATTACTACAATGAAGCAAGGAACCGTAAATATCCGAAAATGTAAGATTTTCCTTTTCCTGATACAAAGAAACTATATAATCTGCTGTTTCTTTTGTTTCATCTATCTCTTGATTTCTGCTAAATACAAACCACGGAATTGAAACACTGAAAAAAAGAAGAAAATCAAAGATGAAGACTAAAAAATTCCTAAGAAAATGATTCTTCTTATTCATTTAAAAGATATCCACTACCGAAAACGGTCTGGATGAAGTTCTTGTTCTCGTCTTTAAGTTTTCTTCTCAGTTCCTTTATCATCATATCAATGGTACGGAACTGTTTTTTCAGTTTATCCTCGTTAGAATTCTCTCCATAGAGAACTTCCGCAATTTGATTTTTAGAGACGATTTTTCCATGATTCGAAAACAAAACCTCAGCAATCGAAAACTCACTGGGCGTCAGATTAACGAGGATTCCTTCTTGTTTTAAGGTCTTATTTGAGAAGTCAATAACGCAGTTTCTCACTTGAAGTAGATTATCGTTTATTGGCATGGATTGAATGCATCTTCGATAATGAGCGTTAATTCTTGAAATGAATTCATTTATATCAAACGGTTTGGCAATATAATCATCAGCACCAAGATTCAGTCCATCTATTTTATCGCTGACCAAGGATTTCGCAGAAACGATGATAACAATGATACCTTTATTGGATTCATCCTTGCGGACCATTTTCAAAAGATCTCTTCCCTGTATTCCTGGAAGCATCATATCCAAAAGAATCATATCCGGTTTTTTGTTTTTGAATGCCTCAAGAAAATCCTCGCCAGAAGCAAAACTAGAAATTAAATAGCCTTGCCCTTTTAAAGCAATTTCAAGAATATCCGAGATGTCTGGATCATCTTCGATGGAATAAATCAAATAATCTTTCATCGGCATATTTTTACTATACCATAATATGTCAAAAAATTCATCACATTCTAGTTGATTTTACAAAGGAAACCATTACAAGCGATTAATTGTAAATAAAATAATTAATTTTTCTTTTTTATTCATTTTTCTGAAAATTTCGATAATTATCATTATTTTTCAATATTCGTTCAAACATAAAATTTAAATTTGCAAAGATTTTATTGACTTGTAAGAGCTTTCATATTACATTATTCTTGTCAAGGAAATCTTAACGATTCCTTTAAACCTAAAGGGGGATAAAATTTTATGAAGAAATTTGGTTTAGTCGCTCTCTCAGCTCTATCCATCATGAGTCTTGTCGGATGTGGTCAGTCTTCTGCTTCAAACAAGGGAACCGACAGTGGAAATTCCAATACAAAGGAATTGACTCAAGTAGAAAAGGCCGTTCAGGATGCAATGACCTTGTCTAGAACAGAACTCTTCAAGAAGGCTGCCGCTGAACTTGACGCCACTACCGGTGCACAAGTAAAGATTCTTGCAACGACATCTCGTGGTGGAAAAGATGCACCTAAGAACAAATTCAAGGAACTTCTTAAAGAAGCAGGATGCAAAAATGCCGATCCAATCAAATATGATTCTACCGTAGACGGAACCATCTATACGACCCTTTGTGCCGAAATCGAAAATGATGTCCAGAACTACACTGGTGCAATTCTCCAGGATGGTTACCAACTCCAGACAAAATTCATCGACAAGAATTATTTTACCAATTACATTCCTAAAGAATGGGCCGACGATACCGGAAGTGATAAAAACGCAAAGGATCCTTTCACTCTTCAGTACAACTTCAAGACTTGGATGGTAAACAATAAGAACCATGACACAACAATCGACAACGTCTGGGATATCACGGCTTCGAAATACAAAGGAAAGCTCGATACGATGGATCCGAGAAACGAAAACGTCAACATGGACTGGCTTATCATGTTAACATCCGACAAAGAATGCAATAACTTAAAGGCCGCTTTCGAAGATAGTACAAACGATGCCAAAAATGAAATCGACTTTTCTCAGTACGAAAAATACGGAACAAGAAAATATGCCTTTGCATTTATCGACAAGTTCATCGAAAATGCCGTTTTCTACCAGGATGACGGAAAGGCAGTAGATAACCTGAACAATGTTCCTGGAAATATCGGATGGATTGTTTATTCCAAACTCGAAAACATAAATGAAACAAACAAGATTTCTAAAAAGAACCTTGTGATCGGAGCTTTAGGCGAAAACAACACTGATGGTTCCACATTACAGACATCTAGCATGAAGGGATTTGCAGGATTCATGTATAAGCATTATATGTCCATCATGCCTAACTGCAAATATCCATATGCAACCTGTGCCTATTTCAATGTCCTTTCAACCACTACAGAAGGATATTCTGCTTGGGCAAAAGATGTCGGCGACTATCCGACAATGCCAAGCATCAATATCGACCGTTCCAAAGCCGGACACGGAACTTTGTCTGCAGATCCAGAAGATCCGAACAAACTTGTTTGGACGCAGGATAACAATGCTGATAACGTATTCGCCTGCAAAAACGATCCTTCCGCAGATTGGTGGATCAACAAAGGCGGTGCCATCGTCGAAGATCCAAGCTATATCGGAACAAGATATAATAGCGTTAAGGACTTCATCGACAAGGCCATAGCCAAGAAACAACAATAATCGAGCATCTTTACAAAGAAAGCCGGCCATGGCTGGCTTTCTTTCTCTTTCCATAAACGAAAGAGAAGAAAGGTAACAACATGGATGAAACAATAAACCAGAACGGAAAAAGAAAATTCATTCAGGTCATCGAACGTGACGGAAGAAGAGTACTGACTTTTTTCGGTGTCCCTGCCAATACCATTTTGATTCTCTTTGGTATCATGCTTTTGGTACTGAATGTGGCTCCGACAATCACATTGATTGAAGATTCTTTCCTCGTCCATAGCGGTGAAGTCATACCGGGATATATCGGAATGGATCCATTCGCTGACGATGCCTATTATCTAAAAGAAGGACAATACACTATTTATCATTGGTATAGAGTATTCGCCGACGAAACATCAATTGGATTCTTTTACAAGCCTTTGCTGAATTCTCTTATCATCTCAGTATTGAGTTGTGCCTTTGCCATCATCTTCGGAGGAATGTCAGCCTATCTAATTACCAGAACGAATATGCCGTTCAAAAAATTCATTTCCGCCGTTTTCATTTTTCCTTACATCATGCCTCAATGGACTTTAGCCCTTTTTTGGAAGAACTTCTTCATATCTGATGCCTTCAAGGGTGGCTATGTCGGGGAGTTTCAGCATCTCTTCCATATTGCCTGCCCCGAATGGTGGGTTTACGGATGGCTTCCGACTTCTATCGTACTAGGTCTACATTATGCCCCATTTGCCTACATCCTTATTGGAGGCGTCCTAAGGAATATGGACGCCAATTTGGAAGAAGCTGCAACTATATTGAACATTCCTAAACGTAAAGTGTTCTTCCATGTGACCGTTCCGATTCTCAAGCCTGCCTTACTCTCAACGATTCTTCTTGTCTTCTCCTCTGCTATGTCTTCATATCCAGTTCCGATTACTCTCAAATTGAATACACTTGCTACACAGATGAAAACGGATCTTCAAGGTTCACAAGGAGCCTACCGAGGAGAAGGTGCAATTATTTCCATTTTACTAATTCTTATTGGAATCGTCATTCTAATGATGAACCAAGTAGCAACAAGTTCAAGAAAGCAGTTTACTACTGTCTCAGGAAAATCCGGTCAAAGTAGCAAAGTCAATCTCGGAAAAGTAGGAAAATGGATCATTGCCACTGTCCTTTCTATCTGCGTCGTATTCTTCTGTATCGGACCTATGATTTCGTTCTTCTTTGAATCCTTGCTTCCAAATCCAGGGGACTATTCTTCCGGATTCACATTTAAATATTGGATTAGCAAAGATGTCATACGAAACGACTACCATGGTATTTTCTACGAACCAAAGGTTTGGGAAGCCTTGAAAGGGTCTGTTCTTCTCTCCTTCCTCTGTGCCATTCTTGCAGGAACCATTGGTCTACTGATTGGTTATGCTGTCAGCAAAAAACGAAAATCAAAATTTGCCAATGCGGTAAACGGACTCGCATTCTTCCCATATCTACTTCCTTCCATCTCCCTTTCCGCAACCTTCATGTTGCTTTCCATGAAAATCAAATGGCTCTATGCACTTCCTTTTTTAACCTGCGTTATCCTAGGAACACTGAAATATATACCCTTCGCATCACGTTCTTCTCTTAATGCCATGATGCAGCTATCCGGAGAAATCGAAGAAGCAGCAGTAATCCAAAATGTTCCATGGTGGAAGAGAATGATAAGAATCATATTCCCAATTCAGAAATCCGCATTCTTAAGTGGTTATCTTCTTCCCTTCACCAGCTGTATGAGAGAGTTGTCCCTCTTCTTGTTCATCGGAGACAACTATATGATTCTTACAAAATTCATGTTCCTATTGGAAGATACAGGTATCGCTGCTTTGGAAAATGCAGCTAACCTAATTCTTGTTGTCATCATCCTGCTTGTGAACTGGCTCGTCAATCTCCTGACCGGTGCAAGCATCGATAAAGGTATCGGAGGAAAATAATATGCCCGAAATCGTATTGACAAATGTCACGAAACGTTGGGGAGATTTCTATGCTGTAGAAAACATGAACCTGACCATCAAGGATAGTTCGTTCATAACGCTTCTTGGTCCTAGTGGATGCGGAAAGACAACGACACTAAGAATGATTGCAGGATTGGAAACACCGACAAGCGGAAAAATAACCATCAACGGGGAAACCGTCTTTGATTCTGAAAACGGAATCAATGTTCCAGCCAACAAGCGTCATGTCGGATTCTTGTTCCAAAACTACGCCCTATGGCCTCATATGACAGTCTACAAGAACATCCAGTTCGGTCTTGCCAACGTAAATCAAGAAATGGCCGTCAAGGCTAGTGAATACCAAAGACTTCTCAAGATGTCCAAAGTATTCGAAAACCAAAGTCTGATCAGTGAATGTATTCATAATTCTTTAGATAAGAAAGGAAAAATCGAAGAAAAGAAAGCTCTTCTGAACCTTATCGACGGATTTGAAATCTCCATGTACAGTGCCAAGGAAATCCTACAGCTCTTCAATTCAACCGGCGAATACAAAGGTGAAAAGACCATCGAAGATTTGGTTGGTGAATATCAGAAGAAAGCCGAAAGCGAACTTCAGGCAATAGAAGGAAAAGGATTCGAAGTAAATGATAATTTCATCCTCACACAAGGCGGAAAAGAAGTCATCAAGAAGAGACATCTGGACAAAGAAGAAATCGACCTTTCCATTCGAAGAGTTTCAAGAATAGTCAAAATCGGAGAATTCATGGACCGTTATCCAAACGAATTATCTGGAGGGCAGCAGCAAAGAGTAGCAATCGCAAGAACACTTGCTCCTGGTCCGAAAGTCCTCTTCATGGATGAGCCTTTAAGCAACCTCGATGCAAAACTGAGACTTGAAATGCGCTCGGAACTAAAACGTCTACACCATGATACTGGGGCAACTTTCGTCTATGTCACCCACGATCAGCTCGAAGCCATGACATTGGCGACTCAGATTTGTCTCATCAACAATGGTGTAGTCCAACAGTATGATCCACCACTTGATGTCTATAAAAGACCGAATAATCTCTTCGTGGCTGATTTCGTTGGAAATCCAGCCATCAATCTCATCGAGGCCAAGGGAAAGCAGGATGGAGACGGAATCCATCTATCTCTTCTCAAAAACCAGGTAAAAGCCAAGTTCATTCCAAATACCTATGTAGATCTCAACAAATTCAAAGAAGAAATCAAAGAAGATGAAGAAAAGACTAAATCCCTTTATCAGGAAAAGCTGAAGACCAAAGGTTATGTTGTCAAGGGAAATGCCGACAAACCTTTCAACTATAAGATTCCGACTATCAACCAGACATTGGAAGCCAAAGACGAAAAGAACATCGAAGATGATGACTATGTAATCGGAATCCGACCGGAATTCCTCCACATCGAGGATAATGGAAAGTTGGAGACGGAAGTTTATTCCGCCATGCCTAGTGGTATGGAAACAACCGTTAAGCTCAGAGTCGGAGAATTCCTTCTTACTTCCGTTGTTTTCGGAGGAATCGACTACAAAGTCAATGCCAAGGCCAAAGTCAACATTCTAGGAAAAGAAATCCTTCTATTTGACAGACATAGTCAAAGACTCATCGCATCCGGTGAATTAGTGCTGGAAAATTAAAGTACACGTCTGCCGGGAAAAATCCCGGCAGTTTTTAATGAAAGGAACGAAATCATGAAAGAGACATTTACTCCATTTCTACTTTCTCCATCCGGCAAAGATTATCTCTGGGGTGGCAACAAACTAAAAAAAGAATTCAACAAAACACTCAATCTAGATCCGTTAAGCGAAACCTGGGAATGCTCCACTCATAAAGACGGTCCAAGCTATGTATCTAGTGGGAAATACAAAGGACTGACACTTGAGGAAATTTTGAAGATTCATCCAGAATACCTAGGTGAGAAAAACTACAACAACCAGGGACAAATTCCCATCTTGATCAAATTCATCGATGCCAAACATGATTTGTCCGTACAAGTCCACCCAAGCGACAAATACGCAAACGAACACGAAGGCGGACAGCTTGGTAAAACGGAAATGTGGTTTGTCCTGTCTCATGAAAGAAAAGCAACACTGGTCGTCGGATTAAAAAAAGACATGACAAAAACAGAAATCCGGAAATGTCTAAAGGAAAACACATTAGAAGATTATCTGAACAAAATCGAAGTCAAAAATGGGGAAGCCTTTTTCATTCCATCAGGAACAATACATGCTATCGGGAAAGGAAATCTTATCGCAGAAATTCAGGAAAACAGCAATCTAACGTATCGACTTTATGATTACGGACGTTTACAGAAAAATGGAAAGCCACGAGAACTTCATGTTGAAAAAGCACTGGAAGTAATGAATCTAAAAAAGAGCAAAACGGATTACAAGGCTATTAAAAAAATCGAGAAACATCCCGGATATGCAATAAAGATGTTAGAACAATGCCAATATTTCACCACTTATCAGTTGAATTTGGATACAAGTAAGGTTAAATCGATGGCTTCCTATCAATCTACAAAAGAAAGTTTTGAAGTACTTCTATGCTATGAAGGATGCGGTATATTGACGAATAAAGAAAATAATGCTTATTTGCCTTTCTTTAAAGGAGATTGTATTTTTATTCCCGCAGAAAGCGGGGAAATAAAGCTTCACGGGAAAGCAAAACTATTGAAAGTGGTGGGATAAAATGAATGATTCAAAGATTTATGATATCTGGTTGAACAATGCCAAAGAAGACATCGACCTAATAAAAGAACTTAATCAGATGGATGAGAAGACAAAAGAAGATGCATTCTACAAAGATTTGGAATTTGGGACTGGGGGTTTGCGGGGCGTAATCGGAGCAGGAACAAATCGTATGAACATCTATACCGTCTCCAAAGCAACCCAGGGAATCGCCAATTATATCAATGGACATGTTTCTGAAGGAAAAAGAAAAGTAGCCATTTCCTACGACTCGAGACTCAAAAGCATCGATTTTGCATTGATGGTAGCAAGAGTGCTTTCCGGAAACGGAATTCAAGCATTCATTTATCCGAATCTCTCTCCGGTTCCCACTTTGTCATATGCGACAAGATATCTAGGCTGCGCTTTCGGAATCATGATCACGGCAAGTCATAATCCAAGCAAATACAACGGATATAAAGTCTATGGGGAAGATGGATGCCAAATCACAGACCATATAGCAAAAATCCTGTTAGATGACATCGAAAAAATAAATCCTTTTTCCGACGTCAAGAAACTTAAAGCCGAAGATGGATTCAACAAAGGACTGATATCTTATATTCTTCCAGGAGTTCTAACCTCATTTCTTGAAGAGGTCAAGAAGCAATCCCAGCTTTACGGTGAAAGCATCGACAAAAGTGCATCAATCATTTATACCCCTTTGAATGGAACAGGGCTTGTCCCGGTCAAAAGGATTCTCGAAGAAGAAGGTTACACCAACATCGAGATTGTAAAAGAACAAGAATTTCCAAACGGATATTTCCCGACTTGTCCCTATCCCAATCCGGAAATAAAGGAAGCCATGGCTCTGGGTATTAAATATGCCAAAGAGAAGAACGCAGATCTTCTTATAGCCACCGATCCCGATTGTGACCGTGTCGGAATTGCTGTCAAAGACAAAGCAGGCGAATTCAGGCTTCTTACCGGAAACGAAACTTTCCTTCTTCTTTTCGATTACATTTGTCAACGAAGAATACAGTACCATAAAATGCCAAAAAATCCGATTTTGGTCAAAACAATCGTCACAACCGACCTAGTGGAGAAAATAGCAAAGCATTACCATGTCGAAGTCATAAACGTCCTGACCGGTTTCAAATACATCGGAGAACAGATTTCGAAATTGGAAAAAAAGAATGAGGAAAACAGATTCATTTTCGGATTCGAAGAATCCTATGGTTGCCTCAGCGGAACCTATGTCAGGGACAAGGATGCCGTAGTAGGAAGTATGCTTATCGTCGAAATGTATTCTTATTACAGAACCAAAGGCATCACCCTTTTAGATAAACTGAATGAACTTTACAAAATGTACGGGTATTGTCTGAACACACTTCATTCCTACCAATTCGAGGGAAAAGAAGGCTTCGATAAAATGCTGGATATCATGAATCGATTCAAAAAAGAATCGCTTCATGATAAAGATATCCCTATAGAAACAATGTACGACTACTCAGAAGGAATCAACGGTTTACCAAAAAGCAACGTGCTGAAGGTAGTTTTGAAAGACTCTACAACATTTGTCGTGCGTCCCAGCGGTACGGAGCCGAAACTTAAGCTCTATTTTTCCATCCAAAGTGATTCCGAAAGCAATGCCAAAGACAAAGAACAAAAGCTAAGAACAATTTTGGAAGAAAAAATCATTTATCCCTCTACTTGCTAGAAAAAAACAATAATTCTAAAATAATAAAAGAAAGGGAGGTGTAAATAATGTTTGATTACACAGGAAAAGTCGTCGTAATTACCGGTGCCAGCTCCGGATTAGGAAAGCAGATGGCAGAAGGATTTGCAAAGCAGCACGCAAACCTTGTTCTTCTTGCTAGAAGAATCGAAAGACTCGAAGCGACAGCCGAAAACTTAAAGAAAGTATATGGTGTCGATGTTCTTCCGGTTCGTTGTGATGTCACTGACAATGAATCAATCGAAGCAGCCGTCAAAACCGTAAAGGAACATTTCGGTCATGCTGAAGTTCTTGTCAATGATGCTGGCGGTGAAAAAGGAACCGGAACTAAAGCCTTGGATTATAAGGAATCAGACTGGGAATTCACTTTAAATCTTGACCTTACTTCCGTATTCAAGGTTTCCAAAGCCTTCGGCGGATTCATGAAGGAAAACATTGAAAACGGAAAACAGGGTTATGGAAGAATCATCAACATTGCCTCCATCTATGGTCTTGTTGGAAATACCGCAATCCCAACCATTGCCTATCATACTTCAAAAGGCGCAGTCGTCAACTTCACCAGAGCTTTGGCTGCCGAACTTGCCACAAGCAAAATTACGGTCAACGCAATCTGCCCAGGCTATTTCTATACTGAATTGACAACCGAAACATTGAACAGCGAATACTTCCAGAACTTTGCCCATGCTTCTGTTCCGATGCAAAGATACGGAAAAGAAGGCGAACTCAACTCCGCAGCCTGCTTCTTAGGTGCCGAAGAATCATCCTACGTTACAGGACAGATTCTAGCCGTCGACGGCGGTTATACCTGCATTTAAATCAAAACATCTTCTGAACGTAGTAAAATACTACATTCAGAAGATGTTTTTTATGGACGTCCAGGTCTACCTGGCCGGAATGGTTTTTCACCAAAACCAGCATTTAAAGAAGTAAGACCAGAACTGATAGTCACTTCGTTTATAGAATCACCAGAAGCAGTGGACTCTCCTACATAGAACCCATTGATGTAATCCTGAGAGAGACTTGTCTTTTTTTGAATGGAAAGAGTTTTATTGGAAATCAGTTTCTCACTTCCCAAAATCACATTAAGCCTTGAATAGTCTTTAACAAGAATCGTAGAGAACTCATATCCGTCAACAACAAACGATAAAATATCACCAGAGGAATAAGAATCCAAATTCAGACTTGCCACATTCACTTTATCATAACTCGGAATCTGAATCATACCTTGCTGTGAAAGGGCAAAGATTTCTCCACCAACATAGGTAAAAGTTTTGTCGAAATCCAGAGCACTATTATTCCCGGATGTCGGCCCAAAAACAAATAGTTTTCCACTTGTCATGGTAATCGTCCCATTGGAATCTATACCATCTCCCGAAGCATCAACATAGACATTTGCCCCATAAAAACCCATTGTTACGTCTGCTAAGGTGTCGCTAGTTGCATTAATACCATCATCTGTGCTTGAAATCGTCACATCTCCGGAATAAAAGGCAATATTTCCTCCTTGAATTCCCTCATAAGAATGATAGATATGGATAGAGGGACCTTCTTCATTTTCGTTTCCAACATTAAGCAATTGATCACAATTTATAGCCTGATCCAATGTATAGAATGAATAATCGCCGGTCAGAACATCGATTCTGGTATCACTTGCTAAACAATCATCATCGGTAACAAAATAAGAATCATTTTCTTCAAGTATCAACGAGGATTCCGTTTTAAATCCTTTACACTTTTGTGAAAGATAATACCTTGTATTGTAACGATTCATATCGTCGCTTGAAATTTTGCGATAGGACCCGTTTTCGAGAATATATTTTGAATCCTCATATAGACTTCCATCCGTATCCAGGCTCTTATCATATTTTATATACTCCCCATGTGTAAGAACATGAGTCTTCGAATTCTGGATTTTCACGTTGCCAAAAGCGTCAACGGAATCCCCATAGGTGTCTGAATCAAGAACGGAAGAAATCATTTCGACACCACCTTCCTTAGAATGGATGGCATCTTTCTCTGAATCCAGTTTCATACTCGCGTGCTCAAATACAAATCCAGCTTTGGAGTTCAAAGCATGTGACGTCGAAGAAGAAACGACAATATGAGTATTTTTTACACTAATTCCTTTTGCCGCCTGTATTGCGACACCTGAATCTATCGTATCATCATTTAGACCTTTTCCTTGAACATAAAGAAAACCTTCGCCTTCAATTTCCAATTTCACTTTTTTAACAAGAATTGTACTTTCGAGTGTGTTATTGGTGCTATCTTCAAATGTATTTTTCGTCTTTGGAAGAGCCACAAGTTTGAAAGAAGAGGCATTTTTCACTTCCAAAGGAGAATCCATCATAGATGTTAAATTGACTCCATTCAGTTTCAATATGACATCCTGGGTTGTATTAACAACAATTCTAGCATTGCTGTTAGTTCCGAAAAGAACATAAGTACCACCATCGACAATGGAATAGATTTCTCCTTCTTGGATAGTAGAAACATCTATCGGATTTCCATCGATATTGCTTTCTGCCGATTGTGATTCAAAATCCGTTTCAATATCGATTCGATTTTCCTCGACAAATGTGTCAACTTCATTACGGTGAAAAGCATCTTCGCCTACATCAGTATTGGAAGAAGGATTACTTACGGATAACGAGTTGGAATTCGATTTTGCTATTCCTCCATTTTCCCCTCCACCCGTACAACCGGAAAGTGCAAAGATGGAAAGCAAAAGAATAAGCTTATTTTTTCTTGATTTCATAATAAGTTTCCTCCTATTAATGGTAACATCATAGAAAACGAAACTTAATTAAACCTTAAATCAAGAATTTTTCAAAACAATTTCAAATTCGACCGCTTTTTTCTTTTGATTGATTCTTGCTTCAATACTAGAATTCATCTGTTCAACCATTGCTTTGGCAATGGCGAGTCCGATTCCAAATCCACTGCTTTGATGGGAGTGAGACTCATCCATCGTATAGAACCTTTCGAAACAGTGACGTATTTTGTCTTCATCAAGACTCTCAGAACTGTTCTGGAACAGGAGGATGATTTTCTTTTTTTCTTCCTTCATAGACACAAATACGAAACCATTCTCACTGACATATTTGAAGGCATTGTCAAGAAGGATTCCAAAAAGTTTTAGAATCATACTTTCATCGCCGACAAATGTCAGGTGTTCCGGAATGCTTGTCTCTACTTTAACATTTTTCTTCATGGCAATAGAAGCATAGAATCCACAAGCCTCGACAAGGGCAGTGCCAATATCAAAACATTCTTTCGATAATCCCTTTCCCATCTCTTCTACTTTATTCAGCGTAACAAGTTCTTGAACAAGATTCTTCATTCTTTTAATTTGAACCAGAGAAGAAGAAAGCCATTTATCCTTTTTCCCGTATTCCTTTTCCATGATTTCTAAATTCGCTGAAAGAATGCTAATAGGAGTCTTCAGTTCATGCGAGGCATCGGTAAGAAACCTTCTTTGGGAATGATACATTTTTTCATAAGGCTTCACTACAATTTTGGAAAGAAAGATCGAAGACAAGGAAATCAAGGCAAAAGCGGATAATGAAATCAAACATGAAATCCATAAAGTGGAACGTAAAGACTCATAATCACTTCTGCCATCTATCACAATTGCTTTACTTCCTTGCTTATAGTAAAAAAGGAAACGAACAAAACCATAATCGTTTTTTGAGGCAAAAATCTTCTCGGGAACTTCTTTTTTATCTTCTTCTGAATAATAATGGACATCATTTCCCGAAAAGGTGTATGTGCCATCCGCTTCTTCGACAAAAAAGAACCTTGTAGAAAAAGCGGGCCTATTAAACGGTGGCCTCTGCTGATTTTGTTCCACTTGGAATATTTCCTTTGCATTTTTGCAGAGACGATTTTCTGTTATGGCGAAGGTGAAAATATTTAGTACCGCTACAATAAGAAACAGAACAGAAAAAGTCACCACAGTTACAAGCAAGGAAAACTTCCTCCGCATCTTTTTAAACATCGATTTTCTCCAATCTATATCCCAATCCGCGTTCAGATTTGATAGCGATAGGACAATTCAGGAATTTTAGTTTTTTTCTCAAATTCGAAATAAAAACCCATAGAGTGGAAATGTCCGAGTCATCCAAAATACTCCATGCTTCCTTCATTAGACTTTCCCCAGAGTGGACATGATCAGGTTTTCTTAATAAAGATTCCATAAGCTGATATTCTTTGCTAGATAAAGGAACACTTTGTCCTTCATACTTCAGAGTAAAATCCTTTTCATCGAGAATCAGCCCTTCAAAAGATAGACTTTCTTTTCTGATACCATCTTTTCTTCGTAAAATCGCTCGTAGCCTAAGAAGAAGTTCTTCGGAGGAAAAGGGTTTTGGCAGATAATCATCTCCACCAAGGGAGAAGCCTTTGATTCGGTCCTCGACATCTCCTTTTGCAGAAAGAAAAATAACCGGCGTATTATCGCTTTTCTGACGAATCGTCCGAATCACAGAATAGCCATCTAGTCTAGGCATCATAACATCCAAGAGAATGCAGTCATAAGAATTCATGTCCAAATATTCTAATGCCTCTATACCGTCGTTTGCATAATCTACTGTATAAAAATTCCGTTCTAGAATTTCCTTCAAAGCCAATACAAAACTTTTTTCATCATCCACAAGCAAAACTTTCATACTTTTCCTCCTAAATTCCATTTATCATCCCAACCTTAATTCAAACTAAAAAGCAAACAGGAAAAGCACACACTTTCATTTGAAAGGGCATACATAAGTTCTTTTTTAATTTATTTTTTAATTAAAAAAGAAAATCAAAAATCGTATTTATTATAGCTTCAAAATTGGAGTTTTATTTATTTTTTATTTTAAAATTGGTTTTTAAATAAAATTTTGAAATATCAATATCTGATCATTTTTTGTTTTTCTTTTTGTGGAACCGCTTACGCATATCTATGAAAGCTCTTTTCACATAAAGTCTCTTGCTACTTAAATGACTCTTTTCTTATCATGTTGTCCCAAATCAAACGGAGGACTTATTATTATGAAACAGAAAAGACTTTTAAAGACACTGACTATCGTTTCCTTACTATCCTTACTTGGAGCATGTAAAAAGACAACGGCAAGCAATTCTGCAAAACCGGATACCCCTAACTGGTACGGAACATTGAAAGAAGGATACACTTCCTTGGAAAATCAAGCTGCAAATCCCCAAATCGATGAAAGCGGAAACTACACGGTTGCCGGACAAACCTTCTCGACCAAAAACACCTACAACAGTATCTTCCAAACCGAACCGGACAGTTATAACTATCTATCCACTCCTTGGCAGTACAACGCTTTGCATTTTGTCAATATGGTTGATGGACTCATCAGTAACAACCAGTACGGAAGCACATATGGTGGACTTGCTCTCGGTTATAAAGTCACCGAAAATGCCGATGGCAGCGAAACCTGGACATTCCAACTGAAAGAAGGGGTCAAGTGGATCAACAACGAAGATGGAAAAGTATACGGTGAAGTAAAGGCAGATGACTTTGTCTGCGGACTTGAATATGTTCTAGATCCGATCAATTCTTCCGAATTTGCCTATCTTCCCTGTGGAGTCATCAAGAACGCACAGGATTACTATTCTTCCAAAGCAGCTTACTTGAAGGACCCGACTGTAAAGGTAATGGATTTCTCGGAAGTAGGAATCAAGGCAGTCGACGATTACACAATTGAATACACTTTGGTTGAACCTACACCATATTTCCTCACCTGCCTAACTTATTCCGTTTATTATCCAGTAAGCCGTTCTTGGCTTGACGAAAAAGGATCCGCTTTCGGCGAGACTCAAAACGACATTCTTGTCAATGGTGCCTTTAGACTGACAAACCATGTTGCATCCTCAAAATCCGTATTTACGAAAAACCCATATTATTATGATGTGGAGCATGTCTACGTCGATAATGTCAATCTTGCTTTTATAGGTAAAAGTGCTTCCATTGATCAAGCTAGAAAACTTTATGAAAACGGAACGATAGATTCCTTCAATGTACAATCCACAGATACGGAAGGATATACCAAATACGTCACCGGAACAGATGGAAGCGGATCAACGAATAATCCGGTCGATCCGAATTGTTCACCGGTAGCATCCACTGACCAATTCTGCTTTATCGCCTATTTCAACTACATCCGAACGAACTATGAATATGACAACGTTGCCCACAAGAAAACCTCATCCGAAAAAGAAGATACACAGAAAGCCATCCTCAATACCGATTTCAGAAAAGGATTCCTCTATGGACTCAATGTCATGGAATACCTCAAATATTATAACCAGGGCGATCCTGTCCAAAGGCTCAACAGAACCTATACGGTAAAAGGTCTCGCACAGGATAAAAACGGCAAAGACTACACCTCTTATGTAGAAGATGAATTCAATAAACAGCAGGGAACGACAGATGTCAAGCTCATCGGAACGGAAATATCAGAATCCGGAAGTTCTGAAGATCCAATCTACAATGCCGAAAAAGCAAAAGAATACTTCCATAAAGCCAAAGAAGCTCTTGCTCAAGAAGGAGTCACAGCAGAACATATCTACATCGATGTCATAGGAGCCATGGATCCGACAGAATTCGGTTATCAGCAGGCTATGTTCAAGTCCATTGAAAATAACAGCGACGGCTGGATTGTCATGAATGTCTCTACTCCGACCAGCAATGACCAGGATTCCAAATGGGGAAACAAGGACAACAATTACGACTTCTCCATGCAGATGGGATGGGGTGCCGATTATGGCGATCCTAAGTCCTTCCTACATACCTTAGTCGGTGAAACATTCGATAGCGAAGGAAACTGCATCGACATCGGCGATAATCTAAGTTACCTCGGATTTACAGGAGACAAATCCGAAAAGGAACTTTCGGATAAGCTTTTGGGAAATTACACCAACCTTTATAATGAAGCCATCAAATTCAACACCAAAGAAAATTATTCTGAACGTCTTAGTGCTTTCGCCAAAGCTGAATACGACCTTATCTACGAAGATGCAATCGTTCTTCCGTGGTATACAAGAAGCGGAATCTACAATGTAGTCGGTAAAGTAATTCCACATCAAGGATCTCAGGCAAACTACGGAAACAATTCGGACAAGTTTGTCAATACTGTAGTTTCTTCTGCCGCCATTACCAGAGCACAGAGAGAAGCCATCGAAAAAGATTATAAGACACACAAATAATCTCATCGAAAGAAAAGATGATGGGGGGGTACTCATCATCTTTTCGGTTAATGAGAGAAAGGAAAACACATGGAGCAGAAAATCATCCACGTAGAAGAGTGCGAAATACTCAATCCTCTCATAAAGGAGGATCCGGCATGGAAAACAAAAACATTGAAATTCCTGTCCAAAGCAAAAAAAGTCCTGACAAATAGGACCTTAATCTATATTTTAAGAAGAATCCTGACATCCTTTCTGACTTTGATGGTTCTTGTTGCTTTCGTTGCCATATTGATCAGACTTCTCCCAGAAGAAAAATTCTATGACCTTCAGACATACAACAAGCTATTGGCAAAAGGCAAAGTCCTGGCAGAAAACTACAAGAACAAACAGCTTTTCCTTTATGGTCTTAGGGATATCAACGGCAATGAAATCTCCGTTTGGGAGAACATCGGTCAATATATTTATTATATTCTTCCGATTTATAAGAAAATCCCATACCAGTTCGATAGTTCCTATACAGTGGTAAAAGCAAGCTGGGAAGGATTCATCTATTTGGGAAGAAGCGTCAAAAAGCACAAATTCATTACTGATATCGTGGCAAGCGAGATGGGAATATCCATGGAAATCTCATTGATTTCCGTCTTGTTGACCTATCTAGTAGGCTTCCCACTTGGCGTTAGCATGGCAAAAAAACCAGGTGGTTTCTGGGATAAAGTCGGCAACGCATTCATCGTTTTGAACTACGCCATCCCGGCTCTTGTCTTCTATTTGTTCATGAAGAGTTGGACAGGAGACAAGAACGGCATCTTCGGATTCGCCGGTTTTGGCTATCAATATGATAGTGAAAGACATTTCCAAACCCTTTTCATACCTGTATTCGTTATTTTCTTCTTGTCTATTCCCGGTCTTGTCATTTGGGTCAGAAGGTTCATGGTAGATGAGCTGAATTCCGATTATGTCAAATTCGCAAGATCTAAGGGATTAAGCGAAAATAGAATCATGTACACCCACGTCCTCAGAAATGCATCCGTGCCATTAATTCGAAATATACCGATAACAATCCTTACAGCTATGGTAGGTTCATATTTCGTAGAAGATATTTGGGTCATTCCGGGAACCGGTAGAGAACTAGTCACCGCCCTTCAGGGAACACCGGATATCCCTGTCATTCAAGGACTCACCGTGTTATACGCTGCCCTTTCCATGTTAGCATTCCTTCTTGGCGACATAATCACCGCTCTCTATGATCCAAGAATCAGACTCACATCAAAATAAAAGGAGGTCATCCATGAATCAATCCATATCAATCAAGAAAAATGATGGACTGGACGACCTGTTTGTCCACGTCGACATCAAAAACGAAGAATCCGAAATGCTTGCCTCGGAACCCTATTCTTATTGGAAAAGCGTCTTTAGGATTTTCATCAAAAGACCTGCTACAATCATAGCCCTATCCGTCTTGACTTTATTAATCCTGGGAATCATCATCATACCTTTGTTTGCTCCAGAGGATGCTTACACCATCAATATGTCGAATATCAACTTAGCGCCTTCTTCAAAGCATTTTTTTGGTACAGATATCATTGGAAGGGATCTTTGGTTCTTGACTTGGAAAGGAGCTGGAAAATCATTGCTTCTTGCCATTATCGAATCTCTCATCGTCCTTTTCATTGGGACATTAGGAGGCCTTTGTTGGGGGTATTTCAAAAAACTCGATGGACTTTTTGTGGAAATCTACAACTTCGTCTCAAACATTCCCTCACTTCTGATTTATATGCTTCTATCCGTAATCTTTACCTACTCTCTTCCTGACGTTCCAGTCGAAGCCAGGCTTGTGCTATCTTTGACATTGTTAGGTTGGCTGTCGTTGGCTCTCATGATACGAAACCAAGTGCTGATCATCGACAATAGGGAATACAATGTCGCCAGCAAAACGCTAGGGACACCTCCGATGAGAATCATGGTCAAAAACTATCTGCCTTATCTTCTCGGAGTCATCATTACCGAATTCTCTTTGATCATCCCAGGAATGATTTCCTCCGAAGTTGCCATGTCTTATTTCGGGGTAGGACTTCAGACCAGAGATATTTCATTAGGCGCCATTCTAGAGCTTGGCATTACCAACTATTCTCTCTATCCTTGGGAAATCCTTGCACCGGGATTGCTGCTTGCCGTCATCATCTTTGCATTCTTCATCCTTGGAACTACATTCTCAGACGCATTAGATCCAAAGAAACATCGTTGAGGAGGACATGAGCATGTCAAAAAAAGAAACATTGAAGCTGAAGGGCAAAGAAGAAGTCAAAGAGGGAGAAGTCATTCTTTCCGTAAAGAATCTTATCGTAAGATTCCAGGTAAGAAACCGGACTTTGACTGCCATTAGGAATATTTCCCTTGATATTTATAAAGGCGAAACATTGGCCATTGTCGGCGAATCCGGTTCCGGAAAATCCGTCTTCACCAAATGCTTCACCGGCATGCTTGAACAGAACGGAAGCATCGATGATCATTCCTCCATCCTATATTCCGGAATCGACCTGAGTAAAGTCAAGAAGAATGAAGAATGGCTGAACATTCGTGGAAAAAGAATCGCGACAATCTTCCAGGATCCGATGACTTCATTGGACCCATTAAGGAAAATCGGAAGTCAGATTACAGAAGTCATCAAGCTTCATCGAGGTCTGAACAAGAAAGAGGCCAAAGAAGAAGCGATTCAGTTGCTGAAAAGAGTCGGAATATCGGAACCCGAAAAAAGATTCAACGACTATCCGTTCCAATATTCAGGTGGCATGAGACAACGTGTTGTCATAGCTATCGCTCTGGCCTGCAGACCGGATATTCTGATCTGCGACGAACCTACCACAGCACTTGACGTCACCATCCAGGCCCAGATCATCAACCTGATCAAGGATTTGAAAAAAGAATATGGATTCACCGTCATCTTCATCACGCACGATCTTGGGGTAGTCAGCGAGATAGCTGACAGGATTGCCGTAGTCTACGCGGGACAAATCGTTGAGCTTGGAACGGCAGAGGATATCTTCTACGATCCAAAACATCCCTATACTTGGGCTCTTCTTTCCTCACTACCACAGTTAGGAAAAAAAGGAGAAAACCTTTATTCCATTCCAGGCACCCCGCCGTCGCTTTTCAACGAAATCAAAGGCGATGCCTTTGCAAGCAGAAACCCCTATGCTCTAGCCGTTGATTTCGTAAAAGAGCCGCCGATGTTCAAAGTCAGCGAGACCCATTATGCAAAGACCTGGTTATTGGATGAGCGAGCTCCAAAAACCGAAATGCCAGAAATCATCAAAGAAATCCATTCAAGAGTGATGGAACTTTACCAGGGAGGTAAAAAACATGAAGGACAACATAAAACAGCCCAGGAATGATGACGCGCTTTCCATGCTGACAAGTGACGATTTCGACGAAATCCGCAAAAGAGCCCCCTTGAACAAATACGGTTTTCCTCTAAGTATACCTTTGAAGAACAAATTTGCCAAAAATGTTCTTATCAAGGTCGTAGACGGAAAAATAAGCGACCTAAAAGGGCAGTCATTGTCGAACAAATCCTACTGCTTCGATATTTTGGAAAGCGAAGAATTCGATTCCGAAAACAAAGAGCAGCTTGCAAAACTCGATTTTCTCTTCGCATTGTTCTCACAGGAAAGAAAGACAGGTGGTGCCATCTACTTCAAAGGAAAATTCTGCACGGATAAAATTGATAGAAAATTCAAGACAAACCTTATGTGGTTATTCATGGATCGCTATTTTCACAGCGAAGACAAGGAAATCATTGAGTCCTGTTCCCTTAAGGCAGATGTCCCACTCTGTTATCTTCCAACCAAAACAAAAAGCGGAAAGAAAGTCATCTTCCGAGCTTATAAAGCAACAATCCAGGACAAGCAAAACAAAAATCTAGCCAAAGATAGTTACACTTTCGAAATATTCCAAGGCGATCTTTTTGATTTAAATTCAAAGGATGACATCAGCAAAATCACCGTAATCAAATCCCTTTTGGATAAAGACAAGGAAGTAAAAGGATTCTATTACAAAGGAAAACTACTTCCCTCTTCCCTAACAGAAGAATTCCGACTTTATCTAGAAAAATCTTTCGTCAAAAAGAATTTCAGCGTCGAAGACAAAGATTACATCCTTATGAATGTAACCAAAGACAGACAAACCGGATATCCACTTTTCTATCCGATGAGAGATAGACAAAACCATCCCATCTCCATCAGTGTCCTCAACGCAGATGTTGAATTATTGGGGTATGATAAAAAATTCTCCAATTTCAATATCATTGCCGACCATTCCTTCAACCTTAAAGATGAAGAAGACAAGATCAAACTAAAAATCGTCCAATCTCTGTTTTTCCATAAAACAATACTAACTGGCGCTTTATATCTAGATGGAATGTTGATTCCATCCTCGATGTCAAAAAGCGAAGTGGAAAGACGACGAATCAAAGCTGAAAATGCAACAGGAATCTATTTAAATGACAATGAAGATTTTATTCGAATCAATAGTAGATTCACGGTCGAAGATCGATTCCGCCTTCTTCAACTAACAGACTATTTTGATCAATACTACCCCGATAACCTCACCTTTATTCCACAAAGTCTAAACGGAATGAAGCATTCGGACATCCTAGTTAGATTCGACCGTGTGAATATCGTATCCGAAGATGGAGATTATATATTCGATCACGATTTCTCCATGGACTATAAGAAAGGGGATAAATTCGAAGACAAAAAATCCGAAGCACTCATCTATATTGTCCGAGCATTCTACTCCAAAGATGTAAAAATCCGAGGTGCCATATACTACAAAGGTTCAAACATCCTTCCAAGCAAGTTCAGAAAGAATAGATTCAAAAAGGAATTCCTGGAAAAAATCCTAGATGAGAAAACGCTCAGCGAAATAAAGAAAAATCCAATTCAACAGTATAAATACCGCGTTGATAAGAAGACCGGAATGTTGGAGTATTTCCCGACAACAGATCGTACAGGAAAAGAAATCCTCCTTTCGGTCGTCAGCGCAAACATTTACTTCGGTAGCGGAAAGAACGTAGTTAAAGCCTCGCAGAATCTTAATTTCGATATCCATGTCGGAGAGACTTTCGGCTTAGTCGGAGAATCCGGTTCCGGGAAAACAACCATTTCCAGAGCAATCCTTGGCATAAACAAACTCCATAGCGGTGCCATCTACTTCAAAGGAAAACTCATCTCCAAAAAGCTCACAAAACAAGAAGAAAAGCAGTCGAAAAAGAATATCCAGATGATTTTCCAGGACCCTGCAGCTTCTTTGAACGAAAGAGCAAACATCGACTATATTGTCAGTGAGGGACTATACAATTTCCATCTGTTCAAAAGCAAAGAAGAAAGAATCAGTAAGGTGACTGAGATAATGGAATCTGTCGGCCTTCTTCCCGAACACCTAAGCCGTTACCCACATGAATTCTCCGGTGGTCAAAGGCAGCGTATCGGAATCGCAAGAGCACTAGTCATCGAACCCGAACTCATTCTTGCCGATGAACCGATTTCTGCACTTGATGTCAGTATCCGAGCACAAGTTCTGAATCTTCTCAGAAAATTGCAGGAAGAAAAGAACCTTACTTATCTATTTATCGCCCATGATCTAAGCATTATCCGCTACATTTCAGATAGAATTGCAGTCATGCATCAGGGGCATATCGTAGAATTAGGAAATGCAGAAGACATTTATAAAGATCCAATCCACCCTTATACTAAAGCTCTTCTTACTGCAATCCCCCAGCCCGATCCGAAAACCAACGGCAGCAAACAGAAATATGTCTATCACAAGGCAAATCTGGACTATGAGAAATGCCATTGGTGTGAAATGAAACCCGGTCATTTCGTCCTTGTTCCAGAATCCAAGAAAGGATTGTGGGAAAAGGGAGAAATCGAAAACAAATACTTGAGTATCGTCTAAAAAGGAGTCAACTATGAGGATAGACCTAGACAAAAAGAAACTAGCGAAAGGAATCTTAATCTGCTTTTTCATGATCGTGATTCCACTTCTTCTAGGTTTTCTGCTTTCTTATTTTCTGAAACGGAATTCCCTGTTCGAAACCATCACCTGTCTTTTCAGCCTGGCCTATTTTTTCCTTCTCCTGATTCAGCTTAAACGGAAAGACAATCTCGTCTACCGGAAAAACAAATACAAAAACAAAGAGGAATACAGGGAAAGCATAGACCACGTAAGATATGTCCATAACCAGACCATTCTCTCAATTGCAGCACTTACGCTTGTGCTTTCCTCGCTTCTTATCTTTTTCTTCTATAAGTAAAGCCAAAGCACTTCAATCGGTCGAATAGTCAAAAACTTAAATAAAAGAGTCATCCCCAAAAATCGAAAAAAAGATTCCTTATACGAAAGAATCTAACGAAACTGAAGATGACTCTTTTTATTTGCAAAAGTATATCTTTCTTCTTGTCTCAATCTAGGCAAAATAGTGGTATTTCTTTTCCTTAGCAAATAAAAATGCAACAGACAAACCCAAAGAACAAAGTTCCGCAAAAAGAACTGCAAACCATAAAGAATCCGGACCAAACAAAACAGGAAAGACAAGAATCGCAATCACTTGGAAGAAAAAAGTCCGGGCAAAAGAAATGACACCACTTACAAATCCATCATTAAGATCCGTGAAGAAAGAAGAAGCAAAGATATTAAATCCTGAAAAATAGAAAGATATGGAATAAAAACGAATCGCCCTCTCACTGAGAGCGACAAGTTCAGGATTCTCTCTTACGAATATCAAGGCTATTGGCTTAGCCAAAAGGATAGCACTTGTCGATAAAATGACCGAAAAAATACAATAGGTCAAAAGACATTTCCGGAGAAGAGATCCAAGTTCCTCACAATTTTGTGCTCCATAATGATAGGAAATCACACTGGAAACACCGACCGAATAGCCAAAATATACTCCGACAAAAACAAAACTGGCATACATAATGATTCCAAAAGCCGAAACACCATTTTGCCCGATGAATTTCATCAGCTGAGCATTAAAAAGCATATTGACTAGGGACATCGAAACGTTGCTGACCATCTCAGATAGCCCATTGGACATTGCCTTGATAATCGGTTTGAATTCCAACCTTGTCTTTTCAAAGTGTAGTGGGGTTTTGTGAGGAAACAAAACCAAATACAAAAAAGGAAGAAGTGAGCCAATAATCTGACTCAAACCAGTAGCGATTGCAGCGCCAAAAACGCCATAACGGAAAACATAAACGAGAAGAAAATCTCCTAAAATATTGGTAACACCCGCACAAAAAGTAAAAAAGAAGCCAAGCATCGGTTTTCGTGCAACAACCATAAAGGACTGAAATGCATTTTGGAACATGAAGAACAGAACAAAGAACATCATGGCATGCCCATACACTTCACAATAGGGAAGCATTTCAGCATCGGCGCCAAGAAGGCTTGCCATTGGCTTTACCGTAAAGAAACCAAAAATCGTTGCCACAATTCCAAGAATAAAAAGCACAATCATGAGCATAGTAAAATAACGATTAGCTCTCTTATCATCCTTTTCACCAAAAGTCTTACTGACTAGAGCAGCGCCGCCAGAACCGAACATGAAGCCAAATACGCCAAGAAGCATAAGATAAGGCATGATAAAATTGATGGCACTGAAGGCTGTATTCCCTTCCACATTCGAAATGAAAAGTCCATCCACCACCCCATAAATACTGGAAAAAATCATCATAATGATGCTTGGAAAAGCCATTTTAAATAATGCGCCCAATGAAAAATGCTTATCATACTCAGACATAGACTACCCTCTCAAATTTTAGTTATTTAAGTATAGCACAAAAATACTTTTTGCTCAATTTAAAACCATAATAATCAGTATCATAGCTTTCAAATAAAGAAAAAACAAAAAATCTAATATTTAAAAAAACAACTTTTTTTGAAAAGATAAAACCAGTTTTCATACCAAATCATCAAACTAGAAAATGGTGTTAATCACGAAAAAAAGCTTTTTTGACAAATGAAAAGCAATTGCGAAAAGGAAATAATATTTCTTGAATTTCTTTCAATATTGAGATATTCTTTTTTTGCTATTTAATACATGTATAAATTACATAAAACAGAATTAAAGCCATGAAATCCAGAAAATTCCTTTATGTCTTACCATTTTTGTTGCTATGCTCCTGCGCAAGCAGAACGTATTTCATCAATCAAAAAAGCTATACCGAAGATGCTCATACGGATATCATAAAAGTCACCTTCTCCTATGAAAATGGAGAGGAAGATAGTTACGAGAACCTAAATCGTGGAGATAAGATATCGGAAATAAAAAATCCAGTGCGCTCTGGATATGAATTCCTTGGATGGTATTTTGACGATAGCCCATGGGATTTCAAAACTGGAGTCGTTTCTACCAACATGACTCTGACAGCAAACTGGATTGGTAAACGCGATAATTCAAAAAAACATGCGATTCTGGAAAATGATTCTTCATCGATAAAATTTGATTTCGAATTCTATGAAAACAATACAACAAGACAAATAAACTCTTTGCTTCAAAAAAAGGATCTCTCTTTTCTTTCTACGGATTCTGTTTCTTTGAAATTATCAAACACAGATGCTTTCCTCATCGAAGATGAAAAGAATTCCCTTCTCCCCTTGGAAATCGGTATGAAAAACGGAAAAGAACTAATTTTTCCTCTGACAAAACAAGAGGACACTTGGACATCTATCGGCCGCATTGTCTCGAAGAGCCTTGTCGAAACCAAGATGGTTCTTGAAAATTTAAAGACTGATACTCTCTTCACGTTGACCAAATCCTGAAATAATTAAACAGTCGGCTAATACCGACTGTTTTTCTTTGATTAGTCGTATATAACATTTCCCGTTTCATTAGGAAGCGCTTTCTTTTGAGAGGCCAATCCATTAAAATATTTACGTGTTTTTATACAGAAAGGCAAAATATGGAAAACAATCAACCGTGCATCATCGCAGTCGCAGGAAAAGGAGGAGTTGGTAAAACATCTCTTGCAGCCGTAATCGTAAAACTTTTGGTCGAAAACAAAAAAGAAAAGAGGATCCTTGCCATCGACGCTGATCCTGCCATCGGTCTGTCCACAGCTTTAGGAATCGAACCAAGCAAGACCATTGATGACGTAAGAAAAGAGGCTATAAAAGCCAGCGAAGATGGCGGTAAAAATGCCGTTGTGGAAGTTCTTGGCAACGCAAGCTATTCGATTGAAGAAGCCCTAGTCGAGAAAAACGGTTTTTCCTTCATGGCAATAGGAAGGCCGGAAGCTAGCGGATGCTACTGCAAAATCAATACCTATTTAAAAGAAGTCATTGCTCAGATTTCCTCTCATTATGATTATGTGGTAATCGATGGTGAAGCTGGTATCGAACAAATCAATCGCCGAGTCATGGAAAAGGTAACCCATTTGATTCTTGTCACAGATCAAAGCAAAAAAGGCATTCAGGTAGTCAAGACCATCAAATCAGTAGCCGACTCCCTTGTCATGTACAAAGAAATCGGAGTGATTGCAAATCGTCTCTCACCTTTGGCAATGAAGGAAGATTTCGATCTATCACCTTTGCCTCTCCTCAGTAGAATTCCTATGGATGACAAACTTGCTCGTTACGATATGGATGGCGAAAATGTGTTTTTCCTCGATGATGACAGCTACATTGTCAAAGGAGCAAAAGAAGCCTTGGAAAAGATTCATGTTCTCTAGGAGATAAATATGAGAGATTTAAAACACTTGTACTATTTCGAAAAGCTTCTCGAAAACTCCTATAACGACCTCATTTCGGAAGCTCAGGCGGAAGGAAGAAAAGCAATCGGACACGTCTGTTATCAGATTCCGGAACCGCTTTTGAATCTTCCGGGCATTTTTTCTGTTCGCCTTAGAGCACCCAGAACGGGAACGACCGAAATGGGAAACTATTATTTGTCTCCGATTTTCTGCGAAGCTTGTCGAGCCATCCTGGAAAGAGCATTGGAAGGGGGATTCAACTTTCTAAATGCCATTATCGCTCCAGAAGCTTGTGCCATGATGAACCGATGCGTTGAAAACATTGAACACCTAGACTGCTGTCCTAATGAAGGTTTCTTTGCTTCATACGTCGATGTACCGATGAAATCCGATGAAACGACATTGAAGCATTATGTTCTCCAGATGAAGGAACATGTTCTTAAGCCTCTCAACGAACACTTTCATATCGACATTTCCGATAATGCCATCAGAAAGGCAGTAGAGGAACAGAATATCATTTCCAGACTGATTACAGAAATCGGGGAATACAGAAAAGATGAACAACCCCGAATCACAGGATACGAGTTTGCTGTCCTTTGTCTTAGCACATACTGTTGTCCAAAAGACAAGCTGATTCAGAAACTCGAAGAAACATGCGAAGAACTTAAGACTAGAATTCCGGACAAAAAAGGGACCTATCGTGCCAGAGTAGCCCTAGTCGGATCCGAAATCGATGATCCACAGCTTCTGAAATTGGCTGAAGAATGCGGTTTGATCATCGTTGCAGACAGATATTGTTTCGGTTCCTTACCAGGAAGACAAGAAATAAAGCTGAACGCTGAAGAAGATGCCTTGACCCAAGTCTGTAGATACTATATGGAATCTGGACAATGTCCACGATTCTTAACAACAGAAAAAGTCAACGAAAGACATGCCTATATCGATAAAATTGCCAAAGAATACAAAGTCGACGGAATAATCATCGAACAGATCAAATTCTGTGACTATTGGGGATATGGAAGAGCGTTCATGAATGCTGTCATGCAAAACCAATATCACTACAAAACACTTAGTATCGATAGACCCTACAATGTAGGCCAATCCGGCCAGCTGAGAACAAGAATCCAGGCCTTCATCGAAGCTCTGGAAATCAAGAAAATCCAGGGTAAGGAGAATGCTTGACTATGAAAGACACTAGGACACAGAAACAAAAGCTCGGAAAGCTACAAAATCCTGGCAAGAAAACATATAAACATCGTGAATGGCGCGGATTCAAAGACACCATGTATGATTTCTCGAGATGGTTGCATAACCTTCTTGTCATGGGAAAGTTCATTATGAAACCGACTACGTTAAAAGCCATGTTCACTTATCGATGGTTTGGAAACTACCTTGCAGCTTTCGATTATATCGATAGACACATGGAGGGAGTACGAGGTCCGCAGCTGAGAATCGGACATATCGAATACGATTCCATCGTTGAGCATCTTACCCAGACCATGGATACTTTGTTCAAATGTGACAAGAGAATCGGAAACAAAAACGGAAAATACGATGAATTGAACAAGAAACTCGTCATTATGGACGAAAACGGAATGATGGTCATTGCTACCGGATTCCCAAATTTGAAGTTCCTATCCAAGGAAGTCCCGGCTATTTATACCGGTTCTACTATCAGTCAGACTGGAGTCATGCATTACATCGAAGTAGCGGAAGAATTCCAGATTCCAGGGGATGTCTGTCCTATGCCATGTGCAGAACTCGGCTGTGCCATCGACGAAGACTATCCGATCTGCGGAGTCTGTGCCATTCATTGCAATACGACCTGCGACGGTTCGCTTATGGGAAACCAGATCGAAGATAGACACGACGATTTGCCATCCTTTACGATGGCTGCTCCGATGAGGCATCAGCAGAAATCCGTTTTGGCTTATTCAAGAGATCAAATTGTTGAAGCAATACATTTCATCGAAAAACATACCGGTGAAAAATGGGACTGGGATGCCTTTAGCAAAAACATGAAGACCTACAATGCTCAGAATGCCTTGTTCGAAGAATGGATGGAAATGAACAAAACAAACTATCCGCAAGTCGTCAACAACAACGTCATGCTCTACCGTGATGCAGAATATATGGTCATTTCAGGAAGAGATGCTTCATTCCTAAAATACGATCAAAAGATTACTCAACTTGCAAAAGAAGGATATAAGAATCATGTCCTTCCTTGTAAGGAAATCCGTCATAGGGCTTTGGTTTGGGGCGTTCATGCCCAATATTACACTGCTTTCAATCAGTGGTTAAGCAATTGCTGGGGTATCGTCTGCCTTTGTGATATGCTTTCTTTTACCTTGACCAAACCAATTCATTACGAGGACCATGAGCAAGCTTTATTGGATCTTGGTGAATACAACATGAATATGATCATGAGAAATCATTCCAATGGCGGCTATGAAGTCGGTGTCGAACAGCTCTGGCAGTACTGCGAAGAATATAACGCAGACATGGTCATTATGTACGAACATATCGGATGTAAATCCATGGCCGGTTATCATGGATTATTGGAAGAAGAAGGAAGAAAAAGAGGTATCCATATCGTTTGGGTTTACCATGCCTTGATGAATCCGACAAAAGCCTCAAGAAAAGACATGCGTGAAGATGTCAACCGATATATGAAGACCGTCATGAGAGAAACGCCTTTGGATGACAGCCTTGTCGATTTTGACGATACCGAACGTTGGTAGAAAGGAAAAATAACATGAAATACTTTGGCGGTTGCGACGCTGGCTCTACCTATACAAAATGCGTCATTCTTGATGAAAAAGGAAAAATGGTCGCCCATACAACTTTGAAATCGAAAATCAATCCAGTCGAAAGTGCAAGAATCGCTTTAGAAGAAACCATTTCCCAAGTCGATGGACTGAACAAAATCGAAGATCTCGATTATCTGATTGGAACAGGATATGGAAGAAATAAAGTGCCTTTTGCTGATGAAAACATATCGGAAATCTCCTGCCATTGCATGGGTGTCCATATCACTGACCCTAGCATCACTTCCATTATCGATATCGGGGGCCAAGATATAAAGGGAATAGCCATTGACCCAAAAGATGGCACTGTCATGAACTTTGCCATGAACGATAAATGTTCTGCCGGAACAGGAAGATTCTTTGAGGCCATGGCAAGAAGTTTTGAAATGGATTTGGATGAATTCTGTTCCTTATCCCTTAAAGCAAAGAACGTCATCCCCATCACTTCTCAATGTACGGTTTTCTGTGAATCGGAAGTCATTTCATTGGTTGGCGAAGGAAAGCCGATGGAAGAAATCGCAGCAGGAATCATGACCTCTGTTGCCAAAAGATGTTTCGTCATGGCTAAAAAAGCTGGAGCCACAGATTCCATCGCATTAACCGGTGGCTGTGCGAAAAACCTCGGACTGAAGCAGGCAATCGAACGTGTTTTGCATCTTAAGGTGAAAGATCTTCCTATTGATCCTCAGCTCATGGGGGCCTTGGGTGCTGCAGAATATGCTCGTCAGAAAGGATTAAACGAGGTGAACTGATATGTCATGGTGGCAGATTCTACTCATTGTATTAGGCTCACTTTTCGGATTCATTCTTCTTATGCTGATTCTTCTTTTCATCGTATATTTTTTCAATCTTGATAGCAAATTATTAGCCGTTATTCAAAAATGGATAAATAAAAAATACGATAAAAGAAAGAGAAACCGTCATCTTGAATGAAATTATACGAATCAATTATCAAGGAAGCCGATCTTCTAGTTGGAAAATTCAATAGTACACGACTGGATATAAATTCAACTTATCCGGAAGGAAACGAAAAAACCTTTCTTTTTGCTTCCGATACTGCTTTAACACTCGGCTCTTCCCTAGTCCCTTCACCTTATCTGATGTGCTACGAACAAGGAATCGACCATTCTTTGGAAGATGAAATCTTACTTATAGGAAATGATATCAAGGACCTAAAAAGCCACTTATCTTATGCCCATATTTCATTTGTTTTTCTAAAAGAATGTGAAAAAAAAGAACAGGAACTTTACCGAACCATAAGGAATGTAGAATATACAAGATACAAAATCAATCCCGATGGAGTCATGTTGAAATTCCACACCGGTCTTCTTAAGGAGAGCATACGTATTTCCTATGATGCTCTGCAAAGAGGAATTTCTTTCAAAGACATCGGCAAACTTTTCTTAGACCATTACAAAAGTCAAAATGAAGTCAAATCCGTAAAGCAAATTTTCATTACGGATCCGGCCTTTGATTATAAAACGTTGGAATCGTTGTCAAAGAAAAGCGAAGGAATCACCGTTGCCTTAGACCATATCATGAAAAATCTTAAAATGGATTGCAGCACCTGCTCTTTCAAGGAAATCTGCGACACAGTTGATGGCATGAAAGAACTCCATCAAAAGGAGAGTATAAAATAGTTCATTTGTTTTCGATACAGTTTTTGATAGAATATGTCTAGAAAGAATGAGGATTGAAAAATGAAGTTTGGAAAAGTTTTTTCGTTTCAGAAGAAAACCAGTATTTGTCTTTTCCTATTTCTATTTTCCTCCTCTCTCTCTTCCTGCAAAACAAACGAAAGAAAAAATATATTCCGGGTCGGAACATTTTCTGGTTACCAGGAAAAGGATGGAAAGATTTTAGAAGAGGGGATTTCCTATTCCCTTGTGGTAAAGAGAATCCAGAAGAGCGAATACCATGATGCATCCGGAATCAATGTCCTTTTCGATAGCGTGACAAGCCAACGTCCCAATTACCTCTCTCTGTCTTTCAAAAAGAAAAGAAGCGACCAGTTATCCGAAATTCTGACGTTCCATAATTTAAAGGACATCTCCAAGGAAAAGAAGGAAAAGGCAGTGTACAAAGACGACAACGGAAACCAGATTATTCCGATTTTCGAAGAATCCCTATCCAAAGCCTACTTAAAAGAAGGATATTATAAAAAAACCTTGGTTTGCACAGGTGACCTGATGAATGGCATCTTGTGATATAAT
>ERZ808240.1039-NODE-1039-length-35361-cov-6.362545_pt1 | contig 35361 bp, 39 predicted proteins | sample MGYA00521084_ERZ808240 | MGnify/ENA primary metagenome ERZ808240 (study PRJEB31516, sample SAMN03275571) | gut metagenome | biome: mammalia-associated habitat; material: feces | host: Papio cynocephalus | place: Kenya | collected 2012-08-06 ... | reverse complement strand
AGCCTCCAAGGAACGGCTCATTTTCTCTATGCTAAGGATGAAAACGAAAAATCCCGAAGAATGAATTTTCCTTGAATGTCATTCCTCGGGATGAACAAAAATGTATTCCAATTATTGCTGCCCGGTAAAACTTTTTCAAACAAAATGTGTTTGATACTATATTTGTAGTAGTTTCTCTATTTCGGGGATAATGATGATGCCTCTGCTGTAGCTTAGGATGTGCTTATCTGCCATCTTTGATAGTGCTTGTGATATGCGTAGGCGGGTTGTTCCAAGCTCTAAGGCAAGGTCTTCCATGCGTATGTGCAGTTTTTTTTCGCCTATTGGACGTAGACTACGGCGCTTAAGAAAATTGTAAAAGCGGTGTTCAAGAATGTCGCTTCTTTGTAGCCAAAGCATAGAGGAGAACTGCTGTGCACAGGTGCTTAGGGCATTGTAAAAGTTTATTTGAAATGTGGGATAGTTGGTAAGCATTAGCCTTACATCTTGCTTGCTAATGGTTATGGTTTGCACCTCGGTTGAGGCTTTGAATGTGCGGGCATACCGGTTGTGCAAGCCAAATAGGTTTTCGATTTGTATGGTCCAAGGAGCTCTGATTTTTTCTGTAAATCTATATATTCCTTGAGGACTAACAACCTCTGCTTCGGCCTCACCGCTAAGCAGTATGCATAGCGAATGGCTCTCTTCTTCTTGTGAGACGATGGTGCTTCCTGGCTTGAATGTTTTGAAGCCAAGTGGTGTTTTTTCTACAATATCAAGAAAGTCTAAACGACTAAAACCTTGGAAAAGTGGTACTACCAAAAGACGGTTAGAAAAGGAATGATCCATAGGTTTGTTGATAGAATGTATGAGACAAATGTAATGAATAAGCATAAGTTGGCAACGATGATTGGTGGCGCCAACTTATGCTTTAATATGCTTAGTTCTTTTATTTGAAAAGATTGCTTGGTATGTTTGTATATGTATTCATTATGCCATTGTTGTCGGCATAAATAAAGTATACATGCAATTCTTTATGTTTGCTTAGTACTTCTTTAGCTTTTTCCATGCCGAGCACCATAAAGGCTGTAGCATAGGCATCTGCCGTTGCGCAGTTGGGGGCTAAAACAGTGGCCGAAAGCAATGAATGCTGAACAGGGCGACCTGTGCGTGGGTCGATTGTGTGGGCATATTTGCGACCATTGCGTTCGTAGAAGTTTCTGTAGTTGCCGCTTGTGGCCATTGCCGCATTTTCAAGACTGAGCACGGTTTGTATTTTTGAATTGGTGTTAGGATTGGCATCTATGGGTTGGCTTATACCTATTTGCCACGGATGTCCTTCTGGGTTCTTACCTTTGGTTATAACCTCACCACCAATTTCTATCATATAGTTCATTACGCCGTGTTCGCGTAAAATGCGCGATACGCAGTCTACACCATATCCTTTGGCTATTGCGCCGCAGTCTATCATTGTGCGTTGGTCTGTTTTTACAAGTATGCTGTCTTTGGTAAGGCTTATGCGATGAAACCCAACGAATTGTCTGATCGAATCTACTTGTTGGTCTGTAGGAAAAATTCCTTGTTTGAAGCCAAAGCCCCATGCATTGACAAGTGGCATAACCGTTACATCGAATGCGCCTTGTGTGGCATCGCTTATGGTTTTAGCCATAGAAAGAACATCGTAGAGTTTGGCGTCTACGTGTTGTGTTTGCCCTGAGTTAATTTTAGAAATAGTGCTTTGCTGGTTAAATACAGAAAGACTTGCATCAACTTTATTAAGCTCTGCAAGGATAGCACTATCAAGGTTTTCGGTGGCTTCGTACTTTATGTGATAGGTGGTGCCAAAAATGGCTCCTTCGGCAGTGCGGAGACTTGCCGAACCTCTGTATCTAACAATCCAGATAGTGGCAAATATAAGGAATAATAGGAATAGCAGACCTATAATGCGTTTTTTTCTCATATATCAAATATTATATTAAATGTGCCACCAAGGGCGTGTGTGTCGTTTTTGCCATAGCCAGGAACATACCAAGAGTTGTCTACAGATGTCTTTTTATTGTAAAGGCGCATGCGGTAGCGAAAACTCCATCCTAAATGCAGAATGCCCCAAACACGGGCTTCGAGTCCGAACACGGCCTCTCCCCAATGGTTGGTGCCTCTCACACCTTGATAGTTGAATGGTATGTTGCCGCCATAGATAGGGTCGGTGGATGTTGGGCCGTCTACATCAAACTTGTAACTTGAGAAGGCGTATCTTAGTCCTACAAAAATACGTCCTGCACCACGCACGTTTTTGGCAACATTATAATCCATACCTATGCGGTAATAGGGAGAGTGAACACGATAATGGAGTGACGTAGTTTCATTGGTGTGGTTGCTTGTGCCAATACCAATTTCAAATATAGGAAAGTATCTTCCGCGCAAGTTGAGTCGGGCTGCAGCTTCGTATTGCCCATAAGGAGTACATGCTGCCATAATTGCACCGCAAACGTCGGCAGATATGCTAACGCCAGCAAATAGAGGCATTTTTTTTTGTGCTGCTAATGCTGCTGCAGCTTCTTCGGGCGAGGAATATTGCACACCCTTGATAGGAGCAGAAGTGCTTGTATGTGTGGAAGAATCACGTTTTGTTTCGTTTGCACTACTTTGGTTTGGCTGCTTGTTAGTGGGGGATTGAGCCATTAGTGGCAAAGTGAAAATGCTACTTAGAAGTAGTAGAGCGAAGGTATATGCGAACGTTTTCAATGTCATCGTAATTAACAATAGAACGTACTAAGGCCACACTATCAATAGTTAGGGGCATTTGTGACAATGCGTGCGAAGTGGCTTTGACTGATGTGATGGTATGGAATACAGATGAGGGACAGTCGAGCGACTCAAAGTGTGGGTGTAGCGTGTGACTTATGAAAAGTGTGTCGGTAGCAGTTTTTCCCTCTGCGTTACTAAGGTGCAAGAGTAGGGTGTCTTTTTCGCCAGCTTCTTTCAGAGGTAACAAAAAACTCTGAATATTTGATGCTTTATTGAGTAGAATGGTGTCTTTGCCAGCTGGGGTAATAGTTAGCTCATCAGTGAGCGTATAAGCACTCTTAGTCTCGTATGAATAAAGGTTGCACTGCATGCTTACCACATTGTCTAATGGGCAATCAATGTTTGAACATGAGAGTAAAGCAAAGGCTATTGCACATAATGCCAAAGCATAAGAGCTAAGAGATATCAGTCTGCCACATCTTTTCTTACACATTGCGCTCATGAGACAAAGGGCTTTAGTATGCATTATTTTATTCAGAAGATTATTTTGCATATAAAGGGATATAACGTAGGATGATAAGAGTGGGTGAATGTCTACTTATATAGAAAGCAAAATTAAATTTCTTTTTCTATCTGGTAGTCATTGCGTCCTGCAGCATTACGGCTGATAAGCTCGCCTAAGAAGCCTGCAACAAAAAGTTGTGTGCCAAGTATCATCATTGTTAGTGCAATGAAGAAGTAGGGGGAGTTGGCTACTAATGGAGCTGGTGTGCCTGTGTATAAATGTGCTAACTTTATGCCTCCAACAACAATGCAGGCAACAAAGCCAATAAAAAACATTACGGAGCCAAGAAAGCCAAACACGTGCATTGGTTTTAGTCCAAAACTATTTAAAAACCAAAGTGAAAGCAAGTCAAGATAGCCATTAACAAAGCGATTTAGACCGCCAAACTTTGTTTTTCCAAATTTGCGTGCTTGGTGGTGTACCACTTTCTCTCCAATCTTGTCGAAGCCTGCATTTTTGGCCAAATAGGGTATATAGCGGTGCATTTCGCCATACACTTCAATATTCTTTACTACTTCGTTTCGATATGCCTTCAAGCCGCAGTTAAAGTCGTGCAAGTTGTGTATGCCGCTAACCTTGCGTGCTGTGGCATTGAATAGTTTGGTAGGTATGGTTTTTGACAATGGATCGTATCTTTTTTGCTTATAGCCAGATACAAGGTCATATCCATCTTCGGTAATCATTCTGTAAAGTTCGGGTATCTCGTCTGGAGAGTCTTGCAGGTCGGCATCCATTGTGATTACAACTCGTCCTTTAGCTATGCGGAAACCGCAGAACAATGCAGGACTCTTGCCATAGTTGCGGCGGAATTTAATGCCATGAACATGAGGATCTTGCGAGGCAAAATCTTCAATAACATCCCAAGAGTGGTCGGTACTTCCGTCATTCACAAATATGATTTCGTATGAGAAGTTGTGAGTGCCCATAACGCGTTTAATCCATGCGTAGAGTTCGGGCAAGCTTTCGGCTTCGTTGAAAAGTGGAATGACTACTGATATGTCGTATTTGTAATCCATTTCTGTTTGGTATTTAGAGTAATGTTTGTCTTATTAATTTGTAGTGGATATGCCTTCTTAAAGAGTTAATTTTTTTTACAGAAGAAAGCTATAATAGCTGAAAATATAGGACCAAATATGAGCGTGCTATATAATGACATTGCTGCATAAGTGGCGGCACCAACATTTCTTAGGGCTTCGACCAATCCTTGTACTCCTTGTTCTCCAGCAACTTGTGATATTTCAGTGTTTAAGCCAGACTGTTGTAGATACTGTTGCATTTCGGGAGTATCAATAACCTTTGCATACGCAGCGAATATTGTGCCATGGTCAAAATATTGTAGGTATATAAAGGTGAATAGTGCTACCCAAATAGATGCATAAAATCCTGTGAAAAAAGCATGTATAAAACCATTCATGAAAGAGAATTTTCCTATTTCCTTTACATAATGATTACGCAGTTTCATGGTAAGGTATGCTGTTAAAAAAGGGCTACCCAATAGCATGGCATAAAATAGAGTGGACATGAAAGGAATGGTTAGAGACCACTTGAAAACTACTAATGAGATAATACCGAATAGTCCTAATATAATGCCATTTTGCATGGCATAGTTATTGATTTCACTAACGAGAGTCTTACTTTCCATGTTCTTTGAATTTTCAATGGGCAAAGGTAATAATTTTTTTGTTTAAGTAGATGTATTTGATAACCTACTTATTGAAGTCGTCTAAACTTTTATGAAGTTCAAGATTTGCCTTTGTTTTTGAAGCGATTTTTGGCATTGAAGAGGGAGTGTAGCGAGCTACATGACCGATGATATGTCAAAAAGCGGTCAAAAAGAAAGGTAAAGGTTGAATTTAGAAGAGATAAAAGTTTAAATATAATCCTCGTCAGAAAAGTTTAGACGACTTCATTAGTCAAACTGGATATAAGGCTCTAAACGTTGAAAATCTTTTTCGTTGAACTCTTTATATAATCTGAGTTCTCTAAACGAGTGTAAAGGCCCATATTGTCTAACATGATTGACAATGTCTTTGGTTTGTTCGTAGTTGATATATGGATGTCTTACCAGTTCTTTGAACGTTGCATGATTTATTCTTATTTTTTTTACGGATGGTTTGGAAGCTATGGTGAACCATCTTGATATGTTTGGGGGCAAACCTTCTATATCATATAGTTGATAGGTGCTTATAAATCCGCCAAGCCTTTCTCTATACTTTACGATTTTGCTTGCATAGTAACTGCCTATGCCAGGAATTTGCTTAAGGCTTGTAGTGTCGGCATGCGCTAAGTCTAAGGTTTCTCCTTCTTTAAGTTTTTCTGTCTTTTCGTATTGGGGCTTTTCGCTCTTGTTTGTAGCAAATTGAGTATAATAGTCTTCGAATGGGACAAACTTTCCTATTCTATCCTTTTGGGTGATTTTGATATAAGGTTTTAACTTTCTGAAATCAGCTTTTGAAAGGCCATAAAGTCTTTGAAAATCATCAGCTGAGCGCCATTTACCTCCTTTTCGTCTGTACTTCATCATATTGGCCACTTGCCAATTGCTTAGCCCTAATTTAAGTAAGGTGGCGGAGTCTGTATGGTTGGGGTCGAATGCGAATAGAGAGTCTGATATTTGCGGTGTGTACAAACGCTTTTGATGAATAGAATCAATTTTAACTTGTTGCTTTAATTTTTCTATAGTCTTAATTTCTGATGGCGATAGCGTATTGTCATAGTCATCTTCATTCTGTTTGCTGCAATGTTTAAGAAACAGAATGGTAACCAATATAAATACGAAGATTGCGCTACAAAAGCAGATAACACGCACATCTTCTTTGGGCAAATGTGGCAGTTTTATATGCATTCAAAAACAGAGGGGTTGGGCTTGATAAGATATGATAAGTAGGCATTCAAAGCGTCTACTAAATAATGAAATATAGTAGTGTTCAATGTGTTCCATAATAGTACCACCACCAATAGGTTGTACCATACGAACGTCGGAGCATGTTGCTACGTTGTAGTTTGTTGGCTATGGTGTCGCCCATGTCTGAGTAATCTTGAAAATTAGCTTCAATGCTATTATCTGTGTAAAACACTTTGGGCTGGGTACGTGTGTGTTTATACAATATTAATGCTTGTGCAAAATAGGTAGGTAGGCTTCCGTTTGCTATCTTGTGAGGGTAAAAACGTTTTACTTCGTTTGCAAAGGTATCAAGGTTCCTATCAAGCAAGAGGCCACATAGATAGTAGTCTATAGCAGCATACTTGTTATTATTATTTTTCAAGGAAGCATTCCATGCACATCGGCGCAAAAATGCGATAGGTTGTTCGTTCTGAAAACGAGTGCTGCCTAATAGACTATATAAGGAATCTTGCGAAATGAGTAGTTGTTGCTTTTTATCATTGGGAAACAACAAACTAGCTGCTCCAGCTTGTGGTACAACCTGTTCGAGTATTTCGTTGCCTAAACCATGTTTGCTGCTTTTAGCCAATAGGTAACAACGCATAGCGAATAAGCGCTGTGATGTGGCATACGATTTTTCACCTATATGACGTCCTTTATTTGGTTTATTCTTTATGAGTACTTGGGCTGTGCGCAGTTCAAAATGTTGTACATCGGTTACGCCATTTCCTATGCCTATATAAAGAAATAGAACGAACAATGGTATGCTTGTAGCTTTAACATTTTTCCATAGTGTAGAGCCTGACGATGTGTAAATGGCTTTTTTTATAAAATGGATTAAAAAGGCTATAATTATAGCAGATAAAAACAGGATTGTTTGATATTGCCACGATACGAATTTGTAACTTGTACCTGCTGCAACTAACCATGAGCAAAACACATAGAGAGGAGATGTTTCAATATGTAGCTTGTTCAACATCTTTTCTCCAACATGCAGAATGATAGCCAAAATGATAACTAAAGCAAGGGCAGATAGGAAGGGATGAGAGGTGAGAGGATGACCTACAATGCAACTTTGCAAATAACTTACTACATCGCCTTCGGGATATGTTAAGAAAAGGAGTATGAAAAGAATGAAGAAGAACTTTTGCATTTTGTATGTCTCTTTTATGGAAGGATATAGGATGCTCTCCAAAAGTTGTGTATGTCCAAAATGGTTGTTACTAAAAACCTTATGGCTTATAAAATAGATATGAGGTTATAAAGTTTGTCCATCCCATGTTGTTGGACAAAACTATTATAACCTCATAAGCATTTTTTGCATGCCCTTAAGTTGGTACAATATATAATATATTATTGTGCTTGACTTGCTGGAGCACTTGGAGCAGAAGAAGTGGGCGCTGTTGGAGCGGGCGCTTGAGTTGCTGGAGCAGCATTTGTAACAACCGAGTCAACATCTTGCTGACGTGGAGCAAAGAAGATTGTCATTACGGAAAGAACTACTAGTATAGCAGCTAAAATCCATGTAGCTTTTTCAACAACATCTGTTGTTTTGCGAACACCCATAATTTGATTAGATGCTGCAAAGTTAGAGGCTAAGCCACCACCTTTCGACTCTTGGATAAGTACGATGAACGTAAGTAATATGGCAACTATTACAGCCAAAATTACGAGTACTGAATACATAATCTTATTTTGTTTTATTTGTTTCTAATTTCTTTTTTTGAATGGTTGAAAAGATTTTTGTCAGTTGTTGTATCTCTCTTCATAGTATGTTCGATAAACAAAGACACTGATAAGTACAATTTGCTTTATTCTGGCATCTTGTCGTGATTTTTATTGACAATCAGTTTTTGTAAAAATCTTATCTGGTCTGCAAAGTAACTACTTTTTTTTGGATTATTCAAGTTTACCTTGCGTATAATTTCAAGAGCTTTCTCATATCTTTGTTGTTTGATATAGATTTTGGCAAGAGTCATAGTTAAATATCCATCTTCGTTGCTCTCGTCGTTATCTTTATCATTGGTTACTTCTGGTGTATATTGCGGCTCTTCTTGTAACTTTATTCTGTCGGATTTATTTTCAATAAAATCGTTGATAAGTTCATCGCTTCTATTAGTGTTTGCCTCGTCAGCAACTTCCTTTTCAGGTTCGGCATCGTCCATTTGCAGTAGAAAGGCTGCATAGTCGTTAGTGGCATCAGCAGCTGTTGGTTTGCGGTGTGAGTGCGGTGAAAGATTTGACGATTCATTCTCGTTAAGAGTCGTGCGAAGAAAATCATCGATAAGCGATACTGTCCTACTTTTTTCTTCTTTGTCTGTATCTTCGTTAATGTGTAGCGGGGTCTTTTGTATTTGATAGTTGCTTCCTTCAACCAATTTAAACAGAATGCGGCGGTCTGGCATGTAGAGTGCAGCCTTTCTTAGTTCGTCGCCAAATGTGGGGTCGTGAAGCAAAAACAAATTCTTTAGAAACAAAAGGCGAGCCACTTGAAAGTATGGATATTTAGCCACGAGTTCTCTGAGCCCGTAGAGTGTATCTTTGTTCAAACGTTCAGGATGATTGATTAGATTGGCTATTAAATCCATATTTATATGATAATATATAATCGATATTTTAGAGATGAAGAGACTTGTATGTTTTTTGTAAGTGGGTGTTCAGAATTCATGTCAATTAATGCAGAACATGATTGCATAAATTAACATTGAATACCTACTTATAAATTATTACCAATCAGCAACGGTTGCATTAAATATCTGATCGCTGATATCAGCAATCATATCTGTAACAAGCTTTTCTTGTACTGCAGTTAGCTGCTGTGTTGAGTCGTATTGGCTTGTAGCAGAGAATTGCTTTTCCCATTGCACATTGTTTTTTGAATTAACAAAACGTATGTTTACAGTTATACGCAATTGCACTTGCGATGCGTAGCCATCAGATGAAATGCCTTTATTGTATTGATCGTAACTGATAATTTCGCCTGCTATGTGCAAGTCGCCATTTCTCTTTACAAGTTTAAGGCGTGTTTGGTTAGCATATACGTCTTGTAGTTTGTTGTTTAGCATAGCTTCCATAGGAGCCCATCCGTATGGTGCGCGATTAGCTATCTTATCAATCTGTATAGATTTGATAAGGTCGTAATTGATGCTTGTCCCTGTGAATTTATAACTAACACTGCATGCGGTGAGCAGAGAAAGTAGCAATATGGGGATGACTATTAATTTTATGTATGCTTTCATGATTATGTGCATGCGATTAGTCCAATCCGTAATCCTTTATTTTTCGGTAAAGCGTTCGTTCAGAAATACCAAGTTGCTCTGCAGCAGCCTTTCGTCGTCCATTGTTTGCTTCCAAAGCTTTTTTAATCATGTCAAGTTCAATCTCGTCGAGCGATTTAGGCTTAAAAGTAGCTTCTTCGTAGCCCTTCTTTTTATCAGTATTATTGGCTGTCAGTGTTGGCTGTTGTTCCGTATCGTCCTTTACTTCCTCCCAATACGACAAGCTGTTGTCGTCTTCTTTGCTTAGTTTTTTTCTATTGTATAAAAGAGTGTTAGGCTCAATGCTTGTAGTTGTTGAGTGGCGAAAATCTTTTTGCCTTTCTTGCTGTTCTCTTACATAGTTTTTAAGCTCTGTAACATCGCGACGCAAGTCAAATAGAATTTGGTAGAGGATTTCTCTTTCCTTTTCAAAAGAGTGAGCATCTCGTTCACTATCACCATTTCCTCCTACCATAACTAATTGCTTACTATGCGATTCGGTTGGGAGATAAAGCGAAAGAATGTCGGGTGTGATAATGCGCTCTTCGGCCGTAACGCTCATGTTTTCAGCAATGTTTTTAAGTTGTCTCACATTGCCTGGCCATGAGTAATTAAGTAACATTTCTTGTGCGGCATCGTTAAGCCTAATGGGGGGCATGCTATATTTTTCGCTCATATCGAGCGCAAACTTCTTGAATAGAAGGGCAGCATCGTCACCCCGGTCGCGTAAGGCTGGCACAGAAATAGAAACAGTGTTTAGTCTGTAGTAGAGGTCTTCGCGGAATTTGCCATCAGCAATAGCTTTCTCCATATTGACATTTGTGGCAGCCACAATGCGTACATCTGTTTTTCTCACTTCGCTTGACCCTACTCGGATGTATTCACCAGTTTCGAGCACTCTAAGCAAGCGTGCTTGGGTTTGCAACGGAAGTTCGCCTACTTCATCAAGAAAGAGTGTGCCACCATTAGCAGCAGCAAAGTAGCCTTCACGCTGTTCTACAGCCCCAGTAAATGCACCCTTTTCGTGTCCAAATAGCTCAGAGTCTATTGTACCTTCGGGAATAGCACCGCAATTGACAGCAAAATATTTTTTGTTTTTACGCAAACTATGGTCATGAATAATGCGTGGAAAAGATTCCTTTCCCACACCATTTTCTCCTACCACAAGAACGGATAGGTCTACAGGAGCTATTTTAAGAGCAATCTCAATGGCTCTGTTAAGAGCTTCGCAGTTACCTACAATACCATAGCGTTGTTTTACACGCTGAATAGCTGAGTTATCCATTTTATTATTGCGTTTGCCTACAAAGTTAAACAATTCTATGCGAATGGTTCAATAGTTCTTCTTAATCTTTCTTGATGGGCTAAAAGTCTCTGTGATTTTTGAGTAGGTTTTCAAGCTGATTTATATAAGTAGGTGCTTAAAATTATATCAATTAATGCCGAAGACGATTGAATAAATTAATATTGAATATCTACTTAATATTTTATGAACACCTGTTTAGTTTTTAAAACTCATCAGATGATATGCCTAAGGCCGACATCAACGAGTATCCAAGAATTTCTTGGTTAAATCCTCTTCCTGTCATAGGTTCCATGGCAAAAAGCGTAATGTCCTTGCCGTCAGTTTGCGTACAGATTTGCTTTAGTTGTGTGCCATGCGTTTGCACATCGCCAATGACCATGAGGTTCTTGATTTCTTTCGCGTCTGCAAGCATAGTAAATGATTGCAGAAAAAAATCATCTTTTGATACTAATTCTTCAACGGGGAAGGAGAAAAGCTCAAAATGCCCTAGGTTGTCATCAAAAGTCAGTCCATTGATGTCTTCTTTGAATATAGAAGGCTGAAAGTTTTTTAACTTCTCAGTCTCTTTGTTATGAAGAAAGTGCACTTGTATATCATTCTTTCCAGGGCGTAATCCACCATCCAAAGCAATACAATCTAACCAATGGCAAAGGTCTGCTTGGGGTATCCGTCTACCAAGCATTCGTTCAAAGTTCACAATGAGGTCAAATGCAACCGAGTCAATATAGTCAGCATCAACGAGGATTACAGATGATGCCCATTTGTTTTCTTGCATAAAAGTATGATGTATAAATTAGGATGTTATTCTTCGTCGTCAAAGTCAAAGTCGTCGTCCATAAACATAGGCGTGTCTTCAGTAAACTCGTCTAGTGCTCGACGTTCCTTCTTAGTTGGTCTTCCTGTGCCGCGAGCTCGTCCAACGAAGCCACTTATGCGACTCATTTCTAATAGTTCGTATTGGTCTGGCGCAGTTATATTTTCAAATATGTCAGGTAATAGTTTGGCTCCTACACGTTTTTCAATGGCTTGTTTCACACGAAAGGTATAGGTGATAGGCGATTTCTTAACACCGATTTCGTCTCCAGTCTTAACAGTTCTTGCAGGTTTAGCTTGTGCGCCATTGATGGTTATTCGTCCGTTTTTACAAGCGTCAGCAGCCAATGAACGAGTTTTGTATATGCGTGCTGCCCATAACCATTTGTCTAATCTTGCTTCCATGCATGCAAGTTTTATTTATTGTTAAATTGGTTCATAGCGATATTAATGCCCGACAGACAAAATGTTTTTACTGCTTCGCCTGCAAGTTTAAGTCTTTCGTCCATTGTCTTGAGGTCCTCTTCGCCAAACTCGCCCAACACATAGTCTACTTGTGCACCATGTGGAAAGTCGTTGCCAATGCCAAAGCGTAATCGGGCATATTTTTGAGTGCCAAGTACCGATGCTATGTGTTTCAATCCATTGTGTCCACCATCGCTACCTCCTGGTTTAAGCCTAAGGTGCCCAAAGGGGAGCGAAAGGTCGTCTACCACAACCAACACACGTTCAACAGGAATTTTCTTTTCGTTCATCCAATATCTAACGGCATTGCCCGAAAGGTTCATGTAGGTAGAAGGCTTTAACAACGTAAGCGTTTGGTTTTTTACTTTGAGGGTTGCAACAAATCCATATCGTTTGTCTTCAAAAGTAATACCAGCTTCAGTTGCTAAGGCATCAACAACTCTAAAGCCAATGTTATGGCGTGTGCGAGCATATTCGTCGCCAATATTTCCTAATCCAACTATAAGATAATTCACTTGTATATATTGTTTTGCGTAAAAACAAAGTTAAGGATTAAGTGCAGGCCCCCCAATGCTTATTGTTTAGGATGGCTCTTTCACTTAATCCTTAAGTATATAAATGTGCTCTGTCTAAGAAAATTAAGCTTCAGCAGCAGCTGCAGCAGCACCCATAGCGGCACGAGTCATCTTAACAGCGCAAACGATAACTTCTTTAGGAGTTACCATTTCAAGACCTTCATAGTGGAGGTCACCTGCCTTGATAGTTTTACCAAGGTTCAAGTTAGTAACATCAACTGTGAGCTTTTCAGGGATTTGATCGTACATAGCACGTACTTTGAGCTTACGTACCATCATCATCAAACGACCACCGGCGCGTACACCAGCAGCAAGACCTGTTGCTTGTACAGGAACACCCATAACGATAGGCTTCTCAGCATGTACTTCGTAGAAGTCTACGTGTAGCACGTTGTCTTTTACTGGGTGGAATTGTACCTCCTTCAAAATAGCTTTGTGGTCTGTGCCATCAATGTTGATATCGATGAGGTAGATGTGAGGAGTATAGATAAGCTTGTTGATTTCCTTTTCGCTTACAGAGAAGTGAACAGCTACAGGATTGCCGTTTTCGTCCTTCTTTTCACCATAGATTACGCAAGGAACGTTGCCGCTGTTGCGGATTTCCTTAGTGGCTTTTTTGCCAAGGTCAGTACGTACAGTACCGCTGATAGAAATTTGTTTCATTTTGTTGAATAATAATTTGTGTTACTCTAAATTAAGTTTTTCCTATGCAATTGCTTCTACGCACCAAACGTATTTTCAATTGTTATAGGGTTCTTTTGTTTAGCTTAATTCGCCATCACACACAAGGCTGTTCACCCGATGTAGGACAAATCAGGTGCAAATGTACGATTTTTTTTGTTATTGTGCAAGTGTTTTGTGTCTAACATCAACTTGCCTTACTAACAAATTAAGCCTCTTCTGTGCTTTCTTCTGTATTTTCGCCTTTAATAAAGTCGAGCAACATGTGCATTGCTACTGATGTTGCCGAAGCTAAGTTCTTATCGCGTCCGTTGTCTTCTTCAATCATACGAGTAACAATTTTGTCTGCGTTTCCTACTGCAATCCAGATTGTACCAACGATAACGCCGCTTTTGCCACCATCAGGACCGCCAGGACCAGCATAACCGCTGATAGCAACAGCGTAATCGGTGTTGAAGAGTTTGTTAGAGCCCAAAACCATTTGGCGTACCACCTCTTCGCATACAGGGGTTTGTTCTTCTATTACAGTGGCATCAACACCCAAGATGTTTTCTTTTACCTCGTCTGCATAGCAGATAAGTCCACCTTTGTAGTAGTTTGAACTTCCAGGAACTGCTGTTATAACGCTTGCAATGCGACCTGCGGTGCAACTTTCTGCAGTAGAGAGTGTTTTGCACTCGCGCCACATGATTTCATTAATTTCTTTGCTTACAAGTTTTAAATCTAAATCCATTGTATAGATATATGTTTATGTTTATATTCGGATTATTGGGGATATCTCATTATGGGTTAAGTAGGTAGATATGAACACCTACATTATAGTATAGTGCGCGAATAGGCGGGTTTGTCGATGGGGCAGAAGTCTTTATCAAGATATTTAAAATATCCTGTAATAGCTATCATAGCCGCATTGTCTGTTGTGTAAGAGAAACGTGGAATGTAGATGTCCCATCCCTTCTTTTCAGCGCGTTGCTTAAAAGCATTTCTTAATCCAGTGTTTGCAGAAACGCCACCTGAAAGAGCCACATGCTGAATGCCTGTTTGCTTAACGGCTAAGTCTAACTTCTTCATCAAGATGTCCACAATTGTGCGTTCAAGCGATGCAGCCAAATCTTCCTTATGATGTTCAATAAAATCGGGGTCGGTTTTTAGTTGATCGCGCAAGAAGTAGAGAAAAGAAGTCTTCAGTCCCGAAAAACTATAATCAAGCCCACTAATGTTAGGTTTGCTAAATTTATAAGCATCAGGATTTCCTTGACGAGCCAATTTGTCAATAATTGGGCCGCCAGGATAGCCAAAGCCCATAACCTTAGAACATTTGTCCATGGCTTCGCCTGCAGCATCGTCAATTGTTTGGCCTAATATCTCAAGTTTGTTGTAGGCATTAACTTTTACAATCTGCGAATTGCCACCGCTTACAAGCAAACACAAAAAAGGGTAGGGGGGCACGCTGTGTTCATCATCGTGTGTTTGGATGAAGTGTGCTAATATATGTCCTTGCAAGTGGTTTGCTTCAATAAGAGGAATGCCAAGTGCAGTGGCAAGCCCCTTGGCAAACGATACGCCAACAAGTAGTGAACCCATTAGTCCAGGTCCAAGCGTAACAGCCACGGCTGATAGTTCTTCCTTTGTTACGCCAGCGCGTTTTAATGCTTGGTCTACAACGGGTACGATGTTTTGCTGGTGCGCACGTGATGCCAATTCGGGCACCACGCCACCATATGCTTTGTGTACTTCTTGGCTCGCAGTAACGTTGCTTAGTAGGTATCCATCGCGTAGCACGGCAGCCGATGTGTCGTCGCAACTCGATTCTATAGCAAGTATCGTTATCATGTTTAGTTATTTTTCTTTAGCAAATATCCATTGCTCCATATTTATGGTGTTGTGAATATCAGCCCAATTAAACCTATGGTTTTGAAGTTGGCTTATGCCGAAATTAGTAAGTAAGTACTTCCAAGCCATGTTCTGTCATCAAGAAGGTGTGTTCCCATTGTGCAGAAGGCAGTTCGTCTTCAGTAACCACGGTCCATCCATCTTCTTCGTCGATAAACACGTGCCAATCGCCCATGTTTATCATAGGTTCAATAGTAAATACCATGCCCGGAACCAATAGCATGCCATGACGATGAGTGTTGTAGTGGTCTACTTCGGGGTCTTCGTGAAATTCCAGTCCAACGCCATGTCCGCAAAGATCGCGTACCACGCTAAAACCGTTTTTCTTGGCATGCTTTTCTATGGCTTTGCCAATGTCGCCCACAAAGCCCCAAGGTTTGGCAGCTTCTGCTCCAATTTCAAGGCACTCTTTGGTTACGCGAACAAGTTTCTCTTTTTCTGGAGAGGTCTTTCCTATAATAAACATGCGTGAGGCATCGCTGAAGTATCCATCAAGAATAGTACTTACATCTACATTGATGATATCGCCTTCTTGCAATATTTCATATTCAGACGGAATGCCATGACACACCACTTCATTAATGCTTGTGCATACACTCTTCGGGAAACCTTCGTAATTAAGAGGAGCGGGTATTGCGCCATGTGCCACAGTATAGTCGTATACCAATTTATCAATATCAGCAGTGCTCATGCCTGCATGAATTTCTTTTTCAACCAAATCAAGCACCCCTGTGTTCACTTCGCATGAGCGTTTGATACCTTCTATTTGTTCAGGCGTCTTGATTAGTTTGCGTGTAGGAACGAGCTCTCCACGATTTTGAAAACTCAGAATGCGTTTATCGAAATCTGTAGGTTCTTGTCCTTTGGGGACATACCAATTTCTAATTCTTCTTTTTAACATCATTGTGTGTAATATATTGTGGAGTGGCTTTTAGCCATTTCGTTGCAAAGTTAGTGCAAACCGAACGACAATCAAAACAAAAAGCAATTTTTGTTATGCTTGTCTGAGGTGCCGCCTAACTTCAAGCATTTAAAGTTAGTGCAAACCGAACGACAATCAAAACAAAAAGCAATATTTGTTATGATTGTCTGAGGTGCCGCCTAACTTCAAGCATTTAAAGTTAGTGCAAACCGAACGACAATCAAAACAAAAAGCAATATTTGTTATGATTGTCTGAGGTGCCGCCTAACTTCAAATTATTAAAGTTAGTGCTATGTTTTAAAAATAATGTATATTTGTTGCTTTATTATTGAAGGTTAGCTTTTGTTGGTTATGTGATAATATCAGCAACGTGCACTATCCATAAAAAGAAAACGAACGAATGAAAAATATCTTATTATTCCTATCTGCTTTAGTTCTAAGTATGTCGTGTGGTAATAAAAAAGCACACAATATGGAAGATAATAAGCAGAATACACATTCAGTAGCAATTGCAGAACATTTTAAAATAGCTCCTCGAAGAAGTAATATAAACGTAAAAGCCCTATCGGATGGCATATATGCAGTAGCTTTCACCGCAAAGAATATTGATTGGCATACACACCAAATAAGCTGCAAAATATTTAGTAAAGATGTCTACCCAACAGATGAGATAAAGCGCATGCGCATAGGCGATACACTTGTGTACGAAGGAAAACCTATGATTGTTAAGTCTGTAAAGGAAGTTCATAAATCAGTAATGATAAATGATGGCATTGAAAATAATGGTGCAGAATTAAAGCATGATAACAAGGAGGGTGGCTATGTTGCAACGGTATGGGACGATCATGCTGTATATACAGAAGTTGGAAGTGTTAAATTGAAACTATCAAAGGCTTTTGTCTTTATAAATTGCGGAGAAAACTACACCGATCCATCAGATACAATATGTGTTAATCAGCAGCAATATTTTGACAAAATGCCCTCTTTTAGTAAGGATAATTTTTGGCCTATTAATACCGATATTGTGGTGAAAGAAGGCATTGTTACAGTCATACAAAGAAGGTGGATTCCTTAATAAATAAGCCTGCAAGCAACATAAGTGAAACTTGTGCTTGTAGGCTTATTCTATATTGTTTATTCAAATTCAACATTGAGTTTGTACTCTTCTTGGCCAAAATCTGCTGTTTCAAAATTGTCTGTCGGATTGCTCCAATCAGTTGAGAAGTTGGGACGTGAATACTCGTGTGTAAAGTTGGCCACTTCGTTGAATGCCTGTTGAAATTTTTCAAGATCTTCGCGATAAAGAAAAATTTTGTGCTTCTCAAAAACAGGGTGCATAGGGTCGCCTTGCTCCTTTAGGCGTTTGCTTTCTGTCATTGAGATGTAGAGTTCTCCCTTTCTGTCACGCTTTACGTCAATGTAATATACGCGCTTACCAGCTTTAATGGTTTTAGAATATAAAATTTCGTTGTCTACACGTTCCTTGTTTCTTTTGTATCTATTATCTTCCATGGTATGTGTGATTTAAGTGTGTTACTTTCATACCCCCAAAATTGTGCAATTTTTTTGTATTTACCAAGACTTATCAAACAAAAAAAATACAAATAAGCAAAAAGTATTAACTTTTGTTAGAAAATAGGTTCAAAAACATCCTTAAAAAAAAGAAAAATACATTTGTTGCAAAGGGTTATGGTGCTTGAAGCAAAATGTTTTGTTACCTTTGTATGCAAGTAAATTTTTCAAGAACAAACGCTTCATCTATTCTCTATTCATAAGGGTTATGTACAACGACAAAGCAGATTTTGTAGTAGCATTAGAAAGATATATCAGCGAAGAACTTCGCACATCGAAAGAGCCAGCCGAATATAATAAGGATGCTATTGAGATAGTTGATGCTCGCAATCATTACTTTCGCAATGTGGGACATCAACCTACAGACGAAGAGCAAAACATTTATGCCATAAGCGACCTTTGCTGCGTAGATGAGGACAACTTTAAAATTATTCCCAATGTGATGAAATTGCGTGCTATTGCTCGCAATTATTGGGACTAACGACATACATTATATATAATGCAACAAACTGAACAACCTCAAGAGGTGTACCATCATCAGTTGCCCATACAGATAAGATTTAACGACGTAGATCGCTATGGGCATGTTAATAATAATGCCTACTTTGCATACTACGACCTTGGCAAAGAAGAGTATTTGCGCAATGTGTTGAAAGTAGATTATAGGTCATCAGATGTGGTTCCGGTGATAGCTAATATCAATGCCGATTTCATTATGCCTATATTTTATGGCGACGACATTGTGATAGAAACTCGTGTGTCGCATGTGGGCACAAAAAGTTTTACACTAAAACAAAGAGCTATAAACAAACGTACGCAATGCGTTGTGTGTCAATGTCAAACAATTATGGTATGCTTTAATCTTAAAACGCAGCAGTCGGCCGAAATACCAGAGGCATATCGCAAAGACTTTGAGGAGTACGAAACGCTTTAGGGCAGGCCTATCGTGTTGCTCATGGCAACACCTAAAAATAGTAAGATTGATACAGTTAAACAGAAAAACAGAAAGATGCAGAAGATAGTATTTTCAAAGAATATAATCAACGAACTCGACCAGTTGTGCGACGAAATAGGTGCAGACAAAGTGTTCTTGCTTACAGATACAACTACTCACCAATTGTGCCGTCCTTTGGTAGAACAATGCAAGGCTGTGATAAATGCACAAGACATTGTGATAAAGCCAACCGATGTAAACAAAACACTCAGTTCGCTTGCAGAGGTGTGGAGTGCTTTGAGCAATGGCAAGGCCTCGCGACGTTCGCTGCTGATAAACTTAGGGGGCGGTATGGTAACTGATTTAGGTGGTTTTGCGGCTGCTACATTCAAGCGTGGCATTGATTTTATCAATATCCCAACCACCTTACTTTCGATGGTAGATGCTGCTGTAGGCGGGAAAACCGGCATAAACTTTAATGGGTTTAAAAACGAAGTTGGGGTATTTCAAGAGAGTCGTGCTGTGATTATTGATACCGACTTTTTGCGTACACTCGATGAGCCTAATCTGCGTTCGGGCTATGCCGAAATGCTTAAGCATGCGTTGCTCGAAAACGCTGATATGTGGGCAGACCACTTGAAGTTCGACCTCACACACCCCGATTATGCCCACTTGCAAACACTTGTAGAGCAGAGCATACGCTGCAAAGAGCGTATTGTAACAGAGGATCCACACGAGCATGGCATACGCAAGGCATTAAATTTAGGACACACGGTTGGTCATGCCTTCGAAAGCCTGGCACTTGAGCGCAACACCCCCATTTTGCATGGTTATGCCGTGGCTTATGGCTTGCTTTGTGAGCTTTATTTAAGTGCTGTTCACATGGGATTTCCTACCGAGCAAATGCGCCAAACTGTTAGTTTTATTCGCGACAATTATGGGGCATTCGCCTTTGATTGTAAGGACTACGAACATATATACAACACCATGTTGCACGACAAGAAAAACGTGGGCGGAGTGATTAATTTTACATTGCTTTCGGGCATTGGCCGTATCGAACTCAATCAGCATTTAAGCAAAGAAGATGTGTTTGATAGCTTCGATTTCTTTCGCGAAGCGTAGGTAAGTAGGTGTTCAAAATTAATTGATATGAATTTGTGCATTGTTTTTGTCAGAAGCATAGGCTGAAGAGGGAGCGTAGCGGGCTACGTGACCGATGAAGCCTGTGGTTATGGCAGAAACAATGTGCTAAGGCATATCAATTAATGTAGAGCATGATTATATAAATTAATTTTGAATACCTACTTAATCGTTGTAGAACATTATAGAAACATACAATAGTGAAAATAAATAGTAAAAGTCGAATAATAGAGAAGGTGCAAAAGCATTTGTCGCATGCACTCTCCTTGTTGGTAGTGTTTTTGCTCTTAACGGCAGCTGCTGCATGGACTGGCAGCCTGTTTGGCAAACGTTTGGGCAATGATAAAGCATCCATGGCGCAATCATCTGCGCTGGCCATGCCTACCGAGCAACAGCTTTCGCAGTTAGGCATAAAGGCAAACGAGGTGCAACTCGTTCCGCGCGATTCGGCCTCTTGGATGGTCAAATCATCTCAAGGCGATGCTTTAGGCACACTCATTTCTTCTGCCCCTTATGCCAAAGATGTAAAGGGATTTGCAGGTACTACACCTATATATATATATGTTGATGTCAAAGGAAAAATCAAGCAAATTGTAGCGCAAGACAATGCCGAAACACCCGACTTTTTTAACCGAGCTTTCGAGGGTATTGTAGCAAAGTGCATAGGCCTTGATGCAGAGAAAGCATCAACTGCTCATATAGATGCAGTAAGTGGTGCCACGTTTTCAAGCAAGGCAATCATTCTCAACGTGCAGAATGCAATGGCCGCCTATGCCTCTTCGCATAGTCAGAGTGTGCAGGTGCCAACTATAGGGTGGGGACGCACCATAGCTGTTTTCGCTGTGCTACTATTAGGTGCTTTTATAAGCGCGTATTTTAGAGGAAATAAAAGGCTACGCATCTTCCAATTATTGCTCAACGTAGTGGTGTTGGGCTTTTGGTGCGGTCAGTTCCTTTCGCTCTCATTGCTGCGAGGTTGGATAGCTAATGGTTTTAGTCCTATAGCCTACTTACCCACATTATTGGTGTTGGCTATGGCTGTGTTAATGCCTGTGTTTAAGTACAAACATTACTATTGTTCGTGGGTATGTCCGTTAGGTAGTTTACAAGAGATTGCAGCCCGAATGCCTGTACCCAAAATTCATTGTTCAGCCAATGTATATAAGGCAATGAGCCGTATCCGACTTTGGGCTTTTTGCTTGCTCATGCTCTCGTTATGGACGGGTATAGGTGGTCTGTTGCTTGATTATGAACCATTTACAGCCTTTTTGGTGCAAGCGGCATCGCCCATAGTGTTAGTATTGGCAAGTGTGATAGTTGTGACAAGCATGTTCATACCTAACGTGTGGTGCAGATGCTTGTGTCCGATGGGCATGATGCTCAATATAAGTGAAAAGTAAAGCTTTAATAAAGTCACGAAAATATATTATTCTGTATAATGAAAGAGGTTAATAAATACAAACTAATTTGCGTAGTATTGGCCATAGCTCTTTTGGCAAGTATGACGCGACTAATAGTGTTGATAAACAACACAAACGGAGGCTCACAGATTAGCCGTGCAGACGTAGTGATGAGCAACATCTTGCAGCGTAAGAGTGTGCGTTCGTTTACCAATCAGCCCATAGAAAAGAGCAAACTCGACACCCTTCTTCGTGCTGCAATGGCGGCACCAACGGGCAAGGACATGCGTCCGTGGAAGTTTGTAGTGGTAAATGACAAGCAGGCTATGAAATCCTTAGCCACAAAATTGCCTTATGCCAAAATGCTTGCTGAGGCCCAAGCAGCCATTGTTGTTTGTGGCGATATGAGTGTGGTAGACAAAGATGGAAAGCCCTCAACTAACTGGGCATTCGATTGTTCTGCTGCCACCGAAAACCTATTGTTACAAGCCGAGGCTATGGGGTTAGGAGCCGTGTGGACAGCTGCTTATCCCTATGACGAGAGGGTAGCAGCTGTGAAAGTAGCTCTCAATTTGCCCGATAATATTATCCCGCTTAATGTAATTCCCATAGGCTATCCCAAGGGCAATCCTCAGCCTAAAGACAAATATAATGCCGACAACATACATTACAATTTATGGTAAAAAAGAACTATCTGCAAAGCTTAAATTGATGTTTGTCTTTGCAGATAGTTCTTGTATAAACCTTACATCTAACACTCACATACTTACACATGGCAACAAATAACAATATTCAAACTCCTAAAACAACAATCCCCTCTGCACCAGCCAAGGGTAAGCAAAAAGAAGCTACATTAGGCTTCGTAGTAGGACTCCTTGCAGCTATATGCTATGGCTTTATACCTTTCTTTACATTACCAATAAAGCAGGGCGATGCATCGCAGTATTTATCAGACCCAACGATATTATTTTATCGTTTTGGTTTTGCAAGCCTATTGGTTGCAATGGTGATGATTGTGCGCCGAAAGAGTTTTAAGGTGACGAGAGGCGAACTCGTAACCCTCATTTATCTATCATTTATCAGCGACGGCTCAGCCCTCTTTTTGATAGATGGATATAACTACATGTCGAGCGGTGTGGCTACCACATTACACTTTATGTATCCCGTTGTAACCGCCTTGATAATGATGATGTTTTACAACGAGGCAAGACGCTTAAGCACCCTATTAGCGGTGGTGATGGCTGTTGGTGGAGTGGCAGTATTGTCGTGGAATACCAACGGAAATACAAGCATAAAGGGCGTGATAATAGTGCTAATATCTGCCGTTTGTTATGCGCTTTATTTAATCCGTGTAAACCGCTCAAGAGCTGCAACAATGGAGAGCAGCAAACTTGTGTTTTACGTAATGTTTATAGGAGCCATAATCTTTGGTGCTGAGGCTTTAAGACAAGGCAATTTCTCGCCAATATCCACTCCCTTACAACTAAAAAATCTGTTGTCGCTGGCAGTAATATGCACATTTGTCACCAATGTGAGTTTGGTGTATAGTGTTAAGCGGATAGGAAGCACACTAACCGCAGTACTTGGTGCACTCGAACCATTAACCGCTGTAATAATAGGTTGCATCGTGTTTGATGAGCCTTTCAGTGTGCAAGTTTTATCGGGCATATTGCTCATTATTCCAGCTGTAATTATTATTATTTTTACGCGTAGAAGATAACACACTCACTCTTTTTAAGCACTTGTGGTGGTTTGTACTGAATATGTTTTTCAGTACAAACCACCACGCTTTTTTGATAAAATATTGTAACTTTGCAGTCCAATAAAAAACTTGGGCTATAAATAACAAAGAAGCCATCTTAGCCCCGAGTGCTTGGTAAACCTCGTAAAAAACAAGAATAATGATCAATAATCAATCAAAAGGTGCTGCAAGAGAACAGCACCGCAACATGGTGAGCATACCCTATATGTTGCTTGGGGTGCTCTTTTGCGTTTGTCTTATAGCGGCAAACTTGTTAGAAACCAAACAAATTAGTATCGGGCCGTTAGAACTAACGGCTGGGCTCATTGTTTTTCCCGTTTCGTATATCATTAACGACTGCATGGTTGAGGTGTGGGGCTATCGTCGTGCACGCCTTATCATTTGGTTGGGTTTCGCCATGAACTTTTTGTTTGTGCTTTTTGGCTTTGTGGCAGATTGGTTGCCAGGAGCCGCTTATTGGCATGGCGAAGAGGGGTTTCATGCCATCTTTGGTTTGGCACCTCGCATCTGTGCCGCATCGTTTATGGCCTTTTTAGTAGGTTCATTTTTAAATGCTTACGTTATGAGCAAAATGAAACTGAAGTCTGAGCATGGGCGCCATTTTTCGTACCGTGCTATAGCCTCTACGGTAGTGGGCGAGACAGGCGACTCCTTGGTGTTTTTTCCCTTAGCTTTGGGCGGTGTGGTGCCTTGGAGTGTTATACCCATGCTTATGCTAAACCAGGTGGTGCTAAAAACTGTGTACGAAATTATTGTATTGCCCATTACCATTCGCGTAGTGAACTTTCTGAAACGCTATGAGGGCGAAGACACCTACGACGAAGGCATATCGTATAGTGTTTGGAAAATTTTTGACCTATAAGCAAATTATAAAGAAAAACAAAAGGATAACAACATATTATGCTAAAACAAAATCACCAATTTCCAATAGACAATGGCGTAATAAACGAAAGCGCTCTTGTTGTTTTTAGCGGTGGACAAGATTCTACCACTTGCCTTTTTTGGGCAAAAAAACACTTTAAAGAGGTGTATGCATTGAGTTTTGTTTATGGTCAGAAGCATGCACACGAGGTTGATTTGGCACAAGACATAGCAAACGAAGCTGGTGTGCATTTCGATAAGATAGACGTGAGTTTTATAAGTCATTTGGCACACAATTCGCTCACCGACCAAAGCATTGTGATGGACCAAGTGAAGCCTGCCGACGGGCCGCCTAACACCTTTGTTCCTGGTCGTAACCTCTTCTTTTTGAGCATTGCAGCCGTTTATGCACGCGAAAGAGGCATACGTCATTTAGTAACAGGAGTGTCGCAAACCGACTTCTCTGGTTACCCCGACTGCCGCGACTCGTTTATACGTTCGCTCAACGTAACGCTCAACCTGGCTATGGAGGAACAGTTCGTCATTCACACCCCCTTGATGTGGATTGACAAATGCGACACTTGGGCACTTGCCGACGAATTGGGTGTGCTCGACCTTGTTCGCCACCGCACACTTACGTGCTACAATGGAGTGGTGGGCGATGGTTGTGGACATTGCCCTGCATGCAAACTTCGCAAGCAAGGACTCGACGAATATTTACGCTTAAAGGCTCAGCAGCCCAACAATAACCACCTTTAGAATTTAAGATTATAATTGACTATGCGCGAAGATTTACATCTCAATGCCTTAGGCGCAAAAACAGTATATAAAAGCGACTATGCGCCCGAAGTGCTCGAAACTTTTGTGAACAAACATCCCGGAAACGACTACTGGGTACGCTTTAATTGTCCCGAGTTTACAAGCCTTTGTCCTATTACGGGACAGCCCGATTTTGCCGAAATACGCATTGCTTACATTCCAGGCGAACTAATGGTAGAGAGCAAAAGCTTGAAACTATATCTATTTAGTTTCAGAAATCATGGCGACTTTCACGAAGATTGCGTCAATATCATCATGAAAGACCTTATTAAATTAATGAAACCTAAATACATCGAGGTGACAGGATTGTTTACACCGCGTGGTGGCATAAGCATTTATCCTTATGCCAACTACGGCATGCCTGGCACTAAATACGAAAAATTGGCAGAGTATCGTTTGCAGCAACACGATTTATAAAATAACTCTTTCGCTTTACAATAAAGGCGGAACTATGGCTTTTGGGCTATGGTTTCGCCTATTGTTTTGCTTTAAAAACGTATCTTTGCATCTATCTCATACACAATAAATAACAGAAAATAATAAAGAGTGGAAGAAAAACATACACAATCTCCTCAACAATACGATGCCAGCTATAGCCATGTGCTGAAGTATACAGGGCTGTTTGGCGGTGTGCAGGTGCTCACAATGCTCGTTGGCGTGTTGCGCACAAAGGTGGTTGCCATATTTTTGGGCCCTGCGGGGTTGGCACTCATTAATATATACAACAATGTAGTATCTTTGCTAAACCAGTGTACCAACATGGGCATATCGTTTAGTGCCGTAAAAGATGTGGCTGAGAAATATGCACAGGCCGACAAAGAGGGCATCGAGGCAAGTGTGCGGTCGGTTAGGGCATGGTGTGTAGTAACGGCCATTGTAGGCACACTTGCTGGGTTGGTGCTGAGTCCTATTATCAGTATGCTCACGTTTGGCAATTATAGTTACACGTATTCGTTTGCATTGCTCTCGCCCATGGTGGGCATGTTGGCTCTAACAGGTGGCGAAATGGCCATACTCAAAGGGCTTAAATGCTTGAAGCGTGTGGCAGCCATCTCAGTGGTATGTGCCCTCGTAACCTTGTTGGTCTATCTCGTTTTTTATGGCACAATGGGTGCTACAAGCATTGTGCCAGCCTTGTTGTTGAGCAATTTGGGCATATTGTTGGTGCATTTATACTATTCGACCAAAGTTGTTCCGTGGAACTTAAAAATACTGAATACTAACACTTTAAAATATGGTATGCCCTTCATCAAACTTGGTGTGGCATACATTTTGGCAGGTGCGTTTGGCCAAGGGGCAGAGTATGTGATGCGTGCGCTCATGGTGCGCTTGGGTGGTGTAGATGTGGTTGGACTTTATAATTGTGGCTATATCATGATTGTGAGCTATGCCTCGTTGGTGTTTATGGCAGTAGAGAACGATTACTTTCCGCGACTTTCGGCTGTAAAAGACGACCGCCGCTTGATGTGTAACACCGTGAATAAGCAAATCGAAGTGTGCGTATTGCTCGTAGCTCCCATATTGGTTAGCTTTGTTATGCTTATGCCTTGGGTGGTACGTTTACTCTTTTCGGCAGCGTTTGTCAGTTCGGTCAATATGGCCACTTGTGCTGTTTTTTACATGTTCTTCAAGTCGCTCACCTTGCCCGTAGCTTATTTGCCTCTTGCTCATGGCCATTCAAAAATTTACGTCGTAAGCGAGGTGGCATACGATGTTTTGTTGGCCATAGCAGTTCCGGCGTTCTATTATCTGTTTGGCCTTGAGGGCACTGGATGGGCACTTACGCTGATGGGACTGTTCGATTTGCTATTCATACACACCTTTTATTATCTAAAGTATGGTTATCGGTTTAAGCCAGCTTCGCCCATAGCATTTATAGCCCAATTTGCTATGCTTGCAGTGGCAGTTTATGCTTCGTTGCGTATGGATTTCGCACCAAAATGCATGGTGGGGGGCATAGTGATAACGGCATCTGCATACCTCTCTTTTAGTATATTAAACAAAGAAACCCATTTGCTTGAAACACTAAAAAACAAATTTTTTAAACAGAAATAAATAAGCAGATAAAATGTGCAAGATAACGGTGCTTGTTGCTGTGTACAATACAGAGCAATTTTTAGAAAAATGCCTCACCTCCCTGCTTTGCCAGTCGCTCAAGGATATTCAGATTGTTTGCATTGACGACTGCTCTACCGATGGCTCACTCCATATATTAAAGGCGTATGCACAACGTGATAGCCGAATAAAAGTACTGCAAACGCCCGTCAATAGTGGGCAAGCTGTGGCGCGAAACTTGGGACTTACCATTGCTGAGGGCGAATTTACAACGATGCTCGATAGCGACGATTGGTACGAGCCCGACACTTTGCAGAAAGCCTACGATGCGCTAAAGGCGGATGACGAAAACGATTGTGTGTTGTTGCACGTGGTGATGCACAACGACGAAACTCAGTGCGAAACAGACTATGAAAACAAAACTGATAGAACCATTCTTTCGGGCGAAGAAGCATTCCGCTTAAGTCTTAACTGGCGCATACATGGGCTTTATGTGGTGCGAACTTCGCTACATAAGCGTTATCCTTACGACACTTCGTGCCGCCTTTATAGCGACGACAACACCACACGACTCCACTATCTTCACTCTCGCAGAGTGGTTTTTTGCAGCGGAAAATACTTTTATCGCCAACACAAAAACTCATGCACAAATAGTTGTTCTATCAAGCGTTTTGACTACATGGAGGCTAATTTAAGCATGCGACGATTGTTAGACCAAGAGATAAAAAACGGCAATATCATCCATGCTCAAGAGGTGTTAAACTTATACGAAACCCATCGTTGGTGCAACCTTATAGGGTGTTATGGCTATTTGTTGCAGCATAAGCATGAGTTTTCAAAAGCCGAAAAACGTTTTATTATGAAGCGCATGCAAGTGGTGTTTAAAACAATCAACCCATCGCTCATACGCCCAACGGTAAAATATCGTCTAGGCTATTTTCCTTGGCGCATGTTTCCTCTTTTCCTTTTGCAATCGTGGTTGTATCTCACCATCAGAAGGGTATTTTTCAATCTTCGTGTTCCCGACTAAGTCTGTACAAAAAAAATATCAGCATAAAAGCCTAATGCACTACGCTTTTATGCTGATATTTGTGTTCTATGTACATAAACTGCGTTTCCTACTATCATAAAGCCACGTATTTAGTTGGCGTATCACGCCCGTGATACGCTCGTATCGCGCCCATGATACGCGCGTATCACGCCCATGATACGCTCGTATCACGGCCGTGATACGCCAATAAGTTACGATGTTTGTTCTTGTAAGAAACGCTTTATTGCTTGAAAATCATGCGTTTATGGTTCTATGAGAACGCTTTTTATCTTTCAAAATGTTGATAGTCTTTGCTATGTTTCCATGCGCCTCCCCACCTAAAGCCATGCTGTTTGAATAGTTGGTAGCATAGGTCGTTTGCATCAATTTTGTAAGGAAACGTCTTGCTGCGATTAGCGTATGGTTGCCCTTTTTGAGGAGCAACAATCATTTTGCCTTGATGGGTGTATTTTACGTGAGGATTATACAAGGGATTAATGTCTACAGCTAATCCTAAGCTATGCTTTGAGAGTTTGCTTCTGCCTTTTATCCGCCTAAAGTTGAAACAAGTGGTGTTGTTGGCTTGCATTGATAGTTCATCGTTGGCGTCGTAGTTATCAACGAGCACCATACGCTCAATGCGATAATGGTTGCGATAGAGCGTGCGGAATATGCTGAGCAAATCGTTGGCTATTTGTTTGTTGCATATCATTTCGCCTAATTGCAGTTTACCCCCTGCATTGTAGTGTAATATTTTGAGGTAGCGCAGGCTTGAGAGTGGTATGCTACACCCCTTTTTATACGATTTTCCTTCAATTCGTTTATAAATATTGGGGCTTATGGGCAAAGAACTGAAGCATTTATCTTCGCCATACGTATTGACGAGCGATGCACTAACAATAGAGCCAACTTTCCACTCTTCAAAACTACTGATTGAAACATCTTTGTCGTTAGATAAAGCGGTTTTCTTGTTGCATTTATTTGATTGTTGTTTCCTCGTATGCTCTGTAGGTCTTATCGTAGTGGACAATTGGGCTTTTTCAGCATTGCGACGCTTGTTTAAGTTACACCCGCTGATTGTTTGCAGAGCAAAGGGGAGGACGATTGCCAACACAAAAAGTTTTTCTTTTGAAATCATAGATACGTTTTGCCAAGTTAAGTAAGTGTATGCAAAGTAACCTACTTACATCTTATTAGAGGGAACAAACGATTCGTAGGTGCCATTGCTATAGAACACTCTAATCTCTTTAATCTTTCTGTCTTCTCTTTCAACAGCCACATTTGTTGTTACAACGCTTCCGCTGCCTCTAATAGTATTGTGCATTGGCTCGCGCCGGCTGAGTTGGGGCATTGCTGACGCAGTTTCGTTTTTTGTTAGTGGAGAGGCAAGTGTGTTTTCGTTGCCAAAAAGCGAGGCAGCCGATTGCGCATTGTGACTATTACTATCGGCAGCTAAGGTTTCTGAATTTTCTTCTTCTGCCACTGTTTCGCCAGCTAAATCCTTATTGGCCGAAGAGTCCTTAGAGCCTTGATTCTCCATAATCATATCTCCTTCACCGAACAATAACCAATTAACATTTATTTGCGGAAACACTCTGTGTATGGCCATCACATGGTTGTTGGTTGGATTGGTTCGTCCGGTGAATATACTTGAGAGCGAAGCTGCCGATATGCCAAGCTCCTTTGCAAAATCTTGTTGCGACAATCCTACGGCTTCCATTATTTGTTTGATGCGATCTTTCATTTTAGTAATGTATTTATGCTATGCGTTATGACTATTTATTGTAGTGTTTGGCTATGTGCCACTTTGTGGGGTGGGGCACATGAGTAAGGAAAAATAGAACAATTAAGAGCGGCGTTCGTTTTATCTAATTTATAAGATAGGTGGCACGCATTTTCTTTTTCCCCTTGATGGGTACCCCTACCAGCATTTGTTGTGAAAGTAGGATAGGGGAGTAGCCCGTTGCACATTGGGAATTCCTTTTTGGCAAATAGCTGCTACATACTCATGCTTGTCAATCTCTCTTCTTGCTGCATGAAAAAACAAATTGCGAGGCAAGAATGCGGTATGAGTTGCTAACCGCCCCCTCATTAATCCTCTACAAAGGTAAACATTTATTGCTTATCAAACAACGGATTTGTAAATTACTTATTTTTAAATGTAAAATTCATAATTCTAAATAATCTATTGATAAAAGAGAACGAAATATTTAGTAATCTAAATACGCTTTATTCTATAATTTGAAAATATAAGATATTTGCTTTTGCTAATATATTTAAGTAAATTTATGTAATAGATTGATATTTAGCTTATTACGTATTTAAAAACTGTATATTTACGTTCTGTTTTTGCTTTATACAACTATTTTGGCGTATTAAAAACAATAACAATGTAATAATAGGGTGTAAATAGCTGATTATGAATGAGTTGTATGGTTATATGTTGTGTGAATAAATATAAATACACAAAACAAAACTACATAATATAATTACAAACGTAAATGATATAGAAATGTAAAGCAGTGCTACAAATGTAGATAAAGTAAGCAAAAAATGATATTTATATTTGTATATGCAAACATAAATCAATTAGCTTGCTATTTGTAAATATTAAAATAGGTTTAATGTAAATTTAAGCTTCTGCAAAAAATGCTCTTGAACTTTAATTTTGTTTTTCTGTGCAAGTGTCTGGTTTTGTAAAATGAAAGAAGTTATGAGAAGCTCATATTTGCGTAACCGATTGATAATGAGGGTAATATGGATGAAAAACTAAATTCAACTTGTGCTTGAAATAGAAAATAAAATACTCTATAATGCAATGTAGATATAGCAAACAATCTATTTAATGAATAAAAATAGGCTCAATAGAGACGTTTTTAGGCACACATGTAGCAACTATTTACGTTTTTTTATTCTCCAAACACCTTCTGTGGGGGCAGCTTGGCTGAATGCTTTGTTGTTTAAGCGCATGGATGGAGACTTCATAACCTATAACTCATTTTCGTAAAGTAGATGCCTATAAGTGCAGCCTGAGTTATCTTTTATCGTTTGGCATATTTGGTTCGTAAGTGCTATTAATGGAAAAATAGAACAATAATACGAGCGCTGTATACGGAGCTAAAGAGCATGGCTTTGCCTCCTTGCAAGACTCATGTTGGTGGGCTTGTGTCGTAAACATGTGTGTGTGCTGTGGCACTTTGTAGTTGTTATGAGGATGGGATGATATGCATTATACAGAAAAGAAGAAGCGCCTTACACGCATTGGTGTAAGGCGCTTCTTCTTGCTTTTGTGAGCTTATATCAGCACGTCGTCATTTCTTAGTGAAGTATAAAAAATATTAATTCTTTCATCAAGTCTCCGCTCGATGTATGCGAGCCTTCAGAGCCTTTTGAGCGTGCATCGGTGCGTCTTATTTCGGCTAAAATGTTCATCACCTTAACACCCTTGTAATGGTTCATAGCGGGTAGAATATTTTTGTTTACCTGCCATTCTTGAATGCCAATCCATTCGGCAATACCCCTTGGTGTTTTTTGCGGACTATAGTAGGCAAGCATCAGATTGGAGAAGAACTTAAACAACGATGGTAGCACCTTTTGTATGGGGTTCTCCTTGGGGGTACTTTCAAAATATTTAATAATGCGGTTGGCCTTAAGCACGTCTTTCTTGCCAATAGCATCTTGAAGTTCGAATATGTTGTAGTTCTTTGTGATACCCATATTCTGCTGCAATAGCTCAATGGTAATTGTTTTTTCTCCTTGCGGTAGTGCAATGAGTAGCTTTTCTATTTCGGAGGCTATACGGTTTAGATCTGAACCTACGTATTCGGCCATCATCTCGGCTACTCCAGGGGCTGCAGCAACATGCTTACGACGCAAGTAGCTAACAATAAATTGTGGCAACTGGTTGTCGTAGAGTTTTTTAGACTCAAAGAGTGTGCCCTCCTTCTCAATAAGAGTGGCAACCTTTGTGCGCTTGTCTAAACTGCCGTTCTTATGACAGAATATCAAGATAGTGCTGGGTTGTATCTGCTTGAGATAGTAGACAAGGTGGTCAATGTTTTTAAGGTTTTGCGCCTCTTTAACCACAATTACCAAGTGAGTGGCGCCCATTGGATAGGTTCTGGCGCTTGATATAATGTTGTCTATGTTGCTATCTGCGCCAAAGAAGGTAATGAGATTAAAGTCGCGTTCCTCGGGGGAGAGAGCGGCATCAACAATGTAATCAGCTATACGATCAATGTAGTAGCTCTCGTCGCCCATGAGGTAATAAATAGGCTTAAAGTGGCCTGCTTTTACGCTACGTAATATCTCTTCATAGGAGATGGCATTTGTTTTCTTTTTGATGTTTGTTGTGTATGCCATGTGTTACCAATCGTATTTAAGATGTCTAACCGTTTTGCGTTCGCCAATGATGAGTTTCATGCTCTCAATGCCAATTCTAACGTGTGTTTCGGCAAAGTTGCGGGTAACTTGGTTGTCGCTTGCTTCTGTTTTTACACCGTCTGCTTCCATAGGGTTGTCAGAGACCAATAGCAAAGCACCTGTGGGAATGTGGTTGTAAAAGCCACATGAAAAGAGCGTGGCGGTTTCCATATCAACAGCCATAGCACGCGTTTCGCGCAGATAGTTCTTAAAACGCTCGTCATGCTCCCACACACGGCGGTTGGTGGTGTAAACAGTTCCTGTCCAATAGTCGTGGCTATTGTCGCGAAGGGCTGTAGAAACAGCACGCTGAAGCATAAAGGCTGGTAGGGCAGGCACTTCGGGGGGAAAGTAGTCGTTCGATGTACCTTCGCCTCTAATGCCTGCAAGAGGTAGGATGTAATCGCCCAACTGTGTTTTCTCTGAAATGCCTCCACATTTGCCTAAAAATAAGCATGCCTTGGGCTTAATGGCACCGAGAAGGTCCATGATGAGAGCGGCATTGGGGCTACCCATACCAAAGTTTATAATGGTTATGCCATCTGCAGTTGCTGTGCGCATGTTGGCGTCAAATCCTACTGGTGTAACACCACATTGCTTGCAAAATATATCAACATAGTTGTTGAAGTTAGTAAGTAGTATATGCTGCCCAAACTCGTTAAGAGGTGTTTTGGTGTACCTTACTAACCAGTTATCTATAATGTCTTCTTTGGTTATCATATAGTGTGTGGATATAAAGAATAATGATAAATAGGTGCTCAATTATAAAAATTATATTTTGAATACCTACTTAGTACAAAGTTAGCTAATAAAAATGAGAGTAGAGACTTATTTAAGCTCAGAAAAAGCTGGAATGTCGCGGAGGTATTCCACACTCATCTTTTTATAGTCTACGTAACAACAATAGTGTGATAGGCCGTTGCTAACAATTAAATAGTCTGCCTTGAGCACACTGTTGTAAGCATATATTTGCTGAAATACAGTTTGCGTGATGGCTATGTGGGGAGCTTTATATTCGATGATTACCCTTGGCGTACCACCATGAGCATTATAAAGTACACTGTCGCAACGCCTTGCCACACCGCATACGCTGATTGTTACCTCGTTGGCTAAAAGCGCTTGAGGATAGCCTTTGTGGTCTATCAGGTAATGGGTGAAATGCTGCCTTACCCATTCTTCGGGAGTGAGTTTGATATACTTTTGACGCAGAAAATCAAAAATTTGTATGTTGCCGTTATTGTCTTGCTTTGTTTTTATCTGAAATGGGGGTAAGTTGAGAACTTGCATGTTGTTTATTATTAATTAAGTAGGTGTTCAAAATTAATTGATATGAATTTGTGTATTGTTTTTGTCAGAAGCATAGGCTGAAGAGAGCGTAGCGGGCTGCGCAACCGATGATGCCTGTGGTTATGGCAGAAACAATGTGCTAAGGCATATCAATTAATGTAGAGCATGATTATATAAATTAATTTTGAATACCTACTTATATGCATATTCCAAATCTAATAGAATGGGCAAATGATCGCTAAATCCACCTTGATAGAAATGGCCTAATAGCGTGCGATAGGGGTGAACACCATCTCCTTTCTTATCCTTTTGTAACAAGACTGGGAGGTCTACTATCTTACACATGCTTTTGTTTGTATAAAGAAGTCCGTTGCCTGTATTCTTTAGCAATGCGCCACTGACTATAAAGTTGTCTAATTGGTTCCATTCTCCTCTAAATTTGTATGTGCCTTTTATTCCATTACTGGCTTCCATGCGGTCGGTTAGCAGATATAGGGCTTTTGCTTCTATACTATCAGTAGGGGTTGCAATCCTTGTTTCTAAGGTTTTATTAAATAGTTTTTCAGGATAATAGGCATTAAAATCTCCCATGATAATAATCTTGGCATGAGGTCTTGCATTTGCCACACTATCGGCTTTATGTTTGACTTTTGTAGCAACCTCATCTCGATATATGTCGGCTGCCTTTCCTCCTTTTTTACTTGGAAAATGGCATAAGAATATGTTCAGCGTGTCTCCAGTAAAGACTTCGCCCATGACATGAAGTATGTCGCGCGTGGGGCGCATTCCTTTTATGGTGGGAGGTGCAATTCTTATGTTCTCTACAAGTAAGGGATTAAATCTTGCTCGTTGGTAGAGTAGGGCTACATTGATGCCTCTAACATCTTTTGAGTGGGTTATGATATGGTCGTACCCCATTCTTCGCAGCTTGGTGCGCTTTGTAAGGTCGTAAACAACACTGTCATTTTCTATTTCTATTAGTCCGACAATGTCTGCAGCACTCTTTCCGCTGGCACTTGCTATGATGCGAGCTATTTTGCCTATTTTGCTCCAATACTTAGCGCTATTCCATTGGTACTCGCCTCGTGGCGTAAAACTCTTGTCTTGTTTGCCCTCACAATGCAAGGTGTCGAACATGTTTTCAATGTTGTATTCAAGTATTCTGAAACGTCCCACTTGTGCTGAGCAAATGAGCCAATTTAAACATAGTATGAATAAAGTAAAAGTGACTCTTTTCATAGATTGGGTAGCTGTTTGTTTATAGCTCTTTTATTCATGGTGGTAGGGCTCACCTTTTAATATAGTCATGGCGCGGTATATTTGTTCTACAAAAAACAATCTTACCATTTGGTGCGAAAAAGTCATTTTAGATAATGAAACCTTTTCTTTGGCCAACTGATAAATGCTTTCTGAAAAACCATAAGGCCCTCCTACAATAAATACAAGCCTTTTGGGCACTTGGCTCTGCTTCTTTTCTAAATACGAAGCAAACTCTATTGAGCGGAACTCTTTTCCGCCTTCGTCCAATAGCACTACATAGTCGCTGCTGTTCAATTGTTTTTTTATTAAATCTCCCTCACGCTCTTTTTGCTGATCAGGAGTTAGCGATTTCGTGTTCTTAAGTTCGGGAATTACCTCAATATTAAAGGGTATGTAGTGTTTGGTGCGTTCTGCATATTCGTCAATAAGGCTTGTTAATCGTTTGTCTATTGTTTTGCCTACTACTAAAAATGTAACTTTCATGTTGTGTATGTATGAGGTTCTATAAATAATATGAATTGGACATCGATATAAAGCATGCAGATGCATACAATATCGTGATATTTGCTTATGTACAATTATACTTCTGCAAAAATAGATAGATGATTTCTATTAGATGTAAATATTCTATTTTTTCTTTGAGTCTTTCTTATTTTTAAGTAGGTGTTCAAAATTGATTGATATGAATTTGTGCATTGTTTTTGTCAGAAGCATAGGCTGAAGAGGGAGCG
>ERZ808240.1038-NODE-1038-length-35364-cov-5.212184_pt1 | contig 35364 bp, 31 predicted proteins | sample MGYA00521084_ERZ808240 | MGnify/ENA primary metagenome ERZ808240 (study PRJEB31516, sample SAMN03275571) | gut metagenome | biome: mammalia-associated habitat; material: feces | host: Papio cynocephalus | place: Kenya | collected 2012-08-06 ... | reverse complement strand
GAAAAGGCTAGCCCACAGGCTAGCCAACCGATGATTTATTCATCGGTTTTGTTCACTTCTTTTGCTCCTTTTCACCGGCATCAAAGGCTGTTTCTGCAAGTTTAATTTCGTAACAGCCCCTTTTAATAGGAAACTGTTAAAACTAATCAATACTGTTGAAAATAGCAAAGAAAGGAAGTGTTTCCACAGGATCTTTGATGGCATTTTGATATGTTTCGACAAGATCAGAAGGCAGATATTCTTTCTTTATGATGACTTGATAAACATAATTATCGAACCAATCGTCGTCCATGACAAAAAATCCGGAATCACCGTTATCTTTTCCCCATGAATTTTCTACTTTCCAACGATTCGGCCTTCCTTTAACCAAATTGACTCCTGTGAAAGTCATAGCATGATTGGAATAGGAACTGTAGTAGCTTAAGCGCATTCCCTTCTTCATCCTCGTATCAATATCAAACAAGGAATCATAATTCAGAACATTGTTGATAAGTACACCCTCTTTTCTCAAAGATTGAGCCAGAACATCACTTGCAAACCAAACCAGACTATTGTCTTTCAAGGATTTGATCAGAGCTTTCTTCATGGTAGGAAGGGAAACTTCAAAATAAAATTCGTGCTGACCATCTTGCATGTTATCTAACCAAGGAGAATAATAAGCTTTTCCTTCCTCAAACCCAGGAAGCTGCGCATTGGAAATGGAAATATAATCGTCTAATTCTTCGCCAATGACTTTTTTATAGAAATCAAGTGGAGAATCCGCTTCAAGTCGTTCAAAATTATCTTTGGCCGCTTTTGTTTCATATTCGAAGACAAATTGTTTTGGAGGAAGCCCTAAAGAACATCCAAGAATCTGATACACTTCTTTCAGCATGTTCTTTTTACATTTACTCAGGCCTTCTTTTGTCATACCCTTCTCGAATTTGTCTCTAAGAATCATGGCATCTTTGTTGAGAAGCTTTGTCAAAACAATATTCATTTCGCCTGTGTCATCACTAACAGCAGTTGTCGGCATGGCATCTTTAGGAACGATACCGTATTTCTTGACAAGATTAACGAAATAGGACCAATATCCCCCATCGCCCAAGGCAGTATTGAAAACAAACATACTCAGTTGGCTTGTCAAAGGTTCGTCTACTAACTTGATGATTTTATCCAAGAAGGAATTGGCTTTTTCCATTTTATCGTAGAATTGTAGATAAGTTTGGGAAAATTCGATATCCTTGACATTGAGCTTTTTGATTGCTATTCCTCTTAGAACATTAAGCCCGGCAAACATCCAGCAACGGCCGCTTCTTTTTTGATTCGTTACACTTCCGCTATCGACATTTACTGAGAAAGAGCGCTTGGCTGCTTTTAAAGCTTCATTATCGGTACTAGAAGCGAAAACTCCGTTTCTTGTAACTGCTCTTCTGGAATTCCCAAGAATAGAATTCTTGTTAAATTGGTTTTCGAATTCTTTGAAATCTTTTTCGGTTAAATTTCCGTTCATATCATGTCTCCTTATCGATTCTTAGATATTTTATCACTTTTTTGCACACAAAAGTTAAAAGTTATCAAAAACTAACGCAAATCAAGATTCTAGTTTCTAGCAAAAGTAAAAACTAAAGAAAGAGAAGTCCTGTGGTATAATAAAATCATGCGAAAAACGCTTATGGCATTGTTCACATCTGTACTTTTTCTTCTCGGTTCCTGTGATTTTGGAAAAAACAGTTCATCAACAAAAGAAACCTTGGAAAAAGATGTTTCTTCTTTAAAAGAAACAAATGAATTCCTGATGAATTCGGATGATTTTAAAAGCTCGATGATCGTTGAGGAAAAAGATGGGGAATTTATTTATACCTTTGTCTTTGATTCTTTTAAAAGAGAACACACGCATGCACGAACTTTAGTTCAGCTAAAATCGTCAAAAAACGAAGAATGCTTTGTATATTTCGGATATGATTCGGAATATCGTATTGTCACGGAAAAAAAACTACAAGACAAAACCAAGAACATTGTGTTCGGATATGTTATATATGCTAAATTTTGGGCTAAATGTACCGAGGCCAATGTGTTTTTCCACTCAGATCAGCAAGAAGGGTACTATCAGATAAAAGCTTGAAAAAGGAGAGAAATCATGGATATCAATCAGGAAATCGCAAATGAACTAAATCTTAATGCGAAAAACGTCGAAACGGCCATTCAACTCATGGATGAAGGATCTACCGTTCCTTTTATTGCCCGTTATCGAAAAGAAGTTACTGGAGGGCTTACTGATGAGAATCTAAGAGACATAGAAACAAAACTTACCTATCTTCGTGGACTAGAAGATAGAAAGAAAACTGTCTTCGCCTCATTGAAAGAGCAAAATATTGAAGACCCAGAACTGATTTCTAAAATCGAACAGGCAAGAACTCTTGCTCAGGTTGAGGATTATTATCGACCCTATAAACCCAAGAAGCTGACTAGGGCTACAAAAGCAAAAAAGGCCGGATTAGAGCCTCTTAGCCAGTTTGTTTTATCTGATAAGACTGGTATGCTGAATGAGGAAGCAAGCAAATATGTTTGCGAAGGATACGAAACTGGTGCAAAATGTATTCAGGGAGCCATGGATATTCTGGCGGAAAAGATTTCTGATAATCCCAACTATCGAATTTTCATAAAAAAAGTTGCCTTGGATACGGGAAGTTTAACTTGCACAAAAGATGACAAAAACGAAGATGCCACATACGATAATTATGCTTCATATTCACGTAAGATCACGGCTCTAAAAGGATATAATACTCTTGCAATCAACCGTGGATGTGATAAAAAGGTCCTTTCTAGAAAATTTGTTTATGACGATGAAAAAATTCTCAATCACATTAAGATGTTTGAGATACCATCCAAGACACCTTACCAGAAAGAACTCGAAGCTATGGTCGAAGATAGTTACGAAAGACTCATCAAACCGAGTGTAGACAATGATATCTTCTCTTCGTTGATGGATACCGCAAGTGATGAAGCAATCGGAGAGTTCAAAATCTCGTTAAAAGCAACTCTGCTCCAACCACCGCTTAAAGATCGCAAAATTTTGGGTTTTGATCCAGGATTCTCCCATGGTTGTAAACTAGCTTTCATAGATGAATTCGGAAAGGTACTTGACACTTTTGTTCTAACCAATCCGTTCATGTCAAATGGCCACACCTATGAGAATGCGAAGAGGAACATCATAAGCCTTATGAAAAAGAATAAGACTATGACCGTTGCTCTTGGAAACGGAACAGCAAGCAGAGAGTCCGAGAAGCTTTTAAAGGAAATAAAAAAGACTGAACCTGGATTTGAGAAAATGGAAATCGTCATCGTCAGTGAGTCCGGTGCTTCCATTTGGTCAGCAACCAAGGATGCCCAAAAAGAATTCCCGGATTTTGAACCGAATCTTAGAAGTGCTGTTTCCATTGCCCGTAGATTAGAAGATCCGCTTGCCGAATTGGTTAAGATTCCCCCTGAGTCAATCGGAGTTGGACAGTACCAATATGATATTGATTCAAAAAAGCTGAAAGCAGCCTTGGATGGAGTAGTCGAAGATTGTGTTAATTTTGTGGGCGTGAATTTGAATACAGCCAGTTCTGTTCTTCTTTCGCACATATCCGGTGTATCCAAGAAAATTGCCGATTCGATCGTCGCTTATCGTGAAGATAACGGAAAGATTTCTTCAAGAAAAGAACTTCTCAAAGTCCCTTATCTTGGACCTAAGGCCTTTGAAAACTGTGCCGGGTTCTTACGCATACCGGAAAGCAAAGAACCATTGGATAATACGGCGGTCCACCCAGAATCCTATCCGATAGCTAAGGCAATAATTAAAGAACTGGGTACCGACGATGAAAAAGAGAGAATCCAACTCCTTTCAAAGTACGATGATAAGAAAATAAAGGAAGAAGCACAAAAGCTGGGCGTCGGTGAAATGACTTTGAAAGATATCATTCATGAATTGATAAAACCGACAAGGGATCCTAGAGATGTTGCACAAGTTGCTCATCTCAACGAGGCAGTTACGGATATCAAAGACTTGACTCCAGGTATGGTGCTTGAAGGAACGATTCGTAATGTGACTGGATTCGGTTTCTTCGTTGATTTGGGAATCGAAATTAATGGTCTAGTCCATATTTCAGAGCTTGCGGATCATTATGTAAGTGACCCGCATTCGATTGGGAAACCAGGGGATATCGTCAAGGTAAAGGTTAAAGAAGTAGATTTAAAGAGAAATCGAATTTCGTTGTCCATGAAAGGATTGAAACAAAGCAAATAAAGAGGTGCTTAAATGAAAAGTTATTTGTATCTCAGCCAAAGTGAAAAAGGAAAACTCGCCATATCCAGTTATGTTTTCGTTCAGATTGCCTTGCAAACGCTGAAAGAACTTTCTGAAGATGAACTGAAGGGCTCATTTGTCTACGATGAAAAAAGCAAGAAAATGAACGCAAGCAGTGACGTAGATAAAGATGGTAAGGTGACGATAAATATTTCCGTTACAGGTTATTCTGGAACGAATATGCAAATCGTGTCCAAGGAAATTCAAGAAAAAGTATATGAGAATGTTACGGAAATGTTTGAAATCGGCAACATTACTGTCAATGTCATGATTCTTGGAATGCAAGAAAAGAAATGAAAAAGGAATCAATAGAAAAATTACGGAAGATTTATGGATATTTGGCAAGCCTTACCATCTTTGTTACTATCATTCATTTGATTGGTTTCATTTTGTTCCAAAGTTTCGCTGCGTATGATTCTGTGTCCCTCGAATATAGTAATACGTATGGAATGGCATTCTCTTTTTCTGCGTCTCAGTTTGCCATGACTTTAGGTTCTTTGAAGAACGATTTAGGCTTTGTGAAACTTCTTGGTGCGATTACCAGTGTACTTCTTGGTTTGAGTATTATTTTCCTTTCTACTCAAGCGGTAAAAGGGAATTTTCTTTGCCATTATATTGGTGTTGGTCTTTATATCCTTGACACATTGTTTTTGCTGCCTGAAGTAATACTTTCCCTTCAAAACAAGTTCCCTTTGAAATTATCCGTTGCTGGAATTTCTTTGTCCGTTTTGCTTCATTTAGTCTTTCTATTAATTTTAGGATATTCTTTGTATATTGCCATCAAACTACAAAAAGCTGAGAAGTATATAGTAGGTTATAATCCGAAGGAGAATAAATCATTATGAAAGAAAATACAACCTATACAAGATCTGCTGAAAGAGAAAAGACAATGCAGGCCTTATATCAAGTCTTTCTTTTCATCGAAAACAAAGACGAATTCGATGCTCAGCAAGTCCTTTGCAATCAATATGGGGTCGAAAACTATGAAGACGTGCCAGTGTTCTCTAGAGTGGTCTACGCGTTAAGTTTGGATCATCTTGAAGAAAGTGAAAAGCTGATAGGACAATATCTTAGGAACTGGACTTTTGAGCGACTTGACAATGTTGCCAAGGCTATTCTTGTAGAAGCAGTCAGCGAAGCAAATTACAAGCACCTCTCTCCTCGAAAAGTCATTATCTCGCAGGCTGTTAATTTGGCTAAAAATTACCTTGCTGATGGCCAACATCGATTCATTAATGCAGTTCTTGATAAAGCAATAGAGCATTATGATTTTACTGAATGAGCCGTTATCTGTTAAACAGCTTTCTGATATTTTACAAGGATGCTTCAGTAATCCTGCTTTTTCTAATATAAGTGTTTACGGAGAAATATATTCTATTAAGTTAGGAAAATTCTCTTATGTTGAAATCGGAGATCAGGGAAACAAGCAAACATCTTCTCCTATCATAAAATGTGCTTTTTCTACCTTTTATTCTAACCCCTACCACTTGGAAGAAATAAAAGTAGGAGATATTATTCAAGTCACAGGTTCTTTAAGTTATTATGCCCATGGATGTTCTATAACCTTATGGGGAAAGAATGTCCAGATTCTGCAAACTCAACTTGGCAAAAATCTTTTATTGAAGCAAAAAACATTGAAAAAGTTAGATTCAATGGGGTATTTGAATCCTGAACGAAAAAGACAAATACCTAAATTTGTAAAAAAAGTCGCTATCCTTACCGCTTCTACGGGAGCAGCCTATCAAGACATCTTGAAAACTTTACATATGCGATTTCCTTTATCCACTGTTCTATACCCCATTACGGTTCAAGGGGATCAGGCTGCTTCTTCGATCGTAAAAGCAATGAAGAGGGCAAATGAGTCTGATTGTGACCTTATTCTTCTTGGTAGGGGAGGCGGAAGCAAAACAGATCTCAGCTGCTTCGATGATGAAAAGGTTGCTCTATCTATTGCAACCAGTAGATTGCCTGTCATTACTTGTATAGGTCATACCATCGATATGTCCATTTCGGATAGAGTCAGTGATAAAATGGCCATTACTCCGACGGAAGGCGCTTCTTTAATAAATCCTTCGAAAGACGAAATTCTTCAAAAACAAGTGGAATTCAAGCAGGAGTTAAATCAGCTCTTTATTCGTAAATTAGAAGAAAAGAGAAGCAACTTGGATATGTTGAATCGTCAACTTGACAGCTTATCTCCTAAAACCAAGCTCTCTAAGGAAAAAGATAAAATTCTCTCGTTCGTTAAAAATCTCAATTTTATTTATCAATCGAAAATACAAAATCAAAGAGTTGATTTGGATAAACATGATATCTTGGAGAAAGAGGCGTTCAATAAGAAATTATTGATTTATAAAACTCGTCTTATTTCCTATGATTCCAAACTTGAAAAATTCAATCCATGTTGGATTCAAAAACAAGGATTTTCAGTAATATTCCAAGATGGTAAAAAAATCACATCTGTTACCCAACTAAAAAAAGGGAAAGTAAAGATTACATATCCAGATGGAAACAAGGATGCTAATGTAGAATAAGGAGAATCGATATGACAAAGAAAAAAGACTTGACAAAAATGACTTATCAAGAGCTTGAAGAAGAATCCGATGAAATACTAAAAAAACTTTCTGATAGCCAAATTGGATTGGATGAATCAGCTAAGCTTTATCAATATGGGAAAGAAGTATCCAAAGAAATGGAGAAACGATTATCTTCTTTGGAAGAAACCGTAAAAGATACAATTGAGTCAGACTAAAATGGAAGAAAAGAAAAAGGATTATTCCTATGAAGTTCTGTCTACGCTTGATAAAGGAAGACTTCAGGTCCTTGCAAGTGATATCAGAGCTGATATTCTCTCATCGACATTGAAAAATGGAGGACATTTGTCATCCAATTTAGGAGTCGTAGAACTTACGATTGCTTTATTGAGGCATTTTGATCCTTTGAAGGATGATATCCTTTTTGATGTTGGGCATCAAACGTATGCCTATAAGATTCTTACCGGCCGCAGTTTGGGAAAACTTAGAAAAACTGGTGGCGAAGCTCCTTTTAGTGACCGTTTTTCTTCACCTTTTGATAAATATAATAACGGGCATTCATCCAGTTCTATTTCCATAGCCTATGGAATGGCAAGAGCTAAAAGACTACGAGGGGATGATTCTTATACCATTGCTGTTATTGGCGATTCGAGTTTGGTAAACGGACTTAGCATGGAAGCTTTGAATGTACTTTCTGAAGATAAAGAAACCAAACTGATAATTATTTTAAATGATAACGGAATGTCCATTGGAAAAAATGTCGGTTATCTTTCAAAACCTTTTATCAAACTAAGAAATTCAAGATTGTATTTCCGTACAGCTAATAAACTTGGTTCTGCAATGGTCAAAAGCAAGATTACATGGCACGTCTTCTTGAAAATGAGGAGTTTAAAAGATCATTTAAGACGTTTTTTGATTAACCCGACTATTTTTGAATCCATGTCTTTGAAATATGAAGGCCCTATCGATGGACATGATTTTGATTCTTTGGATTTGGCGATGGTTAAAGCTAAAAAGAATCTTCAAAATGGAAGTGTTATTGTCCATGTATTGACAAAAAAAGGATACGGATATAAACCAGCCATGGATGATCAAGTCGGAAAATTTCATGGTGTTAGTCCTAATTTTGATTCAAAAACGACAATAAGCGATGATCAACTTGATTTTATCACACTCAAATCCATCTTTTTGATTGATTTTATGACCCGAGAAAAGTCCTCTTTTGTAATCACTCCGGCGATGGAACGAGGGTCAGGTCTTGAAAAAGTCTTTTCTGTATTTCCAGATAGGAGTCTTGATGTAGGAATTGCCGAGGAACATGCAGTCACAATGGCTGCTGGTCTCGCTTTGAAAGGCGTAAAACCAATTGTCGATATTTATTCAACTTTCCTTCAAAGAACATATGATGAAATTATCGAAGACATTTCTAGAAATAAAGTAAGTGCTGTCTTTCTTATCGAAAGAGCAGGAATCGTCGGCGAAGATGGAGCCTCCCATCAAGGTCTTTATGATGTGGGTATGGTCAAATCAATTCCCTATTCCCAGGTGTATATGCCTTATGATAAACGAAGCATGGCTAGATTGTTCAAAGAACACTTCTTTTCTTCCGTAGGTCCGACTTTTTTCCGTCTTACGAAAGACAAACCTATAATCGATACACATATAAAAATCCATACCAGTGTTGTTGACATCGTTTCAGTTGAAAATCATAAAAGACTTGTTCTCGGAATAGGTCCAAGAGGGTATCAATTGCTCGAAACATTGGATTCTAGTAAATACGATAAGATGGTGCTTTTGAATTTGCTTCCGGAAGCGGAAGAACTTCAAAGCTTTCATTTTTTCGAATATGAAGAAATTTATCTTTATGATCCTTATTCAATCGAGGATGGAACTTCTAGTTTCCTTTCTTCTATTTTAACTGAACATGGTTTTCAGGGTAAGTTCCGTCCTATCAGTTTTAAAAATGATTTTGTCACTTTCGGTCAAGTAGAAGATTTGATGCGACTTGAGAATATGGATCTGGATTCTGCAAGGAAAAAAATAGAAAACTGGACAAATGAAAGGATTAAGGTCCATTCTAACTGAGGATACATATATGATACAGGAACTTCACATTTCTAATTTGGCCGTTATTGAAGATACAACGTTGGAATTTCCCTCCCGTTATGTATCTTTGATTGGTGAAACCGGCGCCGGAAAATCCTTGATTGTTTCTTCGTTGGGACTACTTAAAGGAGAAAAAGCTGATTTTTCAATGGTAAGAGACCCCAAAAAGAAAGCTGTTATCGTTGCTTCTTTTTCTATTGATGATTTATTCAAGAAAAATCACCCGGAGATACAAGAATATGTCGATGATTCTGATACTATCATTTTGAAAAGAACATTAAATCCCGATAGAACCTCTAAAACTTATCTTAATGATGAACCTGTTTCCTTGAATTTGTTCAAAATCGTTACCGGTCATCTTATCGATATTCATTCACAGGGCGAAAACTGGGAACTTTTTGATGAGAAGAGGCATTTATCTTATTTAGACCGATTTTGCAGAAATTCTATCGAAAAAGCTAAAAAAGAATTCCTGGAAGCCTATCAAGAATTACAAAAACGTAAAGAAAAATTAGACGAATTTGAAAAGATGAAAGAAAATATCGATCCAGAATACCTTTCTTTCCAAATCAAAGAAATCGAAAAAGCAGAGCTTAAGGAAAATGAAATCGAGGATTTAAATGCGGAATACGAATCTTTACGAAACGAAGAAAAAATACAAGAATCTTTTAATCATTATAAAGAAAACGTGCTTTTGCCAGAAGGTAATATCACTGAAATACTTTACCGTATCAAAAATTCCCTTAATCGATTTGAAAATACACCACTTGATGAAGGGGCAAAAAACTTAATTTCACTTATCGACTCCACTAATGAAGGCTTTGTTGATTTTGAAGATGGTTTTCATAAGCTTCATTTGGATCCTAAAAGGATGGATTATATTAACTCAAGGCTTTTTCAATTAAAAGGATTGCAAAGAAAATTCGGCCATACTACTAAAGAAATTTTTGATAAACTCGATTTTTTTAAGAAACAATTAGAAACCGTTGAACATTTTGAAGAAGATAAAGAAGCTCTTATTCTTGATATTTCAAAAAAAGAAAAAATCGCAAAGGATAAAGCCATTATTTTGTCTGATATAAGAAAGAAAAATGCTAAAACATTAGAAAAAGCAATTTCGGACGAAATGGTTGGCTTAGGTCTTAATAAAGATGGATTCAGAGTTTGTTTTGAACCATGCGAATTAAATCGGGACGGAATTGATAAAATCTCTTTCGAAGTGAGAATGAACCAAGGTCTTGAATTTGCTCCCTTAAAAAAAGCAGCAAGCGGGGGTGAAGCAAGTCGGTTGATGCTTTCTTTGAAAGTTGTTCTCAATGCTCTAGATCCATATGATCTTCTTGTTTTTGATGAAATTGATACTGGTGTAAGTGGTAGAATTGCTTCGTTAATCGCTTCTAAAATAAAGAAAGTATCTAAATCGAGTCAGGTTCTGGTTATTTCACATTTAGCTCAGGTCGTATCCTCCTCACTAGATGCAATAAAGATATCTAAATCTTTAAAAGGGAATGTAACAACAACAAAAGCAGAAGTCTTGAACGAGTCCGGTTTCGAATTGGAAGTAGCTAGAATCCTTTCCGGCTCCATTATTACAGATGCAGCCTTAAAGCAGGCAAAAGAGCTGATTGAGGAAAGCAGGGGATGAAACAAATTTGTCATATCGATTTGAATGCATTTTTTGTTCAAGTCGAAATCCTAAAGAATCCCTCTCTAAAAGGTAAACCTGTTGCTGTCGGTTATGATGGTAGGAGAGGTGTTATTTCCACCTCAAGTTATGAGGCTAGGAAATATGGTGTGACATCTGGAATGCCGGTATCCATGGCAAAAGAGAAATGTCCAAATCTAATTCTGGTGAATTCTGATTTCGGAACCTATTCAAGGTATTCTTATTCTTTTATAAGTTTTTTAAGAAGAAAGTTTCCGATTCTTGAACAAGCCAGTATAGATGAATGCTACATCGACGTTTCTGGAAAAATGGATGATGAAAATGCGGAGGAAGAGTTATTCGACCTTCAAATGGATATTTACAAGAATACGAATCTAAAATGTTCCATTGGTTATTCTTATAATAAATTTCTTGCTAAAATGGCTAGTGATATGAAAAAGCCTTTAGGGATAACAATATTAAGACGTGAAGATTTACCATCGAAATTATGGCCACTTGATATTTCAAACATGTACGGAATAGGGAGAAAAACTTTTCCTAAATTAAAACAACTTGGCATAAATACAATTGGGGATTTGGCTATAACTACAAGTGAGGATATAAAATCACTTCTTGGTTCTACTTTTATATATTTAAAAGAAGAAGCAAATGGGTATGCTGATGATGTAGTGGATACTTCTTCCTTTGATCCCAAGAGCATTTCTGCAGAAAGAACGTTCAGTGAAGACGTTACAGATTTTGATGATATCCGCAGTATGGTAAATGTTTGCGCAAGTGATGTTTTTAATGAAATGAAAAAATTCAATAAAACTTCTGATACCGTTGTTTTAAAGCTTAGAAATAACAGCTTTATTACAAAAAGTAAAAGGAGAAAATTAGACCATTTCATCCAAAGCAAAGAAGAAATATCAATGGTTGCTCTGAATATTTATGACGAATTCAATCATCGAGAACCGATTCGTTTGATTGGCGTCGGTCTTGAAAAAGTAGTTGATATAAAAGAAAAAAAATCGAGTGACCAAAATTCATTCTCTGAAGATGAACAAGTTATTCTGGATTTTCACTCACGGAGATAAAATCAATGCAATTAACGGAAGCTATTGATTCTTTTATTACTTATATAGCCAGTGAAAAAGGAGATGCAATTAAAACAATTCAAGCCTATCAAACTGATCTTAAAGAGTTTTTTGTATTTATAAAAAAAGAAAATGTTTCCCAATTGGAACCAGATGATATCGCCTCTTATATTCAGGAATTAACAAATAAAAAATTCAAAAAAAATACAGTGGTTCGAAAAGCAATGTGTTTACGTCATTTTTTTCGATATTTAATAAAAGAAGGACAAATTTCTGAATCTTTAGACGAACTGGTTATTCCAAAAAACGATGTTTGTTTACCAAATTATTTAAATGATGATGAAATTATAAAACTCATTTCATCCATAGATAAAGACAAGAAAAAAGGAATTCTAGATACGGCTATGATAGTTTTGGATTTATCCACAGGTTTACGTGTGAGTGAACTGGTAAACTTAAAAATGGATAATATTTCTTTAAAAGGGAATTATCTTAAAATTATCGGTAAAGGAAACAAGGAAAGATTATTACCTTTTTTAGATGAAACAAATTATGTTCTGAATGTCTATTTGGAAAATGTGCGCAATCCATTAAATCTAAAAAAGAAAAATTTTTTTGTGCATTCAAATGGCAAAAATGTTTCACGGCAATATTTTTTTGAGCAAATAAAAAAATATGCAAAACAAAGTGGAATCGAAAAAGATGTTTCTCCACATACTCTCCGTCATACCTTCGCAACAAATCTATTAAATCATGGAGTAGATCTAAGAAAAGTTCAAGAACTTTTAGGACATTCAAATATCGAAACTACTCAAATATATACCCATATTTCTATGAAGAAAAAAATCGAAGAGTATGACAAAAATATGAAAAGATAAAAAATTCGTAAACAATGTAAAAGCTAACTTTCCTTTACCTGTTTTCAAATAAAAAGTATAATGTAATGGAAAGAGGTACAAATATGAAATTTAAACGTGTTTTTGCTATTGTAATGGATTCCGTTGGAATTGGATATGAACCAGATGCAGATAAATTTTTCAATGGTACCCATAATGACGTTGGAAGTAATACATGGCTCCACATTTCGGAAAAAATGAATGGCTTAAATATTCCTACTATGAACTCCTTAGGATTACATGATTTATGTCCAGTTTTAGGTACGAATGAAGTAGACCATCCCAACAGTTTTGTCCAGACTATGAGGGAACAAAGTAAGGGTAAAGATACTCTTACTGGTCATTGGGAAATGATGGGAATTGAAACAAAAGAGCCATTAGTAACTTTTACGAATACAGGTTTTCCTAAAGAATTGTTAGATGAACTTTCCCAAAGAACTGGAAGGAAGTTAATTGGAAATTATGCTCAATCTGGAACAGTTATTCTTGATGAATTAGGCGAACAATCTATAAAAGATAAAGCTCTTATAATTTATACCTCTTCCGATTCAGTCTTGCAATTAGCTGCAAATGTCGAAGTTATTCCCCTTGAGGAATTATACAAAGATTGTGAAATAGCACGGGAAATAACTATGAAAAAAGAATGGAAAGTCGGTCGAATTATTGCTCGACCTTTCATTGGTAACAAAAAAGGACATTTTACTAGAACCACAGATAGAAGAGATTATGCTTTAACTCCAGTTGGAAGAACTTGTATGATGGATCTTAAAGACGCTGGCTATGAAGTCATTGCTGTAGGAAAAATTCATGATATTTTTGCTGGAACTGGGATGAATGAATCTTACCACATTACCTCTAACCATAATGGAATGGAAATAACCTCTGAACTTGCCAAAAATAGAGATTTCACTGGTCTTTGTTTTGTGAATTTAGCTGATTTCGACGTATTATATGGTCATCGTAGAGACCCAATTGGATACGGAAAATCTCTTGAAGAATTTGATAAAGATCTAAATTCATTGATTCATAATCTCCGTTCTGATGATTTATTGATGATTACGGCTGACCATGGGAATGACCCTACATGGTGGGGAACTGATCACACAAGAGAAAGAGTTCCATTAATTAGCTATTCAAAAAAATATAATAATGGTCGTAAATTACCAGAAGTATCAACCTTTGCTGATATGGGTCAGACAATTTTGAAAAACTTTAACGTAAAACCAAGCGTAATTGAAATAGGTAATAGTATTGATGAACTATTAGAATATTAAATTCAAACTGGATGGGCTACTAAAAATGTAGCCTATTTTTATTGGAGATAAATAATGTATCAAAGGTGAGAGTCCAGCAAGGTATTAATTGTCGAATAACTATATAAATGCTTGTTAATTTTGTATTGTTAGTTGTAGAAAAGAAGTAATAGAAAGAACGAAGCTTAAAGAAAATGTGGAAAAAGACGAGATATTAATCCTTACTTGATTTTTATTAAATAAAAAATTAGGTAAGGTATAGTAAATCTTACTAACAGTAATATTCAGTAGAAAATAGGAACGAAATATCAATAAATCAACTTTATTTAACAGTGGTAAAAATATCCAGTAAAAACGAATATCAAGAACTCAGAAAAAAAGAAGCTATTAAAACAGAAAATTCGAAGAAAGAACCGGATTAGTCGAAATTCATTTAAATGTTTTTCATTTAAAAACTGCTCCTGAAAACCGATTTAATCATAGATAAATATCTAAGGGAGAAAAAAGAAGAAAGGAAACATCATATTGAAAATTGTAGATCAATAGAACTGAATAAATGCTTTAAATCTAATTAATTATTAGTTTTTTAGTAAATAATTTTTTAAACACGAAAAATCAAATAAAATATAGAAAATAAGAAATTGGTATTTAATTAGTACTAAATATTAACTGAAAAATATGCCTATATGAGTTTAAAACGTTATTAAATAAGTTAGTTAATTTTTAGTACTAAAAGTTTACCATTTTGCTTTTTTATTTTATTTATTAACATAATAAATATTATCCGCACTTAAAATAATATATAAATGTATCATTTTTTATACTTCTTTATTAATCAATTTATAAAAAAGTATCGTTCTTAAACTTAGTATATGTTTAGTACTAAAAATGTACTGAAGTTATCCACTAATTTATTAATGAATCCTATTTTTTTTATATTATCTTCTTTTATATGGCGTTTAAAGCGTAGATAAGGCTGCCTTCAGAAACGATTTCATAATTTTTGTGACGTTTTCGCCTTGGTTGTGAATAAGAGACTGTACAGATTAACTTAGCTTTTTTGTGGCATGGTCATAGGATCCATGGAAACCATATGTTTTTTTCATAAATTTGTCTGATATGTTCTTTCTCTGTCGTTGATTAAACGGGAATTATGAATAATAGAACACTCCATTACAAAAAAATATTCTATTTTTTATAATTTTCCGATTGCTAACTAGTTTTTTTGACGTCAAATATGTTTTCAACCTCATATAAACTAGTCTTATTTTAGTACTAAAATTGTACTATTTATTTTTCTGTTTATAAATATGATGAAATAACAGCTTGAGATTATCTTATTTTTTTGATTTTGTTTTGAAATTTGTTCGGCTCCAATTGATTAGGCTTTAAAAATCTATGGTTATAACTCAATGATTAAATTTGATAGAAGAAATGTCATTTTTTCAAAACAGGTGAAGATAAAACTCTTTTATTAGACTTTCAAAAACTAAGAAATTTCAAATTGCATATAAAAAGGCCCAGTTTATTCTGGGTCTTTTCAAATTCTATTGATCAGTAACAACTTTTTTATTTATTTTTTATAGTACAATTTTAGTACTATTAAACTACTATTTATTAAAAATTAATTTAAAAACCAATTTTCCGGCTTGGTTAGATGCAAGGCTTAAATTGAATTCATATTCTTCACTATTATCTTTATCATTTACGGGATCATCACTTATAGATCTTATTATTAAAAAAGGAATTTTTTGTCTATAACACACCTGTGCGACAGCAGCAGATTCCATATCACAAGCTAATGGGTTTTCAAATTGTGTGTACCATTCTTTCTTTATGTTTTCTTTAGAAATAAAGCTGTCTCCAGATATAATTAATCCACAGTTTCCTGATTGGCCTAATAAACTTACAGCTTTGTTTTTTAATTGTTCATCTGCCAAAAAATATAATGGACAATCACTCATTTCCCCTACAGGATGACCAAATTTTGTTAAATCAACATCCCAATAAGCAACTTTATCAGAAACAAAGGTTTGCATTTTACGTAACTGTGAAGATATCGATCCTGCAACTCCAATATTGATGACATAGTCAACGTCATGGTTCGCAAAAAACAAGCCCATGGTAAAAGCCATACTGACTTTTCCTATTCCAGACATAAGCCCATATAAAATTACATTTTTATCTTGATAAACTTTAACTTCAAGTTGATTGCTTTCTTCTACTGTGAAATTTAAAGTATTAAAAAGAGCATCCAATTCTTCTTTTTGGGCCGCTAAAATCAGGTATTTTTTCATTTTTAAAACTCTTTTACCGGCTTTTTGCGTTTCCGATAGACTGGCTCTTCTAATGCTTTTACCAGTTTATGTGGGGTATTTTGATAGAGTTCATCAAAAGCAACTCTTTTTCTTTCGTCTTTGGTAAAAAGTTGTATTACAACATCCCCACCGTCTACCAATATCCATTTTGACTCATTTTTTCCTTCGACATGTTTTAATTCTTTGTAATTGGAATAAAGGGCTTCTTTTGAGGTTTCAAGTAAAGCTTTCAAACGATGATCATTACTAGCACTTGCCACGATATAATAGCTGACAAAAGGGGTGTTGTTTCTGACATCGTAAACAACCACATCATCTCCATAATTCCAACTCAGTTCTTCAGCTATATGGATAGGTCTTAATGCAGAAATCCTTCCTTTGTTCATTAGCTTGAAATCTTCTTTCTTCTTAATATTTTTAGTTTTAATCATTTTATTTTTCCTTTTCATTAACAATGTATTCGTTATACATTTCATTAGTAAACCGATTTCCCGTATAGGAAATGTTGTGTTTCTTAAAATAATTGATTTGGTCTAATAGAACAGAAACAAACCCATTATTAAAGGAACTATAGGCTGTTTTTCTCAGCTGTTCCGTTGGAAAATCTCTTAAGGGTTCAACTTTATCAGCTGTATATAAGATCATATCTAACGGAGTCATATTCTGTTTACCTGTACAATGGCAAGCAATAGCCCCTAAAATTTCTTTATTCGTTAAATCAAATTGATTTTTTGCTAATTGGCAGGATGCAAATTGGTGATAAGCAAAAGGTTCAACTTCTTTTATATTTTCATCAAACCGAAACCCAATTTCGAATTGTAGCTTACTTTCTAAATCTTTAGAAATATCATGGAACAGGCCGGCAATAAAGCAATCGTTTTTAATATTATCTAAAGAATTGTTTTCTGCTATTAAATATGCAGTCTTTGCTACAGAAATCGAATGATAATAGCGTTTATCATTCAAATATGAATGAATTCTATCACAAAAATAAAGTGACTTTTCGCCTAAAAAAGAAATTAAAGAAAATGGCAATACTTTTTTATACAGTAATTCTAAGGGATCATGTTCTATAAAAATATTGAATTTGTCAATTTGATTATATAACAACCCTAAAAATTTTAATGAATTGTTAGACAAGTAACCAGATTCGTATTTTTTTAAATCAATACTAAAACTACTTTCCGGATTTAAAAATTGAATTTGATTTATATTCAAACCGGAAAATCCTATGATTTTTATCAGAAGGTCTTTTTTTAGTTTTGAATCCAAAATTAAAAAAATATCATAAAAATTTTTAAGGTAATTAACATCATCTTTCAGAATGTTTTGAAGATCATAGAGAAAGAAAGGAGACGTAGTTATAATCAATTTTCTTTTTGAACTTAATTCACCCATTACTTTGTGATATCACTTTCAATTGTCACTTTAACACCCTGGGGAACATAGATATCAAATTCTTGATCCTTGCCATTGAATTCTATAAACATAAGTCCAAAAACTCGGATTGTGTTAAGATGTCCAGGAATTGCTACAACTGTATTTTTTACCAAATCTTGATGTCCTTTGACTTTCTCGGTTTGAATTTCTGTCTTTCCTATTTGGCTATAGCCATCAACCAAAGAATCTGCTTTATTTATTTTACAACGTGAAATCGTCATATCATTGGATTTGAAGAATGTTAGGTTTGTCTTGTCCCCTTTTGTCATGTCGATTCTCATCAGATTATACAAAACAAAGGATTGTCCTTCTTTTGTCATATATGTTTCAGGTCTTACTTGGTTTCTAGGTAATACATATTTAATCAATGTGGGTTCTAAGAAAGAAACCATGGAGCTTGAATTATAGATTCCTGGAGTGTCATAAAGATAAGTTTCTGAATCCAGAGGAATATTAATTACATCCAAAGTAGTTCCAGGATAGGGGCTTGTAGTAATCATCTTTTCTGTTTTATTATTGAAATCCATTAGTAAAGCATTTATTAATGAGGACTTCCCTACTTGATAAGCTCCGAAGAAATAAACACTTTTTCCACATCTAAGATTTGAAATCTTGGAAAGTAAAACGTCAATATTTTCATTCTTTGAAACACTAGCAGAAGTTAGAATTATATCTTTTGGTTTGATATTCTCCTCCTCCATTTTTTTCTGGACTTTGGCTTTGATGAATTCGTCACTATAGTTTTCCGGAAGACAATCTCTTTTGTTAACAACTACCAGCACATTTTCAGGAAGATATCTCCCGATTCCATCTAAAAAGGAACCATTCAAACAAAATGCATTTAAAACATAAACAGCTAAAGCGTGTTCTTCTTTTGCATGTGAAAGAATAGTAATGTAATCAAGATTGAAATTTTTTGATTTACTATAAGATGAGTAATGCCTCAATTTGTAGCAACGTTCGCATAATGTTTCTTCTCCGGACTCGAATTTTTCCGGTGGCACATACCCGATTTCATTTGGATCTTTATCTTGAAGAATGGCACCACACCCATAACATCTTTTGACTCTGATTTCAGCGGTTAATCCACTATTTTCTTTTTTCTTAAAAAACATATTTACCTCCTTTATCGGGGAGAGCATCTCCCAGTTGGTTTTTTTCTTTTAATTTAAGTATCAATTTTTCGTCTCTTTTACGATGAAGACGTGTAAAGAAATTATCTTTGTTGTCCAACGGCGTGGTTAAAATCAGGCGAGCCTTAAGCATTTTACACAATTTTCCATCAGTCCTCATTTGATCCCCAACGAATATGCAATCGGAAGGCTTTAATCCAATCTTTTTCAAATAGTGTTTGACTTTAAAAGGCATGAATTTCATTGAAAACGGAAGATACTTAACCTCTAGATTCTCACAAAACGGCTTTACTCGTTTTGCAAAATTGTTAGAAAGAACGATAAGTTGAATCCCATATGAATTTAACTCTTGTTTCAATTTGAAGGTCCTATCTTCAGGATGAAGACAAAAAGCGGAACATAATGTCTGGTCAAGATCACAGACAAGGGCTTTGATGGATTTGTTTTTCAAATATTCGAGATCCAAATCGTAAATACTCTTGATAGTTCCTATAACCATAAATTATTTCCGCTTATATTATAACCTAAATAATTATTTATTATTGCCCTTTTCGAACAAGTCAAACAAAGAAAGTTGAGCATCCGCTTTATCTTCTTTGGCTTTTGTAGGTAAGATTTTAGCAGGTTTAGGGGTCTCAATAGGGAAAGTGTCGTCCAAGATAAAGCCAAAGTCATTAACTCCAACAATCATCTGAGTACCAATGTCCGGAATGTTTTCTCTCATTTCTGAATTCAAATCGACAGGTTTAAGGTTTGCAAGATCGATGATTACATTTCCGCTTGAAGTCACACAAGTGAAATAGTTGTTCTGACCTTTAAATTTATCAACTTTTGTAACAGAAATAATTTCTATCGGTTTTTTCTTCAAAATCTTGATTAGATTATCTTTGGCACCAAGTCGTTCGGTTGTCTCAATAGTATTGGAACTGATCAATCGACAACAACGCCTGCTAGATAAAACCATTAGCAAACACACTTCCTTGGTGGATAAAGAAAGAACAGAAATAAGAGGAGTGTTATCAATACCACTAGCAATTGCTTTAACGCCCATTGCTGAAGTAGAAACAAGAGGAACATCGCCCTCATTGAATCGAGAAATTCTACCTAGTTTATCGCAAACCAATAAATCGCTATTACCACTAGTCAAGCAAACATCAACAACCTTATCGTCTTTGTTCAACAGTTTACAAGCACGAAGTGGCTTCTTTGTTAAAGTGATTTGAGAAAATTCAATTAAAGGTGTTCGTTTAATTTTATTTTCAGATGTTAAAATACAAACGTTTATTCCCTCTTTGAAATCATTGACTAAAAAAGCCTTGACAACTTTCTCGTTAGCTTTTAAAGTGACCAAATTATTCAAATGTTTTCCTTCTTCTCTCCATTTAATGTCAGTGAGCATGTATACGGGAAGATATCCATAAGTCCCTTTGTCAGTAAAGAAAAGAATGCTATCATGTGTTGTACACCGATGCAAAAAGACCAATGAATCTCCCGGTTTCATCTTGGGTAAATTGATCGGATCATCTTTGTTTGCGTTTGCAGATCCATCATAGGATTTGATTGATGAACGTTTAGCATAACCATCCTTTGTTATAGCAACATAAACATCTTCTTTGGCAATAAGTTTAGTTGCATCAACATTTTCAAATGATTGTTTCGCATCTAGAATTGTTGTTTTTCTGGATACGGAGAACTTTTTCTCCACTTCTTTCAAAACAGATACTATCTCTTTGTCTAGCAGGCTAGGATTGCTAAGGATCGATTCAATATGCTTCATATCGATACTAAGGTCTTCCTGTTCCTTTCTTAAAGCAAGAATATCAGTGTTGGATAATCGATATAAAGGGAGCATAGCGATAGCTTCAGCCTGTCTTTCCGTAAAACCATAATCCGTCTTGAGCATGGTCTTAACACCTTCTTTACCATTGCATTTACGGATTTTTTCGATAAGTTCGGATAGGATAGAATAGGCTTTGATTAAGCCTTCGACAATTTCCATTCGGTCCTTATCTTTTTTCAAATCATAGTTTAAAGATTTTGTCTCAATATCCCGTTGGTGCTCGATATAAGCATCCAAAAGTTCGATAAGGGACATCGTCTTTGGATGTCCTTTATCTATCGCAAGGAAATTACAGGAAATTGTATTCCTTAAAGCCCCTTTACTCTGAAGGTAATTCAATACATCATAAGGAGATGCATTTTCTCTGATTTTGATGACGATGAGAATATCGTCTTTAGCAGATTCATCGATGATTTCTTCGATATTATCTAAATTGTCTGTCTCTTTCCTTTTGTTTAGAGCAGCAACAAAGTCAATCTTCACGACACCATAAGGAATCTCATGGATGATGATCTCATTGTTTGCTTCATCAACAGAAGTTCTGCAATATAGATAAAAATTCTGCGTCCCGGTTTCATAAAGTCTTCTTAACGCTTCTTTATCATCCAGAATACCGCCCGTTGGAAAATCTGGTCCAGGAATAAATTTCATCAAATCATCTAATGTGCTATTTTTGTGATTAATACGGTAGATTGTGGCGTCGATGACTTCGGCAAGATTATGCGGTGGAATATAAGTCGCTGAACCAACAGCAATACCGGAGGTACCGTTAACTAATAGATTAGGAAATTTACTAGGCAGAACCGTCGGCTCGAGCGATTTATCATCGAATGTCGGAACCATATCCACTGTTTCTTTATCAATATCTTTCACCAAATATTCACTCAAAAGGGAAAGACGTGCTTCTGTATAACGGTTTGCTGCAGCAGGATCATCATCAATAGATCCATTGTTTCCTTGGAAATCAATCAATGGAGCTTCCATTTTCCAACCTTGAGACAAATGAACAAGGGCATCGTAAATAGAAGAATCTCCATGTGGATGGTAATGACCCATAACATGTCCGACAATGGTAGCACATTTGACCGTTGGCTTCGAAAAGAGTTGGCCTTGATCGAACATATCGAAGATTATTCGTCTTTGAACAGGTTTAAGTCCGTCTCTAGCATCAGGGATGGCTCGGTCCGTAATAACAGCTTTTGCATATCTATTAAAAGCGTTAATAAGAACATCACTCATCTCTGAAGGAACAATATCTTCTTGATAAGTGACTTTGTTCTGATTTTTACTTTTGGCCACGTTCCACCTCCTCTGCAAATTCATCTTTCGTTGTAAAATCTATATTATTGTTGATCCAATCTTTTCTTCTATCCGTATCTCTTCCCATGAAAAGGTTGAGTTTATCGTGGGCATCATCGATATCTGCCATCATAACTTTTAAAAGCTTTCTATGTTCAGGTTGCATTGTCGTCGAAGAAAGTTGCTCGTAATTCATTTCTCCAAGTCCTTTGTAACGATTGACTCGATAACCGCCTTGGCCAAAACTTGCCTGAGCTTTTTTCAGTTCCACATCATCATAGCAATAGATTTCTTTTTTTGCAGAGTAGACTCGATAAAGTGGAGGACAAGCAATATATACATGGCCGGTTTCAATAAGCGGACGCATATGTTTGAAGAAAAAAGTCAAAAGAAGAGATTGAATATGGCTACCATCATCATCGGCATCAGTCATGATGATTACTTTGCCATAATGAATATCTTTTACTTTGAAATCTTCATCATATCCTGCGCCTATGGTATAAATCAGAGTTGCTATTTCTTTATTTCCCAATAATGTTTTTTCATCATCAATATCATTAGTGTTTTTAGGTTTGCCTCTTAAAGGAAGTATCGCCTGGTGTTTTGGATTTCTTCCTTTTTTTGCAGAGCCACCAGCTGAATCACCCTCAACGATAAAAAGTTCGTTTGCCATATATTCTTTGCTGGAGCATGGCGTTAGTTTATCAGAAAGGTTGAATCCTGATATCTTACTTTTTAAAAGCTCGCGTTCCTTTTTACGGTCTTCCTCGGCCTTGCTCCTGGCCTTCATTTCGATAATCGTTTTATTTATGACTGCTTCGGCTTCTTGGGTATGTTCTTCAAGATAGTAACCTAATTTTGCCTCAATTACACTATCTGTAGCATTCAATGCTTCTTTTGTACCAAGTTTGCCCTTAGTTTGTCCTTCAAACTGAAGAAGATGCTCTGGAACCCATACGGAAAGGACGGCAACAAGCCCTTCCCTGAGACAGTCACCATCCAAAGGAGAATTAGCCCTGACAAGATTATGTTGAATAGCATAAGAATTGAAACAGGATGTCAAGGCTTTTTTAAGGCCTGTAACATGATAACCACCATCACCAGTTCTTACACCATTTGCAAAACCGATGATCTTTTCACTATATTCGTCCTTTACAAATCCAAAAACGGTATCAACTTTTATTCCTTCGGAGCTTGTTGCTTCAATATGAATTGGATTGGCAAGACTAGTCTTTCCGGCAGTATGTCTAGTGTAATATTCTAGTAGACCATTTTCGTAATAAAAATCCTGCTTTCGGTTTGTCCTTTCATCCAAAAGATGGAATGTGACGCCTTTAGTCAAACAAGCCTGATCATCCAAATGTCCGGCAATACGATCAAAATTCCAGGTGATATCATCAAATATGGTTTTATCAGGATAGAAGCGGACCGAGGTTCCATGTTTTGTTGTCGGACCAAGATCCTGTAGCTTGCTTGCTTTGCTTCCACCTTTTTCAAATCGCATGAAATGGTCTACACCTTCCTTGAATGAATGTACTTCCATCCATTCAGACAAGGCATTAGTTACCGCTGCGCCAACTCCATGAAGACCACCGGCTGATTTATAATTGGTTTCATCGAATTTTCCACCACCATGAAGAGTCTGATAGACAATCTGAAAACCGGTCATGTTTTCCTTTTTGTTATAGTCAAAAGGAACACCACGGCCCTGATCCTCTACTTCCAGAGAGCCATCGCCATGTATGGTAACGAAAATATTTTTTCCATATCCCTCATTTGCTTCATCGACAGCATTGTCAACGATTTCCCAAACAAGATGATGGAGTCCAACTGTATCGGTAGAACCGATATACATACCAGGTCTTTCTCTGACCGGTTCCAGCCCATGGAGAACGGTCAGGTTATTTGCACTATATTTCTCTGACATTGATTCACCTCACCATATAATTTTACTTTCTAATGGTTGGAAAATAAAGGAAAAACTCGTATAATACCTTTGTTTTTTGAAATTTAAAAGAGGGTTTAAAAGTGCAAATATTCTATTTGGTTTCTTTGGTTTTAGTGGTCATGATTATCGGTTATCTTGTCGGTGGTATACCTACGGCTCTTATCATTTCTGAAAAAATGGGAATCGATATCCGAAAATATGGTTCTCATAATCTTGGTGGTACCAATGTCGGAAGGGTAATCGGAAAAAAACAAGGAATCCTTGTCATGGGTCTCGATATCTTGAAATGCTATCTTCCTTGTCTAATTACCGCTCTATTCTTCACTTTTGTACCGATGGATTTCTTGCCTAATATCGATTGCCTTGTCGAACTGATGGTCTCTGTGATGGGAATCAGCTGCTGCCTTGGCCATACGTTTACTCCTTACGCTAACTTCAAAGGAGGCAAAGCCGTTGCCTGCTTTGCCGGTTATATTCTATTCACAGCTCCGATCATTGCATTAGTTGGAGTCGTCATTTTCTTCCTCTGCTTAAAGTTTGCAAAAAGAGTTTCGGTTGGTTCAATCCTGGGCGTACCCTGCTGTTTCTTAGCATCACTTGTAACTATGTCCCTTGATTTGACCGTCCTGAATGATAAAACTGTTTATGACGGCGGAGCTTATTTTGGAACAGGGTTCATGATTCATATCACTTATGTTACGACCATCACCTGCTTTATTCTCTCCGTTCTTATTGTTTTAAGACATCTCAGCAACATAAAGCGTTTGGCAAAAGGCGATGAACCTGAAACTCACTTCAAAAAGAACGACTAATTACAAAAGACTCATCATTTATCAGTTTTCCTATTAGAATTAACAAACAAAAAAGTTCTGCTTTGGATTTCAACGTATATGATATTTTCATACGTTTCCTTGGCAGAATTTTTTGAAATGGTAAAACAAGGTTATAATCCTAAAATATAGAGAGATAGAACGCTTTAAAAAATAATATCCGTAAAATAACTTTTTAACGCAAATCATTTTCATCAGATAAAAAAATCACTCCTTGAAATTATTCAAAGAGTGATCTCAGCAATTTAATCAATTCGATTTACGCGTCAAGGATAAGCAGAACTTATGAACTAAGACGCATACATAATAGTTTTTAACAAAAGATAAACGAAAAGAAAGTATTATTTTTTATTTCTTCTTTGTATTTGAATTGGCTGCTTCATTGAATGCTCGCATAGATTGATTGATCTGAGCTTCGGAAGGGGTGCGACCCATGGATTTGTATAAGGCTTTGATTTGAGCCTTATTGATCAGCGGATGTTCCTTCAGTTCCTTCTTCACCACAGCGCGTGCAATAAAGAAACCGGCTATTGCGCCACCTATCAAACAAATTATAAGAAGGAATACAAAAAGAATGGTATTGATTTGAAAAGACATCTGTTTTCTCCTTTTTATGCAAAAAAAGACCGGTAAAGCCGGTCTTAAAGATTAGTTTGCTCTAGAATCATAATCGCCCGTATCTGTACGGACATTGATCATCGTATGATTTTTGATGAACATCGGAACCTTGAGCTTATAACCAGTGGAAAGAACGGCATCCTTAGTGGCTTTGTTGATGGTATCACCAGCTGTGGCATTATCATCAGTTTCGACAACTTCCAAAGCTACTTTTGGAGGCAACTGAATACCAATGATTTCTGTACCGAAATAAGTGATGATAACTTCAGAATTCTCTCCGAGGAACTGGAGTTCCCATTTGATTCTGGTTTTCGGAAGCTCAACAAATTCATAGGTTTCGACATCCATGAAGTGAGCAAATCCATCCGGTTCAGCATCAACATAAGACAACTGCATATTCTTCTTGTCGAGGAATGCAGCTTCGACCTTATCGCCACCGAAGAGCATCATTTCAGTGATAGCACCAGAACGAAGATCCTTAGCTTTGATCTTATGCTTCATCTTGGCCATAGCGGTCTTGTTATGCTCAATATCGACAACAGAAAGAAGGGCTCCCTTGTAAAGGAAGACTTTACCCGGTGTTAATTCACCGGCATCGATCATATCAGCCATGTTCGGTTCTCCTTGATTTTACAAAAAGAAGATTTATTTCTTCTCTTCGTGAAGTGTTTCTTTATTGCACTTCGGGCAATACTTTTTGCAAGTAAACTTCTGCGGGTGAAGTCTCTTGTTCTTTTCAGTCATGTAATTCTCGCTCTTGCAGACTGTGCAACGAAGAGTGATGTTAGCGCGTTTTTCAGCCATATTATAAAACCTCCACTAATAGCTAAATGCAACTTATTTATTATAGAAACGAAATCGCTTATTTGCAAGGAGTTTCGCCCAAATTTTATGATTGTAAACGAGAAAATTGCATAAACTCATACTTGATGTAAAACGAATTCGATTATAATATTGGGAAGAGGACATCATCATGGAAAAAATTTCATTTTCAATCGGAAACAAAGTTATCGGAGGAAATCATCCGATTCTTATCCAAACCATGTCGGACAGGAAGACCAGTGATATTGAATATAACATAAGGTTAACCAATGAGTTAGAGAAAATGGGGTTGGATATGATGCGTTTTTCCATCCTTGATTTTGAAGACGCAAAAGCTTTCTCGGAGATCAAAGCAAAAACTAATATTCCTTTGATTGCGGATGTTCATTTTGATTATCGATTTGCGTTGATGGCTATAGATAACCATGCGGATAAAGTGCGTATCAACCCCGGCAACATCCAATCCGAATCCAATCTCCGACAAGTCATAGCCAAAGCCAAGGAAAAGAATATTCCTTTAAGGATTGGTGTCAATTCCGGTTCCCTGAACAAATATCGGGGAAAAGGAAAAGACCAGACAGAAGATTTCCTGCTTGCCATGGATGATACGCTTTGTGTTTTTCGAAGCGAGAATTTTGACCACATTGTCTTATCTTTGAAAACTTCGAACCCGAATACATTGACTGAAATCTATGAAAGGGCGAATCAAAGATACCCATATCCGCTTCACATCGGTCTGACGGAATCGGGTTTTGGAATTCAGGGAGCCATGAAATCCGCCATAGCTTTATATCCTTTGCTTAAGGAAGGTATCGGTGACACAATCCGAGTCTCCCTTGCCGATGACCGAATAGAAGAAATCCGGGCCGTAAAAACTCTTTTGGAAGTGTCAGGAAGAAGATTGGATTTACCAAAACTCATCGTTTGTCCTAGTTGCGGAAGAACTCAAATTGACCTAAAACCAATCTCAAGAGAAATTCAAAACCACCTCGATTATGTATTCAAAGACATCAAGGTGGCATGCATGGGTTGTCCTGTAAACGGCATCGGCGAAGCAAAGGATGCAGATTTTGGTATTGCAGGAAGTGGAAAAAAAGATGTTTATCTTCTTTTTGCAAAAGGCAATCCAATCGGACTTTACGAAAAAAAAGAAGCTATCAACCGTTTGTTCCAACTGATTGATAACTTCTGAAATTACTTATTTGGTTTTCTTTTTGTTCCCGTATGTTTTTTCTATATGGAAGTCTCTTGTATTCCCACCGTTTCTGGCGATATTGGTAAGAACAACCTTCATTCTATGTTTTTCCTTAACCCTTTCGACGGCTTTGGCCACTTTCTTTTTATAACCCGGTTTAACCTTCCTTGTCTTTGTCTTATTGACAACATGCCGGATTTGTTTTTGAAGAAGCTCGTTGCTTTGGTCTTTCTTTCCTTTGTTCTTAAACTGATAGACTCCCTTCCCTTTGCGGAAATTATCCTTCGAAAGAATATATTGATCAAATGACGTTCCGCGGCGAATCAAGTCGCGGACTTTTTTGATGCTGTTTTCGTCATCTTCGTCATAGAAAACATAGGAATCACCTTCGGAATCAAATCTTCCGGCTCTGCCAGCTCGATGGTAGTAATAATCCAATTCTTTTGGCAAATCAACGGACACAATATCTGTGACATCCGGAATATCGATACCGCGACTTACATAATCCGAAGCAAGAAGAATGCCATTCCCTAAATCATTAAATTGTGTAAGGACTTTGTTTATGTCACGTTTGTCCATTTCCCCATGAACGATGAAATGAGGAATTTTGTTTTCCTTCAGACGCTTATCATATTCAAACAAATCGGCTTTACGGCTAACGAAAACTATCGTTTTGAACAAATCTTTGTTCAGTTTCAAGAAGGAAATCAAGGCATCATTTGGCGTCAGACCTCTATAGTTGACCAAATGATGTTTTACTGTAGAATTAGTGATAACCGAATCGCGAACATCAACGACATTCTGGATTTGGAAAGCTTTCTTTACTCGTTTGATATCCTGGATATTCAAAGAAGCGGAGAAAAAAGAAATCATCCTTTTATCTCTGGCATCTTTCAAAGAACCCAAGAAATCATCGAATCCATCGAAAGCAACCATATCGCCCTCATCGATAATCACTCTTTTAAGTTCATCGATAGGATAATGAGATCTGAGCGAATCGTACATGCTTGGCGTCGTAAGAATGATTTCAGGTTTGGATCTAGAGAAATCATTGTTGGATTTGATGATTTTGATAGCTTCCGTTTCATAACCCATAGGAAGCAAAAACATTTCAAAAACACTCTTGACTTGGTCAAGTAGAGCAACAGTTGGGGACAGAACGACGGCTTGAACGTGACCATCATTTTTCAAATCGTTTATGATAGGAAGAACATAAGCAAGAGTCTTTCCTGTACCTGTCAAAGAAAGACCTAGAACATTCTCTCCTCTCAAAAGCTTTGGAATCGCTTTTCCTTGAATATCAGAAAAATACTGGAACTCATTTTCTTTGAGAAGGTCAATCACTTCTTTTTTTAAATTTAGACTTCCTACAGGAAGTGGTTTATACGAATCATCAAGGGTAATGTTCGTATCTTTGGCTTTCTGTTTTTCCATAATCCTACTCGCCTTTCTTTTCAGCCAAAGAAGGATCAACCGCGATACCCAAAATATCCGTATCGACTTTGTCAACCTTATTAGGACACGCTGTCATTGGTTCATAGGCTTTCAAATTCTTTGGGAAAGCGACAATATTTCTGATATTGTCTGTATCGGCAAGTATCATGGCAAGACGTTCTACACCGATTCCGAATCCTCCTTCAGGCGGAACACCGTATTTGAAGGCTTTCACTAAGAAACCGAATCTGGAATCAATTTGTTCATCGCTGAGACCAAGAATTTCGAAAACTTTCTTTTGGACATTGCTATCATAAATTCGCAGAGCACCGGAAGATAATTCCTCACCATTAAGAACCGTATCATAAGAAGTGGAGCGGATATCTTCAGGTTTAGTGTCTAAAAGGGGAAGATCTTCGTCAATAGGTCTTGTGAAAGGATTCGATAATGCTTCATAGTGTCCATCTTCCTCTTTTTCAAACAAAGGCCAATCAATAACAAAGAGCGGTTTGTAGTCGCCTGGCTTAATAAGACCTAGTTTTTTAGCGTATTCGATTCTTAAAGCACCCAAAGCAGAGCAAGCATAGCTTTCCTTGGCATCTGCGCAGAGAATCACTAAGTCGTTTTCCTCTAGTTTCAATTGACCGATAAGCTTCGTAAGGTTATCTTCTTTAATATTTTTGACAATACTTCCATTGAGCTTTCCGCCTTCGTACTTCAAATGAGAAACCCCGAAAACACGGAACTTTTTTGCGGTGATATTGTCTTTGTCCTGTTCTTTTCTGGTGACATTCTTAGCATCATTCTTCACAACAATAGCTTTAACGACTTTGCCTTCATAAGCTTTGAATCCGCATCCTTCCAACGATTCGCTGACATCCTGAATGAGCATATCAAATCGCATATCCGGTTTATCACTTCCATACAAAGTAATCGCATCTTTGTACTTCATACGGTAAAAATCCGGAAGAACTACATTTTTGACTTTCTTGAAGATATATTTTAATAGGCCTTCAATTATCTGAAGGATATCTTCTCTTGTAGAGAATGAGATTTCACAATCGATCTGCTCAAATTCCGGCTGACGATCGGCTCTCTGGTCTTCGTCTCTATAACAATGGGCAATCTGATAATAGCGGTCAACGCCGGCAACCATCAATAACTGTTTATAAAGCTGAGGAGACTGGGGAAGAGCGTAAAAATTTCCCGGATAGATTCTTGAAGGAACAAGGTAATCACGTGCCCCTTCTGGAGTCGATCGGATTAATGTAGGAGTCGATATTTCCTCGAATCCGTTGTTATCAAGATATTCTCTGGCATATTTGTTCAAAAGAGAGCGGATTTTGAGATATTTCACCATTACAGGTCTTCTCAAATCTAGGTAACGATAAAGAAGACGGGTATCTTCACTGGCCGTGGTATCATCCTTGATTTCAAAAGGAGTAGTTTCACTCTTGCTGAAGACATGGATGTCATCGACATCGATTTCTATTTTTCCTGTCGGAATTTCATTATTAGGTTGACTCCTTAGAACTACTTTTCCGTGTGCGGAAATGACGTACTCGGATTTAACGTTTACCTTTTCATAGGTGGCAGGCGGTACATTCAACTGGGTAATCCCGAATTTATCCCGAAGATCGATGAAAACGAGAGCACCAAGATTTCTGACCGTATCGACCCAACCACAAAGAGTGACTTCCTTCCCGACATCTTTTTCATTTAACTCGCCACAAGTATTTGTTCTTAGCATTTGACTGTATCCTTTCTAAATGGATTCCAATAATTCTGTTTCGGAAATCTCTTTCTGAGAGCGGTCAGCCATATCCTTAAGCTGGATTTTGTCCATATCCACAAGGACTACTTTCTTAGCACCTAAGCGATCAGCCATCTTGAATGCACCTCCCATCCCTCTAGAGAAAGAGCATATATTCACGGATTTTCCGAGATTCCGGATGTTATCGGCAATTTCCAAAGCCTTTCCGTCCCTTCTATTATCGATTATGAATACATCCAAAGGCTTCTTGTTCTCAAGCTGAACCTTTCTTTCCGGAGTAAGAGAAAGAAGAAGACGCTCGACTCCAAGGGAGAAGCCAATTCCTTCAAAGTCGGGTCCTCCGATTTGAGCCATGAGGTTTGCGTATTTTCCGCCTCCACCGATAGCCCCGACATTCATATTGTTCTTGTCGTAAAGTTCCCAAACAAGTCCAGTATAGTAGTCAAGACCGCGGACAAGTCCATCATCGACGATATAATCGACATGTAGCAAGTCCAATGCTTTAAGAAGGGTATCATATTCCTTCTTATCTTCATCTGTCAGAAAGTCCTTGATTTTCGGAGCTTTCAGTGCAATTTTCTGATCTTCCGGTACTTTGCAGTCGAGAATTCTCAAAGGATTTGTCTTCAATCTTCTTTGACAATCTTCGCACATGGGAGAAATGAGAGGCTCAAAATAACGATAAAGTTGCTTTTTATAATTTTCTCTAGACGCATAAGAACCAAGGTAATTCAGTTTTACCATTACAGGTCTATTCAAAATCTTTTCAGCCGAGCGAATGGAAAGCATGAATGCATCCAAAGCACAATCCAGATCAACTTTGGAATCAATAAATTCCACGCCATATTGATTGAACTGTCTCAATCTGCCAGCCTGAGGTCTTTCATATCGGAAAACAGGTCCAAAATAGGAAATCCTAAGAGGCATATCCGGCAGATTGTAGAATTTGTTTTCGACAACCGCACGATTGACACTTGCCGTGAATTCAGGTCTAAGGGTATATTCCTTGTCCCCACGCGAAACAAGATCGAAGGTCTCTTTAGTAACAATGTCTGAACTTTCTCCGGTCGTACGATGGAACAATTTGTTTTCTTCGAACATCGGAAGTTCACATTCTTTACATCCATATTGTTTGGAAATATCCATAAGACACTTCTTCATTCCCTGAAGAGCAGCTTCTTCTTCACCGAAATAATCCAAAGTACCTCGCGGTTTTTTTATTTGTTCTGCCATATTGTCCTCCTAAACGTTACAAAATACATAATATTATATAATATTCCCATACTTGATGGGCTGTTTTTGGAAATTTTGAATATTTTTAATGGAAAGCATCAAAGAAAAAAGCCCGATTCAGAACAAATGGAATCAGGCTCTCTTTTGATCAGTGTATCAAGCGATCGACCTGATAGACACCTTTAACGCTCATAAGGCCCTGAATGAAATGGGAGAGCGTTTCCTTGTCTCGTACAAGCAAGGTCAGCTGAATCGTCGTCGTATTATTGGAGGGATGATATTTAGCACTGATCTTAGTACATTTGGCGTTATTGGCATTCAGATTATTCAGCACATCGATCATAAGATTGTTCCGATCATGGCATTGAACATCGAGATCAACAGGATATTGAAGAGTTTTGGGTGCATTGGGATTCCATGAAACCTGGATAATCCGGTCCTTGATTTCAACTTTTTGGATATTCGGACAATCCGCTCTATGGATTTTCACGCCCTGGCCTTGAGAAACGAACCCAACAATATCATCTCCGGGAATCGGAGAACAGCAATTTGCCATATTAGACATGATGCTGTCTCCGTTTGGAAGAATGACAGAATCCGTCGTATTGGCTTTGATGTTTTTTGCCTGGATTTTCCCGGCAATAGCTTCTTCTGAATGCTGCTCGGCTTTTTCTTTTTGGGCAGCCTTGCTTGCCTCAAGAACCGCACTTGGAGTTACCGTTCTTCCTGCAATCATCAAAAAGACATCATCTGTAGAGCTTGCCTTCAACGTCGCAAGGACATCCTTTCCAAGGACATTGTCCAAAGTAGAGGTGATTCCGTTTTCTTTCATGACATCCAAAAGTGCCTGACGTCCTCTTTTTATGGAATCCTCTCTAATATAATCTGCATTTTGATGGATAAGGTATTTTCTGATCTTTGCTTTAGCAAAGCTGGTCTTAGCTATATTGAGCCATTCGGAATTCGGCTCTGAATTCTTGCTTGTAATAACTTCCACTATATCTCCAGTTTTCAACTCCTGATTGATAGGAACAAGAGTCGAATTGATTTTCGCACCGCTGAGGTGTTCTCCAAGATCCGTATGAATTCGGTAGGCAAAATCCAATGGCGTAGAACCGGAAGGAAGGCAAATTACATTTCCCTTAGGAGTAAATACATAAACGTTTGCATCGAAGATATCATGTGAGAGTTCATCTACAAATTCCTTTGTGGAAGAACTCTCATTTTCCTCATTCGTAAGTGAGACAAAGTCCTTAAACCAATGTAGTTTGTTTTCGATTTCGACTTGTTCTTTCTTAGGATCGTAATTAGTCCCTTCCTTATATCTCCAATGGGCAGCAATACCGCTTTCGGCGACTTCATCCATGGCAGCAGTACGAATTTGGATTTCAAAAAATTTACCCGTTTCCGTTACAACCGTGGTGTGAAGGGATTGATACATATTGGCTTTCGGCATGGCAATATAGTCTTTGAATCTTCCTGGGACAGGTTTGAAATTGGCATGGATATAACCAAGAATCTCATAACAGTTTTGTTCTGTTTCGGTTATAATTCGCAAAGCCATCACATCAAAAATCTGTTCAAAAGAATAATGCTTTTGATACATTTTCTTGTAGATAGAGTAAACAGACTTGACACGATCCTTGATTTCAAAGGGGATTTTTGTTGGTATAAGGATATCCGTGATTTCCTTTTGAAGAGAATTCAAAGTCTGCTTCGCATCACTCATCGTAGAAGAAACTTTATCTTCAATCAATGTATATTTTGCCGGTTCCAAATAATAAAGCGAAAGATCTTCCAATTCCGTTTGGATATTATAAAGACCTAAGCGATGGGCAATAGGAGCATAGACTTCCAATGTTTCTTTGGAGATTCTTTCCTGTTTAGCCTTTGGCTGAAACTGAAGGGTCCTCATATTATGAAGACGATCAGCGATTTTGATCACAATGACTCTTACATCCTTGGCCATTGCCACGAAAATCTTTCGGTGATTTTCGGCAGTAAATTCTTCATTCTTGTAATCGGAAAGACGGGTAACCTTCGTTAAAGCTTCAACCATGGTGGCGATTTCGGTTCCGAATTCCTTTTCGATATCCTGCCGGGTTGTTCCGGTATCTTCGATGGTATCATGAAGGAAACCTGCACAAATCGTTTTCGGTCCTGATTGTAGTTCAGCCAGAATTTTGGCAACTCCGATACAATGCGTAATATAAGGGTCACCTGATTTTCTCATCTGACCCTCATGCTTTTTCTCAGCATAAAGATAGGCTTTTTGAATCAAAGCCAAATCAGATGAATTATGGATATATTTCGAATAGGTGTCTTTGACATCTTCGAAAGTATAAATTGCGTTCTGAATTTGCATGCTAAATCAAAGATCGAGGATATATTTGGTTGGAACCGGAAGATTCTTCTCTCCTTGGAGTTCTTTTAAGCGGATGAAAACCTCACATCCAACCGGTTCTCCTCCAGCCTCCTTAACCAAAGAAATCAATGCATTGAAAGTACCACCAGTGGCAAGAAGATCATCGACCAAAAGAACCCGATCACCTTTCTTGAAGGATGCACGGGGGATTTCCAAAGTAGCCTGACCATATTCAAGATCATAAGTGACTTTATATTTTTCTCCCGGAAGTTTCCCGGCTTTTCTAGCCATTACAAATCCGATTCCCATCTTATATGCCATTGCTGCACCGAAAAGGAATGCTCTTGATTCCGGACCTACAATGACATCCGGATGGAATTCCTCAGCAAGAGCAGCCATTTCGTCCACGCAGGACTTGAAGGCCTTCGGGTCTCTAAGAAGAGGGGAAATATCTTTAAATGATATTCCTTTCTTTGGAAAATCAGGTACGACATTGATAAACTTTTCGTAATCCATAATGATTAACTCCTAACATGAAAATTATACCATTGAAACTTATAAATTCTAGTATTTCAAATTTCTTTCTTAAATCAACTTTTCTGCCATGTGATTAGGAAATATGGTAAAATCCACTTATGGTAAAAATCATTTCGGATATCGGCTATTGTTATGGAGTCGAACATGCCATCGAAGTTTTAAGAGAGACAAGGGGAAAAGTCGGGCATGTCTATCTTACTCACCCATTAATACACAATAAAAGCGAAAACATCCAGCTAATGGAAGAAAATAACGCATCCATACTAAAAGAAGAGATACCTGGCAAAAACGAAGGTATTCTTTTTTCTGCCCATGGACACTCAAAAGAAGAGGAAGAAAAATACAAAGGTAAAACGAATTTGTTTGATGCAACATGTCCTTTGATTCTTTCAAGATATCGAGCTATCGAAAAAAAGAAAAATGATAATATACTTTTCTTCTTTCTGGGGAAACGAAATCATCAAGAAACCATAGGATTCTTGAGCAATTTCCGTTTCCTTCATTTCATTGATTCGGAAATCGATTTACCGTCTCAATTTAAAGCTTATTCCGATAAAGAAGAATATGCTCTGATTCCGCAGACAACGATTTCCATGGAAAAATATACGCAAGCCGTAAATCTTCTAAGGGAAAAAGGAAACTTGGTTTATACCCTTGATATTTGCCAGATTTATTATCGGCGGGTAAAACAAACAAATTATTTTTTTTAAAAAAAAG
>ERZ808240.1037-NODE-1037-length-35370-cov-3.766870_pt1 | contig 35370 bp, 31 predicted proteins | sample MGYA00521084_ERZ808240 | MGnify/ENA primary metagenome ERZ808240 (study PRJEB31516, sample SAMN03275571) | gut metagenome | biome: mammalia-associated habitat; material: feces | host: Papio cynocephalus | place: Kenya | collected 2012-08-06 ... | reverse complement strand
GATGTTCTTCCGCAATTTCCATCAGTTCTTTTTGAAAACCTCTTCCCCTATATTTTCCATCTACCATTGCAATTTCCATATGCGCAACATGTTCCAGTTCTTCTTCATTCAGATTCAGATATTTTCCCAGATTCTCTTCTCCAAGTTCAGATGTACGTGCCACGAAAATCGCTGCCAGCTTTTTCTCGTCATATGTCACTGCCTTTAACGCAAATCCAGAAGTTGTCATATAATGCGTCAGATTATCCTGACTGTCCATACTGAACCAGCTCTTGTCCGGAATTCCCTGATATATTCTATCCATAAATTCTAAAATTGAAGGTACATCCTGCTCTCCTGCCTGTTCAATATAGAAAAGTTCATCACCACTCTCCCAAAAACGACATTCTACTTTTTTAATATCTTTCCAATAGAGACTCTTCTTCACTCCATTTTCCTTCTGGAATTCCCCTTTTTCCCTATATCCGCCACGTCCAAATGTTCCCTGTGCTCTTACAAGTTTTGAATCCTCAATTCCAGCCGCATAACGGATTCCTCTGTTCCACATTACTTTTTCTGCAGCACGCATCATCCGATAAATCAGTCGTACCGGTACACTTCTCCCCGTTATAGGATACCAGGTGTAAATAAGCGCAGCACTGTTCTTTTCTTCCTCGCTAAGGCTGACTCCGGTTTCCGAAAGAATTTTATCCACGCCTTCCGTCCGGACAATAAATAATTCCGCCATCTCTCCATAATACATCGCTTTTACTGCAAATCCCTTATCCGTCATATACGAACGCATTTTTTCATCTGATTCCAGGCGAAAGGCCCTGAAACTTTTATTTTTTGTCCTTTCGTGTGTATTTTTGATGATTTCAAGCGCCTCCGGTATCTCTTCTTCTGTTAAAAGAGAGATCTCGATTGTCTGGCCATTATGTTCCCAGGCCTCAAGTATCTGATTCTCCATAGTCATATTTCCTCTTTATTATCTATCTGATGTCGGGCAAAAGCCTCATGAATTTATCATAATTATACACGACCATTCTCTTTTGTGCTATAATCCGTCATAGAAAAGTTATCGTTCACAAATGAGTTTGAACAGTAACCTGTGAAATATTTGTAAAATCTGGAGGAAACAAAATTTATGAAATTAATGATTGCATCTGATATACATGGTTCTGCTTACTATTGCAAAAAAATGATTGAAGCATACAAAAGGGAAAAAGCTGACAAGCTGTTATTATTGGGCGACCTGCTCTATCATGGTCCAAGAAATGACCTGCCAAAGGATTACGATCCAAAGGCCGTTATCGCTATGTTAAATGCTATGAAAGAGGAACTTTTATGCGTGCGTGGCAACTGTGACACAGAAGTCGACCAGATGGTTCTGGATTTTCCAATTCTGGCCGATTACTGTTTTCTTGAATTAGACGGACACACTATCTTTGCAACCCACGGTCACCACCACAACCCGGCCAATCCGCCAATGCTGAAAAAAGGTGACATTCTTTTGAACGGTCACACTCACATTCCGGCAAATCAGGACATGGGTGATTTCACTTACATGAATCCAGGTTCTGTATCGATTCCGAAAGAAAACTCTGCCCACGGATATATGATCTATGACCAGAAATTTATCTGGAAAGATCTGGGCGGAAATGTAATTGACATGTAATTGCTGTCTGATTACTATCTAAAATGCAATTCACTATAAGGAGGCTTTCTATGTTCCGATTATGGGCTAAAGAATTTAAAGATAATAGAATGGTGCGGGATACCGTCATAGAAGTTGATAATGACGATACCCGCACGCACAAGATTTTTCATGCTATTGATGAAGTCTGCCATGAATTTGACTTAAGCAATCCAATCTGGCTGGATTCGAATATTGATGAATTTCAAAGACATGCAAAAACCAGATTTCATCAGGATAACTTCGTAGATTCTATTGATTTTGATTATCTGGAAGTTCATGTGATAGAAGAATAAAAAATATTGGGGGACAGGGTATTTTCTCCGCAGGACACGATAAATCATGTCCCTGCTCGGAAATCACCTGTCCCCTTTTCATCTATCTTCTTTACACTTTACTCGCTGCGGATTGCTGCCAGCGGACTTAACTTCATTGCACGAAGTGCCGGGAAATAACCGGCCAGCATACCGACCAGCATTGCAAATCCCAAAGATACAAGCACAAGCCACAGTGGAATATAAGAGATATTTCCTTCTACTCCCATCACCGAGCTCTGTGCCGTCACCATATTGATTACACCTGACATCACAAAACTGATTATGTTTCCGGCGATTCCACCCAGCAGTCCGATAAATGCTGCTTCAATCAGGAACATTTGCTTAATGTTCTTAAGACTGCATCCCAGAACTTTGATGACACCGATTTCTTTCGTCCTTTCATATATGGACATCATCATCGTATTGGCAATTCCGATTGCCGCAACAATCAGTGAAATGGCTCCGATTCCTCCAAGCACCGCCTGAATGATCGCCAGCTGCTTTTTCATGCTCTCCATATATTCTGCATTTGTCTGCACATTATACCCCATCTCACGTATCCTGGCTGCCACTTCATTTACATTACTCATATCGTCCACCTTGACCTGGGCGGAAGAATAATAAAATTCTTTGTATGCTTTGCCGGATTTCGTAGACGGCTGTCCCGGTATGACTCTGCCGGAGAACTCCTTTTTCACAATCTGCTTTAATGTCTCCAGATCACAGAATACATAGTAAGAATTCGAATTATAATCATCAACTCCACCTGCGACAACTCCGCTCGCTGTCACAATATGTTTCTTGGCGGACGCCGGCGTATTCGATGTACTCTGGCCATCACTGCCGGACGCTGCATCTGCCTGAAAGCCACCTGAATTCTGACTGTTATAATATGCGTCCTGATCCAGGATCAAGAACATAGAATCTTTCATCAAATCAATATCCGGAAGCTCTCCCGTCTCCCAGTAACCGGACGAATTATTTCCACGCTCACTGAAATTGGTAATCACATTATTTCCATAGACAAGATCCAGTTTCCCAGTCCCGCTCTTTGGCAGTCTGCCTCCTTCTGCCAGCTTGATGTCACGCATTTTCAAGCCTTCCGGGGTACTTGCATACAGCGAACAATACCCTTCGTATTTTCCTTTCAGAAGAATCCCGGATGTCTCATAGACCGGCACTGCAGCCTTTACATGCTCCAGCTCACCAAATTTTTTCACACAGTTATCATCAATATATTTACTTTTGTCATCGGAGTCCCCTGAATTTGACGAATCATACATCATGCCGTCTCCGACAGATTCCCCACCGGTTACACTCATGGTCGTAAGCCCCCCGGACTGCTCCATCTCATCATAGACGGATTTCTGAAGACCAAGCCCGAGTGAGACCATGACTACGATAGATGCTGTTCCGATGACTACTCCAAGTACCGTAAGAAATGTACGAAGCTTTCGTCTCTTAAGGTTGCTCGCGCTCATCCTCAGAAGATCTATCCAACTCATCCAGCAGCTCCTCCTCTTCATTTAACATCTGCTTTTTCTTCTTTTTCTTTATCACTACAATCGCCACGATCACTCCTGCTGCAATCACAAGAAGTATGATGACCGGTACAATCGGGGAACTGCTTCCACCATTATCAGCTTCTGCTTCCGTCATCATCTCGGAATCATCCGCTGCTTCTGTCACTTCCAGTTCCAGATCTTTTGTCGTCTCGGAAATATTCCCTGATTCATCCTCATAGGAAAGAGTCATTGTAATCTTGGAATTTCCATTGGTGACCTTTTCTCCCTCCAGCATAGCATCAATGGAGCCCGTCGCACCTGCCTCCACATTTCCGATAAAAATCTCCTGCTTTTTAATTCCATTTCCTTCAAATCTGGCTTTGACATTGTATAATTTGATTCTTCCCAGATTATAAAGGCTGCACATTACATTTGCTTCACTTCCGACCTCTACGCTCTGCGGACTGATTTCAAACTCGCTGAATTCAAATCTTGCATCCTGCTTCACCGGAATCGAAATCGAAGAAGCCGACTCGATCTGTGCCGCCTGGGAATCCTCGTATTTCATGCTCAGGTTAATGCTGTACGGCTTCTGTAAAAGATCAGCCTTGGCATTCAATGTAATAGAAATATCTGCGGTACCGTCTGCTTTAATTCCATCCAGGTAAATGGAATTGGAACCGGAAGTCGGTAAAAACGCCGGAGCAGTTGTCTGTTCATCAGACCCTTCCGTTGGAGCCTCCAGCTCAAATAACATGTTCTGGACTTTTGTCTTCTTAGATGTATTTTTTAAATGAATGGTCAGTGTAAAGTCACTTCCTGCATGCACTTCTGCCGGGTTTGTATCAAATCCTGTCACAATAACTCTCGGAACAGAACCATCTGAACTTGAACTTCCACTGCCACTGCTGCCTCCACCACTATAGACCGGCTCGTCATTGCCGACAGAAGCTGTCGGAACAGCCACGTCACCTGAAGCGCCTCCTCCGGAAGTTCCCGTGTCTGCGCTGTCTCCCTGATTCTGTTTCCCTTCATCTCCGACTGTCTGTGGTTTTTCTGTTGTATTGGCATATAATTTCTGCGTTACAAGCGGTTCATCATTGTCCCCTTCATATACAGAAAATGGAATGGCATATCTGCTTGTTCCTGCATTATCTCTCTGCACAAAATCAAAAGAAATCTCTGTTGAAGCGTTATTTGCCAGACTTTTTATTTTCTGCTCATATTTCTGATAATCAGTCTTGAAAGGCCATGCATCTGCATTTTCACCACCCATATCCGGTGATACTGATAAATCTTTCAACTCACGTCCCGTCTTATTCGTAATCACTAATGTCCACTTTAATGATTCCCCGGGTTTGTACTGCAGTGTCTTATTATCTTTTGATTCAACTGTCACCCTTGCGCCCGCGCGTCCGTTGCCCCCGGCTGCCTCTCCCGGCTCCGCCGCATCTGCTTTCACTGCCAGTCCCGGCAAAATCATTGCTGCAATCAAAAGCGCAGCTACAATTACCGCCATTGCTCTCCTTGATCTGCTCATGTTTTTAATCCTCCTTATCGCTCCCATTCTTTCTATCCTTTTAAATGTTCCGTATCTTCAGATATCACATTTTCCGATCTGTGATCCTCTATTTTTATAATCTTGCCGTCCCGGATATGAAATACCCGGTCTGCATAGGTCGCAAGATGATTATCATGGGTTACCATAACCAGTGTTTTCTTCTGTTCTCTTACTACCCGCTGCATCAGTTCCATAACTTCTTCCGATGTATGGGAATCCAGATTTCCCGTTGGCTCATCAGCAAAAATAATCTTCGGATCTACTACCAGCGCTCTGGCAACACCGACCCTTTGCTGCTGCCCTCCGGACATCTGATTCGGCATATGCTTCTTATGTTTGCCAAGATTTACAAGGTCCAGCATCTTATCCGCTTTTTTCAGTCTGACATCTTTGGGCACTCCACGAAAACTTAAAGGCAGCGCCACATTTTCCAACGCATTCATCGTTCCAAGCAGATGAAAAGACTGAAAGATAAATCCTACATTTTCCCGGCGAAACTTTACCAGTTCCTCCTCATCTTTTTTCTCAATATGTTCACCGCCGATAATGACCTGCCCCTTTGTCGGCTTCTCCAGACCGGCCAGCATATTCAGAAGCGTTGATTTACCAGAACCAGACGTTCCTACAATCGCACAGAACTCGCCCTTATAAATGTCAAAATCTACACCATCCAGGGCTCGCACAACCTCATCACCCACACGGTAGAGTTTATACAGATTCTTTACTTCTATGACTTTCTCCATATACCCTCCCTCTTTTTATGTTTTATTCCTTAAGTATATATGTTTATTAAAACATAAAAAAAGAAATACTTCCGCTAGAAATTATGAAGTATTTCTTAAGATTTATTTCTTCATCTTTGGAGAAAATATCACGGACGCCAGATATCCAAATATCAGTGCTGCGCTGATGCCGACTGCGCTGGCTTTGAATCCTCCCATGAACATTCCGATGAATCCTTCTTTATCAATCGCGTCGCGGACGCCCTTCCACAGAAGATTTCCGAATCCGCAAAGTGGTACGCTTGCCCCGGCTCCGGCGAACTCCTGCAATGGCGGATAGATTCCGGCTGCTCCGAGTACGGCTCCGCTGCATACCAGCAATACCATAATACGTCCCGGCATTAATTTTGTCCGGTCCAGCAGAATCTGTGTCAATGCACAGATCAGTCCTCCTACGATAAATGCTTTTACGTAATCCATAGCTGCCTCCTTTATCCCGCACAGTGTTCCAGTACAATCGCGTGCGCAATTCCCGGGACACTGGCTCCTTCATTATAACTGACCGTAGACATGAGCGCTCCTGTCGGTACGAACAACACTCTCTCCCATTCTCCTTTTTCAATCTTCGGAAGTACATACGCTGATAATGTCGTCGCCGCACATCCACAGCCACTGCCTCCCGCATGTGTATCCTGTGTCTTCTGGTCAAAAATCGTCATTCCGCAATCCAGATGTTTTCCTCGTATATCGTAACCTTTTCCAAGTAGAAGATCAAAAAGAATACTCTGCCCCACATATCCCAGATCCCCGGTAATGATCCTGGAATAATCCTCCGGTGACCTTCCGAAATCCTGCAGATTCCGCTCAATAGTATCACACGCCGCCGGCGCCATACACGCCCCCATGTTCTGGGAATCTTTCAACCCATAATCCACAATTTTTCCGATTGTAAGACCAGTTATCCTCACATGAGTCACTTTTTTCCCCACAAGAAATGCACCGCTGCCAGTGACCGTCCAGTGTGCAGACAGCGGACGCTGATTTGCATAACTTAATGGAAATCGAAATTCTTTTTCTGCGCTCCCGAAGTGGCTGGACGTCACTGCAAGAATGTATTCTCCATATCCTGCCGCCACGCTCATAGCAGCCAGCGCCAACGCCTCCCCAGATGTAGAACATGCTCCGTAAAGTCCGAACATTGGAATTTGGAGCTCTTCGACTCCCATGGAAGTTGCAATTCCCTGCCGCAGTAAATCCCCGCCAAATAAATATCTGACCTGATTCTGACTGACATGTGCTTTTCCCATAGCAAGCAGACAGGCTTCCTTTTGCATGGTACTCTCCGCTTCCTCCCATGTATTTTCCCCGAACAGATCATCTTCGCCGATCAGATCGAACATTTCCCCAATCGGCCCTGCCCCCTCTTTCTTACCTGCAACTGAGGCACTGCTGATCAGATACGGCGGCTGTTCAAACTCTATGCTTTGTGTCCCTTTTACTAATTCCATATTCCCTTACTCCCTGTCTTTTCTTTCTAAGATACCTGTTTTGCATTTCTCATAGCCTTGACATGAAATTAGTATGTGGCTTTCTCCGGAAGAATATTCCCATGATTTAATTATTTTCCTGCGTTATTTATTTTTACTAATGTGATATTCCTGTCCTAAAAATGACATCACGATTCTTGCTATAATATCAACAATCAAAAATCCAAATGCAATTGCCATGCATGTTTCCAGAAGAATGACCATATTTTCCATAGCTACTGTCATATTCTGTTTGACGCAGCCATACATCATATAGTACAGATTTGCTCCCGGCATCAATGGGAATACCGATGCTGTCAGGAAAATTGTAGATGGTGCTTTATTGATCCTGGCCATGATAAATGCATATAATCCCACAAATACAGATGCCACGAGCATTCCAAACAGATAACCGCCGCCCAATTGCCTCACAATCAGATAGACCGTCCATGTAAAAAATGCTCCGATTCCGGAGTACATAACTTTTCTGCCACGGATTTGATAGATCCACGCCAATCCGATACTTCCAATCGTCACCGAAATCACCTGTATCACAATATTGGGATTCAGAACTGCACCGCCCGCATTTCCACCACCATGCAACATTTTCATTGCTAAAGCAATTCCAAATGCGATTCCAAGCGCTCCAAGTACTGAATTCATGATTTCCAGACTTCCGGAAGTAAAGTTGCGCTGAACTACGTCCCGCATTCCGTTAATGACTCCGAGTGTACTGATCAGAACCATGACAATTCCAATCATAATCCGGTCAGAATGTATCGGTATGCCGATTTTTTCTGCTGACAGAATTACAATTTCTGTCACAAATGCGAGGGCAAGATTATAAAGCATTGGATTCTTTTCCTGCTTGCCAAGCCAGTATCCTGCAAATGCCATTGCCGCTGAAGCGAAAACTGCTACAACCGCGTCATTCCTTCCACCGCCAAAGAAAATCGCAAAAGAAGTTCCACTGACAATCTGTGCAAGCATCATCCACGGAAATGGAAGCCTCTTTCTTGCTGCGATTTCTGCAAAACGCTTATGCAGCTCTGTCTCGTCCGGTGTATTGGCACACACAAAGCGTGACAGATCATTCAACCGGTCTAATCTGTCATAGTTCGGACTGGTCATCTCTATATAGCGGATTTGGGTGATAATATCCCCCTCTGCCGTCTCTACCGTAATCTGAATATTAATCTGCGAAGCATACACATCACTTCTCACAAACCCGTAACTTCGGCACATGCGATACAGACTGTCTTCCACACGAAATATCTCTGCACCGCTTTTCAATAACTCTTCCCCGATATTTAATATTTCCTGGACAATCCGATTATAATCCATTTACTTATCCCCTTAATTCCATCAATTTAAAAATGTTATCAACATCTTTTCTATCTTTTTACCATAATTGCATTATAATTCCTCCACTTAGGTCATACAACCTAAAAAGATAGGCTTTCCCGTCAATCTATGATAGAATATAAGAGTATGGAGCAGTCCGCAGGCATCACAGTTGTGGAGTAACCCCTACATCATTTTATATAATTTAGAAAGGTCTTTCATTTACATGCACACTTTTTTATTTCTTTTATGTATTATACTGGCTGTATTATGTAGTACATATGGCATCGCAGTCCGCGCCATTGGCTCCGGCACTGCATTTTTCGCAGTCTGGCTTGTTCTGGCTGTCTTTTTCGTATGCATCGCCATTGGAATTCATTTTAATATCTGGAAAATGTTCCCGAATATTCTAAAAAAATCACTTGGCATCATACTCGCCCTATGTCTGGTATCTTTTGTAATCATCGAAGGGATGATCATCAGCCAGATGCATATCGAAGGCCCTGACAATCTGAATTACATCATCGTACTTGGCGCACAGGTCTACAAAAATGGTCCGAGTCCGGTTCTTACGTTCCGGCTTGATAAAGCTTATGAATACCTTGTCAAAAATCCTGATACCCGTTGTATTGTTACCGGGGGCAAGGGCTACAATGAGCCATTTACAGAGGCAAGCTGCATGGCAGATTATCTGGTAAAACGAGGCATTAATTCTGAACGTATTATTCTGGAGGATCAATCAACAACGACCGCTCAGAACCTTACGAACAGTATGAAGCTGATTGCGGCAGATACAATCAATCACGTAAGCGACAGCCATAACTCTGGCTCAACAAATACAAATTCAACCAACACCATTGGTATTCTTACCAATGATTTTCATATGTTCCGTGCCATGCAGATTGCTAAAGCTCAGAAAATTCCGAATGCCTATGGCATATCCTGTAGTTCCACGAAAGTTTATCTGCCGAACAATATGTTCCGGGAATATTTTGCCGAAATTAAATTCTTGCTAAAACAACTGATTCATTTATAGGATTACATCATCCCCATAACAGGAGGTTCCTTATGATTATTGAAAACAATCCAAAAGAACTGGAAGCTATGAAAAAATTCCACGAAGGAGACCGGAAAGAGGGCTTGCGACTTCAGGAGGAATTTGCCGCCCAGTTCCGCGAAGAGTACAAAGGCAAAGATCACTGTCCGTGCAAAAAAGCCTGCCGCTATCATGGCAACTGTAAGGAGTGTGTAGCGATTCACCGGGCTCACCAGGAACACGTCCCGAACTGTATGCGCCCGATGCTGAACAAGAAGTTCAGGATTCTCTCGGAGCTTACGGAACATACTCTGGCAAATGAAATTGAGGCACCTCATGAAATATTAAGACCTGATATTTCCGACAAGTAGCATGAAGCATATAAATCACGAAAAAAAGAGAAAGTTTTCCGGCGTCTGCTGCCATGTCAACTTTCTCTTTTTTATTTTATGAATTCTGTTTATTTTTTCCAATCGTATTCTCTGCCAATGTTCCTTCAATATCTTTGATATTCACCGGTTTTGGAATATATCCCGTCATACCGGCCTCCTGGCAGCGTTTACGGTCACTTGCAAATGTATTAGCTGTCATGGCGAAGACCGGAATATCGCTATCTTCCCTGTCGCTGCCGCGAATCAATTTCGTTGCTTCAATTCCATCCATAACCGGCATCTGCATATCCATGAATACTGCAAAATATGTATTTACCTTGGAAGCTTCGAACCGTTCTACGCCTTCTTTTCCATTTTCTGCCCAGTCTACGATCAGACCAATACTCTGAAGAAGCTCTGTTGCAATCTCTGCATTTAACGCATTATCCTCTACAAGAAGTACTCGTTTGCCACTGAATTTTTCGTGACTTTCTTCGCCTCTCACAGGGTTGAGTACAGTCTGACACTGCTCTTTTGATGCCTCCTCAAAAGGTATCTCCACGGTAAATGTGGATCCTTTTCCAGGTTCACTTTCAATATGCAGTGTTCCGTGCATCAAATCCGTGAATCCTTTTACAACAGACATTCCAAGTCCGGTTCCTTCGATTTTGGAAATCCGGCTATCCTCAGCTCTTACATAATCTTCAAAGATGTGCTCTATAAATTCCTGGCTCATTCCGATTCCGTTATCACTGCATGTAAAACGGCATCTGTTATTTTCGAGACATTCCAGATGTACATCAATAGTTCCGCCGCCATTCGTATACTTGATTGCATTCGAAATAATGTTAATCATAATCTGGCGGAACCGGTTGGCATCTCCGACTACCACTTTGTGATCCCGGTCAAATGTAACAGACAGATGCTGCTCTTTGTTGTCTGCAAGAGGTCTTAAGATTTCCACACTGTCTCTTGTACTTTCTACAATATCAAATGGTTCCCGAACCAGTTCCACATGACCATATTCCAACTGGTTTACATCTAAGATTGAATTGACCAGTGACAACAGATAATTCCCTTCTGTTGTAATACTGTTCAATGCACTGTCCAGTCTGTTAATATCATGCTTATATTTCTGTGCAATCTGCGTCATTCCCAGTACCACATTGAGAGGTGTACGGATATCATGACTCATCTTGGAGAAGAAATTCTGCTTTGCTTCATTTGCCTGCTTTGTCTCTTTCAGCGCCGCCACCAGCTCGTCCGTAATCTTCTGCTGTTTATTTTTACTGTTGACAGACTGCAGATATAAAATGATAAAGAAGATGGCTACCAGTATACTTCCGCTCATTACAAGCAGATAAGCCGGATGATCAAATAAATACGCCAGCAGCGACTGATTCGTCTCTTCCTCCAGATAAGACTGTATGACCTCTTCACTCATTTGGTCAGAAACTTCTGCCAGTGTCTTTTCCCAGATACCATAAAAATGATAATTATCCCGAGCATTAATTCCCATCTGTAAATCAAGTGTTGCTCCTGGTACGATCTCAGCGCTCAGACGATTCTGGCTGTCATCTCTTGCCACTTTTTGAGCCGTATAGCTCATAAGTAATGCTCCGTCAACGTTTCCATTGACAATCTCATGGGTACACTGTGTTGTACTATCCAGTTTTACTGTCTTTGCGTCCGGCCATGTTTTTGAGATAATTTCATTGATTGACACATTTTCTCCAATCACTGCAATCTTTTTCATCTTTGAAGAAGAACCTCTCTGGCGCAGTACAGACACGGTTGTTGTCAAATATGGGTCCGTAATTTTATACTGATAAGCATTTTCATTCTCGTAATAACTGTTTAAATCCATCCAGACATCTACCGATCCGGAATCTAACACTTTCTGGTAAGCGTCTTTGTCTTTCACGACCGTAATCTCGTACTTGAGTCCCAGCTTTTTTGCAGTCGCCTTGAAAATATCTGCCACAATTCCATGCGCCGCTCCATCTTCATACCAGGAATACGGATTTCCATCCGGGTTCATCACTCCGCGGACTACAACTTTATCTGCCTGCATCTGGGCTAATAACGCTTTTTCATCGTCCGTCAGCTCCGTGTTAAGATTCTGGGAGCCATAATATTTATTGTACAGCTCCACTCTCCAGTTCGGTGTATCTACATTCATACTGTCAATGGCTGCGTCCATCTGATCAATCAGACTCTGATCTTCCTTTCGCGCCATAATGTAGTAGGGCGTCTGTCCAAAATTCTCTATGACCTGCTCATCCTCCGGGGTACGGATATAGCTGTTCACAAGTGCATCGACCTCATCATGTATCAATGCATTATTCAGTTCTGTCGGTGTCTCGTAATAGACAATCTCACAGTCAAATCCTTTTTCTTTTGTAAATGCAATAAATGCGTTATTGTAAGTATGTCTCGCAAGGAGTCCGATTCTCAGACCATTATAAGTAGAATAGTCCCCTGCAACGACCTTCGTATTTCCAGCTTTTACATTCATACTTGTCGTTGATGTAATTGCCGGGTGCTTTGAAATTGCAAACTCTTTTTGCCTCTCCGGTGTAATTTTTGCCGCAGTATAAATATCCAGGTCTCCGTTTCTGAGCATTTCTTCACATTCCTGTGGACTTTTGTCATATCCTACATAGGAAAATGTGCACTGCATATATTTTGATATACCTTGCATCATCTCATAACCATACCCGGTTTTCTTTCCATCTTCATCTTGCATGTGGTAACAATTGGATTGGTAAAATGCTACTTTATAATTCGGTGTATCTACTTGAGGCATGTCCGCCGCATACACCGGACATATGCTTAATATAGCAATTACGATTCCCCACAAATAAAGCGCCACACGTTTTGTCATTTTCTTTTCCTTTCTCCTGCCTTCTTTCCCTGATCTTTATAATCTGATTTGTCTTTTTCAGGCATCTTCTAGCTGATATCTCCAAGTATTTTTAATAATTCCGGCACATTGACCGGCTTCGCCAAATGTCCATTCATTCCGGCCTCCGTCGATGCCTTCCGGTCTTCTTCAAATGCATTTGCCGAAAGTGCAATAATCGGAATATTGGCAAGTTTCGGATTCTTAAGCTTCCGGATCTCTTTTGTTGCCGTATATCCGTCCATGACCGGCATCTGAATATCCATAATTATAACATCATAATAACCGGCCTGTGAATGCTTGATTTTATCTACAGCAACTGCACCATTTTCTGCTTCTTCCACCTCAAATCCTGCATCTTTCAGCACTTCAACTGCAATTTCCCGGTTCAATTCATTATCTTCCGTGACAAGTATTCTCTTTCCCTGGAAATGAGGTGTCACATCTTCTTTCAATTCTTTCTGCCGATTTCGATATGCTTCATCTGCAAGGCGGTGTAAAAACCTCAGGACAAATTCGGTTCCCTGATGTTCTACCGATGTCGCTTCAATCGTTCCACCCATCAGGTCTACGAACTGCTTTGTAATGGACAGTCCAAGTCCGGTTCCCTGAACTCCGCTGGCCGTCGATGTATGCTCCCGTTCAAATGGAAGGAACATTTTCTTCATGAACTCAGGGCTCATACCACAGCCATTGTCTTTTACATGAATTTCATAATTTACAAATCCTTCTTTTGCCGGATATTTCTGCTGAATTCGAAATTCGATACAGCCGCCTTTCGGCGTGAATTTCACGGCATTTCCAAGGAGATTTACCAGAATTTCCTTCACTCGTAACCTGTCACAATAAATGTAATAATCTTTCACCTGAGATAGATCCACGACAAATGTCTGCTCTTTTTCCTGAGCCTGTCCCTGAATAATGACCTTTACCTCTTCTGCGATTTCCCGCATGTCACATGGAGACTCTTCCAGCTTCGTCTGACCACTTTCGATTCTGCTCACCTCCAGGACATCATTTACAATTGCAAGAAGATGGTCTCCGGATACAATAATCTTCGATAAGTAATCCCGAACCTTTTCCCAGTCATTTTTTCCTGTTTTTAATGCAAGCCTGGCAAATCCAATCACTGCATTTAACGGAGTCCGGATATCATGCGACATATTTCGCAGAAATACGACCCTGGCCAGATTCGCCTGTCTTGCACTTTCTAATGCATTTTCCAGCTCCCGCTTCTGCTTCTCCTCTTTTTCTGCCCGTCTTTGCATATTCTGGTCATGCTTTATAAAATATAAAATGACACACAGGAATATAAGAATCAGAATTCCGATAAAATCCCAGATATTATCCTGAACAAAATCCCTCAGCGTATATTCCGTCATCGAATCCATGTATGCATAAGTATGATTAAGCCCATAATTCTCTCCCAGAATACTCAGGCCATGATTGATGATCTGCAGCAGTGATGTATTTCCAAAAGCAACTCCAAAGCATCTGTTTTCCGTATTCTCAAGGGGAATTATATTTAACTTCTTCTCAGAGCCCACCAGATAATGTACTCTTCTGGCACTGAGGATTGTACTTCCTGCCTCACCATTCTTTATAGCTTCAATACAGTCATCAATCGTATCACACTGCACAATCTGGGCATCCGGATAATTCTTCATCGTATAGTAATATTGCAGTTGATTATTTTTATTAACTGCAATCTTCTTGACGGTATCGTCTGTATACGGTTCCCGATAAGCCAGGTCAATCGGGGAAGTTACAACACTGGTACTCTGTTGATATCCTTCCTGCTCTGCGTACCAGGCTTCATCACTGACCGGGAAGATCATATCCACATCTCCATTTTTCAAAGCTTCCAGCATATCATTTTGCGCATCATATCCACGGTACACAATCTTAGGCTTATAGTCTCCCGGAAGCGCATCGAACAAATCCGGCACCACATCTGCTACAAGTCCGGTTGCCGTACCATCTGACTTTGTATCGCAGTACGGAAGATAGTCATTGGCATATCCTACCGTAATTGTATCATGTGCTGCCATCCAGTCTTGTTCCTTCTTAGATAAAAATACACTGACGGATGATTCTGCAGCGTATTTCTTATGTAATTCATCTACGTCCAGCGTATCCTGTTCATCAATAATAGAAAGTGCCACATTCAGTTCATCCAGGAGATCTTCTCTGCCTTTTGCCACACAAAGATAATAGGGCTCTTTTCCGATCTTTTCGACCGGCGTTATCCCTGTGTATGACGAAACCACATTATCCGCACTTACAAAACCATCGATTTTCTTCTGGTTGAAATCATCTGCACATTCTTCCAGACTATCGTAATATTCGATTTGGATATCAGCCTGGTTTTCTTTCGCCCACGCTTCCAGTGACTGCGTCATTCTCTCATTCGTCTTAAGTGTACCAATCTTTTTTCCAGAGTAAGACGCAATATTTCCACATTTTATCGATGTATCATCGGTATCTTTGTAAATATAAAATGTCTCGTTGATCATCTCATGCTCTGGATAAAGAACCTTATCAGTACGTCCGTCACTGCGCGCCACTCCGGCCATCATATCAAGCTCTCCAGATTCCAGCTTTTTGTAAAGTTCCTCCCAGTCGCCATATATATACTCATAATGCCACCCGGTATACGAAGCAACCTTTTGAATATATTCATAGCTATAGCCGCTTTTGGCCGCCGTGTCGCTGGCCCCTTCCTGGAAATCATGCGCGGAATAATATCCGATCTTCACCGTCTTCTCTTCTGCACTTACATTCGTGCTCACTTTGGCAAACATTGTCACAGCCAACACGATCATCATAAAAATCGACACGATTCGACTTCTTTTTTTGCAGTTATGCTCCTCAAGCATCATAACTCATTCCCCCAGAGATTTAAATTTTTACAAATTTTCAACAACTATTTCCTTTTCTTCTCATCTAATTCATTCATGAAAAAAATCCCTTTGTCCGCAGCTTAATCATATACAATGATTTTACCACAAATCAAAGGGATTTTTACTTTTATTTGTTTACTTAAACTCTACCACGACTTCTCTGCCATCTACAATGTTATCGTACATACTATGTACTACATTTTCTGCGTTCTCATCTGCTGCCGCGATAAAGCCATAATCATCGGATTCCGCCAGCTTCTTTGCACGGGCCTCTGCCTCGCCTAACACTTCCAGAAGTGAATCCGGCTCTACATTTAATATGGCAAAATTCGTATCATAAATCGTAATATCGTCGGATTTTATTTTTATGGAATCTTCGTCCACCGTGCAGTGCGGAATCGTGATTGTCACCTTATCCTTTGTCTCTTTCACTTCCGCTTCGCTCACATCAAATCCGGCAGTCACTGTCGTTCTATACTGTACCAGGAATTCGTTCTTTGTAATCAACGGAATCTTTCCTTTTGTACACTCGAACACATCTGAAATCACCATTTTCTGCGTTGTCAGATCCGATGAATTCCGAATCACAGTCTCAAGCGGAACTGTTTCTTTTTTCGTCGCTGTGAAATGCTTATAAACAGACACTCCACAAACGCATGCCACAATAAAAACTAAAACCACAAAACCAATCTTAATTTTTTTCTTCATACTCTTACTCCTCGTCTTTCTTTTGTTTTTTCTTTCGTCTTATCGTTAACGCCTATCTTTTTGCTGAACTCCGGATTCTTCTCTATTTTTTCTATCACCCGTATCAGCCGTATTCTGTGTTCTGCATTCATTCAAGCACCGCCTTATATCATTTTCTCAGTTTACATTCAATCTACAGCATTACTTATTCTTGCTGTCTTTCGATGATTCCAGTATAATAGCCTAAGAAGTGATAATACACATTCGATGAAGCGTAATAAATGTTTGTATTTCTCGGATTTCGAGAAATAGCAAATCTTAGATTTAAACAAAGGATTTATATAAACTATGGGAAAACAATCAACGCGTGAAAATAAGACAATCTATCAGTTATTCCGGGAAGGCAAAGAACTCACCCGTGAAAAAGCGAGTGAGCTGATGACTGGAGTTTCTTCCTCCCGGATTGAGAAAATCGAATATGAAATACAGGAGCCGACTCCTTATGATGTAGTGCAGATGGCAGATTGCTATAAGCGCCCGGATCTTTGCAACTACTATTGCTCCCACAAATGTGCTATCGGCCAGCGCTACGTTCCGGAAGTGGAAGTCAGTGACCTTTCCAATATTATTCTGGAGACAATTGCCTGTCTTAATGAAATCAATCCGCTCACCGGAAGACTGATCCAGATTGCCAGAGATGGAAAAATCTCCGATGATGAGATTAAAGATTTCGCATTTATCAGTCAGAAGTTGGACGAGATCTCGCTTGCCGTAGATTCTCTGAATCTCTGGATAGATAAGACTGCCAGCGAGAATAATCTGAATATCACACTGCTGAGAGAAGAAAAGGAACAATTGAAGAAGCAGAAGTAATCTGTCATTACAGCATTTATAAGAAAAATTTTACCGTTCTTCAAATTTTTTTCTCAATTCCTGGATCAGTTCATGGTAATACCGATGTTTCATCTCTGGGAATGCCTTAATAATTCTTCCCTGTCCAACAATTGCATGATTCGTTATAGAGCCAGAAAGTTCATCAAATTCTCTTTGAAGTTCAGCTCTCCTATTACGAAGTCTCTCAACGGACTGAGCTTTTTTCACTTCAGCAGCTTTACGCAATTCAGCTTTTGCAAGAGCTGTCTGCACCTTTCCTTGTTCTATAGCCTGTGCTGTATCTATGGTTGTGCTTGCAACGGTATCACTGATTTTATCGCTTATAATCCGCATATCTGAACGAATCTTGTCCAATCTGGTAAGTTTCTTATTCAATCCCTGTATAACGGCAACTGTTACGATAAAATCTGCCAGATACATACAGTATAAAATTGCCAGTACGATCCAGCCCAAAGTCGATGCTGCATGTGGCGATGTATGGTTTTCCACATATTTCTGAAACACTTTCACGACAAGGAGAATTGCCAGTCCCCATATCAACGAAAATTCCAAACAGATATACCCATGAAAATTTAAAGGTTTATCTGAATAATCCCACCATCTCGCATGAAAGCATACATCTAACAGCCAGCCGGCTATTAACTCCACTACAGTAGCAAGAATAACTCCAAACAGAAATATCATGCCATCACTCATCTGACAGCCATTACTTTGCAGTGTATTTATCATAGCAAAAACAGATACTCCAAATCCATATACCGGACATACCGGGCCGTTCAGGAATCCTCTGTTTACAACCTTTCCCAAAGTTACTGCATGGAAAATTACTTCAACAACCCAACCTCCAACAGAATATATCAGAAAATACCAGCATATCTGATAGTATGTCATTCCACAAATCATGGTTTTCTCCTCCTTTTCGCTCAGGTTCTTCTAATTCTTTTGCCTTATTATAAAGTATCCTATTATGATTTACAATCCGATATTTGATTTTCTCCTTCATAGTCCACATTGATAAGTCAGTCTATTTTATTTGTATAATCGAATTGACAGACTATATCGCTTCATAATATTCTGAAGATAGATGAAGTTCAATAAATAAAAAAATGTACAAGGAGGAGAGGTATGAAAGACAGTTTTCGGTTCTGGGGACTATATTGTGGATTAATATTAAGCTTTATACTTCACTATTTTGCGACATCACAACTAAAAATCTACGAAAATCACTTATGGGAACTCTTTGATTCCCCGAAAGCAACCACTGCTATGTACTTGGGAAACGGGCTTCATGCAGTCTACTATGTGATTGTATTTTTGCTTATGTTTTTCCTTTGCAGTACGAAAAATTTTAAAATTATTGAGGAAATGATTTTTCTTGCTTTGCCAGCGCTCTTGTTACTCGTAACAGGCAGTATTATGACAAATCTTTTCCTTTGGATATATACGAATTCATCATACTGTATTCCATTCGGTGCAATGCTGCTTTCGGTATTTTTATATCGGGTATATACATATAAGATTTGTGGGAAGTAAGATTTTATTACTTCCCACAAATCTGGTCTACGCGTTACGATACAATCTTTAAATCCGTTTCAATTCCAGCTCTAGTACTTCTGTCCCCTTTCCCAATCCGTAATCTGATAAATCTTTCGTTTGTCTTCTTCTCTATTTTATCTATTTTTCATTTTATATACAGAACTATTCGTACTTCCTTCTACTTCTACGTACCCTGTTTCGATTAATTTTTTCAAATATCGTCTCACTGTTGCAGGTGATTTTTGACTTATTATCCCCGCTTCCTTTGGTGTTATTTCTCCATTTTCTTCAATATATTCTATTATTTTCTCTAATTTTGCAAATTCTTTCCGCTTCAAAACTTCGCTCAAAACTTCGCTCAAACTTCGCTCATTTTTCCCATTAACTTCGCTCAAACTTCGCTCATTTTTCTCGTTCAGAAAAGCATCGTGTATGAATAATCTTGAAATAAAATAACTATGGGCATCGTCCGTTTCAAACTCTGGTTTAGGTGAACCATTTTCTTCGAGCGCTCTCAGTATCTTTCCAAATCCTGTATTTCTGCCTTCTGTTAAATGCAACTCTTTAAGGATATCTCCTATGCGACGATTTCTATATCGACGATTGGATACTTTATAACATCTTAACCCTTCTTGCGTAACAGATCTGTCTGGCCCTGGAAAACTTACAATTTCAATCATTCTCTTTTCAATTCTTACTTCAATCGGCTCTCTTATGTCATACGCTCTATGATAAACCGCATTAGATAATGCTTCTTCTAATGCTGCATATGGATAATTGAATACCCAATCGGACTCTGCTTTATCTGACTGTTTCACGATTTTCTTAGTGATAATTGAATTCTTTATAAACTGCAACGCTTCTCTAAGCTGTTGATGAATTGGCCCTTTAAATGTATTTTCAATAATATTGTCCCCACCTACTCCTTCTGGAAATTGTACAATATCTATCTGTGTATAAGGGAAAAATTTATCCGGTTCCATACAAAAAAACATCAAACCGACATTTTTCGGTTTTACATATTCGGGAAGCTTACTGATAATATTCATATCGCTGCACACTTCTATGAAATCACCCTTTACAGCCTTTTCATACAATGAACTGTTTACTTCTTTTAAGTAATTTTGAATCAATGTGATATTCAAATCAGATATTTCTGCCTGATGATTTACTCTATCATCAAACGGTACTCTATTGGCAAGATTGAACAAATCTTTCTCCTCATCGTCAGAAGGCTCAACTGTATTAGATGCTTTTCGTATATAATGAATGCGTTCTTTATTATTTTTATCCATCGTTTTCGGCGAAGAATATGGCCATATTGTCATCTCCTTTTCCCGTTTAATTTATTTTAACTTATCAAATACTAAAACACAATATTTAAATTATATTTAATGTATATAATCATTTCTCGCAATAAAAAAATGAGGCTCCCGCCCCATTTTTACACTACCTTCAATATCTTCAATATCCAGTACCCCAGTCCCAGCACCCAGCTTGAGAAGATTCCATATAATATCACCGGTCCTGCTATCGTAAATATCTTGCAGCCGATTCCCATGACCTGTCCTTCTTTCTGATACTCAATTGCCGGTGCCGCCACGGAGTTTGCAAATCCGGTTATCGGAACCAGTGCGCCGGCACCGCCCCACTTGGCAATCTGTGGGTAAATGTTAAATCCCGTAAGCAACACGCTCAATAAAATCAATATCATAGAAGTCCACCCGGCACTAATATCCTTTTCTATTCCCAGGTGCTTGCAATAATTCAAAATGCCCTGCCCAATCGTGCAGATAATCCCTCCCGTGATAAATGCTTTGAGCATATTGAGCGGAAGATTGTGTACCGGAGTTTTCTGCTTGACATAATTTTTATATGCTTCTTGTTGTTTTTGCCTGTTCATGTTCCTCTCCTTTCTTTGCTACTGTCCCCAACGATTTACAAAAAATATTAATGCTCCCACAGTCTTTCCAAGCGCGATTCCAAGTATAAGATATGGCACGCTTTTGATAATCTTCATGCGCCGAATAAAAATTGGAAATACATTGAGCATTTCTGCCAGTGCCATCGCCCAGCAGCCGACAAAGATTCCACCCAGAATTCCGAATACTGCTGCCAGCACATTTCCACCGGGCAGGGAAATGTGGAATACCCAGAAAATGTTTGCCAGCATCCCGCCCAGCGCCACGCTGTCTTCGTAGAGTAAAATGTGTTCCCCTGTGTGAGTGCGGTCTGCAAAATCCGATACAACCCCTAATTCAATGACAAATGAAAAAAGGCCGCTTGCTACAATGACGCCTGCGCTAAGTCCGATGATTGCCAGTAGGATATTTTGTGCCAACATCTAGTTCCTGCTCCTTTCTGGAAATATTTTCAATCAAAGTCGTCTGCAGGTCATTCTCGTACAGACGCATTTCCACTTCAATCGGCGTCGGATCTACGGAAAATCTCTTCTTTCCAAAATGGTTGAAAAATGTCAGAATTCCGATACTGATTCCGATGCTGTACGTGAATTCCAGCACTGTAAATCCATCACTTTTCATTCCTGTTACCAGTTCGTAAATCTGACCGAACATTTCTGTCACGCCAACGTCATTGTTGAATGCCATAATGGAAAACGCCGCACCCATGAAACTGATCAGGACGACTCCGATTGTTTTTAAAATATGCCAGATGCCGCCCGCACTCTGCTGTTCTTCGTAAGTTACGATAAAATCCTGCTCGCCAAGATTCTGGACTTCAATCTCCGGATATTCCGCATGAATACATTCGATAACTTTTAAAATAGAAACTGCCACCCGGTTCTGTGTCTTTTTATCTACTCCGTGGAACCGCAGAAGTTTAATTGTCTTAAGCTTCGGAAGAACTGCCGGGTTGGCACATTCCATGGACAGAATATCCCCCAGTTTTACGCTCGGATCAGTAACTTCAACATTCCGGTCTGCCTTAATATAAACTGTCTCTTTACTGCCAGTCATATGTGCAACCTCCCGACATTTCCGCCACTGAATTTTGAATCGAATTTGCACATTTAATTCTAATTGTGCTTTCCATGTCCTGTGTTTCTCTCACCAACGTTCCTTCTGTCACGTCCTGCTCTTTGCCAAAATCTCCAAAATAATATAAACACCCCACCACTATCGCCAGCAGAACAACTGCAATAAGGCAGATGCGAAGTCTCTTTCTGGCTTTTTCTAGTTTCTCCTGCACATTTCTCACACCTTTCTTTCTGTAAATCTATGCTCTTTCAGTGCTTTTTCTCTGAAACCCACTGTTTTCCTACTAGTATTCCGGATTTCCGTGTAAATATGCATTTTTTAGCTGTCCGAGTATTTTCTTTTCCATTCTGGATACTTGAACCTGGGAAATTCCGAGCTCTCTGCCGACCTGTGACTGGGTCTGCTCCGCAAAATATCTCAGATAAATCAGACGTTTTTCCTGTGGCTTTAACACACCTAAAATTTCATTTAAGACTATATAATTCAGGACCTGTTCCTGTTCTTTTTCTTCTCTTTCTCCTGCAAGCTTGTCCATAAGACGGATTTCCTGTCCGTCTTTTTGATAAATAGGTTTGTGCAAAGACTCGACATCACCGCCTGCATCCAGTGCCATAACCAGTTCTTCCTGTTCTACGCCCAGACGCTCTGCCAGCTCTCCTACCGTTGGTTCACGCCCCCATTGGTTCTGTAAGTCCTCTTTTAATAAATATGCCTTATACGCCAGTTCTTTTAGAGACCTGCTGACTTTGATCATGCCATCGTCCCGCAAAAAGCGCTTAATTTCACCGGAAATCATCGGCACCGCATAGGTCGAAAACTTCACATCATAGCTTAAGTCAAATTTATCGATTGCTTTAATCAGACCAATGTTTCCAATCTGAAACAGATCTTCTGTCTCAACGCCACGGTTATGAAATCTTTTCACTATACACCATACAAGTCCTGCATTTTCTTCCACCAATCGTGCTCTTGCTTCTTCATCTCCTTCGTGAGACTTCTGAATCAAAGCGATTGTGTGGTCCATATTTTCCTTCCTTTTCCGATAATTTTCGACATTTTTACAACGGTGCCTTTTCCCGGTGTAGATTCTACTTCCAGACTGTCCATAAATGCTTCCATAAATGAAAATCCCATTCCGGAACGCTCGGCTTCTGCCTTTGTTGTAAAAAGCGGTTCCATTGCTTTCTTAATATCTGCGATACCTTTTCCGTAATCTTCAATTTCCACATAAAGCGTCTGCTCCTGTGTCCTGCAACGGATACAGATATTATGTACTTCTCCTTCATATCCATGTATGATGGCATTTGTCACTGCTTCTGACACTGCTGTTTTGACGTCAGACACTTCCTCCACTGTCGGATTAAGTGATGTCATAAATGCAGCTACCGTCACTCTGGCAAATGATTCATTGCTGGAACGGCTGTCAAAGATTAATTGCATTTCATTCGTGTGGTCCATTTACTGATCCTCCTCTATGATTTCCATTATTTTTGTCACTCCGGACATGGTTAATATTTTTTTGATTCGCTCATTTGCATGGGCTGCGCAGATTTCTCCGCCAAGCATATAAATCTGTTTGTACCGCCCCATGATCATTCCAATCCCGGAACTGTCCATGAAATCTGTCTCCGTAAAATCGAAAATGATGTAACGGATATGATTACGTATGATCAAATGATCCGATTCCTTGCGGATTTCTTCCGCACTGTGGTGATCCAGTTCGTGGGGGAGGAAGATTGTGAGACAATTCTCCTGCACTTGATATTTCAATTTTCGGCCTCCTTTTTTGCCTCTACGTTTGTGAGTCAATTCAAAAAAGAGGGTACGCAGGTTAGCGTATCCTCTTTTGTAAGTTTGGTTTTATTTTATTTCTAATCGTTCAAAACAAACTTTAGTTATTGTCGTCTCCGTTGTCGCTGTTATCTTTGTCGTCGGATTTTTTGTTGCTGTCGTCTGTTTTTTTGCTGTCGCTGTTGTCGGTGTTTCCGCTCTGGGCGTCGAGTGCCTGCTGGGCTGTAGTTGCTACGTCGGTGTTCGGCCAGGTTTCGATGATTTTCTGATATTTTTCGTTTGCTTTGTCCTGATCACCTTTTTTCTCGTAGCCCTGTGCAAGAAGTAACATGGCTGCGCCGTCGCTATAGCTTTCATCCATCTGCATAACGGTCTCCAAGTCGGAAACTACGGTATCATAGTTTCCTTCCTCGTAAGCTTCTTTAGCTGCTCTGTATTGTTTTTTACATGCATCCGGATAGATTTTTCCGGTCAGCTCCTCGAATTTTGCTTTTCCCACTGCTCCCAGCGAATCTGTATTGACTTTCACGAGTTCCTCTGCCATGGCTGCTTTGCTCATGTCTTCGGTCTTATAATGTTCTGCAATGTTCATGACAACTTCGTAGCTGTCCTGTGTGGACGCCGCGGTTGACTGTGCATTTTCCGTCTCTTCGCTGTTGGCACGATAAGTTTCCAGCTCTGTCTTCAGTGCGCTGATCTGGGATTTCTGCTCCGCAATCTGATCACTGAATGACACTGTCTGTTTATTTAATGACTTTTTCTCCGATGAATTGATTGCCGGCATAATTAAGAACCACATGACCGCTACTCCGACCAGTACTCCGATTGCAATATTGGCAACCGTATGAAGGCTGGCTCTTTCTTTCACTCCGGCTGCTACCGGCTGGATAATGGTTTCATTTCCAAGCTGGTATTTTACCGTTTTCTGTGGATTTTTTTCAGATTCCTTGACGCTTATCGGACGTTCTTTCCGAATTTCAGTGAGCTCATGCATATAACGGATTGTCTTTTCATCTGTCGCATCCAGTCTGTGCACTTTCCTGAGTATCTGTCTCGCGCTGGCATATTGCTCTGTCTTAATATAGAGCAGTGCCAGAAGCTGATATGCTTTGACATAGGTCGGATGCGCAGCTACTGCTTTTTTCAACTGGATAATGGCAAGGTCTTCTCCACCCTGTCTTGCATACTCCAGACTCTGATTATATCGTTTCACCGCCTGGTTGATTTCTTCCAGCTCCCCAGGTGTTTCCTGTACTTTGCTGATGAAATAGCTTGCAATATTGTCTTTTGGCTGAAAGTTCTTGCTGAGAATCCATTCTACCAGTGCTTCAATGACATCTCCCCGTCCATAGTAGACAAGTCCCAGAAGATTTCTGGCTGCCAGATTCGACCGGTTATACTGAAGGCTCTTCTTCAGTGATGTAATCGCACCGGACATATCTCTCACCTGAGCTTTTGCCAGTCCGTCATTGTACCAGTAATTGGACTGGTACGCTAATTTTACTGTGTAGTCCATATATTTATATTCCCTCTTATTTTCTATCTGTATCGTTATACGTCACTACTTCGTCTGCTCTACTGCCTCGCGGATAATATCCTGCATATCCGTCAGGTCTTCTCTGTATACTGCTTCCTCGATGTCTTCTACTTCCAGACTCGGCTGAAATTTTTTCAGTTCTTCTTCATAATTTAACATGACGTCTCCACCTCCTGTAGCGCCTTTTCAACCATTCCGGCCAGGTAAAGAGAACCGATACAGTAAATGTATGTCTCTCCGGTACGCATCTTGTACGCACATGCTACGGCATCTTTTACATCAGCCTTCACATATACCGGACATTTTGCGTAACGCTTAAAAATCTCCCCCAGTTCACCTGCCGGAACTCTTCTTTTATCTTCAATCTCTGTCACAATAAATGCTTTTGTCTTAAGATGCTCACAGAGATATTCTATCATCTGTTCATATTTTTTATCGGATACCGCTGAGAATATGAGAATCGGCGGTTCCGTTTCCTTTAATGCACGGACACTTTCTACAAATGCTTCAATTGCCCCTGGGTTGTGGGCTCCGTCGATGACAAAATGGTCGGCGCGTTCTTCCATGCGCCCCTGCCAGTGGATTCCGGCAACGGCGTCCCGCCACATTTTTTCATGATCCGGCTGTTTTCCAAGCAGACACTCGGCCGCTTCGATTGCAATCTCCGCATTCGTCACCTGATAGATACCGCAGATCGGCACTTGCCAGATAACATCTTTATGATAAGCATTTGCACGGGAAAATGCAATATGTTTGCGGGTAACTTCCCGGATTTCGAACGCATTTTTCCCGATTTCTCTACATGGTGCATGGTGCTCTTTCGCCGTATTTCGAATAATTTCGGCGGCAGCCTTATCATTTCCGTCAAAAATCACCGGCGTTCCCTCTTTGATAATGCCAGCTTTCTCCGCTGCAATCTGCTCGATGGTATCACCAAGGATCATAGTGTGATCCAGGCTGATAGATGTGATTACTGTAAGCGCTGGGCAAGGAAATGCATTGGTTGCGTCCAGTCTTCCGCCAAGCCCTGTCTCCAGGACGATATATTCTACATCAGATCTTTCAAATGCACTCAGTCCCATGCCAAATAAGAATTCGAAATAGGACGGGTGCGGAACTCCCTCTTCTTCCATCTTCTTCACCACATCATAGACCTGCTCAAAGACCTGATAAAATTCTTCGTTGTCAATCGGCTCTCTTCCTATCTGAATCCGCTCGTTGATAGATATAAGATGAGGGGAAGTAAAAAATCCCGTCTTCTTCCCCTCAGCTTCTAAGATTGCCTGAATATATGCACACACAGAACCTTTTCCGTTGGTCCCCGCCACATGCACCACTTTCCGGTCAAATGCCGGTCTGCCGAGCCGCTCTAAGAACTCTCTTGTGTGCTCCTGCGTGTGCTTTTGTGTAAACTTCGGAATGCTTTCGATATACTCGACCGCCTCCTCGTAATTAACAGGCTTACTATTCATTTTATTTATCCTCGTTTTCCTGTTCTGTCCAGGATTTCGTTGTATCTGTTCCCGTTCCTTCCTGTCTCACAAGCTGTCCGCCCTGGTAAATGTACTCGTCTGACGTCCGGAAAATTGTATTACTTGAACCGACCTGACTGACAGTGATGATATCTCCTTCGTTCAGCTCTGTGCTCGGAAGAACGATTCGCGTATTATTTAAAAATGTACTCTTTTGCTTCTCGCCGTTGACGTAGACCTTACTTGACTTCGTAAAGTTCTCACCATACAGGCTGTAGCCTTTCTCCAGATATGGAACAATGCTGGTCAGAGTAACGTCTTTAACTCCCATTTCCATATGACCTTTTGTAATTGGCGGATTGCCATTGTAAGCATACTGCTTTCCATACAGAATATCATACTGGAGAAGCTCCAAATCTGACAGATAGTTCTTGGTATTCTGTCTCTGCTGATGATAATTGAACAGTGTTCCGGAATGAATGTCCAGACGGTTCATCACATCTGCCATCAACTGGTAAGCCGGGATATTTCGATCCTGTTTTTCCAGTCCGATATTATCCCAGATCACGTAATTCGTGTTATAGAGATAACGGCTCTTTAAATCCTCGGCCTTAAGTCCCATGGTCGGTAAATGATCACCGTAGAATACGACAACTGCAGGTTCTCCGCGGTCTTCCACCGCCTTTACCAGATCTCCGGCAAATTTGTCCATCTCATAGACCATATTAACATAATATTCCCATTTGTTCTTCTTCGCTTCGTCATCAATGCCTTCCACTTTGATCTTCGGATTTTCAATGACCTTTTCCTCCGGGTAATCTCCATGTCCCTGTACACTGACTGTAAATACGAAATCCTGCTGAGGAGTCGTGTCCATAGCTTCCATAATGTTGTTCACCAGAACCTCGTCCTTTGCCCAGCCATTTGGCGTAAGCTGAAGAATGTTCATAAATTCTTTACTTGTAAAACTGTCAAATCCCATATGGTCATAGACACGCGCACGGCTGTAGAAATTACCACCGTTATTGTGCAGTCCGTGAGTTCCATATCCCAATGCGGAAAGAGCTGTTGCAGCACTCTCACAAGGCTGGTTCTTGACAACTGTCTTGTACGGATACTCTCCCGGTCCAAAGAAACGCATATTCATTCCTGTCAGCACCTCGAACTCCGTATTCGCAGTTCCGGCACCTACAGACGGAACTTTGAAATATCCGGAAGAATAATTCTTGTACATCTCATGCAGATTCGGGCATGCATCTTCGCTTGTTGTGAAAAATTCTGCCTCATCTACATCAAAATAGGATTCCAGCTGAACGACAATAATGTTCGGCAGATCATCAGAGGCACGCCCTGTCTTGTTCTCTGCCATCTCACCATTATTGGTAATTTTCTCAATCGTATCTTTATTATAATCATTCGGCTCGTCAATTCCTGTGTTAAACACACTGGCCATGAAGCAGTACGGAAGTCCGTAATCTTCATAGGCAAATGCAATATTTCCAAAATATGTGGAAAGCACACGCTTGTCAATTGCCTGATCTGTTGTAAAGCTGAACAGCATCGCACATACAACCACTCCGGCAACTGCCAGCAGACGATGCATTTTTCCTTCATACTGACCGCCGCGGCGCCACATGGAAATCAGCCATATAATGACTGCTGCAATTCCCACCAATACAATTACAATCTCAAATCCATTGAAATAATTGTTGATCAGACTGACCGCATCGGTCGCCACCTTCAGATCCTGGGCATTGAACGGAGTGACACGCTTCATCAGCATGTAACCGTTACAAATTCCGAGAATCATCCAGAGTACACTGATGATAATCCTTGCAAACACCCTCCGTCTGAACAGATAGACAACCGTAAACGTCATAAATATCATAAATGCATTGTAAAGGAAGACGAGTGGTGTCTGTGTCATATAGGTCCATGCCTGAATGATCGAATGCCTTGAAATTGCTTCAATTGCAAAGTTGATCAGACATGCTAAAAGCGCGTGAAATATCAGAGAAAACCGGTTCATAAACTGATAGACAGGTTTCATCTTCTGCGCAAATGCACCATTTCTTCTCTCTTCCAGTATTCTTGCCCTTCGCTCTCTACGTTCCTTCCAGTGTGCTATAACTTCTTCCTTTCGCAGCTTTTTCATAATATCCCCTTAAACTTATTTTTTCTGTAATCCAGCCAGACGCTCTTTTACCTGAGCAAGCATCTGCTCATATTTTTCCAGTTTCTCACGCTCTTCCTGAACCTTTGCAGCCGGCGCTTTGCTTACGAATTTCTCATTATTGAGCATTCCGTTAGAACGTGCAATTTCTTTGTTCAGACGAGTTTCTTCTTTTGTAAGACGCTCTTTTTCCTGCTCAAAGTCAATCAGCTCCTCAAGTGGAACATATACAGTAGCATCTGGAACTACAACAGATACTGCATCATCTGCAATACCGCTCTTATCTGCCTGTACAACGAAATCTCCGGCTGATGCCATCATCATTGCAGATTCTTTTAATACGGCAAGACCTTTCGCCAGCTTCTCGTCTTCACATACAACGTAGATTGTTGCTTTTCTGGAATTTGGAACATTCATCTCAGAACGTACATTTCTGACACCTCTTACAATCTCTTTGTAATGGTTCAGAATGTTCTCATTCTCTGCATCGTTCCATTTTTCCTCATATACCGGCCAGCTTGACATCATCAGTGACTCTTCTTCCGGAACCAGTTTGCTGTAGATTTCCTCTGTAACAAATGGCATGTATGGATGAAGAAGTTTCAGTGCGTCGCCAAGAACTTTTTTCAGTGTCCAAAGTGCAGCGTTAGCACTCTTTGGATTCTCATCTGCATGGTAAATTGCATATTTGGAAAGCTCAATGTACCAGTCACAGAACTCGTCCCAGATAAAGTCATAAATCTTGGAAAGTGCGATTCCAAGCTCGAACTTGTCTAAGTTCTCTGTCACGTCTTTTACCACATTGTTGCATGCAGATAAAATCCAGCGGTCTGCCGGTCCAAGATCCTCTGCTGCAGGTTCTGTGATTTCTTTTCCTTCCATATTCATAAGAATATATCTGGAAGCATTCCATACTTTGTTGGCAAAGTTACGGCTTGCCTCTACACGCTCGTTATAGAAACGCATATCATTTCCAGGAGCATTTCCTGTGATCAGAGTCATACGAAGTGCATCTGCACCGTACTGATCAATAATATCCAGCGGATCGATACCATTTCCAAGAGATTTACTCATCTTACGTCCCTGGGAATCACGTACCAGTCCGTGAATCAGTACTGTGTTAAATGGTGCTTTTCCGGTATGTGCATATCCTGAGAATACCATACGGATAACCCAGAAGAAAATGATGTCGTAGCCGGTTACTAATACATTCGTCGGATAGAAGTAATCCAAATCTTCTGTCTCATGCGGCCAGCCAAGTGTTGAGAATGGCCACAGTGCAGAACTGAACCATGTGTCCAGTGTATCCTCGTCCTGTTTGAAATGTGTACCGCCACATTTCGGGCATTTTTCCGGTGCTTCGGAAGCTACTACAACTTCTCCACAGTCCTGGCAGTAGTAAGCCGGGATTCTGTGTCCCCACCAGATCTGTCTGGAAATACACCAGTCACGGATGTTCTCAAGCCAGTGCAGATAGATCTTATTAAAACGCTCCGGAACGAACTTCAGCTCACCGGTCTTGATCGCATTGATTGCCGGTTTTGCAAGTTCATCCATCTTTACGAACCACTGCTGTTTGATCATCGGCTCTACGGTCGTGTGACATCTGTCATGAGTTCCTACATTATGGGAATGTGGAACAACTTTTACAAGATATCCCTGCTCTTTCAGATCTTCTACCATTGCTTTTCTTGCTTCGTAGCGATCCATGCCTGCATATTTTCCGCCATACTGCTCATTGATTGTAGCATCATCATTCATGATGTTAATCTCTGGCAGGTTGTGACGCTTTCCAACCTCAAAGTCGTTAGGGTCATGTGCCGGTGTAATCTTAACTGCACCTGTTCCGAATTCTTTGTCTACATAGTAGTCAGCAATAATCGGAATCTCTCTGTCTGTCAGTGGCAGTTTGCACATCTTTCCAACAAGGTCTTTGTATCTCTCATCGTCCGGGTGAACTGCAATTGCAGTATCTCCAAGAAGTGTCTCCGGACGTGTTGTTGCAATCTCAAGGAACTGGTCTGTTCCAACGATTGGATATTTGATATGCCAGAAGAATCCGTCCTGCTCCTCGTGTTCTACCTCGGCATCAGACAGGGAAGTCTTACATACCGGACACCAGTTGATGATTCTGGATCCTCTGTAAATGAATCCTTTCTTGTGAAGATTCAGGAATACTGTTTCAACAGCCTCGGAACAACCCTCGTCCATTGTGAAACGCTCTCTGTCCCAGTCACAGGATACACCCATTTTCTTAAGCTGGGATGTGATAGTTCCGCCGTACTCCTCTTTCCACTGCCATGTTCTCTCTAAGAATTTCTCACGGCCAAGTTCTTTTTTATCAATACCTTCATCTTTTAACTGATTTGTAACCTTTACCTCTGTAGAAATAGCCGCATGGTCTGTTCCTGGAATCCACAGTGCATTGTAACCCTGCATTCTCTTGTAACGGATCAGGATATCCTGCATGGTATTATCAAGGGCATGTCCCATGTGAAGCTTACCGGTAATATTCGGTGGCGGCATTACGATTGTAAATGGTTTCTTGCTTCTGTCCACTTCAGCGTGGAAATACTTATTCTCGCACCATTTCTGGTACAGTTTGTCTTCAATCTCTTTCGGATTGTAAGTTTTTTCCAAATTCTGACTCATAGTCTCCTCCTCAAATCGTGTTTCCTAATTGTTATTTCACACATTTTTCACGTTTCAGGGCATAAAAAGACGCCCTTCATTCTCACAAAGGGCGATAAAATCGCGGTACCACCTTTATTATATAGAAGAAACTCCTATACATCTCATCCTATTCTTTAACGGGAACGACTCCGGGATTACCTACTATCGTAATTGTTGCTATCGCAATTGCCTTCATTACAACAACTTCAATAATCCTGCTCCAAAGCTACCTTCTGCATCTCTGTTCTTAAGTGCCTCGCAGCCAGTGGGCATCTCTCTCTGTCAGAATGACCTATGCATACTCCTCTTCTTCAACGCATTTATCTGGTCTTTCAACCATGAAACTACAAAATATCATAGCCACAGGAGCCTTGTTTGTCAAGGTTTTTAGGGAATTTTCAGAAAACCTTAAGAGTACGCATCAAAAGGTCTCTTGAAAGCTGAGTGATTTTCTATTGTTGCTGTGCCGCTTATCTCTGTGAGATTATGCCGACTCGCCTATGGCTCAGACAATGCATAATCTCACAGGCTATGCTCGCAACAATTTTGAAAATCACTCAATGCTTTCGCGAGACTCTTTTGATGCTTTTATTTTTTGATATCCACCACCATACGAAAGGGCTTTCAGCAGACGGTTTGATAAACATATCTTTTGGAACATTTTCTGTACATAAAAACTTTCCTACGTTACAATAAGCATATAGTTTTTAGCTATGTTTTGAAATTGACATATTTTTAAATGATATATTATTTTATCAGAGAGTGCTTTGAAATAAGCAGGGGGACTTTACATATGATGACTAGAAAAGAAATAAAGCAAAAAGCGAAAAGAAACTTAAAAGGGCATTATTGGATTTTTGTCGCTGCCTGCGTGATTGCCGGCTGGATTGGTTCTAATTTCAGCAATGTTCTTGGTCCATTAAAAATCCAGCAGACAGAAAATGCACTGAAGTCCGAAGCATCTTCTTCTCCCGGAAGTGTATTAGATGACCGTTCCGGTGCCAATGCAACCGATGCGATCCTGGATGCCGTCGACGGTAATCCGGAAGAAGGCAAGAAAATTTCCAACAACATTGAGAAAAAAGAAGCTGATTATTACAATCCTGCTGACACCCATAAGATTCTCGGACGACAACGCGGTGTCCTGGCCGGTATTGTCAACCGTCTGTCCTCCGGTTCTGTTGTGGTGGCCATAATTTCTGCATTGGATTCTATTGACGGTTCCTCAAATATTACAATTGCCCTTCTTATCGTTCTAAGTCTGGCACTGAATATTCTGATCTGGATTTTTGTAACCAATGTCTTTCAGGTCGTAGTATCCCGTATTTTTCTGGAAGGACGTACTTATAAGAAGGTCTCTGTACAGCGCTTTCTTTTTCTGCTCCGCATCAAGAAATGGGCAAAAGCTTCTATTACAATGCTGATTACCTACATCTTTCATACTTTATGGGCATTTACCATTGTCGGTGGTATAATTAAGCATTATTCCTACTACCTTGTTCCTTATATTGTAGCTGAAAATCCAGACATTCCGTCCAGAACTGCCATCAATCTGTCCAGACGCATGATGAAAGGCCACAAATGGGAATGTTTCGTAATGGAACTTTCTTTTCTTGGCTGGGATATATTAGGTTCTCTGACTCTGGGACTTGTAAATACTTTTTATGTTACACCTTACCGAGAAGCAACATTTTGCGAATATTATGCCGAACTTCGTGCTTACGCCAAGCGGGAAAAAGTTGCAGATAGCGGCTATCTGAATGACGAATTTCTATATAAGAAAGCAGAGCCGGAAGAATTGCTTCTTGCCTATCTGGATATCGAAGATTTAAAAAGTCTCCCTGTTATATCCATTGACTCTATTCGTGGATTCCGTGGATTTCTTGCGAAGACTTTTGGTCTTGCCCTGTTTCCATGGAAAGAAGAACGGGCATATGAGGCAAGCCAGGAGCGTCAGATCCGCATTGCTTCCATGCGGGATTCTATGGACGGACACGCTTATCCCACAAGACTTTTCCCAATTCCAGAAAAGGTCAAACGTAAACACATGGAAAATGTGCACTACCTTCGCCTGTACTCTGTCTGGTCAATGATTCTGCTCTTCTTCAGTTTTTCTTTTATTGGCTGGATCTGGGAAGTCAGTCTTCACCTGATTGGTGACGGAGTCTTTGTCAACCGTGGCGTGCTCCACGGCCCATGGCTTCCAATCTACGGTGCAGGCGGCGTACTGGTACTTCTTATACTGAACCGGCTGAGATCAAAACCTCTGGCTGAATTTGCCGGCATCATTGTATTATGTGGTATTGTGGAATATTTTACCTCTTACGCACTCGAAGTGATGCATCATGGGAAGAAATGGTGGGACTACAGCGGATATTTTCTGAACCTGAATGGAAGAATCTGTGCGGAAGGACTTCTTGTATTCGGACTGGGCGGTCTTGCAATCGTTTACATCGTCGCTCCGCTGTTAGACAATCATTTTCGGAAACTTCGGATGAATGTCATAATTCCACTGTGCATTGCTTTACTGGCCTGTTCCATGGCAGATACCATTTACTCCACCGGTCATCCGAATGAAGGAAAAGGAATTACTGATTATGAAAGGACATCTATATGATTGCAATTTTTTTATCTCCGATTTATATTTTATTAAATGTATATCTGCTGCTTCGCATCATGCACTGGATGAGCGCCTGCCACCGCATCTGTGAACATCCGGCAGTAAAAATAATATTTACGATTCTGTACGCCTTTCTTGCCACTTCACTTCTGACCGGATTCCTGATGCCGGAAGGTTCTCTCAGACATGCCCTGAAAGCGATTGGCAATTACTGGCTTGGTGTACTGCTCTATCTGTCACTTACCATTCTGATTGCAGATTTGATTCGAATACTTTTAAATCGCAATAAAAGTTTCCGGGAGAATCCTCATTTTCATTCAAGGAAATGTTTTGTAGCTGTCGGAACACTGTGCGCGGTAATCGTTGTCAGCCTCAGCACGTGGGGACTTATAAATGCACGAATCATTCGTACAACTCCTTATGAAGTCAGTGTTCAGAAATCCGCCGGTAATCTGGATTCTCTGAACATTGTCCTCGTCGCTGACCTTCATATGGGATACAATATCGGGAATAAACACATCTCTAATATGGTAGAAAAAATAAATGCACAAAATCCGGATTTAGTTGTCATTGCCGGCGACATCTTTGATAATGAATATGAAGCTCTGAAAAATCCTGAGAAACTTGAAAAAACCTTGCGTGGAATCAAAAGCAAGTACGGAGTTTATGCCTGCTACGGGAATCATGATATTGAAGAAAAAATTCTGGCCGGATTTACATTTGGTGGAAAATCAAAAGAAAAAGCAAGCGATCCGAGAATGGATACATTTTTAAAAAAATCAAATATTACACTTTTACATGACGAAGGTGTATTCATCGATAACAATTTCTATCTCTTCGGGCGGGCTGATGCTCACCGCCCGGGGCGCGGAATTACCACACGGGAAACTCCTGACGAAATCACGGTTTCTATGGATAAATCCAAGCCGATCATTGTCATCGATCACGAGCCAAGTGAACTCTCCGAATTATCTGCCGCCGGTGTAGACCTTGACCTCTGCGGTCACACTCACGACGGACAGATGTTCCCGGGGAATCTCACAATCAAGCTCATGTGGGAGAATGCCTGCGGATACCTGAAAAAGGGAGATATGCACAATATCGTTACCTCCGGCGTCGGCGT
>ERZ808240.1036-NODE-1036-length-35376-cov-8.015855_pt1 | contig 35376 bp, 28 predicted proteins | sample MGYA00521084_ERZ808240 | MGnify/ENA primary metagenome ERZ808240 (study PRJEB31516, sample SAMN03275571) | gut metagenome | biome: mammalia-associated habitat; material: feces | host: Papio cynocephalus | place: Kenya | collected 2012-08-06 ... | reverse complement strand
GCCTCCGGCACGGGGTTGAAGCCGCCGCCGTACCACCGGCCGTTGCAGATGCAGATCATGGTCTTCCTGCCGGAGAGCACCTCGCCGGAATCCAGCGTGACGGTATAGTCCGCCGACAGCCCGTGCAGCATATTGGAAAGGATCGAGAGCACGTATGCGCCCTTGCCGGTCACGAGCGGCAGACGCTTGAAGCGGGCAATGTCGGTGCCGACCCGCGCGTCAAAGCCGATGGAGAGCACGTTCAGCGCATACGAATCGTTGCAGCGGATGAGATCGAACGGCGCTTCCTCGGCGTCGAGCAGCCGTTCGATGGAGGTGAAGGCGGCCGGATCGTCAAAGATCTTGATCGAGTCGTTGCCGGAGCCGCCCGGATAATGCGTCACCGCCGCGTTCGGACAGCCGATCACGCCGTTGACGACCTCGTTGAGCGTGCCGTCGCCGCCGCAGGCGTAGAGGCGGACCTCCTCGCCGGAGGCGGCAGCCTGCTGCGCGAGCTTCCGGCAGTCGCCGGGCGCCTGGGAGACGAGCAGCTCATACTGCAGGCCGCGGGGCATGAATGCGGCGTCGATCAGCTTGCGGTAGCTTTCGGTGCGGTCAGATTTTCCGGCGGCGGGATTCACAATAAAAATGTGCTTCATAGCGCGGAACATTCCCCTTTCTCTTTCGTCTTATCAGTATCCGGACGATCAGTAGTACATGTACACGTTGCACTGCAGCCGGCCGTTGTAGAGCTTGCGCTTTTTGGCGGCCGGTTTGCCGAAGTAATGCTCGAACTCCGGTTCGGAGGAGATGATGTATTTTTTCCAGCCGTCGGCATACCTGAGATGCCGGCCGAACGCGCCGTACAGCCGCTGCGCGCTGCGCTGCTCGAGCATCCGCTCGCCATAGGGCGGGTTGCAGACGAGAAGGCCCTTGTCCGTGGGCAGGCTCATCTTCGTGGCGTCCGCCTCGCGGAACTCGATGAGCTTGCCGACGCCCGCCTTGCGTGCGTTCTGCTGCGCGATCTCGAGCGAGGCCGGGTCGATGTCGGAGCCGAGGATGTGGTATTCCCCGCGGTATTCGCGGTCGAGTGCCTCGGTCCGGGCCTGCTGCCAGATGGTCTCGGGCACGCAGGACCATTTCTGGGCCATGAACGACCGGTTCAGCCCCGGCGCGCGGTTCAGCGCGATCATTGCCGCCTCGATGCAGATGGTCCCCGAGCCGCAGAACGGATCCCAGAAGAAATCCCGCCCGCGGTACCGGGCCAGATTCACCATTGCGGCCGCCATCGTCTCGTGCAGCGGCGCGAGATTAGCCTCGCGGCGGTAGCCGCGCTTGTGCAGGCTCACGCCGGAGGTGTCGAGAAACAGCTCCACATGATCCTTCATGATGGAAAAGCGCAGCTGGTACGTTTCGCCGGTCTCCGGCATCCAGCCGAGGCCGTATTTCTCGCCCAGCCGGGTCACGGCGGCCTTTTTGACGATGGCCTGGCAGTCCGGCACGGAGTGCAGCTGGCTGTTTAAGCTGTAGCCCTTGACAGGGAAGGCCCCGTCCTTCGGGATGAACCGCTCGAGCGGCGTGGCCTTGACGCCCTGAAACAGGTCCTCAAAGCTGTGCGCGTCGAACTCCGACAGCAGGATCATCACGCGCTCGCCCATGCGGCAGCAGAGGTTCGCCTTCGCCATGGCGGCGAAATCGCCCTCAAAAAAAACGCGCCGGTCCTCGACCCGGACGTTCGAAAGCTCCAGCCGCCGCAGCTCGTCGCCGACCAGGCCCTCCAGCCCGAACAGACACGGTACGCAGAAAGTCATAGTTTCCATGTTCGATCTCCAAGTTTATATAGTATCGCTCTAAGTATAAGGAATCCGCGCGCAAATAGCAAACGGTATCTGTTACGTTTTTGTAAAATATGAGGAAAAACTTTATATTTATTTGCAGTGACAAGCCGGAAGGGATACGTTATACTGGATTCAGAAAGGAAAGGGGGAGTGCAGCATGTCCTATGAAGTGATCGGATGGCTGATCGCCATCGTGGTCTTTATCCTTGCGGAGGCGGCGACGGTCGCGCTGGTCTCGGTCTGGTTCATCGGCGGCGCGGTCTGTGCGCTCGCTGCGGCGATCCTGGGCGCGGGACTGGCCGCGCAGCTGGCGGTGTTTCTGGCAGTGTCGGCGGCGCTTCTGGTGTTCGTCTGCCCGATCGCCCGGAAGAAATGGTCCAAAAAGCCCGAGCGCCTGAACGCCGACCGTCTGGCCGGCCAGACCGCGACCGTGACGGAGACCATCGACGCCTGTGCCGATACCGGCGCGGTCCGCGTCAGCGGCGTCCTCTGGACGGCCAAATGCGCGACCGGCGAACGCATCGAAAAAGGCCGCCACGTGACCATCGAGCGCGTCGAGGGCGCGAAGCTCTACGTAAAACCGGCAGAAATGCCCTGTGAGAAAGCATAAACCACAAACAGAAGAACAGAAACCCGAAAAATTGAAGGAGGAACCAATATGCCCATCGGATTGATCGCCATTGCTGCCCTTGCAGTCATCGTGCTGCTCATCATCGTCAGCAACATCCACATCGTCCAGCAGTCCCGCGCGTACGTCATCGAGCGTCTCGGTGCGTTCTCGAAGGTCTGGCAGGTCGGCATCCACGTCAAGGTCCCGTTCATTGAGCGCGTGGCCAAAAAGGTCAGCCTCAAGGAGCAGGTGCTCGACTATCCGCCGCAGCCCGTCATCACCAAGGATAACGTCACCATGCAGATCGATACCGTCGTCTACTACCAGATCACCGATCCCAAGCTCTACACCTACGGCGTCGAGCGGCCCATGATGGCCATGGAGACGCTCACGGCCACGACGCTCCGCAACATCATCGGCGATCTCGAGCTCGACCAGACCCTTACCTCCCGCGACGTCATCAACACCAAGATGCGCGCCATCCTCGACGAGGCGACCGACCCCTGGGGCATCAAGGTCAACCGCGTCGAGCTCAAAAACATCCTGCCCCCGCAGGACATCCAGAACTCCATGGAAAAGCAGATGAAGGCCGAGCGTGACCGCCGCCAGGCCATCCTGCAGGCCGAGGGCACCAAGCGCAGCCAGATCCTCGTCGCCGAGGGCGAAAAGGAGGCCGCGATCCTGAAGGCCGACGCCGAAAAGCAGGCAGCCATCCTCCGGGCTGAGGCTGAGAAGCAGGCGGCCATCCTGAAGGCCGACGGCGAAGCGCAGGCCATCATGGCCGTGCAGAAGGCCATGGCCGATTCCCTCGCGCTTCTCAACGAGAAGGCCCCGAACGATCAGGTCATCAAGCTCAAGGCACTCGAGGCCATACAGAAAGTCGCGGACGGCAAGGCCACCAAGATCATCATCCCCTCCGAGCTGCAGGGCTTCGCGGGCCTGGCCTCCGGCATTGCCGAGTCGGTAAAGGAGACGAAGTAACATGGCGAAGAAGGACGACCGCTTTGTAAAAGTACTGGACGAGGGCAGCGCCTTCGGCTGGCAGCGCACGATCTGGGTCGACAGGCAGACCGGCGTCAACTACCTCTGGGTCGCCTCCGGCTACGCCGGCGGCCTGACCCCACTGCTCGACCCCAACGGCCACCCCGTCGTCACCCGCATCCCGGCAGAGGAAGAATAACCCCCAAAACAAAAACGGTGCAGACCAGCAACGCTGGTCTGCACCTCTTGTTTCAGGAGCCCCTTCCAGGGGAGCTGTCGCCGAAGGCGACTGAGAGGTTGTCGCAAATTTGCGACTGCCGGTTGCTTCCGACGGCCCCTTCTTTTCCGTCTTGCCGGAAAAGAAGGGGGAGAAAAGGGGCGCTGGGTTACGTTTAGGTGCGTCCTGCCTCTGAATTTAGGTAAGCCCCTGGTTTTTAGATGTCGTTCCACACGAGACTCACCTTACGGGCGCCTGACTACGCGCCGCCTGATACGAGGGCATCGGATTTGCTACTAGTTGCCTCAGAACAATTGCCATCAATAGAAGGTACAATCAAAATTTTGATGGATTTTACCTTCTTGCGGGGAACTTTGTAGGGGTGGAGCAAATAAAGCAATTTTCCCCGCAAAAAGGTGCAGACCAGCAAATCTGGTCTGCACCTTCTATTTTTATCGCAAACATTCAAAGGAAACTGCCCACAAATCTGATTCCAACGTATCAGGCGGCGCGTACCAAAACATACGTAAGGTGACTCCCGAGTGGAACGCCAGACGAAAACATTGGTTCCCGCCTATATTCAGATGCAGAAAGCACCAAACGCGTCCAAGCACTCTTTTCTTCCATATCTTTTCTCTTGCGAGAGAAAAGATATGGCCGCCGGAGGCGATGGCAGCTGCAAATTTGATACGACCTCTCAGTCAGCTTCGCTGACAGCTCCCCTGGAAGGGGAGCCTTAAAGCACCCCGGGAGGTTTTTCAGCATTTCCCCGCTTTATGCAACTTCCGGATCAGCACGACCGCCAGGGCGATGACGAGGATGGAGAAGATACCGACCCCGCCGATGCGCAGCAGGAGCTTCCGGTGCGCGGCCTGCCGGGCCTGTTCCGCCGCGGCTTCTTCCGCGGCCTTCTGCTCTTCGGCCAGCCGCTGCTGCTCCTCTGCCTGCCGCTGGAGCTCCGCCTGCCGGGCTTTTTCCGCAGCGGCCTCCTCCGCAGCCTTCTGTTCTTCGGCGAGCCGTGCCTGTTCTTCCGCCTCGGCCTTCGCCTGTTCCTCGGCGAGGCGGGCGGCCTCCGCTTTCTTTTCCACCTGCTCCTGCGCCAGCCGCGCCTGTTCCTCCACATAGGTCTTGAACAAAACTGCCAGCTGCCCGCAGATCACCGACCCTGCGCTCTGCCCGTCGGCATACGCGTTATCCACGTTCCCGCCCGCGCCGTAGGACAGGCCGGAGGTATAGACAGCCAGCAAAAACGGCTGCGCGGCCCAGATGATGCCGACGTCGTTCTCCGCGCCGTTGTAGCTGCCGTATTTGTGGGCGATGGGCGTCTCGTCCACGTCGATGTACGTCTTGAAATACGCGCCCGGGCAGGCGATCTTCAGATCGTCGATGAGCTCGGTGTAGTGCTCTTGTCCGTCCCACACGACCTTCAGCGTGTCCATCATCATCCGGGTGCAGAAGAGGTGGTCGTAGTAGTAATTCTGCGGGATCTCCTCGTCCGTCATGGTGAAATATTTCCGCATGGCCTGCTTGTATTCCGGCCAGTCGCCGATGCGCCGCCAAAGGGAGTAGGACAGCTCGTTGTTGGAATAGACGAGCGACTGGTAATGCGCCTCGTCGAGCGTCGAGCCCTTCGTGATCATCGTGTCGCCGGTGATCTCGCCGGCCAGCTGCATATCATAATAATAGAGGTTCAGCGGCAGCTTGTACGTGCTTGCGCCGTAGAGCATCTTCGTCTCGTTGAAATCATAGCTCTCGCCGGTGACGGTGTTGTAGTAGCTGAGCTCAAAATTGTCCTCGGTCAGATTATGCTCGGCGCGGAAATCGTCGATCAGCTCCTCGACGGTCTTGCCGGAAACATCGGGGGCCGGGTAGTCTTCCGCGGCAAGGACGGGGGCAGCCGTCTGCAGCAGGCAGACCGCGCAGAGCGCCAGCGCGGCGGCGGTACGGAATTTACGCATATGCAAGCCTCTTTTCTCTCAGATCGGGCGCCGGGTTTCCGCCGCCCGTGACAGAAAGCATCATAGCGCATTCCGGCGATTTTTGCAACCGTGCACCAAATGAAGCGCCGCGGCATATGGTAGGGAAGACAGAAACCATCTTGTATTTGAAGGAGGGGTTTTATGAATCAACCCTGCAATTATACGACGACCGGCGGCGTGCAGGACGCGCAGGAGAGCCAGGCCTGCCAGACCTGTCAGCAGCCGTGCCCGCCGCCTCCGTGCCCCGGCCCCGCGCCCTATCCGCCGTATCCCCCGTATCCGCCTCCCTTCCCGCCGTTCCCGCCCGGTGAGCGGCCGGTCGCCCCGGCGACGGAGGCGGATATCAGCTGCGGCTGCGGCTGTTCGTGCGCGCCGGGGCTCGTCGCGGCGCTGCAGCTGCTGTGCCGCCCGCGCTTTGCTGCGCTGACGGATTATAAGCAGTTCGCCTTCGTGACGCGGGATTTTGTGCTCGGCTCGTCTTTGAACTGCCCGGCAAGCGTCACGACTCCATACGACAACCTGACGGGGCCGCTGGATGGGGAATTTGTTAAGATCACGCCGAATTCGTGTGAGAATTTAGAGGTTTCCGGCCAGATCTATTACCCGAATCCCCTCTGCACCGGCGGAACGGAGACGCCCTGCTGCGCGGAGGGCCCGTATTTTGACGCGGACTCGGTCCGGCTGTGCAGCCTGACCGCCGTCGCCTTCGGCGTGGCGGAAACGACGGACTTCCCCAGCGCGGAGGCCGCCTACAACGAGCTTGCGAAGCTCTTCTATCAGGCGACGCACGCCGGCTGCGGTCCCGCGCCGACGCCGCCCGCCAAGCCCACGCCGTGCGACCGCTCGTCGGATGACCTGGCCGGCCGCGGGACCGTGTCCGTCACGGCCGGGCCGCTGGTCGTCGGCAACGCGAGCGTCCTCGGCGAGATCGGCGACGTCGTGATCCTCGGCAACAGCGAGGACCATCTGTTCTACTTCGTCTGCCGCAGCGCAGTCGGCTTCATCGGGTAAAGAAACGCCCCGCCGCAGGAAAAACCCGCGGCGGGGAAATTTTTATACCCCGCCGCAGCAGAAAAAGGCTCCCCTCCAAGGGGAGCTGTCAGCCGAAGGCTGACTGAGAGGTTGCTGCAGATTTGCGACTGCTGACGCCTCCGGCGGCCCCATCTTTTCTCTCGCAAGAGAAAAGATGGGGGAGAAAAGAGTGCTTGGGGACGCGTTTGGTGCTTCCTGCCTCTGATTTTAGGCAAGTCCCTATGTTTCGGTCTGGCGTTCCACTCGGGAGTCACCTCACGGGCGTCTTGGTACGCGCCGCCTGATACGGCGGGTATCAAATTTGCAACTAGTTGCCTTAGAACGACTGCCGTCAATAGAAGGTGCGGGGGAAATTTTGGTGAGTTGTACCTTCTTGCGGGGAGAATAACCTCTCCGCCTCGCTTTGCTCGGCACCTCCCCTTCACAAGGGGAGGCTTTGGAGTGCGCATTTCCAAGGCTCCCCTTGTCAAGGGGAGCTGGCGCGCAGCGCCTGAGGGGTTAGCTCGCCGCAGCGGAAAGGCTTCCCCTATGAGGGGAAGCTGTCGCCGAAGGCGACTGATGAGGTGGACAGCGTCACATAGCCGAAACTGTCCCACCTCATCCGTCACGGCTCCGCCGTGCCACCTTCCCCTCATAGGGGAAGGCTTTCGTACTCAAAAAACAGAAAACCTCCCCGCAAAAAGGTGCAGCCTGGAAAATCCAGACTGCACCTTCTATTTGCTGCAAATATTCAAACGCAACTGCTCACAAATCTGACACCACCGTATCAGGCGGCGCGTAGTCAAAAACTCGCGAGGTGACTTCCGAGTGGAACGCCAGACGAAAACATTGGTTTCTGCCCGAATTCAGAGGCAGGAAGCATTAAACGCGTCCCCCAGCGCCCTTTTCTCCCCTATCTTTTCCCGCGCAAGGGAAAAGATAGGGCCGTCGGAGACATCGGGCAGCTGCAAATTTGCGGCAACCTCTCAGTCACCTTCGGTGACAGCTCCCCTGAAAGGGGAGCCTTTTGGAGGGCGTTATTCGACCGTGAATTCCGCGTACAGCGTATAGTCTGAGCCGTCGGGCAGGATCACGGGCTGGGCCAGGCGGTATTCGCCGGCGTCCAGTTCGCCGTAGAGCGTCTGCCAGTCGTAGTGCAGCGTGCAGACCGCCGCCTCCGGCGCGGCCTCGTCCGTCTGCGCCTGTGTCTTGGGCAGCGCCGTCTCCAGCGGCTGCCATTCGCCGTCTGCCAGCGTCTCCAGCCAGTATTCGCTGCGCAGCGCCAGCGGGGCGTCTTCTTCGCACGTCAGCTGGAAGTCCGCCGACACGCGCGTAATGCTCTCCGGCACGACCACGAAGCAGTCTGCGCCCGGAAGCGTCTGGCTGCTCTTTTCGCTGGCCTCCGGCGCCTCCGCGGCTGCGGGCTCCTCTTTGGCCTCTTCGGGCGCGGCTTCCGCCGTTTCCATCTCCTGCGCGGCCAGCTCAGTCTCCGCGGGCGAGGCGTCCACGGAAAGGGAAGCCGTCTCCGGGGCGGACGAGCCCGCGTGGAACATCGGCACGATAAACGCCGCCGCGCCGATCACCAGCGCGCAGCAGGCCGCGAGCGCGGCCCATTTGACCCATATCTGCGCGTGTTTTCTGACCGGCCGGTCAGCGCGCTCGATCAGATCGTCGCCGACATCGCCGATGGCGCGGAAGATCTTTTCCGTCTGTTCTTTCATACGATGATACCCTCCCCGGCCAGATACCGGCGCAGCTTCTCCCGTGTGCGGAAGAGGATCGATTTTGCCGTGTTTTCCTTGATCGCATACCGCGCGGCGATCGACTGCACGGAGTCGACATACCAGTACCGCCGCAGGAACATGCTGCACTCGCGCTCCGGCAGCGTCCGCAGAAAGCGGTCGATGGTCTCCGCCAGCTCGCGCTCCTCCAGCGCGTGCTCGACCCGGCCCGGGGCCGGGACGCATTCCGACAGCTCGTCGAGCGCCAGCGGCAGTGCGCCGCCGCCGCGCTTTTCCGCATTCTGCCTGCGGCAGCGGTCAAACGACAGGTTGCGCGTGATCCTGCCGAGAAACGACGACAGGATCGACGGCCGCTGCGGCGGCATGGCGTTCCACGCGTGCAGCCAGGTGTCGCTGACGCATTCCTCGGTATCCTCGCGGTTTCGCAGGATGTTATGGGCAATGGAGCGGCAGTAGCCGCCGTATTTTGTATCCGTTTCGCTGAGCGCGCGTTCCTCCCGCGCCCAGTAAAGGTCGATGATCGCCGAATCCTCCATAAAAAACTCCTTTCTCTGTCTGTCTATATAAGACGCAAAAAAGCTGCGGGGGTTTCCTGTCTAGTATAGCATTGCCAAAGTTTTTTGAAAATGCTATACTGAAAAAAATCGTAAAAGGAGGCTTCCCATGGAGCTTCGTGTTCTGGCCGTCGGCGACGTGGTCGGCGACGGCGGGCTGCAGTGTCTGGAAAAGCATCTGCGGAGCCTGAAAAAACTCTATCGCGCGGACTTCTGCGTGGTCAACGGTGAAAACGCCAGCGGGACCGGCCTGACGCCCCGGCAGGCGGACCGGATGCTGGACGCCGGGGCGGACGTCATCACCCTCGGCAACCATTCCTTCGACCGCCGGGAGATCTGCACATATCTCGACGACTGCCCGTATATCCTGCGGCCCGGCAATCTGCGGCCGAGCCTGCCCGGCCGCGGCTGGGGCGTATTTGAGACGAAGATCGGACCGGTCGGCGTGATGAACCTGCTTGGCCGGTGCAATCTGGACTTCCGGCCGGACAATCCCTTCCTCGTGGCGGACAAGCTCCTGCAGGAGCTGGGGGAGGTGCCGGTCTTCCTGGATTTCCACGCCGAGGCGACGAGCGAAAAGCTCGCCCTGGCCTATCAGCTGGACGGGAGGATCGCGGCCCAGTGGGGCACGCACACGCATGTGCAGACCGCCGACGAGCAGATCCTGCCGAACGGCACCGGCTATCTGACTGACCTTGGCATGACGGGCCCGGTTCGCTCCGTCATCGGCGTGAAGCCGGAGCAGTCCATTGCCAACTTCCGCGGCGAGCTGACCTCCCGGTATGAGGTCGCGCCCGGCCCGTGCATGCTCATGGGCGCGGTATTTACCTACGACGCCGCGGCAAAGCGCTGCACGGGCGCAGAAAGGGTGAGGATCCTTGATTAAATTTCTGCATGCGGCCGATCTGCATCTGGACGCGCCGTTTTCCGCGCTCTCGCCGGAGCAGGCCGCCGCGCGGCGGCAGGAGCAGCGTGCGCTTTTGACCGACCTGGCCGAGGCCGCCAACGCGCAGGACTGCGACGTCGTGCTGCTGGCCGGCGATCTGTTTGACAGCAGCAGCGCGTCGGAGGAGACGCTGCTGGCGCTCCGGCGGGCGCTGGCGTCGATCCACGCGCCGGTCTTCATCAGCCCCGGTAACCATGACTGCCTGCTGCCGGGCTCGGCCTACCTGACGGAAAGCTGGCCGGAAAACGTCCATATTTTTAAGACCGATACCATCGAGGCCGTGGAGCTGCCGGAAAAGAATCTGCGTGTCTACGGCGCGGGCTTTCCCGCGCGCTTTTGCCCGGCGCTGCTGGAGGGCTTCTCGGCAAAGGATGACGGCCGGACGAACCTCATGGTCGTCCACGGCAACCCGACGCAGCCGACGTCTCCATATGATCCGATCCTGCCCGCGCAGATCGCGCAGTCGGGCCTTTCCTATCTGGCCCTCGGGCATATCCACCAGGCGAGCGGCCTTTTGACGGCCGGCGGGACGGCGTATGCCTGGCCGGGCTGCGCCATGGGCCGCGGCTTTGACGAGCTGGGGCAGAAGGGCGCGTATCTCGGCCGGATCACCAATGCGGGCGTACAGCTGGACTTTTTGCCGCTGCCCGGGAGAAAATACGAGATCCTCCGCGTGGACGCGGGCGACGACGCGCTGGCCGCCGTCGAAGCCGCCCTGCCGGAGCGGACACAGGACGATATCTACCGCGTGATCCTCACCGGCGAGGCCGCGCCGGTCGACCTGCCCGCGCTGCACGCGGCGCTTGCCCCGCGCTTCTACGCCGTTGCCGTGCGCGACGAGACGCGGCCGCGGAAGGACCTGTGGCAGGACGCGGCGGACGATACGCTGCGCGGTCTGTTCCTGCAGGCGCTCAAGGCGCAGTATGACACCGCGCCGGACGACGCGGCGCGCCGCACCATCGCGCTCGCCGCGCGGCTCGGCACGGCCGCCATGGACGGAAGGGAGATGGACGCATGAAGCTTCTGCGCATGACCGCGACCTTCGGCAGGCTCGACCACGAGACGCTGACGCTGACGGACGGGCTGAATCTGCTGCAGCTGCCGAACGAGGCGGGCAAGTCCACATGGGCGGAATTCCTGCTCGCCATGTTCTACGGCGTCGATACCTCCGAGCGGGAAAAGACGGGCGTGCTGCCCGTCAAGACCAAATACCAGCCCTGGAACGGCAAAGCGATGGAGGGCACGGTCGAGCTCGAGCAGGACGGCCAACGCATCACCCTGACGCGCACCTCTGCCGCCCGCGCGCCGATGAGCGTGTTTTCTGCCGTCTATACCGACTCCGGCCTGCCGGTCGAGGGTCTGACCGGGGCCAACTGCGGCGAAAAGCTTCTGGGCGTGCCGAAAAGCGTGTACCAGCGCAGCGCCTTCGTCCGACAGGCGGGGCTCGGGCTGACGCCGGATGAGAGTCTGGAATCGAGACTGTCCGCCCTTGTCACAACGGGCGACGAGACCGTCAGCTACGCCGCCGCAGACAAGCGGCTGCAGGCGTGGCAGAACCGCGTCAAGCATAACAAGACGGGCCTCATCCCGGACGCCGAGCGGGCGCTTGTCGCCGTGGAGGAGAATCTGCAGACGCTCGCGGGCGAGCACCAGAAAAATCTGGAGCTGCACGCGCAGCTGCAGCAGCTGCAGCAGCAAAAAGCGAACTGCGAGGCGCAGCTGCGGGCACTGGAGGCCATTGAGACGCAGCAGAAGCGCAAGCGCCTCTACGACGCGAAGCTCGCCGCCCTGCAGGCGTCGAACCGCGAAAATGCCGCCGCCGCGCAGTGCGCCCGGCTCCCGCAGGAGGGAACGCTTCAGACCCTCTCACAGGAGGCCGCGGCCCTGCTGCGATCCCCGGAGCCGGAAAAACCGGCCCCCGCGCCCGAAAAGCCCGTCTGCCCGCCGGCCTTCGCCGGGGTGGACGAGGACCGGCTCATGGAAAAGGCGCAGCACGACATGCGGGAATTTGACCGCCTGACGGCGAAGAAATACCGCTCGTCCGCGCTGTGCTGGATCTTCGCGCTGGCCGGGCTCGCGCTGGCCGCGGTCGGCTGGCTCCGGCTGCACGAGATTTTGATCTGTGCTGCGGGCGCGCTGATCGCGCTCGGCTGCGCCGGGCTCGCCCTGCTGCACGCGCGGCACAACCGCAGGCGCGAACAGGAGCTGGATCAGGCGCAGGCGCTGCTGGCGCTCTACGGCGGCCGCAGCCGGGACGAATTTGCCGTTTTGGCCGCCGATACGCGCGAGGCGCTGCGCGTCTGGCGCGCGGCATGCAGCCGCGCGGCGGAGGACGCCGCTTCGTATGAGGCTGCCAAACGTCTGCGGGCCGAGCGTACCGCCGCGCTGCTCGGCAGCGTCCGGATGTTCTCGGACGCCGACACGCCCGCGGCGGCGCAGGCCGCGATCGCCAAGGCGCTGGCCGCCTACGGCGCGTATCACGACGCGCAGCTGGCTGCGCGGCAGGCGGGCGCGCAGGATAACGCGCTGCGGCAGGCCTTCGGTGAGCTCCCGGAGCTGCCGGACGCGCCGTCCGACCCGCCGGAGCTGACCCGCCCGCAGGCGGAGGCCGCCCTTGCCCGGACGCAGACGCTGCTGGCCGCGGTGCAGTCCCAGCTCGACCAGAGCCGCGGGCGGCTGGAGCAGTTCGGCAGCGAGGCGGAGCTGACGGCGAAAAAACAGGCGCTCGGCGAGCAGCTGGAGACACTGAACGAGCGGAAAGCCGCGCTTGAGCTTGCAAGAGCCGCGCTGGAGCAGGCCAATACCGCGCTTGCCGCGCGCTTTTCGCCCCGGCTCGTGCAGGAGGCCTCGGAGATCTTCTCGGCGCTGACCGGCGGGCGCTATGCCCGCGTGCAGATCGACCGCCGGATGAACCTGGAGGCCGGGGAGCAGGACGCCGCCATGCACCGGCTGCTGAGTCTCAGCGGCGGGACGGCGGACGGGCTGTATCTCGCGGTGCGGCTGGCCATCTGCCGGCTGCTGCTGCCGGCTTCCGCGCCCATCGTGCTCGACGACGCGCTCGCCATGCTCGACGATACGCGGCTGCGCCTGGCCCTGCAGCTGCTGCAGCAGGAGGCGGCTTCCCGCCAGATCCTCCTGTTCACCTGCCAGAGCCGCGAGGCGCAGGCCTTGCAGAACTGAAAAAATGACCGCCCATCGCAGGATGCTCCTGCAATGGGCGGTATTTTTATTGCGGTCAGGCTTTGGCCGCGGCCTGTGCGGTGCGCAGGCGGCGGCAGCAGCGGATGAAGTAGAGGATCTCCGCCGCGGCGGTGAGGATCCAGGAGAACGGGTACAGCAGGTACAGCGACGGGATCGTATGGAAATGCGCGAAAAGCGTATAGACCCAGATCACGCGGAACACGCACGAGCCGAGGATCACGATGACGGTCGGCACGAAGCTGCGGCCGATGCCGCGGCAGGCGGCGATGGTGCAGTCCATGAACGCGCTGATGCAGTAGGAGAAGCACATGATCTGCATCCGCTCCATGCCCGCGGCCACGACGTCCGCGTCGTTTGTGAAGATATAGAGGAACGGCTCGCCGCACAGCAGAAAGCCCACGCCGAGGACCGCCGCGATGAGGAACGAATAGCCGAGGCTGATGTAATAGCTCTTCATCATCCGGTCCTTGTTCCCCGCGCCCCAGTTCTGGCCCATGAAGGTCGAGCAGGCGGTATAGAACGCGGCCATCACGTTGTAGATCACGTTGTCGACGTTGACCGCGGCGGAGTTGCCGGAGACGACGGTGGAATCAAACGAGTTGATGCCGACCTGGATGAAGAGGTTCGCCACCGCGAAGATCATATGCTGGATGCCAGCCGGGATGCCGAGCCCGAGGATGCGGCCGGCCTCGCCCCCGTGCAGGCGCAGGCGCTTCCATTCTATGCGGCAGCTGTCCTGCAGCCGCACCATATGGATGAGGATCAGCGCGGCCGACAGATACTGCGAGATCACGCTCGCCAGCGCGACGCCGTCGGCCGCCATCTTGCAGACGATGACGAAGAACAGATTGAGGATCACGTTCAAAATGCCCGCCGCCGTCAGATAGGCCAGCGGCCGCTTCGTATCGCCGCTCGCGCTCAATACCGCGTTGCCGAAGTTGAAAATGCCGAGCGCCGGCATACCGAGCGCATAGATGCGGAAATAGAGCACCGCGCCGGGCAGCAGATCGTCCTTCGTCTTGAGCAGCTCCAGCATCGGCGCGGCCAGGAAAAAGCACAGCACCGCGATCACAAGCCCCGCGAGCGTGCACAGGATCAAAGACGTATGCACGCAGTTGCGCGTGTCCTCCTCCTGCTTCGCGCCGAGGTACTGCGCCACGCGCACGTTGACGCCGTTGGACAGGCCGATGAGGAAGCCCGTGAACAGCGTCACGAGCGTCGACGTCGAGCCGACGGAGCCCAGCGCCGTCGCGCTGGAAAATTTGCCGACCACGGCGACGTCCGCCATGTTGAACAGCACCTGCAGCAGCTGCGAGAAGATCAGGGGCACACTGAACAGGAAGATGTTTTTGTATAACGACCCTTCGGTCATCGTGATGCCGCCCGCGCGGGCGGAAAGCGATCTGGACATGAAAATCGATCCTCTTTTTGCGTCGTAAAGTTGAAAAAGTCCGAAAAGCTTCCCTATTATAGAGCCTTTCCCCCTGCGCGTCAAGCAGGATCGCGCTTAATTTTTCTGTGCCGCACCGGCGCAGGAACGGCATAGCCCTTCCGTCGGAAGGAACATAGAAAAAGATAAGGGGGTTGACAAACGTTTACCTGTGTGGTACGCTGAGGATAACAAATGTTGACCAAGGAGGACGACGATATGGCAGACCTGCATTTATCCGATGGGGAATGGAAGCTGATGAAGGTGCTCTGGCAGCAGTCGCCGCGGACGCTGGGGGCGCTCGTCGCCGCGCTCGCGCCGACGACGGGCTGGAGCAAGGCGACGGTCTTTATGATGCTCAAGCGGCTGATCGCCAAGGGCGCGGTCACGCTGGACGAGAGCGGGAAATACCAGCAGTACAGCGCGGCCGTCGCCTACGCCGAGGTCGAGCCGGAGGAGACGGCGTCGTTCCTCACGAAGGTCTACGGCGGGAGCGTCGGGCTGATGGTCTCCAATCTCGTCGGCCGCGGCGCACTGTCTGAGCAGGAGATCCGGGAGCTGAAGGCCATTCTGGACGCTGCGGAGCAGCAGGAGGACTGACATGCTGAAAGACGCTTTGACGCTCTCGGCGCTGATCGCGGCCGTGCTGCTGGTGCGCGCGGCGTTCAAAAACCGCGTGCCGAAGCGGCTGATCTACGCCCTCTGGCTGGTGGTGCTGCTGAAGCTCTGCCTGCCGGGGACCGCATACACGCTGCCGCTGCTGCCGGCGGAGCAGACAGCAGCGGTGCAGCAGACCGAACCTGCGTCGCAGCCCGCGCCCGCCGCGCAGACACCCGTGCAAGCCGTCACACAGCCGCAGACGCCCGCGCAGCAGCCCGCCGCCCAGCCGCAGGAGACGGCGAAACCGGCGGCAGCGATGCCGCTCGTGACCGAGCCGGTCCTCGTGATCTGGTTCTGCGGCAGTGTCCTGCTCGGCCTCTGGCTGCTTGTCACGTGGCTGGTCTTTACCGTCCGGCTGCGCAGGAGCCGCCGCTTCCTCGGCAGGCGCGGCCGCGTCCGCATCTATGCCGCGGGCAGCATTTCCTCGCCCTGCCTCGCGGGGCTGATCCCGGCGGTCTATCTGACCGGGGACGTGGTGCAGACCGACGCGGCGGAGCTCGTCCTGCGCCACGAGCTGACGCACCTGCGGCATCTGGATCCGCTCTGGTCGTTCTGCCGCGCGGCGGCGGTCACGGTCTATTGGTGGAACCCGTTCGTCTGGCTCGCCGTGTTTGCCTCCGGCCGTGACGCGGAGCTGGCGTGCGACGAGGCTGTCGCCGCGAAGCTCGCGCCCGCGCAGCGTGTGGCCTACGCGCGCGCCATTCTGGCGCAGGCCCCGCGCAAGACCGCCGCGCTGAGCCTCGCCGGCCCGCCGGTCAAGGAGCGCATCGTCTTCCTCACCAGAAAGCAGCGCACGAGCGTCCTCTGCGTCGTTCTCGCCCTGCTGCTCACGGTGACGGCCACCGGCTGCTCGTTCGCGGAGCTGACGGCCAGGGGCGAAGACCCGGAAGCGGCGCATCAGGAAGCGCTGAAAAGTGTCCTGAAGACCGACGTCTCGCTCACGCAGGAGCAGATCGACGCGGTCAACGCGGTCTTTGCCGACTATGAGCTGTCGACCGACGACACGCTCGGCCACTTCGCGGTCAACGGCTTCTTCACCTCAACGTATGACGATGTGCGCGAGCTGAACCTCAAGGAGTTCCTCACCTACTTCGGCGAATGCGGCGAGGAGGATATTTCGGAGGAGGAATTTGCGCAGCTGAACGCTGAATGGGGCTTCCAGGTCGACCGTGTGGAGGATTTCCCGCTGCCCATCCACCGGTATCCTGCGTCCGCGGTCGAGGCCGTCCTGCAGCGCTTCGCGGGCATCGGCCTTGCCGATCTGAAAGACATCCAGGAGCCGTTCTCCGGCTATACGTATCTGGAAAGCACCGACGCGTTCTATAACACCACCAGCGACTACAGCCCCGGCTACTTTACCTGCACCGGCGGCTCGATCGATGCATTCGGAGAATATGTGCAGCTGTTCGGTTGGGCGAGCCGCTTCCCCGGTGAGTCCATTCTGCGGCTGGAAAAGGACGGAGAAAACTGGTACATCAAATCTTTCACGCTCGAAATTCCGGCAGACGAGCTGCCGGAGGAAGACCCTGTTCCAACGATGGAGCCGGGTTATCCGCTCGGGCTTCTTCTCACGCAGGAGACCGCCATGCGGCGCGAGGCGTCGGATACCGCGGAACTCTGCGACGGCCGGCCCCTGCAGGAGGGAGAATACGTCCAGGCGCTGACGGAGCGGACGGTGGACGGGCAGCTCTGGTATCTGGTCGAATGCACGCCGTTTGACACGCCGGCGGACACGCGCGGCTGGGTCAAGGCGGAGGTGACCGAGCCGTACACGGTGCGGAATATGTGGAGCTGCACCGCGCCCCTGTACCTGGTCGACGGCGCGCGGTATTATGATGAAACGGGCACGCACACGCTTTCCGACGCCGACCCGCGCGGGCCGTACCGCATCACGAGCTATGACGAGGCGAATTACCGCTACCATCTCAGCGGCGTGGGCGGCACAGAAATTGAGATCGGCGGCTTTGACATGATCGAGTTCCCGCCTCTGCCCGCGGACGACCCGGAGACCATCGCCTATCAGGTACAGCAGCGGCTGGCCCACGCACGCTGGCAGCAGCCAATGACGGCGGATTACGAAGACCAGATCCGCAGCTTTGAGGCCGCGGACTACCGCGACGGCTGGGGCGTGGGGCAGTACCCGCACTATTACAAGACCCTGGCCGATTTCTTCGTGGAGTTTTCCCAATACCGGGACGTGCTCGAGCCGGACGCGGTCTGGAGCCGCGATCTCGTGGCAGACGGGACGGTCATGCGGATCGACATGCAGAGAGGGGACACATCCGTGGGCCTGTTCTACTCCATCGAGACCCACGACCTCTGCACCGCCCCGGAAGGGGAGTAACCCCGCCGCAGCGGAAAGAAAGGCTCCCCTTCCAGGGGAGCTGTCAGCCGCAGGCTGACTGAGGGATTGTTGTTGCAAATTTCCGACTGCCCTATGTCTCCGACGGCCCCATCTTTTCCGTCTTGCCGGAAAAGATGGGGGAGAAAAGGGGCGCAAGGTTACGTTTGGTGCGTTCTGCCTCTGAGTTTAGGTGAGAACCAATGGTTTCAGGCGCTGTTCCACACGATACTCACCCTACGAGCGTCTTGGTACGCGCCGCCTGATACGGGGCAGCAGATTTGTGAGTAGTTGCGGTTGAATCGCTGCGGCAAAACGTCCTGCGGATAAAATCCATAGGGCAGTACGGATTCGCATTGGACTTTAAACTATCGCGGGAAAAGCCCAGAAACGCCGTAGGGGCCGATGCCCACATCGGCCCGTTGGGCAGTACGAATTCGCCGTAGGTTTTCGTAAAAACGGACTGTTCTGCGCGGGCCGATGTGTACCCGCAAGGGGAGCTAAAAACCGCCCTGCCGGGAAACCCGGCAGGGCGGTTTGGGTTTGGGCTTATTCAAAAACCACGTTCAGTGCTTTGCAGACGGCGGCGCAGCGGGGGCAGAGGCCGTGCTCGTCGGGGGTCTCGGAGTGCATCCAGCAGCGCGGGCACTTCGTGCCCTTCGCCTCGCTCACGGCGACGGTCAGGCCCGGGTAGCTGACGCCGGCCTCGACCACGGCGCCCTCGGCGGGAGCCGCTTCGTCGGTGCTGACGTTGGAGACGATGAAGATCTCCGGCAGGTCGATGGCCTTGACGGCCTCCAGCGCGGCCTTGGCGTCCTCGTCCTTTGCAAACAGGGCAACGTGCGCCTCGAGGCTCTTGCCGATGCGCTTGTCGGCGCGGGCGGTCTCCAGAACGCCGTTGACGTCGGAGCGGAGGCGGAACGCGGTCTCCCAGGCGGTCATCTCGGCCTCGGACAGGGCGTAATCGGCGTAGGGCTTCGTCATCTGGTTCAGAACGACGTTTCTGGGGTCATCCTCCGTGCGGTGCGGCATCTGCAGCCAGATCTCGTCGCAGGTGAAGGCGAGGATCGGCGCGAAGACCTTGGTCATGGCGTCGAGGATCATCCACAGAGCGCTCTGCGCCGAGCGGCGGGAGGCGGAATCCTTGCCGTCGCAGTACAGACGGTCCTTGATGATGTCCAGATACAGGCTCGAGAGCGTCACGACGCAGAAATCGTTGACGGCGTGGGAGACGGTCAGGAACTCGTAATCCTGATACGCAGCTTCGCAGCGGACGAGCAGCTCGTTGAGCTTCGTGATGGCCCAGCGGTCGAGCGCTTCCATGTCGGCGGGCGCGGTCAGGTGGTTGGGGTCAAAGTCGGTGAGGTTGTCGAGGCAGTACTTGGCGGTGTTGCGGAACTTCAGATAGTTCTGGCTCAGCTGCTTGAAGATCGCGTCGGAGCAGCGCACGTCGACATGATAGTCGGCCGAGCCCGCCCACAGACGGCAGATATCCGCGCCGTACTTCTTGAACACGTCCGCGGGATCGACACCGTTGCCGAGCGATTTGTGCATGGCCTTGCCCTCGCCGTCGACGGTCCAGCCGTGGGTGACGCACTCTTTAAAGGGTGCACCCTTGCCCAGCGCGCCGACCGCGGTCAGCAGGCTCGACTGGAACCAGCCGCGGTACTGGTCAAGACCCTCAAGATAGACGGTCGCGGGCCAGAAGCCCTGATCTTTCTGCATGGAGGCGAAATGCGTCGAGCCGGAGTCGAACCAGCCGTCGAGCGTGTCGGTCTCTTTTTCGAAGTGCCTGCCGCCGCAGTGCGGGCAGGTGAAGCCTTCGGGCACGAGCTCGTCCGCTTCCTTCTCAAACCAGACGTTCGAGCCGAACTCGCCGAAGAGCTTCGAGATCTTCGCGATCGTCTCGTCGGTGCAGATGGGCTTGCCGCAGTCCTTGCAGTAGAACACCGGGATCGGCAGACCCCAGCGGCGCTGGCGGGAGATGCACCAGTCGGCGCGCTCGCGGATCATGGCCTTCATGCGGTCGATGCCCCACGCAGGCAGCCAGCGCACGTCGTCGCAGGCGGCGCAGGCTGCATCCTTGAACGAGTCGACGGAGCAGAACCACTGCGGCGTCGCGCGGAAGATGATGGGCTTCTTGCAGCGCCAGCAGTGCGGGTAGGAGTGGACGATCTGCTCGGAGGCGAACAGGGAACCGGCCTCCTGCATGTCCTTGAGGATGACGGGGTTGGATTCCTCGACCAGCATCCCGGCGTACTTGCCGGCGTAGTCGGTGTGGCGGCCCTGATCGTTGACGGGCACGACCATATCCATGCCGTAGCGGCGGCAGGTCTGGTAGTCGTCTGCGCCGAATCCCGGAGCGGTGTGGACGCAGCCCGTGCCGGAGTCCATGGTGACGTAGTCGGCCAGGACGAGACGGGAGGTCTTCGGCAGGAAGGGGTGATCGGCCAGCATGTTCTCAAAGAACGCGCCCTCGTGGCGGGAGACGACGGTATAGTCCTCCACGCCGCCGACCTTCATGACCTTCTCCATGAGCGCCTCGGCGACGAGATACTGCTCGCCGTTTGCATTGTTGCGGACGATGACGTAGCTTTCGACCGGGTTCAGCGCGATGGCGAGGTTGCCGGGCAGCGTCCAGATCGTGGTGGTCCAGATGACGAATGAGAGGTTCTTCTTTTCCTCGTCCGTCAGCTTGCCCTGATCATCGTGCAGCGGGAACTTGACGTAGACGGTGGTGCAGGGGTCGTCCTGGTATTCGATCTCGGCCTCGGCCAGCGCGGTCTCGTCGTGGTAGCACCAGTAGACGGGCTTCAGACCCTTATAGATGTAGCCCTTTTTATACATCGCGCCGAAGACCTTGACCTCCTCGGCCTCAAAGCTCGGGGCCATGGTCTTGTACGGATGCTCCCAGTCGGCGACGACGCCGAGGCGCTTGAAGCCCTCCATCTGCACATCGATATAATGCTGCGCAAAATCATGGCAGGCGGAGCGGAACTCCGGGATGGGCATGGCCTTGTGGTTGAGCTTGTTCTGCTTGATGATGGCGGACTCGATCGGCATGCCGTGGTTATCCCAGCCGGGGATGTAGGGGGTATAGTAGCCACGCATGGCTGCGGAGCGGACCATGAAGTCCTTGAGGCACTTGTTGAGCGCGTGGCCCATGTGCAGAGAGCCGTTGGAGAACGGAGGGCCGTCGTGCAGGGCAAACAGGGGCTTGCCCTCGTTCTTTTTGAGCAGCTCGTTGTAAAGATCGAGCGCCTGCCAGTGCTTCAGCATGTCCGGCTCGCGCATCGGCAGACCGCCGCGCATCGGGAAGCCCGACTTGTTCATGTTGAGTGTCTGTTTGTATTCCATAATTCCTCCTGAAAAAACAACGCGCCCTGAGCCAGCGCTCAGGGCGATAAATTACCGCGGTACCACCTGAATTCCCGCACGCGCACGCGCCCGCGGACACTCGTCTTCTGTAACGGGAAGTCCCGTCCGGGCTTACTTGGGAAGCTCCCGTTCGCCCCGGCTGCTCCAAGGGGATATTCGGGGCCCGTCACCGCTGCCTTACACCGCCCGGCAGCTCTCTTTGCGTCTCAGAAGCCCGTACTTGTCCTTTTCATCGCATATTCCAGCTACAGTGTACCCACTTTTCCCGCGCTTGTCAAGAAATTACCGGGTGAAAATTCAATAATTGTTCAAATCTGAACGCCCGCCGTGCGATTGCAAACGACGGCCGCTTGTGGTATGCTTATGGGACACCACAGGCAGCCCTGCCCCTTGTGCCCGCGCGCTTCGGCGGTGCTGCCCATAGAACTTGGAAGGATGGAACACATCATGGACGAAAAAACCAGCAGCGCCCCCATGCAGGAAGACCCGCAGAAGGGCGAAGAGCTTTCCTTTACCATCACCGGCGAGGATGCCGAGGCGCAGGACGCGCTGAACGCGGAAAAGCCGGAGCCGCAGCAGAAGAAAAAATCTTCTCTGCCGTGGATCCTCGGCGCGGCAGCCGTGGTCATCGCCGCAGCGCTCGTGCTGATCCTGACGCTGAAGCCCGCCCAGACGACCCCCGACGCCGACCAGCCCGGCGACGCCACGATCTCCGAGCCCGCTGACACCCCGGACGATGCCCAGCCGGACGACCAGACGCCCGGCGCGGAGGATGAGACCAACGGCCAGACCGGCGAGGAAGACACCCAGACCGGCGGCAACGGCGTGAGCTACACCGTGGACGCCGAGGCCCTGACCGACGAGGTCCTGGACCTTGAGGTCGCAAGCTGCGGCGACGACCGGCTGACGAACCGGGACCTGCCGTATTACTATTGGCAGCAGTACTATTCCTTTGCCAGCACTTACAGCTCCTACGTTTCCTATCTCATCGACACTGCTACGCCCTTTGACCAGCAGATGTGCGTCTTTGACGACACGCTCACCTGGCAGCAGTATTTCCTGCAGGGCGCCGTCAGCACCTACAAGAGCGTTTCCGCCCTCTGGCAGGACGCGCGGCTGAGCGGCTTCCAGCTCGGCGAGGAGGATCAGGACTATCTCGACAGTCTGGGCAATACCGTCACCGTCTCCGCCGCAAGCTACGGCTATGAAAGCGCCGACGCCTATCTGCAGACGGCCTACGGCCCGGCTGCGACCATGACCGGCTACCATGACTTTGTCGAGCGCTATCTGACGGCCTCCGCCTACCTGCAGGCGCTCGTCGAGGCGAAGACCTACACCGAGGCCGATATCAGCGCCTATTTTGATGAGAACGCCGACACCTATGCCGCCAGCTCGATCGAAAAGAGCGATGTCAACATGGTGAACGTGCGCCACATCCTCATCGTCCCTGAGGAGACGAACGACGACGGCACCTACACCGACGCAGCCTGGACCGCCGCGGAGCAGAAGGCGCAGGCCCTGCTCGACGAGTGGAAGGCCGGCGAGCATACCGAAGATTCCTTCGCCTTCCTGGCCGCAGAAAACTCTGCCGATACCGGCAGCGCCTCCAACGGCGGGCTGTATGAGGAGGTCTATCCCGGCCAGATGGTCGACGCGTTCGACGCCTGGTGCTTCGACGCCAGCCGCCAGCCCGGCGATACCGGCATCGTGAAGACCGAGTACGGCTATCACGTCATGTACTTCTCGTCCGTCTGCGAGCATCCGTACTGGTATGTCCGCGCCGAGAGCGATTATCTCAACAAGCTCTCCGCCGACGTCTCGGAGGAGGTCTCCGCGAAGTTCGAGTCGACCGAAAGCGTGCAGAACGCAGCGCTCGCAGATATCCTGCAGAACTGAGCGCCCGCCGGGAGGTCCTTCCGCATGAAGCGATTACTGTTTTTCATCAACCCGAACGCCGGCCACGCGGAGATCCGCGGCACGCTCATGGAGGTGCTGGAGATCTTCTCCGCTGGCGGCTATGAGGTCACGGTCCATATGACCACCGGCCCGCGCGATCTGACGCGCCAGATCGCCGCGCGCGGCGCGCAGTACGACCTGATCGTCTGCACCGGCGGCGACGGGACGCTCAATGAGGCGGTCTCCGGCCTTATGGCCCTGCCGTATGAAAAGCGGCCGAAGCTTGGCTACATCCCCGGCGGCACCGTCAACGACGTGGCCTCCACGCTCGGGCTGTCCAAGGATACCGTCCGGGCGGCGCAGGAGATCATGGACGGGCACCCGTTCCCGCTGGATATCGGCTCGTTCGGGCCGGACCGGTTTTTCACCTACGTGGCGGCCTTCGGCATCTTCACCGACGTGCCTTATGAGACCCCGCAGGAGGACAAGCGCATCTGGGGCCGTCTCGCCTACATCATGAACGGCGCGGGCGCGCTCGGCCGGCTCAAGCCCACGCATGTGCGCGTGTACTATGACGATCATCAGGAGGAGGCCGACGTGCTCGTCGGCCTCGTGACCAGCACGACCTCCGTCGGCGGGTTCAAGACCACGCGGGATCTCGGCATCTCGCTCAACGACGGCCTGTATGAGATGATCCTGGTCCGCGCGACAAAAAATCTGGCGGAATTCAATCTGGCCGCGACCCGCGCGCTGCGGCTGGACTTTGACAACGATTCGTTCATCTCCGCGCAGACGGGCGCGCTGCGGTTCGAGTTCGACGAGCCGGTCGCCTGGACCGTCGACGGAGAATTCGGCGGCAGCGTCACGGAGGTGGAGATCCACAACGAGCGCCGCGCCATCGATATCATCGTGCCCTGAAGGGGCGGGAGACCACACCATGCACATCCGATTTGCAGACCCCGGCGACGCCGCGGCCTGTCTTGCCATCTACGCGCAGTATATCGATACGTCCATCACCTTTGAGACGGTCCTGCCGTCCGAGGCGGAGTTTGCCGGCCGCATCCGGAGCTACGGCGCAGTCTACCCCTGGCTGATCGCGGAGGAGGATGGGCACGTCCTGGCCTACGCCTACGCCCACCGCGCGCAGGAGCGCGCGGCCTACGGCTGGAACGCGGAGCTGTCGGTCTACGTCAGCCGCGACGCGGCCGGGCGCGGGCTCGGCACGAAGCTCTATACCGTCCTTCTCGCGCTGCTGCAGAAGCAGGGCGTGCGCACGGCCTACGGCGTCGTGACCATGCCGAACGATGCCAGCAGCGCCCTGCACCAGAAGCTTGGCTTCCGCGTCCTCGGCACCTACCACAATACCGGCTACAAAAACGGCCGCTGGCGCGATGTGGTCTGGTTCGAAAAGCCCATCGGCTCCTTCACCGGCGAGCCCCAGCCCCTCATCCCCATCCCCCAGCTCCCCGAAGCCGCCGCCATCCTCGCGGCCGCCAACACATAAACCGACACCCGCCCCGCGCCGCAAAAGCAGCGCGGGGCGCGGCGCTTTCGGCAGAGAAAAAGACCGGAATCAGCAGGAGGCAACACAGAGTTGCCCCCGATGCAACCAATATGTGGTTTACTTTTGACAGAATGTTCATGTAAAATCAGGAGTGTGAAGTGTATGACGCTCAGAGAAAAACTGATCGTATCAAGAAACAAGGCCGGACTCTCGCAAATGGAGCTGGCTGAACGGCTCGGCGTGTCCCGGCAGGCGGTCTCCCGCTGGGAAAGCGGAGACACAACGCCGACCATGGACAAGCTGAAGGCGCTGGCGAAGCTCTACGGCGTATCGCTGGACTGGCTGTTCGGCGATACCGCAGACGGGGAACCCCCTGAAGCAGCAAAGCCCGAAGCCGGCAGGACCCCGGACGAGGCCCCTGTGGGAAAGGAAGGTGAGAAAAAGCAGAAGATCAGGGCCATCGCGATCGCACTGGCGATCGTCGTGATCGCCTTTGCCTGCGTATGGTTTGCAGCGGAAAACAAAAAAGCTGATGAGGCGGACAATCAAGGTGACAATGTAAAGTACGATGTTGTCGAAATGCCGGATCAAAATGAAAATGGATTTGATTTTGAGTGGAAAGATTAAGTCAGAGCAACTTTACCGGAAAATCCGGATGAGGTATTTGACTACTGGCAGTACTACTGAAAGGAGATACTCAATGAAAACGCACCTTCGTATTTTGTCGGGTAAAAATGGGAGAGTTGGAAGAGCCCTTGCGAAGCATCTTCTGTTAGCAGCGATGCTGAGCGGGATGCTTATGATGCTTTGCTGCGTTGTTTCGGCAAATGACGAGCCTGTGCTCAGCCCGTGGGCGGAGGAGGAGGCATTCGCGGCGGAGGAGGCGGGGATCCTTCCGGACGCTCTGCATGGCGATCTGAGGGGCGCGGGAAATCGCGGACAGGCGGTCTGGTATCTCGTGAAGCTCACGGAGACGGTCCTGCAGAAGGAACTGCCGAATACTGCGGAAGGTGTATTTCCAGACATGGAAAATACATTCTTCGGGGAAAAGGCGGAAAAAGCCTATTCCGCCGGGATCGTGACCGGCTATGACGACGGGAGCTTTGGCGCGGGAAACCAGATCAGGCGCGAGGAATACGCGGCGATGCTGTATCGGATGTTTCAGTATCTGGAGCGGGAAACGGGGAAACAACTGCTCCCGGACGATCTGCAGACCCGGCCGTATGCAGACGAAACAGAGATCTCCGCATGGGCGCTCGACGCTGTACATGCACTGTCCGTGATGGGCATTCTGGGCGGAGACGGCCAAGGAGACTTTTGCCCCGACAAAAATATCAGTCTGGAGCAGATGATCGTGCTGTCCTACCGATGCTGGAAATACTGCACGAATAAAAGCTGAAGCGTTATTGCCCGCCCCATAGACGCTGATCGAAGCAGCGATACCTGTATTCCGCAGGTATCGCTGCTTTTTGATATGCGGAAACCACCTATGATTTTCACTCGTTTCGTCCTTGCTTTTTCCCGGGATGCTTTTTATAATGGGGACAACTATAGAATGCCCCCAAGCAAAGGAGGAACGATCATGCAAACGCTCAGACAAGACGCGCAGGCCATCATTGACAAGGCGCTGGCCGACGCACTGCCGGATTCCGCCGTGCGCCGCGCGCTGGAGCAGTTTCAGAAGCCGGAGGGCCGGCTCGTCCTGATCGCCGCCGGCAAGGCCGCCTGGCAGATGGCCAAGGCCGCCTATGACGTGCTGGGCACGGCGATCACGAGCGGCGCAGTCATCACAAAATACGACCATGTCAAGGGCCCCATCGGCACGCTGGAGCTGTTCGAGGCGGGCCATCCCGTGCCGGATGAGAATTCCTACCGCGCCACGAGCCGCGCGCTGGAGCTCGTCAGCGGCCTGACCGGGCGGGATACCGTGCTGTTCCTGCTCTCGGGCGGCGGCTCGGCCCTGTTTGAAAGCCCGCTGGTCCCCGCGGAGGAGATGGCGGACGTCACGAAGCAGCTGCTCGCCTGCGGCGCGGACATCGTGGAGATGAACACGCTGCGCAAGCGCCTCTCCGCGGTCAAGGGCGGCCGGTTTGCCGAGCGCTGCCTGCCCGCGAAGGTCTTCTCCATCGTGCTGTCCGACATTCTGGGCGATCCGCTGGATATGATCGCCTCCGGCCCGGCCTATCCCGATTCGTCGACCTGCGCACAGGCGCTGGAGGTGGTGCGGAAATACGGCCTGCGGCTCTCCGACCGCGCGCTGGAGCTTCTGGCGCAGGAGACGCCGAAGACGCTCACGAACGTCGAGACCCACATCACCGGCAGCGTCCGCCAGCTCTGCGCCTCCGCCGAGCAGACGGCCCGGGCGCTCGGCTACACGCCCGTCATCCTGACGGCGAGCCTGCGCTGCACTGCGCGTGACGCGGGCAGCTTCCTGGCCTCCATCGCGCAGTGCCACCAGGACAGCAAAACCTCGCTTGCCTACATCGCCGGCGGCGAGACGATCGTCCATCTGACCGGCCACGGCCTTGGCGGCCGCAATCAGGAGATCGCGCTTTCCGCCGCGCAGGAGATCGCCGGCCTGCGCGATACCGCCGTCTTCTCCTTCGGCTCCGACGGCACCGACGGCCCGACCGACGCCGCGGGCGGCTACTGCGACGGCGATACCTGCGCGGCGCTGGCGGCAAAGGGCGTTTCGATCCCCGACGTGCTGCAGGATAACGACGCCTACCACGCGCTGCAGGCCTGCGGCGGTTTGATCCTGACCGGCCCGACCGGCACCAACGTCAACGACCTGTCCGTCCTGCTGATCCGCAGATAAAAACGAAGCCCGCCATCTGAGAATGGCGGGCTTTTTCGCGATCCCGGGCGCGGGAGTTTCCCACGCCCGGGGTTGATTTATTCTTCCGCAAACAGCGGGACGAAGCGGAACGTCCGGCAGTCGACCAGACCGCGGTTGGTCAGCCGCAGCTCCGGCAGGCAGGCCAGCGGGACCAGCGCCATCGTCATATACGGCGAGTTGATCACGCAGCCCATCTGCTTCCACGCCGCGTCGAGCTTCGCGACCAGCTCCGCCATCTCGCGCACGGGCAGATCGTTCATCAGGCCCGCGATGGGCAGCGGCACCACCGCCAGCACCTTGCCGTCCGCGACCGCGCACAGGCCGCCGCCGCATTCGACCAGCGTGTTGGCCGCCAGCGCCATATCCGCGTCGTTCGTGCCCGCGACCAGCAGATTGTGCGCGTCGTGGGAGACGGTCTGCGCCATCGCGCCCTTTTGGAAGCCGAAGCCCTTGAGGAAGCCGACGCCCTTCGTGCCCGTCTCGTGGTGGCGCTCAAAGACGACCATCTTCATGACGTCCTGCCCGGCGTCCGGCTCGACAAAGCCGTCCTTGACCGGCAGGTCGAGCAGCCGCTCGTAGTTGCCCACGCGGTTTGGGATGATCTCGATCACGCGGGTCCTGACCGTCTTGCCGGCCCCGGCCGGTGCGGCGATGCGGAAGCTCTCGGGCGTGATCGGGTGGCCGACGTGCATCGTGTGGAACACATGCTCCGGGAAGTTGGCGGGCCCGATCTCCACGCACATCTGCCCGTTTTCCGCCACGACGTCGCCGTCGATCATCGTCCGGGTGATGCGGATGTCCCGCAGATCGTCAAAGAACACGATGTCCGCGCACTTGCCCGGTGTGATGCTGCCCATCTCGTGGTCCATGCGGAAGCAGGTCGCGACGTTGATCGTCACATACTGGATCGCCTTGACGGGGTCGAGTCCCTCCTTGATGGCGCAGCGGACGATATGGTCCAGATGACCCTCGTTGATGAGCGTGTCCGGGTGCGTGTCGTCGGAGATCAGGCAGGCGAAGCGGTCGTCGATCCTGTTGTCCAGCACGGCCTTGATGATGACCGGCATATCGTGCCAGGCGCTGCCGTAGCGCATGAGCGCATACATGCCGCGGCGCATCTTCTCCAGCACGTCCTCGGCCCGGGTGGATTCATGACAGCAGCGGATGCCGGAGGCGATGTAGGCGTTCAGCGCCGCGCCGGTGTCGGGAATGGAGAAATGGCCGGTGATGATGTTGTCGGACTTCAGCGTCTCGGCCAGCTCTGCGTGGATATTTTCCTCCGCGCCGATCACGTTCGGGAAGCTCATCATCTCGCCAAGACCCATGATGCCGTCCCAGGTCATCATCTCGCGGATATCATCCGCGCGGATCGCCGCACCGGTATCCTCAAAGCCGGCGACCGCGGGCACGCAGGAGGGCGCGTTCGACATGGCCTTGAGCGGGGAGCGCTTCGCATCCTCGATCATGATCCGGACGCCGTCCTTGCCGCAGACGTTGCAGATCTCGTGCGGGTCCATGAAAATGCCGGTCGTGCCGCAGGGGACGACCGCCTTCGCGTATTCGCCCACAGAGATCATGGACGATTCCACGTGGATGTGTCCGTCCATAAAGCCGGGCGCGATGTACTGGCCGCCCGCGTCGATGGCCTTCGTCTCCGGCCCGATGCAGTGCGCCGCGTCGCCCACGAGCGCGATGCGGCCCTCGGCGATCGCGACGTCGATGCCTTCCTGGATCTCCGCCGTGCAGACGTTGACCAGACGGGCGTTTTTGATGACCGTCTCCGCCTTCTGTACGCCCATGGCGACCCGCGCCATCGTGCGCGTCACCTCATACAGCGGCTTCTTGCAGAATTTGTTCAGCATGCTGGTTCCTCCTTCATCTTTGCAGGTCCGTAAATCCGGCCGCTGCGCCTGTGCGGGGATCTGACACCTCTACAGTACCATAGTCCATCCCCGATTGCAACGCCCCCGCCGGAAAAGCCGCCGCAGAACCTGCGAAGAAACTTCAGATAGAATGAAGAAACATTTTACGTGACAGCCGCGGCTGGTATGCTATAATATGCTTGATACAAAAACCGACAGTTAGGAGAATGACAGTGAAAGCATGGAAAGTGATCGGCAGATGCCTGTTGGTGCTGCTGTGTGTGGTTTTGGTGATCTCGATCGTCGGCATCGCGCAGTTTTTCCACCGGTCGGATCCGAAAAACGTGAAGCACTACGACACGGACAACCCCTTCATCACCGGCGAAACAGCCATCTCGGCGCACCGCAGCGGCGCGGGCGATTATCCGGAGGAGACGCTGGCCGCGTTCCGCGGCTGCGTGGAAAACCCGGATTTTGAGGTGGATTATTTTGAATTCGACCTGCATATGACGGCAGACGACATTCCGGTGCTCTCGCATGACGCCACGCTGGACCGCGTGTCGGACGCACCGGACGTGTTCGGCGCGGAAAACGTCCTCGTCCGCGACAAGACGCTCTCGGAACTCAAGCAGCTGAACATGGCGGCGCAGTTCGTGACCGACACGGGCGAGGCGCCCTATGCAGACCTCCACGGCGAGGCCGTGCCGGACGAGCTGCGGATCCTGTCCCTCGACGAGGTGCTGGATTATCTGACCACGGCCGGGGAGTTCCGCTACATCATCGAGATCAAGGACGGCGGCGAGACCGGTCTGGCCGCGGCGGATCAGCTGTACGCGACGCTGCAGGCGCGGGATCTGATCGACCGGGTCATCATCGGCAGCTTCCGCGACGAGGTCGCGGCTTACATCACAGCCAATTATCCCGACACCCACCGCAGCGCCAGCCCGGAGGAGGTCGTACAGTTCTATTTCGCCGCCCTGACCGGCAAAAAGGACTTTACCTGCTCTTATGACGTGCTCCAGCTGCCCTTCGGCGATGCAAGAGAGAGCTATGGCCTGAATCTGGGAACGACGACCATCATCAACTTCGCCCATGCCCATGACCTTGCCATGCAGTACTGGACCGTGAATGACGAAGCCGACCTCGCCTACCTCGCCAGCGTCGGCGCCGACGCCCTGATCACCGACTACCCCGACCGCGCCGCAGCTGTGCTGCGCGGGCTGCAGTAAAATTACAGATACAAAACAGAACACCATCCGGCCGGATGGCGTTCTGTTTATGACAGGGGGAGCGTTACTTGTAAAAGCCCGGGTTCTGATAGCCGGCTCCGCTGGGCTCGCTTTCCAGCATGGTCAGGATGGCGTCGCGGCAGCCGCGGACCATGACGTCCTGCTCTTCGGGCGCGCGATTCACCATCTGGTTGGCCGGGCTGGTATAGAACCAGAGTCCTTCATCGGCGGCAAGCCCCACGCCGTCCTTGTCGGTGATGGTGTCCGGGTCCAGGCCGAGCGTGTCCCGGATCTCATCGCGGGAGTAGAAGACCCATTTCGCTTCGGGCATGGTGTTTTCCCACTTGCAGCTGCTGATGTCGCCGTTCTCCGACTTGCCGGGGCTGTAGACCTCGATCGTGTAGGCGTGGATGTTGTAGCGGCCGTACGCGTAGTCGATCAGCTCGGCGGCGGTGGGGTAATCCTCATTGGAACTCATGCTGTAAAATCCGCGGCCGGTGTAGTCCTGGAAGGCCTGCGCCATCTGGGCGGCAGTCTGCTTCATGAACGGGATCTCGGCGTCGTCGGGGTTTTCCGCGTCGTAGGCGCGATAGCACCACGGGTAGAGGACGGACTGGATGCCGGTGTGCAGCGAGACGAGGGCGTCGATGTTGTGCGTGTACAAAAACCGCTGCAGCGCCTGGATCTCCGGCTCGGTGGCGGGCGCGGTACCGGCGGTGGTCCAGTTCACGTTGCCGACCTGCTGACCGTCCTTCGTCTCGATGTCATACCGGTTCCACTGGTAATCGAAGGTGCGGTTCATGTCGATCCCGCTGGTGCGCGGATCGTCGCCGAGCACGCCGTTTTCATCCCAGTCCGGGCTTTCCATGCCGAAGACGGGGAGGTCCCGCGACGGCGTGTCGTCCGCCTTGCCGCGATAGAGCGTGGCGATGAAGCCGTCGCCGTCGATGTCCGTGTAGGGATCGCTGAAGGGGATGTTGTTGCCGTTTGCGTCCTGCGGGCGCAGGTTCGGGCGGGTGTTGACGACAAAGGACTGCTCATAGCCGTCCGGGTTGATGACCGGGATGACATAGATCGTGTAGGCGTCGAGCAGACCCTTGACATAGGCGTTGCCCGAGCAGAGCGTCAGCCACCAGGCAGTGTACATGGCGGAGGAGGCGCTTTCGCGCTCGCCGCCGTGGATGTTGGCGAAGACGCCGATCCCTGTTTTTTCCTCGGCTGGGACTGCCTTGTTGGTGATCTCCAGGCACCAGAGATCACGCTCCTGCCAGGTGGTGCCGATGGAATAGAGGCTTGTGATGTCGGGATACTGTTCGGCCATTCTGGAGAGCTGCACTTCAAGCTCTGCGAAGGTGTAGCGCGCGTTCCAGTCGATGTCGAGCCCCTCCGGGATCTCGCCGGGTGCGTCGGGGCGGGCGTCGAAAGACAGCCGCTCCGCTTTTTTGCTGCCCGCCGCGCTGCAGGCGGCAAGGCCAAATACGAGGATCAGGGAAAGACAGAGGCACAGGATCCGTTTGGTGAGAGATTTCATGTTGGTTTCTCCTTTCTGTCCGGCTTGCAAGCGGAACGGTCCGCAGCAGCAGGGAAGCCGGTGAGCTTCCTGCATGTGCTGCTTTATTGAATTACCGATTTACCACGCTAATATACTACACCATTTCCGCGCCAGAAGCAATCGGTAATTCCAATAAGATCCCACCGCATTTTCCGTAAACTGTTGTACAAGGGCAACAAGGATCAGAGAGGCGGACCGGGGAGGGGCGAAAAGAACGCCCATCATCCGGCGGGATGATGGGCGTTTGTATCAATAGGAACACATCTATGTATGCTTCCGCGTGCATCCGCTGCGCTGATTTTCCGCTTCTTCAGGATCGCCGTATTGCGGTTCCTCGGAATAGAAGACCTGCATATCATCCAAGCGGAGACACGCCAGTCGGCCGCGGAGGCCTGACCGCGGATCGCCTGTTTCGGGGAGCATACAGCCGCAGTCGATCCCGATCCAGCCGGGCGCATCCCATACTGCCATGGGATCGTCGGATTGGAAATGGTGGGTCGGCGTATGACCGAAGATGACGGTCCGACCCTCCAGAACGGGAAATTTCTCAAATCGCATCCAGACTGCGAAATCACGCGCACGTTTGTATTTGCCGCCGCAGCTTTCGTACAAATCCACGGGGGCCGCGTGCGTCAGGAGGTATTGTCTGCCGTTCACCGTCAGCGCCACGTTGAGCGGCAGCTTGTCCAGATATTCGAAGATCTCCTGCCGGATGGTTTTCTTTATGCGCTTCAGATGGTCGTGCGTGATCTGCCCTCCGTTTCGATACCACAGAGCCTGCTTGCGCTCATAGTAGGATCCCGGACAGTCCTCATCTTCTGGGACTGGGTAGAAAAGCGCGTTCATCATCATGAGCTCGTGGTTGCCCAGAAGCATTCTGGCATTCGGCATCGCCATGATCTGACGGAGGATCCCGATGCCGTCGGGGTTTCGGTCTATCACATCTCCAAGGACATAGAGCGTGTCCTCAGCCCGCAGACCGATCTGCCTCATGACGGAATCAAACCGCCGCCTCTGCCCATGGATATCAGACATGACATAGATCATGGTGTCTCGCCTCCTTCTTTGCAGCACAAATAAATTACCACACTTTCGAGAGAATAGCGATCAAAAAATCGTGATCTGCGGGGGCGCTGCGGGAGCTGGATTCCAAAAAGAAAAGCCATCCGTTTGGATGGCTTTTCTTTTTGGCAAGCAGCGCACCCTTTTAGATCCCCCGACCTAAAATCTCTTGAAATCTCAAGGGTTTTCGTTTTCTCGAAAACCAAAGCCGGCTGATTTCGGAAGTTTGAGTCAAACCCAAATAGATACTTGTCTCTTGTTAATTATTATTTTGACGCGTGCCAGAAGGTTTATTCTCCACGAGCCCAGCAATCTTCTCTCTTAATTCGCTTTCGGTCATAAATCCTCCCACTCGGTACGGTGCGCGTCACGGGCAATACCCCGTACCAGCTTCCGCGTTTTCTGCTGTGATATTCCTTCTGTGCTCGTTTGTTCTGCTTCTTCAGCGGTACGGTATTGGTCATACTTCATCTCCCCCAATTTTACATTTGAATTACAAAGTGTGTTTTTATCTTGCGTTCAGTCGCCATCTCTGATATTTTGTAATATCACGATCTTAAAGGAGGCAAGCAAAATGGACTTGAAGGCATTCCCCGTGATCGACCTCGTCGCGACGGGAAACAACATCCGTCGTCTGCGCATGGAGCGCGGCCTGACCGTCCGGGAGCTGCAAAGCTACTTCGGCTTTGAAGAACCCCGCGCGATCTACAAGTGGCAGAAGGGCGAGAGCCTGCCCACGGTGGACAATCTCTACGCGCTCGGAGCGCTCTTTGAGGTTCCGATGGATCAGATCCTGGTTCCTGTTATAAAACTGCATATCGTCAGTGAGCAGCAGGCTGAGCCCTGCTGCTCAAATTTGTTTTTCCCCGGCTATTTTGGATACGGCAAGCGTCCGATGCAGCTTCCACCATTTGCTCCGTTCGCACTGCCTGCTGCGTGACAGGTCACACTTTCGGCTTTGCGCGCGGAAAAAGATCAGAATTTGATCGTTATTGATCTCGTAATCAGCGAGTAGGCTTGCTTACCTTACATATGGAGATGTCAGTTTGGATGCAGGAAAGCGTGTGATATAGAGAAAGCGGTTCTGACGGAAGAACGTCTGGCGAAGATAGAGACGTAGAACGCTTCTTTTCTTCATGTTTTGAAAGCTCGTAGGGTGAGCCGAACCAGAATATCTTTCTAAAAACGTGCAGCGTTATCGTTCATCTGCACCTGAACCGGTATCCGCGTTCTCTTGGCTTGCCGCACCCAAAATAGCCGCGTACGCCGGGGCGTTATGCCCCGGCGGTTTCTGTATAGGCCTCGAATGCTTCGGCAAAGCTGGCGTTCACATCAAAGGGCGGCGCATAGTCCACCTTCGACGTGACAAGGCACAGGTCGATTCTGGCAGAGGTTTCATCCGCCTGCTGATTGAGTTTTCCGAGTGCAGCACGGATGACCTTGCGGTCGTAGTTGATCGTCGTCACCCGCCGCACGTCGCAGCGGTAGGCGATCTGATTGCCCTCGGCGTTGAACCGGTAACCGGTACCGCCGTTTGAAATTGTCTGCTCGGAGCTGCGCAGATCATTCATCCGCTTGAACGTGCGGGCAATGCTCTGCCGCGAGGCATTGAGGCTGACTGCGCTGTCCATATCGATGTCCAGCTCCGACTTCGCCTTTCGGATGGCGGCGAACAGCTTGCCTTTCTCGTCCAGCAGATACAGGAGGAAGCGGGCAATGTCCGTGATCTGCTCGTAATACTCCGTTTCCGGCACGGCAAGAACGGTTTCATCCTCCGCTTCCGCCATGACCTTGTGCCGCAAGTAGGTATTCTCGACCCGCGTAACATTGGACTCGCGGTCGAGGATGCTCTGCGCTTCATCCAGGAAGGACTGGAGCTTGTTTTGATATCGAAATGCTTCTTTCAGATTCATGTTTCTTCACCTCTGGCTTGAAAATTTGTTTCTGTCCGTATTTTAGCTGCCGAAAACCAGAAAGTCATGGAACTTGTGGTTCACCCCGTGTATTCAAGCCGCCGGTTCGCCGAGGGGCCATACGCCCAAAAACACCATCCCAACGGATGGTGCTTTTCTTTGTGTTACTGTGAACACCACAAATCGACAGGCAGTTCAAAAAACACGGGAATACTCCGGCGGCGGGGCCACCTCCGTGAACCTGCGCATTTTCTTTTGGCTGCGCCAAAAGCCGCGGCGCTGCACGCCGCGCCATCTTGCGATGGCAAATGCTTGTGGTCGAACCCGCGGATCGTTGCGGGACCCTACGCCAGCAAAAAACACCACCCATAGGGTGGTGTTTTTTGCTGCCCGCGCAGGACGAAGTTGATGTCGTACTCCTCACCCGGCGTGCGCGAGACGGGACGCGGCGCAGTGAAGTCAAACGCTGTCCCGGCGACGGGCACGACCGTCTCCAGCGGGATCAGCTCCGCGTCCACGGGCGTATACGCGTCGGCGTAGACGGTCAGGCGGTTCGCCACCGCGTCCCCGACCTCGCCATCCATGTTGAAGTAGGTGCGGCTCGTCGGCGCCCAGACGGTGTCGCGGTCGCTGCGGGCGGAAAACTCGATGTG
>ERZ808240.1034-NODE-1034-length-35447-cov-40.299107_pt1 | contig 35447 bp, 24 predicted proteins | sample MGYA00521084_ERZ808240 | MGnify/ENA primary metagenome ERZ808240 (study PRJEB31516, sample SAMN03275571) | gut metagenome | biome: mammalia-associated habitat; material: feces | host: Papio cynocephalus | place: Kenya | collected 2012-08-06 ... | reverse complement strand
TGATACAGGATGGCATCATCTCGCAGATGGTTACGCTCCCAAGCAATATGTTCTCCACTGTCACCCTCCCAGCCACGCTTTGGTTCTTCAATAAGCAGCGCACCCGAAAAGATGAAATCCTCTTCATCGATGCTCGCAACATCTTTACGCAAGTGGATCGTGCCCATCGCAAGTTTAGCGACGAACAAATCAAGAACCTCGGTATTATCACTCGTCTCTATGAGGGAGATAGTGATGCTTTCTGGGCACTCGTCGATGAGTATAAGGCGGCAGGCAAACAAACGGAAGTCGATTGGTTGCTCGAACGTTGGCCTGAAGGAAAATATCGTGATGTCATTGGCTTGTGCAAGGTGGCGAAGATAACAGGAGAGGATGGCATCGAGGACAATGACTGGAGCCTCAACGCTGGTCGCTATGTGGGCGTTGTGATAGAGGATGACGGAATGACTTCTGAGGAATTCCGTCAGGAAATGCTGTCGCTCAATGGCGAGTTCTCGAAACTGAATGCAGAGGCTGTGGACTTGCAGAAAGAGATTGAGAAGAATATGGTGGAACTGTTTGGGGAGGAATAGGATATGGAATGGAAACTTATAAGATTAGATGAATTTTGTGATTCTGTAAGAGACGGTACGCATGATACGCCAAAACCAACGGAGAAAGGTTATCCTCTTGTTACTTCAAAAGCTATTAGGAGAGGAAAAGTATATTTAGACGAGTGTTATCTTATATCTCAAAAAGACTTTGATAAAATCAATAAAAGAAGTCTTGTTGAGAGATGGGATGTATTGATGACTATGATAGGTACGGTTGGCAGATTATTGTTGGTTAAAGACAAGCCTGACTATGCGATAAAAAATATTGCACTATTTAAAATAGGTAATGAATTAAAGGCAAAATGGCTTTATTATTATTTAAAAATGAGTTCTGTTCAGAACTATTTTGAAATGATAGCCAATGGAACCAGTCAACATTTTATAGGGTTGGGGCATATGCGTAAGTTGAAAATACCTGATGTGACAGTGTCTTCGATGAAGATTACCTCTATCCTCTCCACATACGATAGTCTGATTGAGAACAACACGAAGCGTATTCGTTTTTTGGAGAAAATGGCAGAGAACCTATATAAAGAATGGTTCGTTCGCTTCCGCTTCCCTGGACATGAAAAAGTGGAATTTGGTGATTCTAAATATGGTAAATTGCCAAATACTTTTAGTATAGTACGAATGAACGAAGTCTTTGATTATTATATAGGTGGAGGTTGGGGAGTAGAAGAACAATCGGAAGATTTCCCAGAAAAAGCAAGTGTAATTAGAGGCGCTGATTTTCCTAATGTTTGGCATTACGATGTAAACTCTTGCCCTTGCCGCTTTCATAAGGCAAAAAATTATGCTGCTCGTCAACTAAAAGCTGGTGACATTATCATGGAAATCTCTGGTGGTACTTCTGAGCAACCAGTAGGCAGAGTTGTGCTTGCTAATCAAGAGTTGATAGATAGGTTTGAAGATGGACGAGTAATCTGTGCAAGCTTTTGTAAGTTGATAAGAGTGAATCAGGAAAAGGCTACTCCTTATTTCTTCTATTATTGGATGAAGTTCTTGTATGATACGAGAATCATAGATAGATTTCAGTTGCAGTCAACGGGCATTATCAACTTCAAGTTTGAGCCATTCCTACGAAAAGGTGATATGATGTTGCCACCTAAGATAGTTATGGATGCCTTTGAAAAGCATGTGAACGCATTGCATAAGGAGATGAATCTGTTAGCCAAGCAGAACACCCTCCTCGCTCGCCAGCGAGACCTCTTGCTCCCTCGTCTTATGTCGGGCAAACTTGAAGTATAACTTCTATGCCCGATGAAGTACTACTTCAACTGTCAATGCAGTACTACTTCTATGGAGAGCAAAATTGCAAAATAGACCGCACACCGCACGGATGTTCCGTAACTTGCAATAAATGAGATAGTTGCAGAGTGTGGTCAAACACTACCTCCGCACGAAGACAGCACGGCAACAGCACAGGCAAAATGACGGCTCGGAAATGCGTGCGGTCATGTGCGGTGTCAGTGCGGTCTGATGCGGACACCGCACAGAATTAAACGCTCTGTAACACAGTTAGTTATCTATACTCTTGTGCGGTGTGCGGTCAAAAATGATAATCGGATGCTGGAGAAAGAACTTCAGAGGTATGAAAAACGAAGAAGAGACTTCCCGAATGCTCCATCGGGTAGTTTCGCAGACTGTCTCACCAAGACAGGCAACCTGTCCTAGGCAGATAGGCTGACTGTCCTAGGCAGACAGTCTCTGCTACTTGGGCATATAGACATTGCTACTTCGGCACAGAGTTTTCTGAAACTCGGTGCAAATTTCTTCAAGCTAAGAGATAGAGTAGTCAACCCCTTGCCGAAAACAGCAACTCACATAGTAACAAACGAAAAAACAATAACGATATGAAGTCATTTATCAGTGAAGACAATATAGAGCAGGCGATATGCAATCGCCTTTCACTTCCTGAGTATGGATGGAAGCGAATCGAGTGTGATGCACGAGTGGAGGCGCAAGACGATGTCTCCACTACTGGTCGTGCCAGCCCTTCGGAGTGCATCCTGCACGATGTGCTCTTCGCTGCCTTGAAGCGGCTCAATCCAAAGATGGATGAGGATGTACTGAAAATCATTCTCCAAGACCTTCGCAAGGACTTCACGGGCACAGACATGATAGATACCAACTATTCGCTCTACCAGAAGATACGAAATGGCATCCAAGTGAAAGTGCGCAGAAACGGAAAGGATGACTTCGACATCGTGCGACTCTTCGACTTCGACCATCCCGAAATGAATGACTTCCATTGCGTCAACCAGATGTGGATCAAGGGACATTATCGCTATCGCCGTCCCGACGTGCTCCTCTTCGTGAATGGCTTGCCTATCGTCTTTATCGAACTGAAAAACTCCACCGTGAAGATTGAGGAAGCCTATAACAAGAACCTAACGAGCTATCGCCAGGACATTCCGAACATCTTTGCCTTCAACCAAATCTGTGTGTTGAGCAATGGTTTGCAAACCAAGATTGGTGCCTGGAACAGCAAGTATGAGTTCTTCTTCGAGTGGCTTCGTGTGGATGATGAGAAGGAGAAACTTGACCGCGAACAGATAGCCGAACATGGATTGAGCATTCAGACATTGATTGATGGTCTCTTTCGCAAGGAACGCCTCTTGGACTATATCGAGAATTTTGTCTTCTTCGATAACAAAAGGATAAAAATCATCGCCAAGAACCACCAGTATCTCGGTGTGAACAATCTGATGGAGAGTGTGAAGAATCGAGATCGGTTGAATGGAAAGCTCGGGGTATTCTGGCACACGCAAGGTTCGGGCAAAAGCTATTCGATGGTGATGTTCGTGAGGAAGGTGAAGCGCAAACTGCAAGGAAACTTTACCTTCCTTGTGATTACCGACCGAGAGGACTTGGACACCCAAATACACAAGACTTTCGTGCGCACCGAGGTCATCGGACCGAAGGAGGAGTGCCAACCGAAGAACTCCACCCAACTGCGTGATTTCCTGAGGAGCAACAAGCCGATGGTCTTCACGTTGATCCATAAGTTCCAGTACGACAAGACCAAGAAATATCCGCTGTTGTCCGACCGCAACGACATCTTTGTCTTGGTGGATGAGGCGCATCGTACCCAGTACAAACAACTTGCCGAGAATATGCACACCGGTCTTCCGAATGCTAACTACATCGCCTTCACAGGCACGCCACTCTTGGGAAGCAAGCGACTCACCAACCAGTGGTTTGGCGATTATGTATCGGAATATAATTTCGCCCAAGCCATCGAGGACGGCAGTACTGTGCCGCTCTTCTATAGCCGCCGAGTGCCAGAGGTGGGCTTGACCAATGACTGGCTCGACACCGACATCGACCAAATCTGTGAGGACGAGAACCTGAACGACCGAGAGAAAGAACTTTTGGAAAACTCTTCTTCTCGCATCTTGGAAGTTATCAAGCGAGAGGAGCGACTCGACCGCATCGCCAAGGACATCGCCCATCATTTCCCTCGCCGTGGATTCTTGGGTAAGGGCATGGTGGTGAGCGTGGATAAATACACCGCCGTGAGGATGTACGACAAGGTGCAGAAGTATTGGGCGGAAGAGAAGAAGACGCTCGTCTTGGAGCGCAACCAAGCCAAGACCATGGAAGAGAGAGAAAATCAATGCCATGCTCGACTATATGAATAAGGTGGAGATGGCTGTGGTCATCAGCAAGGAAGACGGTGAGGAAGAGAAGTTTGCCGTCCAAGGTCTCGACATCACGAAGCATCGCAAGAAGATGGAGGCGATTTCTCCTGATGGCAAGGACATCGAGGATCGGTTCAAGGACAGGGACGACCCTTTGAGTTTGGTCTTCGTCTGTGCCATGTGGCTCACGGGCTTTGACGTGCCGTCGCTCTCCACGCTCTATCTCGACAAACCGATGAAGGGACATACCTTGATGCAGGCCATCGCCCGAGCCAACCGAGTATTTCCAGGCAAGACCTGCGGTATCATTGTGGATTACGTCAACGTGTTCAAGTATATGCAGCAAGCCCTTTCCGACTATGCTTCCACAGGCGACGGACAGGAATATCCAGCCAAGGACATCGAACGGTTGATAGCCAACATCGATCAGACCATCACGGATTGTGATTCCTTCCTACTGTCACTTGGTATCAAGATTGCCGACATCATCGCAGAGGGCAATACCCTCGACCAACTCGAAATGTTCCGTAAGGCTTATAATAAGATATTGGAGAAAGACGAATGGAAAGACCGTTTCAAGGTACTCACCAATCTTCTAATGAATCTTTACGATGCCGCCAAGCCAGAGATATTCGAGCGAGGTTGGCACAATGATAAGTTTGCGCCTTTGGCTTACCTGAATGGTTTGTTCTGCAATCAGATAGATGATGAAAAGTTGCGTAGGGCAAAGGCAAGGATGGCAGAGACACTCGACCAAAGTGTGTCTTCCACGATGGAAGGGATGGCGGCAGATGACATTCAGCCTCGTCCTGACTACGTGATACATCAAGGCAAGGTCATTGACTTGAGCAAGATAGATGTGGAGGCTCTTCGCAAGGAAATCAACACCACGCCTTACAAGGCTTTGGAAATCGACGACCTTCGTAGTTTCATCGAGCAAACTTTGGTTCAGATGATTAACAAGAATTGTACTCGTGTGAAATTCTCCGAGCGATACAAGAGCATCATCGACCGATACAATGCAGGAGGAAGCGAGAACGAGGATTACTACGAGAAGCTTTTGCAACTGGTGGAGGAGTTGAAGAAAGAGCAGTCTCGGTCCACCGACATCGGTTTGGCGGAGGAAGAACTGGAAATCTTCGACTTGCTCCGTTCGGGCAGGAAGTTGACCAAGGCGGAGGAGCAAAAGGTGATTCTTGCCGCCAAAAATCTCTATCAGAAGTTGATGGAGGAGAAAGACAAGGTGATGGTGGTGGATTGGTACAAGGACGAGCAACCTCGTCATCAAGTATTCGCCTTGATACAAAACAGTTTGAACGATGACTTGCCGATGAGCTACGACCGAGTATCGTTCAATGACAAGACCCATCTGCTGTTCAATCACTTCGTGGATATGGCAGTACAAGGGTATGGTTGGGTAGCGTAAAATAAGCCACAAACCACACTCCGATTAAGTCGGGGTGAGGCTTGTGGCTTGTGTTCTTTCTGTAGAGCATAAACTACACTTTCCAATATAAAAAGCAGCCTCAAAATTACACTTTTCAATATAAAAAGCAGTCTCAAAACTACACTTTTCAATATAAAAAGCAGTCTCAAAACTACACTTTTCAATATAAAAAGTGTTTATCTTGGGCGAAAATAATAGTTTTTAGTATAACTTTCGCCCAAGATAACCATCTTTTTAGAAGTCGCAAGGCAAGGCGCTGAGCTGATACATGATGGTCTTTGCCATACGAGCATGGCCTGCGTCGTTAGGGTGTAGGCGGTCGGTGTCCATCTTGTTGAACATCTGTGCGCCAGCATCATAGATAGGGAAGAGGCCGGAGAGGGAGTTGAGGTCGATGACTGGTACTGCCCAAACATTGCTCGCTTCCTTAATCGCCTGGATGTAGTCGTCGAGATAGAGACCACGTGCGTTCTCGTACATCTCGTCTGGCTGCACGTTGGTGTCGCCAAGGCTGAAGAAGGCACGATGCACTGGAGTCATGATGACGATTTGCTTGGTAGGATACATCTGCTTCAACTTAGACATGGCGATGTTGATGCGGCCTTTCAAGGTGTTCTTGTCCATCACGAAGTGGCGATGGCGACGATTTACCACTTGGCTTGGTTGCTTGTTGCGAGCTACCCTCACGGTGTCGAAAGTCTCACTGTACCATTCGCCTATCGGTGTACTGTTGCCATAGTCGTTGGTTCCGATGAAGATGAGGATGGCATCGAAGTCATCGCCGTGCTCCGCCTTCAACTTGTTGGCTTGGCGAGGAATGTCGTTCCACATTCTGCCGCTCACGCCATATACATACGGAGTGATGCCGAGCCACTCCTGTAGGAATCCCCAGTACTTCACCTTTGAGGCCTTGATGTTGGGGTCGGTAATGGAGTCACCGAAGTAAGCAACTTTTTTGCCACGCCAAGGGTGGTTGGCTGTCTTCTGGGCCATCTCCTTTTGTGCGGCTTTCTGCTCCTTGGTGAGCTGTATTTTGGCAGAACTGCCTGTTGCGGAATTTTCCGCTTTGTTTTTTTGTGCGAAAGTAGGCATTGCCAAAGCGAGGGCGAATGCCATTGCGATGATAGTTTGTTTCTTCATTGTAAGTTTGTTTTTTTGCTTATTGCTCCTTTCTGAGGGGCTATTGATTTGTTTTTAATCTATTCCACTTCTTCGATTCTTGCCAATTCCCAACCCTTGAACTGGATGATGATCTTATGCAAGGTAGTGCCTTGTCGCAAGGCTTCTACACGAGGAGCCTCAGCGTATCGCCTGATTTGCTCTGTGGCTTCCTCCCATTGTGCTTCTGCCTTGGTCAATGGCTTTCCGTCGGCATTTAGTCTTGGCTTTCCATCCGCAGTCTTGGCTACCTCGTCAAAATCTTTCTTGGAAAGTACTTTCAGTTCGAGGATGTAACTATGCTGGCTGTCGTAGTGAGTATGGTCAGGCAGCAGGAAGAAGTCGCAGTAACCATGGTTCAGCTCCAATTCAGGCGCAGTGATGTAATAATTGCACAAGTTGAGGTAAGCCATGAAAAATCCTTGTAGGTTGCGTTCTGCTTCGATTCCATCTCGTATGGAAGATACCTTGGCGTATGCCTCCGCCATATATCTTAAACCTTCTTCCCATTTTCCATCATAAGCCATATCGTAGAAGTAGTCGGTCAACTTGTTTGTGTCGAGCGGTGCCTTCTCGTCATATTGCTCTTTTAAGTATTCGTAATATTGTCGGCGCACATTATTGTTAGGGATGCCTAAAATCATCTTGTCGCCACGTGTTCCCTTGATGGTAAGCATACCATAGTAGAACAGCAGGTTTGTGAACATCTGAGGATTAACCAACATTCTTGCTGGAAATGAAGTTTCCAGTTTGGAGACAATTTGACCTGTTTCTGCTATCTCGTAGATTACGCCCTTGCGGTCGCCATCAAGTTTGTCAAGCTGCAGAAGTTTCTTCATCTTGTTATAGTCTGTCTTGGTGTTGGGGTCAATCATTTCTTCTGGAGCTTCTCCTGTAGTCATGTAGTTGCGAAGATAGTAGAGTACCATGTCGCAATTGAATACCTTGCTTTGGGTGCGAAGTGCATCTTCTGAGAAACAATAGTTGTCGTACCAAGGCTTCATCTCGGCTATCATCGCCTGTATATCGCAGTTGGCAGGCAGCTTACCGTCTTTCTTGTAATAGTTGAACATATCTTCCACGTCTTCTGTGGAGAAGCCCAACATGTGGTTGAACTCGGATTTGGTAGAGATGTGCCAGCCGATGTTGAAACCGCTTGTCAAATCATCGAGAGTGACAGGGCTGACTCCAGAGATGAGGATGCGCTCGAACATACCCTTGAACTTCTTAAAGACATCTTGATAAAATCCGCTGGCATGGGTTAGAGCCCAATACACCTTTTCGCCGTGTTCATTGAGCACCACGTTAGTGAAGTTGTCGTATTCGTCGATGATGAGATACAATGGAATTTCCAGTTGACGAGCCTTTCGGTCAAGGATGGCTATCTTTTCATGGAAAGTCGGCGCATTGTAGAACGATTCCACTGTTTTCTCTGGGTAAGCTTCGTGATACTTATCCATAAAAATGTCGAGGCAAGTATTGCAGTAAGCTTCGAAGTTCTCTCTTAAGACATTGATTTCGCCTCCTATCTTGGAGAAGTCGAGGCTCAATACTTGGTATCTGCCTTGGAGAGGGGTAGGGTGGGAGCCTATCCATAGATTGCCAAAGAGCTCTTGGAATTGGTCTTTCATGCTACAATCATAGTAAGCTGCCAACATACTGAGCAAAAGACTCTTGCCGAAACGGCGCGGACGGATGAAGAACAAGCTGTCGGGCTGGTCCTCTAACAATGGGATGTACATCGTTTTGTCCACATAATACTGGTTTCTCTTGATGATGTCGATGAAATCAGAAACTCCGTATGGTACTCTTTTTACACTATCCATGATGTTTGTTGTTTATGATATATTCTTTGTGCAAAGTTAGCCAAAAAAAATGAATTGTGAGCCGATTCCGCAAAAAACTTGCTTGATTTGTATGGTTTGTTCACAAATATGCGTTTTTTTTCGTAATTTTGCAGCCGCAAATAGATAAAATAGAAATCTCTTTATATAATAAATAGGTACCTCTATATAATAATAGGTATAGAATAGGATGACTTTTAATAAGATGAAAGGTTTGAGTAGATTGAATAACTTGAGTGATTTGGCTCGCAAGCGAGTGGCGGTTGCGGCTTATTATTTCGTGCCCGGCGTGGTGTTTGCCAGTTGGGCAAGTCGTATTCCAGACGTAAAGCATCTGTTGCATCTCAGCAACGGACAGTTGGGAACAGTGCTCTTCGCCATTCCCATCGGACAACTCCTGATGATGACGTTTTCGGGTATCTTGGTGAGCAAGTTTGGCAGCAAGAAGATGCTGGTGTTGTCGGAAGTGCTTTATGCCCTCGCCTTGTTCTGCATCGGCTGTAGCACCACGGTGTTTCACCTCATCCTGGGACTGGTAGCTTTTGGCATGATGGCGAACTTGATGAACATCGCCACCAATACACAGGCTTGCTTGTTAGAGAAACTGTATGGGCGCAACATCATGTCGTCGTTTCATGGCTTGTGGAGCTTGGGCGGTTTCGCTGGCGGTATCATCGGAGCGGTATTCGCCAATATGCTGCTGAGCACACAGGCGCATTTCGGTTGCATCTTGGTGATGAGTTATCTGATTATTGCCCTCGGTTTCCGTTATCTCGTGAACGATGACATGGCGAAGGCTGAGGAAGAGGATGTTCCGAAGTTCTCCTTCAAGACCATCGACCCCACCTTGTTCCTCTTGGGACTGATGGGATTCGGTGGTATGTTTTGTGAGGGAACAGTATATGACTGGAGCAGTGTGTATTTCTCTTCCGTAGTGAAGCCCGATGAGGCATTCATCCGTGCGGGCTATGTGGCAGGAATGGGAGCAATGACATTGGGAAGATTCCTTGCCGATGGCTTTGTGACGAAGTATGGACCATCGAAAGTGCTGAAGGTGTGTGGCATGCTGATTGTTTTGGGCTTGTGGTTGGCAGCCGCCTTGCCTTATCTCGTCACGGCTACTTTGGGCTTCTTGCTCGTAGGTTTCGGAATTTCTTCGTCGGTTCCTATCTGTTATAGTATCGCAGGAAAGTTGGGAACGATGAAGGCGAGCATCGCCATCACCATTGTTTCGAGCATCAGCTTCTTCGGTTTCTTGGTAGGACCTCCTATCATCGGCTGGCTCTCAGAGGCTACGAATCTTCGCATCGCCATCAGTATCGCCGCTTGCTTCGGACTCTTCATCGCTTTCATCGCAGGGAAAGTCGGAAAGAGATTATAATAAGACTCCCCAAGACTTTTTTCTTGTAAGTCTTGGGGAGTCTTATGTGAAGTTTTATGAAATTCATGTTTACCCTATCCAATTCAAGAAGGTAGTGATGATGCCCGTATTGATGAGGTCGACAAACATGGCACCGATGATAGGCACTATTAAGAATGGTTTGACCGTATAGTGATATTTGTAACATACGGCACTCATGTTGGCCATGGCATTTGGTGTTGCACCCAAACCAAAACCGCAGATGCCAGCTACTAAAACGGCCGCATCATAGTCTTTGCCCAAGATGCGGAAGGCGACGAAGTAGGTGAGTAGTATCATCACTAAAACTTGGCAAACCAGGATGGTGATGAGCGGTAGTGCTAAACTTTGCAACTGCCATAGCTTGAGCGAAATCATCGCCATGCCGAGAAATACGGACAGCGAAATGTTGCCCACACTCACAATCTTTTCCATCTCCAGTTTCTCGCGCCAAGGAGTTTGCTCTGCAATATTGCGAACGATGGCAGCCATGATGAGTGCACCGAAATAGGTTGGAAAGGTAATGCCCGTGCTTTGGAGCAACTTGCTCATTATTGTGCCCAGTGCCATTACGATGAGCAAGGCATACGTGGCATTGGCATAACGCTGGAATTCTATCTCATGGCTACTGAGGTGCTTCTCGCGACCAGCAGGCGAAGCCTCGTCGCTCTCGATACCTGCCATGGCAGGGTCAACCTCAAAGTCTTTTTGTATCTCATGTTCGTATGTCAATTTGCTGCGAATTAGTTTTTCTGCTATAGGACCACCAATCACCGAACCAGCTATCAATCCAAAAGTGGCAGCAGCCATTGCTATGGTATTGGCATCGTTTAGTCCCATTTCTTCCAATACAGAGCTGAATCCACCAGCTGTTCCATGTCCTCCAGCCATGGAGATGGAACCGGCAGCCATACCGATGAGTGGGTTTACGTTCATCAGTTTGGTGATGAGCAGAGGCATTGCGTTCTGGATGACGATGATGGTTATCAATAGTAGAAGCATCATGACAAGCGTTTTACCTCCTTGTTTCAGCACCTTGAGATTGGACTGGAAACCAACAGAGGTGAAAAAACACAGCATGAAGACATCTTTTAGAGTGCCGTCGAAAGTAAGTTCGATGTGGAATACCTTATATAATATAAGGGTGATGATGGAAAACAGAAGTCCTCCAGATACTGGTGAAGGAATACAAAATTTCTGTAGCACGGCTATCTTTCGTGTCATCAGCATTCCTACTACCAAGGCGATTGCACCGACACCAGTCGACTGCAACATATCTAACGCAATTACATGATTCATATCTTTATCCTGTCTTTATGATGTTATTTTCAAATAAACGTTTGCAAAGGTACGCAAAAATACTGAGAATGGATAACAAATTGTAGATTATTTACTATTTATTGAGCAAAATGGATAAATATACGAAAAATATAAAAGCCCTCAGAGAATTTTCTGAAGGCTTTAGTATATTATAAATTCTTATGAGGTTTATTTATTTATCATCAGGTAAGCATCCAATGCCCAGTCTTGGTCGTTGGCGAAGGCATCGGCGAAGTGTGCCTTCTCGCCATTGATGCGCTTCGGATAGACGAAGGCGCAGCTGCCAGTTCCGTCCTCGAAGACATTGCAGAGGTTGTTGCGGACGATTTGCTCCGCCATCTTCTGATACTTCTCCTTGCCAGTGGCCAGGGCATAGTAGTGGTACACGTTGGCGTTGATGGTACTCCAATAGTGTGGGAAGGTATCGCCAAACACTTGGCGCTTGCCAAACCAGTAGCAGTCCCAGTGGCGGATAGGAATCTCGTTGAGGCGATAGTCGGGTTGGTTGCCACAGGGGTTCTCAACCGCTGGCATCATGTTCTCGGCAGCTTTCAGGTATTGCTTATCCTTGGTCTGGAGATAGAATTCCAAGAGGAACTGGGTGGCTGGGGCGATGATGCTCTGCTCGAAGTTGACCTCCGGCTTAGGGAAGTTCAAGCCGTTTGTCATGAATACTTCGGCTGTCTTGGAGAAATCTATCAAGAGGTCGTTATACTCGGTCATGAGTCCTGCTTCCTTCAAGGCCTTCAAGCCTGAGGTGACAGGGATGTCGATGCAGTAGAAGCCATAGCCCGTGTGATGATAGAGAGCTTGCATCGTCTTGTATCCCCAAAGGGCATATCATAAATTTCTGCTGCAAAAGTACTATAAATAAAATAAGGTGGTGTTCAAGAATAAATCATCTGTGTTCCAATAATATTTCAAGATTTAAGGAGGTTCGAGAATCGTTCAAATACGTCCAATATTCATGCAAAAAACGGATGCTTGACTTCTCTAATCATGCATCCGTTTTCCTATAAGCAATATTTTTCCTTTACTATTACTTCTTTACAATTTTCTCAATTTTGCAACTATGCACTTTAGTTTGTTTGTCATAGTTGATACCTACAAGAATCACATCACCTACATAGTGCATCAAAGATTTACCATATCCTTGGCGCTTAATTTGACCGATAGCTGCATCAGCATCCTTATCCCACTTCAGTTCTAACACAATAGCAGGTGCATTTACATGACGATAAGGCAACAGCACAATATCTGCAAAGCCTTTGCCTGTCGGCAGTTCACGAATCATCTCGTAACGATTTCTTGCTGTGTAAAATGCCAACGAAAGAACACAAGCCAAAGAATTTTCATCATTATATTTCAAGATACTGGTATTTTGTTCATGAACCTCAGCAACACTTGCAGCCACATCTTCCTCATCGCCATTAAGCAAATGCGCCATTAAGTTTTCGGAATGTTCCAAGGCACTCGTTACCTCTTTCCAACTGGTATCGGCAATAGCCGTTTCAAATTCTTGGCGAACTTCATAATTTGGAATGCAAGCACACTTGGTATCGCTATTGTAAGAAAGATAGCCCAAATGGCAAAGAAGTGTCAGCACATCGTCCTTGCACTCTACCTTATGCATATCATTGCTAAACCGTAACGCTTTTACCCTTACAGGAACATCATTGAGAGCATGGACTATGTCATCCTTCAAACCATCAAAATTCATCGTGATATAGCGTTTGAGGCTCTCGAATGTATTGGTACTTGTCCAAAAACTCTCATACGACCTACGCTTCAAGGCTCGCATGACAGCATAAGGGTTGTACATCGCTTTCTCCTTACCAAGCTCATAACCATCATACCAACGCTTCATCTCATAAATATCCATTTCTCCATCGGCACATAGACCTTCCACTTCCTTCTCTGTAAAGCCGAAATAAGGTGCCAACTGGGCTGGACTCAGCATCGTGTATTCATCAAAGTTATTCAATGCTGATTGGGTATTATAGCGCTTGATAGGAAGAATACCTGTCATATAGCAACATGCGAAGGCATATTCCGTCATACTTCCCTTGAAGAGACGACGCAACAAATCCACGTACTCATCCATTTGCCTCTCCTGTCCCTCACGGCAAAGAGCATCCCATTCGTCTATCAAACAGATGAATTTCTCTCCTGTATGGTCAGCGATACTAACGAGCAAATCCATCAAATCATCATTGGGTTTCATCTTCACGCCCTCGTACAAGCTCAGTAGCTCTTCGCAAATATCACGCTTGATATACTCTACGATGTGTTCATCCTTGCCATATTTAGTTACAAAATCAGTCATATCCAAATAGAGTACAGGATAATGATTAAGATGCTTTTCGAAATCTTCATTCTTACTGATAGCCAACCCCTTGAACAATTCACGAGAATCACACGACTTGTCATAATAGGCATTGAGCATCTTTACAGCCACAGACTTACCAAACCTCCGTGCACGTGTTACACAGAGGAAGCGATTCTCTGTCATCATCACAGAGCTCACTTCCGCTATCAACATGCTCTTATCCACAAACTTAGAGTTGCGAAGCGATGCAAAGCCGTCATTACCTTTATTTATATAATTTCCCATTTGTCCTCTAATATTATTTCATATTTGCTATCATTCGAATGTTTTTGGCAAAATTACAAATTTAATTTGTAACCACCAAATATTTTTATCTTCAATCCATCAAAAAAAGAAGGCAACATCCACTATTGTTGCTACCCATAAGAGCATGGATACCGTCTTACTCCTCTGAATCTTACAAGAAGGATACAACTCATATACGATTGCATACCATGGAACCAAAGAATACGTTGCGAAATCGGAAATCTCCCAATAATAAAAACCATAACATTGGGTGACAAGAGTATAAAGCAAAACAAATAGTGCCCAGATTCCACCTGCCACAAGTATGTATTTGATATAGCCAGGAACATCATAGTTCAATTCCATCTTCAGTCCCTCTTTCTTGATTTTTCTTTCGGCAAACCAATAACAGATATGCGTGACAAGTGCCAAGGCATAGCCCGAAAGATAAAAGCTTAAGAAATCTCCTATTTTTAGTTTCCAATGCAAACAGCAAAAGAGAACGGTCATGGATATTTTATCGAGATTTCTTAACAACCCCTTTCCAACCTCCCATTGATTGATTTCACTTTTGTCAAATATGAAAGGCCAAATAGAATATTTGCATGACAGTAGGAAAAGGCATAGTGCCAAAAGTAATTGTAAATATAGTGACATCTTGTTTAGTATTTAATTTACCTAAATTCCGCAACACAATAAATTAATATTTTTTATAAGCACCTGGACAACAAAAAGTTGTCCAGGATTTTGCCATGTCAGAAATTTCACTTATCTTAGTGCTGCATTTAAAAACAAACAAAATTCTGAATGACATGGCAAAAATACGAATAAAATCTGAGAAACTCACTCCTTTTGGAGGAATATTTGCAATTATGGAGCAATTTAATGCTCTTTTGTCCCAAACGATAGACTCAACATTAGGGCTGCGTAGTAAATTCTACGGTTACCAATACAGCGAGATACTTCGCTCTTGGATGTGCGTATATTTCTGCGGTGGCTCATGTGTCGAAGATGTAACAACTCACTTGATGAAAAAACACCTGTCTTTGCACCCAACTCAAACTTACCAAGGAAGCTACGCTCAGGATTGTCCCCCAACAGTTTCATTGCTGAGACAATTGGCAACTTTACTTGTGACTATAGACATGCATAGCCTACTATAAAAATGAGTAAGTTTAATGAGTCAACGTAAATTATAAATAAGTAATAATTTTGGTACGGATGATTGTTTTGTACAGACGGATAAGGTGTATATATTTCAATGAAAAAACGCAGGGGTATGTCATGCATCCCCCTGCGTTTTTTCTCTTGTAAGCTTTACCTAAAAACTTGCAGCACTTTAAAACGGAAAAATGAATAATATTGACAAAATCGCCTTTTCCCCCTCTAAAAATGGTGAATTTTTATCTTTATCTATTGTTTCCCTAAATAATGAAATTATACAGTTTCTTCTTAACAAGCTGAAACATAATTGGTTAAAGAATTTGTGAAAAAATACTCTATTCTTGCTGAACTATAGACGTACAACCATAACACCTATAGTCGTACAACTATGGACCTAGAGTTGTACAACTATAGTCTATAAGGTCGTACAACTGTAAATTTGTGGTCGTACAACTATAGAAAATAAATCTTGTGAATTACGAGGAATAAAACCAATTCTAATAGCAAATCCATACTCAAAGTCATCTGGATGATGACTTGAGTATGGATGAGAAATTTTTGTACAAAGTTTCAAAAACTAATTTTTAGATGAACAGGCTTCCGATTTGGAAGACCAGTGCCGATACTATCCATGCCAACAGCGTGGTGTAGCCTGCGGCGAACCCAGCCCATTTCCAACTTCCAGTCTCACCCTTGATGGCTGCTATCGTAGCGATACAAGGGAAATAGAGTAGTACGAAGAGCAAGAAGCAATAGGCGGTGAGCGTTGCCTTCGATTCTGCCTCGGCATCGTTGTATCCGTATGTCTTCTTCAGGTCTGAGGTCATCTGCTTCTTCAGTACCTCGTACTTGCCGTCTTCGTCATTATAGTCTTGGTCGTCTGAGAAACTGTCGTTGTTGCTGTAGAGCACACCCATTGTTGAGGCTACAATCTCCTTGGCACCCACACCAGAAACCAAACCAACGTCGAGTTTCCAGTCGAAACCTTGTGGGGTGAAGATTGGCTCTATGGTCTTGCCTATTCTGCCGATGTAGCTCTGCTCCTGCTGTGCCTGGTTGTCGAGCTTGTCGTCGTGAGGGAAGTAGCCGAGCGCCCAGACGATGATACTTGCCACGAGGATGATACCTCCCATCTTCTTCAGGTATTGCTTGCCTTTCTCCCAAGTATGGCGACCAATCGCCTTCCAAGTAGGGAAGCGGTAAGGTGGCAACTCCATTACGAATGGGGTGTCCTCGCCCTTGATGACGAACGAAGAGAAGATGCGGCTCAAGATGACGGCTAGGAAGATGCCTATCAGATAGAGCGAAATCATGATGAGTGAACGGTATTGCAAGGCAAAGAACGTTCCGATGATCATGATGTAGATAGGCAGACGAGCCGAACAACTCATCAAAGGCAATATCAGCATGGTGATGAGGCGGGAACGGTGGCTCTCGATGGTTCGTGTAGCCATTACTGCTGGCACGTTGCATCCGAAACCCATGATGAGCGGGATGAACGACTTGCCATGCAAGCCCATCTTGTGCATTAATTTATCCATGATAAAGGCGGCACGAGCCATGTAGCCCGAATCCTCCATATAGGAGATGAAGAAATAGAGAATGAGAATTTGTGGCAAGAACACGATGACGGCTCCCACACCACCGATGACGCCATCTACCAACATATCCTTGACAGGTCCGTCTGGCATGGTCGTACTGATGGTCTCGCCAAGCCACGCCACGCCGTCCTCTATCCATCCCTTAGGAATCTCGCCCAGCACGAAGGTGGCTGAGAACATGATAAACAAGAGGAGAATGAAGATAGGGAAACCTACATACTTGTTGGTGAGCACACGGTCGATGAGGTGAGTAATCTGGTAAGTGTCCTTCGCCTTGCCTGTCTCATAACCAGCTTCCTGCAATGCACCATGTATAAAGCCATACTTGGCATCCATGATGGCGGTCTCGCTATCCTCCAAGGTTTCTTCCTTCACACGCTTGGCTGCCTCGTCGCGAGCGGCGAAGATTTCCTTTGCCGAGTTGAGCTGGCTCACGTATTCCTCTGCATCCTTGTCGTTTTCCAACAGCTTGATGCTGAGGTATCGGGTAGAGTAGCGTTGGCGGATGGAGTCATCTGCCTTCAGATATTCCTGAATATGTTCGATGCCATGTTCTATCTCATGTCCATGGTTGATGTGGATATGACGATAGTGAGGGTTGGTGCCCTCCTTGCTCTCATAGAGGTCGATGATGGTGTCGAAGAGTTGGTCCACGCCACGACCGTTGGTAAAGACGGTAGGAATCATGGAGATTCCGAAGAGTTCTCCGAGCTTGTCGTAGTCGATGTTGTCGCCTCGTTTCTCGGTCTCGTCAAACATGTTGAGGGCACAAACCATGCGGATGTGCATGTCTATCAACTGGGTGGTGAGGTAAAGGTTACGCTCCAGGTTGCTGGTGTCGATCACGTTGATAACCACATCAGGGGTATGTTCCACCAACTGCTTGCGCACGTAAAGTTCCTCAGGCGAATAAGCAGAGAGGGAGTAGGTACCAGGGAGATCGACCAAGTTGAACTGGTAACCTTTGTATTCTGCATGTCCTTCCTTGGCATCTACAGTTACACCACTGTAGTTACCCACACGTTCATGGGCACCAGAGGCAAAGTTGAAGAAGGAAGTCTTGCCACAATTAGGGTTTCCCACCAATGCCACGTTGATGACGTGGTGCAAGCGGTCGGCTTCCTGTTCGGCAAGAGCCTCGCTGCTTTCATCAGCCTTCTTTTCTGCTACGAGCATTTTGTCTCCCAAAGCCTGCTCGTCGGCATCTTGGGTATCTATCACTTGAGAGTTAATTACCTGTTGGCGGTCTTCTGCATCCGCCTTGCTGAGTGTAGCGTCATTCTTTGCCTCGTTGAGCGAAACAACCTCCACATGGTCAGCCTCGCTATGGCGGAGCGAAACCTCGTAACCCATAATCTTGTACTTCACTGGGTCTTGGAGAGGGGCATTGAGGAGAACATCCACACGTTTGCCCTTGATGAATCCCATCTCGATAACTCTCTTACGGAAGCCACCGTGACCGGAAACCTTGACGATAACGCCACTTTCACCTGTTTTAAGTTCTGATAATTTCATATTATCTATTTCTGTTTATCTTGTTCCTAATCTTTTTCTTTCGTGTGCAAAATTACTAATAATTCTTTGCAACTCGGTAGTAATGATGTTATTATATATAAAAATACCTAGAAATGATGAGAGTATCATCAAATCTAGGTATTCTTATCATAATTTCTTGTTACTTAGATTTATCTATGTAACCAATATGTTTTTACAAATTTCTGCCGTGGCAGTTCTTAAATTTCTTGCCGCTGCCACATGGACATGGGTCGTTTGGACGTGGCATACGCTCGGCACGGTATGGAGTGCGGTTAGCCTGAGCTCCCTCGCGAGTATCTTGGTTGGCTGCGCGTTCCTGTGCCTCACGCTCAGCGTCGATGTCGACCTTACTTTCAACGTAGTTCTGCGGAGTATGCTGCTCAGGTGCTGCCTCCTGTACTGGTTGCTGCTCCATTACTGGAATCTGACCACGCATCAATATGCTGGCAATGCGGTCGTACATGTCGTTGATCATGTCGTCCCAAATCTTTGCACTCTCCAACTTGAAGATCAAGAGAGGATCCTTCTGCTCGTAGCTGGCGTTCTGTACTGAGTGTCGGAGTTCGTCGAGTTTGCGCAGGTTCTCCTTCCAGTCGTCATCGATGATATGGAGCACCACGCTCTTCTCGAATTCCTTCACCACGCTCTTAGCCTCGCTGTCATAAGCTTCCTGCAAGTTGCATGGGATGTTGTACATGCGCTTTCCATCAGTGATAGGTACCATGATGCGCTGATACATTGCACCCTGGTTCTCAAACACCTGCTTAATGATTGGTAGGGCTGTGGTCTGGATGCGGTCAGTCTTGCGCTTGAATGCTGCCATAGCCTCCTGGAAGGCACGCTCTGCTAAATCCTCACGGCTACCATTCTCATATTCATCCTCTGTGAATGGTATCTCCATGGCTAGAATCTTCAAGAACTCTTCCTTGGCGCCTTCGAAATCGTTGTTGTTAACGATATTGATGCAGCGGTCCCAGATGATGTTGGCGATGTCCATACCGATACGTTCACCCATCAAGGCGTGGCGACGCTTCTCGTAGATAACGGTACGCTGTCGGTTCATCACGTCATCATACTCCAAGAGGTGCTTACGAATACCGAAGTTGTTCTCCTCGACCTTGCGCTGGGCACGCTCGATGCTTTTGCTGATCATCGGACTCTCGATACGCTCGCCATCCTCGAAGCCTAAGCGGTCCATCACCTTGGCGATACGCTCTGAAGCGAACAGACGCATCAACTTATCCTCCAAGGATACGTAGAATACAGAAGAACCTGGGTCTCCCTGACGACCGGCACGACCACGGAGCTGACGATCCACACGACGGCTCTCATGACGCTCTGTACCAATGATGGCAAGACCACCTGCTGCCTTCACCTCTGGAGTCAACTTGATATCGGTACCACGACCAGCCATGTTGGTAGCGATGGTTACGGCACCCTTGCCATTGGTAGAGCGACCTGCCTCTGCTACAATCTGAGCCTCCTGCTGGTGTAACTTGGCATTCAATACATTATGAGGAATGTTGCGCATCTTCAACATTTTGCTCAATAACTCAGAAATCTCGACAGATGTAGTACCCACCAATACTGGGCGACCAGCATTACGCATCTCCTCAATCTCGTCGATGACAGCACGGTACTTTTCGCGAGCGGTCTTGTATACACGGTCGTCGAGGTCCTTGCGCTGGATAGGACGGTTGGTAGGAATCTCCACTACATCAAGTTTGTAGATGTCCCAGAACTCACCAGCCTCAGTACTTGCGGTACCAGTCATACCTGCCAACTTGTGGTACATACGGAAGTAGTTCTGCAGGGTGATGGTAGCGAAGGTCTGTGTGGCAGCCTCCACCTTCACGTGCTCCTTGGCCTCGATAGCCTGATGCAAGCCATCGCTCCAACGGCGACCTTCCATGATACGACCTGTCTGCTCGTCTACAATCTTCACCTCACCATCCATGACAACGTATTCATCATCCTTGTTGAACATAGTGTAGGCCTTCAAGAGTTGTTGCAACGTGTGAACACGCTCGCTCTGCACGCCATAGTGAGCCAGCATCTCGTCTTTCTTGTCTAGACGCTCTTGGTCTGTCAGGTCGGTGCGTGCCTCTAGCTCACTCATCTCTGTTGTGATGTCTGGCAAAACAAAGAGCTCCTTGTCGTTCACCTGCTTAGCCAACCAATCAGTACCCTTATCGGTAAGATCTGCAGAGTTCAATTTCTCGTCAACAACGAAATACAAAGGCTCGATGGCCTTAGGCATCTCGCGGTTGTTATTAGCCATATAGTATTCCTCTGTCTTCAACAAGCCTGCTTTGATACCTTCCTCTGAAAGGTATTTGATCAATGGTTTGTTCTTAGGTAGTGCTTTGTATGAGCGATAGAGTGCCAAGAAACCTTCGTCAATCAACTGCTGGTTCTTTGTTTTGCTGCCCTCGTTGATTTTCTGCTTAGCCTCGGCGAGCAACTCTGTGGCCTGTTTGCGCTGTACTTCATAAAGGCGCTCAACCAATGGCTGGTATTGCTCAAACATCTGGTCGTCGCCCTTAGGGATAGGGCCTGAGATAATCAAAGGAGTACGAGCGTCGTCAATCAATACAGAGTCGACCTCATCGACGATGGCGTAGTTGTGCTGGCGCTGTACAAGGTCGGCTGGACTAGTAGCCATGTTGTCACGAAGATAATCGAAACCAAACTCGTTGTTGGTACCGAAGGTGATATCTGCCATGTAAGCCTTGCGACGTTCGTCTGAGTTAGGACGATGCTTGTCGATACAGTCTACCGAGAGGCCGTTGAACATATAGAGAGGTCCCATCCATTCAGAGTCACGCTTGGCCAAGTAGTCGTTCACTGTTACCACGTGAACACCATTACCAGTCAAGGCATTCAAGAATACAGGGCAAGTACCCACGAGGGTTTTACCTTCACCAGTAGCCATCTCGGCAATCTTACCCTGATGGAGAACGACACCACCGAAGAGCTGAACATCGTAGTGAACCATTTCCCACTTGAGGTCATTGCCTCCAGCTGTCCAATGGTTGTGATAGATAGCCTTGTCACCATCGATGGTGATGAAGTCGTGGCTAGGGTCGGCAGCCAATTCTCGGTCGAAATCGGTAGCTGTCACAATTGTCTCCTCGTTCTCAGCGAAACGACGAGCAGTATCCTTCACGATGCTGAAGGCTGTAGGCAAAACCTCGTTGAGTGCAACCTCATACTTATCGAGAGCTTCCTTCTCCAGCTTGTCTATTTGGTTGAAGATGCCTTCACGTTCGTCTATAGGTGTGTCTTCAATCTTAGCCTTGAGCTCGGCAATCTTAGCCTTTTCCTCATTGGCATACTCTTGTACATACTTTTGGATTTCCTTCGTCTTCGCACGAAGTTCGTCATTGCTCAAAGCCTTGATTTTAGGGTATTCTGCCTTGATTTTCTCTACGATAGGCTGAATAAGCTTCATGTCACGGGTTGACTTGTTACCGAACAATGACTGAAGAATTTTGTTTAAATTCATTGTTATATTTATTTTTATTGTTATTCGATGTGATGTTTATTAGTGTGCAAATCTTTTGCAAATGAGCGCAATGAAAGTGCGCTTTCTTATTGCCGAGTGCAGCTAAAGATTCTGCAAAAATACAAAAAATATCTGTAAATCAGCAATAATTCATCAAGAAATGCCAAATCTTAGGCCATATTCCTAGATTTTACTTACTTTTTGCCCTAAAAACAGTTTGGACCTCGAATGACGATACTCCCGTATGGAGCTTTGTGTCTATGCTCGATAACGGGGTGAAAACAAATATGTTGATGATTTGCTGTCAGAATGTCAGCATCGTCAGCGACAAGAGTTGCCGAAAGGAAATGATGGTGCTCTGCGATGCTTTCATCTTCGTTGGCAGCCTTGAATGCCTTGAGCACACAGAGTATGTCATCCTCCAATGCCTTCGCTTCCGGTTGCTGGATGAATTCATCGTAGGATATATCCGTGAGCGCAAACTTCAGCGCCTGCTGATAAGTCTGCGCCTCCATGCCAGTTGCCGCAAGGACAACCAATAGGGCGGTGATATATCTGTTTACTATCATTTATTAATATTTCTGAATTGTCTTCTTCTTTGATATCTGAATTGTTTCTTGATGTAGCGGCTCGGCGTGTGTCTCTTTGACTGGAGATTGGCGAGGGTCGCTTTCATGGTGTATCTTACGAGCAAAGATAATGCCAAGATGCCCATGCCTTCTGCGTACTGCTGCCATATTTGCAGGAACAGTGCCAGAAGAAGCAGTATTCCCCATACTTCGTAGTACCAATAGAGCTTGCCTTTGCGCATCTTCTTGATGGTCTTCCAAACAAAGATAAGATTGAGTGGATTCAATATCAGTATTTGGAAATTGAGTTGCACCGTTGGGTGTTGAGAGAATATCATGGCGAGTAATATCAACCCAGGTATGCCTGTGAGTAAAAACAAAATTGCATCCATGCACCAGAAATTCTTCTTGGTGTAAATCTCGATGATTGAGACCACGATAATGATGAAGGCTATGGCAAGGAACACTTCTTGGGGAGTGATGCTTGTGTCATCCACCACTTGTGCACGAGGTGGTATCAGATAGGATGTGCTATCTATCATCGTGATGAATCCATGGGTTTGAGTTGCCTCGCTATTCCCGTCGACTGGTGTGTTGCCTATGAAATCGGTTCTGCCCTCTGTCTCGAAATCCTTGCTCAGATTGTCGGGTAGAAACTCCCATTCCCGTTGTGAGATGGGACGATCGGCGAGGTAACCAAGGAGTAGGTCGTTGCCAAATCTAGCCCAGCGATGGTTCTCATTGAGCTTGTGTATTTCTTCTCGATAGGAGGATACGGTAGGCTTGTCTTCAAAATTTGTACTGTTGGCCCCGATGTTGTCGAGTATCATTTCACGAGCTCTGGTTGTACAGTTGTCGTAGAAATAATTGTATCGATAGGTGCGATTCTCTGGCTTGTCGTTTTCTTCGATGGCGCGAAGAATGTTCAACTTCTCCTCGCGCGAAAGTCGAATGCGCTGTTGCTTCACCCATCTGTCTTCGCTGGCATATTCAGCGAGAAAGTCACTCATAGGGAATATGCCTATTTGATAGTCGGTGAGTCCGAACACAAATCGAAGCACAAAGCAACTTTGTTTGAAACTAAACATACCCCAGTTCACGGCAACGTCTGTGCCATGCACCTTGTCCTGTATGCGGAGGGCTGTATGTCCATAATACGACCAAACCTCTTGACCTGGTCCACATGTCAAGAGGAATATGTCAACTGAGTCTAGCCAGGCTGTGGCTTCCTCATTGGCACGAATATTCTGCGCAGAAATATCATTGGCTTGTTCGCCTGTGGATTCCTGTGCTATCACCTTAGTAGTTAAATTGGTTAAAATAACTGCTAAAATGACTCCAAAAATATACTTAAAACGTTTCACGATGCAAAAATACCTTATTATTTTGGATTATCCTTCTTTTTTCTCGAAAATTTTCAATACTTTTGCACTCTGAATATAATTTTGAATAATTATTTAATAATGAGAAAGCTTATCTTAGCAACCCTAATGTTGGGTTCAGCCCTTATGGTTAATGCCCAAAGTGGTACTAATTCACCATACAGTCAGTATGGTCTTGGCATCTTGTCAGACCAAACATCTGGCTTCAATCGTGGTATGAATGGAGTCGGTCTCGGTTTCCATGAGCATAATCAAGTCAACTATCTCAACCCTGCTTCTTATGCAGCCCTCGACTCGATGACCTTCATCTTTGATGCGGGAATTTCGGGGCAGGTGACCAATTTTGAGGAAAACGGTGTGAAGAAGAATGCCAACAACTCCAACTTTGAGTATGCTGTAGCTGGTTTCCGCTTGGTTCGCCATGTGGGTATGAGCTTTGGTATCCTTCCTTTTACCAATGTGGGGTATAACTATTCTACCACAGAATGGGTGAACAAGAATGACAAGGATGTTTATTACACCAATACTTATAATGGTGACGGTGGCTTGCATCAGGCTTATGTGGGTGCAGGTTGGGCTCCTATTAAAGGTTTGTCGGTAGGTGCCAATGTGTCTTATGTCTGGGGTAGCATTAATCGCTATATCTCCAATACGTATAGCAATTCTGCTTATAAGACACTCACTCGCAACTATTCTACGCAAGTGAACAGCTATAAGCTTGATTTCGGTGTGCAGTACACTCACCAGATAGATAAGAAAAATGCTCTTACCGTAGGTCTGACCTATTCACCAGGTCATAACCTAGGTTCTTCTGCTGATATGAACATCATATCCAATAATACTCAGGACAATACTTCTGATACATTGTCTTATTCTATCGGCAAGGCATATAAGTTGCCTACCATGTTGGGTGTCGGTTTGATGTGGAATAGAAACAACCAGTGGAAGGTAGGCTTCGACTATACTTTGCAGAAATGGGGAAGTCTTGAATATCCAACCTTCGATGGAACCAACTATGCCTTGACCAAGGGCGTGTATAAGAATAGGAGCAAGTTCAATCTTGGTGCACAGTATTGCTATGGAGAGAATAGCCGTTCTTTCCTCAAGCGAGTGATGTATCGTGCAGGTGTAAGCTACGCTACTCCTTATTATAAAGTTAATGGTGTAGATGGACCTAAGGAACTCTCGATAAGTGCAGGTTTCGGTATTCCTATTGTCAATGGATATAACAATCGCTCACAACTCAATATCAGTGGACAGTGGGTGAAGAGCTCTGCCAAGGATCTTATCAAGGAAAATTATTTCCGCATCAACATCGGTTTCACATTCAACGAAGATTGGTTTAAAAAGTGGAAGATGGATTAATCTTCCTATATATATAATAATGTGTAGAATTAAAAGTTCTTTAGTCGTCGCCATCTTGCTGTTCTTGGTTTTGGCTGGTTGCCAGAATCAGGTAGAGCATACTGCGCCTGCCATCCGTCCGCAGGATTCTGTGGCTATGATGACATCGTATGGCGTAAATACGCTGATAAGCGATTCGGGTGTCATCAAATATCGTATCGTTACCGAGCGTTGGGAGGTGAACACCAACAAGAATCCTTCGCTTTGGACTTTCGACAAGGGACTTTTGCTCGAACAGTTTGACGAAAAGTTCCATATCAATAGTTATATCCAATGTGATACTGCGTATTATTACGACCAACTCAAGATATGGAAACTATATGGAAGAGTGAGGATCCTTACCAAGGATGGTTTGCGATTCTCTAGTGAGCAACTCACTTGGGACCAAAACAAGCATGAGTTGTCAAGCAATGTGTTCAGTAAATTGGTCACTCCAGAACGTACCTTGCAGGGATCTCATTTCTGGAGTGATGAGAAAATGACCCGATATTTTGTGAGCAATTCCAAGGGTAGCTTTGAACGAGGTGACCTTACCGGTGGTGGAGGCGGTGCCGATAGTTTGGCAAGCCAACCAGATTCTGTGAAGGGCGCTGTTCGCCAGCCAGCTACGCCTCAGAGGGCTACTACAATACCGCTCATGCATTAATAATAGAATTTTGAAATGATGGAACAAGTTGATATAAGTCTTGTCGTTGGCATTATTGTCACGATGGTTTTCTCCGCATTCTTTAGTGGCATGGAGATAGCTTTCGTCTCTTCCAATCGTATGTTGGCGGAGATGGACAAGGAGAAAAACGGACTGACCCAACGATTGCTTTCTTTGTTTTATAATCATCCTAATGGTTTTGTGAGCACTATGTTGGTGGGCAACAACATCGCTTTGGTAGTATATGGTATCTTGATAGCCAAGCTTTTCGATAACACCATATTCCGAGGCATGGATGCCGCTTTCACCGTACCTGCTGATACGGTTTTGTCTACTCTGATAGTGCTCTTCACGGGAGAGTTCTTGCCCAAGACTCTTTTCAAGTCAAATCCTAATAGACTCTTGGCTATATTTAGCCCGATAGCCTATCTCTGTTACATTATCTTGTGGCCTATCAGTAAGTTCAGTACATTCTTGAGCAAGTGTCTCTTGCGGTTGATGGGTATGAAAATGGACGATGATGCTGGAGACGAGGGCTTCTCGAAGGTGGATCTTGACTATTTGGTACAGTCGAGCATAGACAATGCGAGCGACGACGAAGAAATCAACGACGAGGTGAAGATATTCCAAAACGCCTTGGATTTTTCTGATTGCAAAGTTCGTGATTGCATGGTGCCACGTACGGAGATTCAGGCTGTAGATGAGAATACGTCTCTAGAAGAATTGAAGCAAAAATTCATTGAGAGTGGTAATTCCAAGATTATCGTCTTCAAGGAAGACATCGATCATGTTGTTGGGTATATTCATAGCTCGGAAATGTTCCACAATCCTAAGAGATGGCAAGATCATATCCGCCAGTTGCCTTTTGTACCAGAGACGATGCAGGCTCAGAAACTGATGCAGACATTTTTGCAGCAAAAGAAATCGTTAGGCGTTGTGGTGGATGAGTTTGGTGGTACAAGCGGGTTGGTAAGTTTGGAGGACATTGTCGAGGAAATCTTTGGTGATATTGAGGATGAGCACGACTCAGCCAAATATGTAGCTAAGAAAACCGACGATGGTGACTATTTGCTCTCGGCTAGATTGGAAATAGACAAGGTGAATGATATGTTTGACCTAGATCTGCCTGAAAGCGACGAGTATATGACCGTTGGAGGTCTTATTCTTCATGAATATCAGAGCTTCCCTAAACTGAATGAGGTTGTGAAATTTGATAATTATGAATTTAAGATTATCAAGTCGACATCACGCAAAATAGAACTTGTGAAACTCCACATCATCAAATAGTTGTGGATAGAAAGGGAATTTTTCGTATTTTTTGTGCTGTTAGCCAAAAAAGATAACGAAAAATTCCCTTTTCTCGTATTTTCTTTGTATTTTTGCAGTCAATTGGCTACTTATGGGTAAATGCGCTCATTGGTCAAGCACTAACTTAAGAAAAAATAGAAAATAAAAATAAAATAAAAATTTAAACGTAATGGCAGCATTAGGAAAAATTAGAAAGAGAGGCGTGATACTGGTATGTATCATCAGTTTCGGCCTTTTCGCATTCATTGCCGAGGAAGCTTTCCGTTCGTGTGATTCTGCAAAGAACAACGAGCGCCAGCAAGTCGGTGAGGTGTTGGGCGAGAAAATCAGCGTGCAGGATTTCCAGAAGCTCGTTGATGAGTACACCGATGTGATTAAAATGCAGCAGGGACAGGACAACCTCCCTGAGGAGCAGATGAATCAGGTGAAGGATATGGTTTGGAATACTTATGTTCAGAATCGTATCATTGCCAAGGAAGCTGATAAACTCGGACTTACTGTAACCGACGCTGAGCTTCAGGACATCTTGAAGACAGGAACCAACCCTATGCTTCAGCAAACTCCTTTCGTAAATCAGCAGACTGGTCGCTTTGATGCTTCTGCTCTCCAGAAGTTCTTGGCCGACTATAAGGCACAGAAGGCTAACCCTTCTGCAAACGCCCAGATGATGGATCAGTATACTAAGATTTACAATTATTGGTCATTCATTGAGAAGACTCTTCGCCAGCAGACTTTGGCTCAGAAGTATCAGGCTTTGCTTGCAGGTTGCTTCTTGTCTAATCCTGTGGAGGCTAAGATGGCTTTCAAGGAGGAAAATGAGGAAAGTCAGATTCAGTTGGCTGCCTTCCCTTACTCTGACATCCAGGATGACAAGGTGAAGATTTCAGACAGTGACTTGAAGGCTAAGTACGATGAACTCAAGGCTCGTTTCAAGCAGCCTGTTGAGAGCCGCGACATCAAGTATGTTGACGTTGAGGTGGCTGCTTCTCCAGCTGACCGTGCAGCTCTTAACAAGGAGTTTGCGGGTTATCATACACAGCTTGCAGCTGCAGCCGATCCAACGGAAATAGTTCGCAAGTCTGCGTCTACAGTCGCTTATCTCGGTATTCCTGTAAGCAAGGATGCTTTCCCACAGGACATCGCTGCCGAGCTCGACTCTATGGCTGTAGGTTCAATTTCTGCAGTAAAGGCTAATGCTTCAGACAACACCTTGAACATTGTGAAGTTGGTTGCTAAGCAGGAACTGCCAGACTCAGTTCAGTATCGTGTTATCCAGGTTGCTGCTAACACAGTTGCTGAGGCAAAGACCAAGGCAGACTCCATCCATGGAGCTCTTGCTGGTGGTGCTGATTTCGAGGCTATCGCCAAGAAGTATGGTCAGACTGGTGAGAAGGCTTGGATGACTACCCGTCAGTATGAGTTTGCCCAGACATTGGACAAGGATAACAAGGCATTTATCAATACTTTGAACACTGCTGCTGCCAATTCTTTGAACGAGCTCCAGTTGGGGCAGGGCTATGTGATCCTTCAGGTTTTGGACCGCAAGGCTATGGTCAGCAAGTATACTGCTGCCGTAATTAAGAAGCCTATCGATTTTTCACAGGCTACATATCGTACAGCATACAACAAGTTCTCTAGCTTTGTAAGTGCCAACCAGAAGGCCGACGATCTCTTGAAGAATGCAGCTAAGGATGGTTACAAGGTGCAGGAGTTGAAGGATGTTACCACATCCGCTCACTATGTAGCTAATATCCATTCTACCCGTGAGGCTTTGAAGTGGATATTCGAAAACAAGGAAGGTGATGTGTCTCCTCTCTATGAGTGTGGCGATAACAACCACTTGTTGGTTGTAGTTCTCAACAAGATTCACCGCATTGGTTATCGTGACTTGTCCGACCCTCAGGTAGCAGAAGCTATCAAGGCTGAGGTTATCAAAGACAAGAAGGCAGAGATGATCGAGGCTAAGTTGAATGGTGTTAAGAGCATCGCAGCTGCAAAGGCCAAGGGTGCCAAGGTTTCTTCTGTTAATCAGATTACATTCGCAGCTCCTGTATTTATTGCAGCTACTGGTGCTAGTGAGCCTGCTCTTTCTGGTGCGGTTTCTGCCACAAAGAAAGGTGCTTTCGTAGCTCATGCTGTAAAGGGTAATGCTGGTGTTTATCTCTTTCAGGTAACAAACAAGGCTAATCGTCCTGTTAAGTTCGACGAGAAGGCTCAGGAACAGAAGTGCCGTCAGAAGGCTATGCAGTATGCTGGCAACTTCATGAACGAGCTATATTTGCATGCTCACGTAGTTGACAACCGCTACTTGTTCTTCTAATCTTATCCCCATTTGGATTCCAATATATAGCGTGTCTAGGTTTTTCTAGACACGCTTTTTTGTTAGGATAAAAAACTCCCGCTAGGCATTAAGGCCTAGCGGGAGTTTTCTGTATGTGATGTGGTTTTAAAAAACTATCCACGGCTCCACCAATGTTTCTTCTTTGGAGCTTCTTGATGCTCGCCGTATTTCTGTTTAAGGATGCGTCGATAGCTTGTGTGGTTGGTGATGATTTGATAAATCTCACCCCAGTCTGGAAGACCACCGATACCGCGGTCGTCTATGAAATAGTCGGCTTTGAGTTTGCGAGAGAAATGATTGTTGCTCTCAAGGCTTTCTTCTGGATAGTCCTTGTTTACTGCCCAGAACTCCACGCCACGTTCTCTGCACCATTCTACAGCCTCGTCCAGGAGCTTGCCTTCTCGCACGCTCCAGAGGATGAGACGGTGATGGTCTTTCATCAGCATTTTCAATGTTTCGGTAGCGAACGGAAGTTCGGTACCAATCTTAGGGTACTCATGTGTCACGATGGTACCATCAAAATCTACTGCAATTGTTGCCATTTTCTTATATCTTCTATAACTCTACTTTTTACTATTTCTTGATACTGGTATCGTTGGCGTTGCCATAGTGGCTGTTGCTATAGTTGCCGTAGCTGCCATACTGCCCATAGCTACCATATTTGCCATACTTGCCGTATGAGCCATAAGAACCATAGTTGCCGTACTTGCCATACTTGCCATATTTACCAACACCATAGTAGAAGCTGTGCTTCTTCTTGGAGAGGTCTACGCCGTTCAATACCAAGCACATGTTAGGCAACTTCTTCTCTGTGTTCAAGCCATTGATCATGCCGAAGCTTGTCTTTGGTGTATAGTCGGCACGACAAACGTATACACAGAGGTCTGCCAAACGTCCGAGTTGCAAACTATCGTTAACCAAACCGACTGGGGCAGTATCAAGGATGACGTAATCATAGTGCTCTTTCAATTGTTTGATGACATCGTCAAGGCTTGGACGTGTAACCAACTCTCCAGGGTTAGGAGGTACAGGACCAGCCATCAAGAGGTCGAGGTTGCTGTTAACCCCAGAAGACAAGATTTGATGCTGTATATCATCCCAAGTATTGTGCTCGTGTACAATCAGGTTGGTGATACCATTATGGTGGTTGTCTATCTGGAACAACTCAGCCAAACGAGGTTTACGGATGTCAAGACCTACCATGATAACCTTCTTGCCCAGTAAGGCAAGAGAGATACCTACATTGGATGCAATGAAGGTCTTACCCTCACCGGAAGTAGAAGATGTAAACATGAGCACCTTTTCGCCATTCTTCAACATAAATTGGATGTTGGTACGCAAGCCTCGGAAGATTTCCTCCATGAGGTTATTGACGTTTTGATGAACCACAATGTCTGCCTTTCCTTCTTTCTTGGCAGCGTCACTAGCCACAGGAACGTCGGCGATGATAGGTATGTTGGTTAATTTCATCACGTCTTCGTGTCCCTCAATCTTATACTTGAAGAACTCAATCAAGAAGAGAATACCTGCTGGAATAGCCAAGCCAAGTACCAAGGCGATTAGCATGATGATGGCACCCTTAGGGCTTACCTTTCCTACGAATGAAGGTGCATCGATTACTTTACCCTTATCTGCTGTTGCAGCCAATGAAATAGAGTTCTCCTCACGCTTCTGAAGGAGCATCAGGTAAAGACCAGACTTTACCTCCTGTTGGCGCCCAATCTGTGTCAACACGCGCTCTTGCTCAGGTGAGCTGCCTATCTGGTTGGCATACAAGGCTGCCTGTCTAGCAATGCTGTTGCGCTGAATCTCCTGTCCCAACTTAGCCTGTCGCATGGCGCGCTTGATAGATGATGTCAAGTCTTCCAACTGTGCTGTGAGCGGAGTCACGGTAGGGGAGTTCTCACTTGCAGAGTGCAGGAGTTTGTTGCGCTCCAAGGCTATCTTGTTGTACTCATTGATGAGGGAGGTGGAACTCTCGTCGGTCAAACCTACATTAGATGGTATTGGCTGATACTTGTTTCCTGGCTCGTTCATATACTTTCCGAGTTCGTTTAACAAGTCTACCTGAGTGTTTGCCTCGTTTAATTTTTGTGAGAATTCATCCGCATTCTTAACAGAAGCCTCCGCATTAATCTTCATCTCAACTACGCTATTTTGCTTTTTATAGTTCTCCAACTGACCTTCTGTGGTACCCAGTTCGGTATTGATTTTTTGCAGACGGTTGTTGATGAACTGCTCTGTGCGAAATGCAATCTCGTTTTTGTCCTCATTGGCCTGACGATTGTAGTCCTTGATGAGAACATTGAGGTAGTCGAGTGCACGCTGAGGATTCTCGTCGTTCAATACGAGTTCTGCGATGGTTGTTGTCTTTGAAGTCTGGCTTACAGTCAAGTTCTTGACATACTTGTTGGCAGCCATTTCTGGTGAAACGATGACAGCTTTGATGCCGTCTCCATCTTTCAGCTTGCGGTTGCCATTGGCTGTGAAATAAATGGTACCTACGCGTGTATTGATTTGCGCAGGCAGATTTGTGAGTGTTTTCTCAAACTCCACAGGCTTCTTCTCGTAAGAGAATGCGTCTATTGGCACGTTGTATGAACCTGTCACATGGTAGTTGGCACCATCTTTTATGATGATCACTTTGATGGGCGCATTCAATTTCTTGAGGTGATTCAAGTCGAGGTCTACATTGATTTCTTGGTCCTTGTAGATGAGTTGATCCTTGAATGTGCTCTTGTGATAATAGTTTACGTATGCTTTCATATCGTAAACTGCCTGTTGGGCCAAGTCGTGAGCAGAAAGAATTTCAATCTCGTTGTCGATACCATTTGAGTTAGAGATAAAGCCCAGGTTGGCAGCATTCTGTATCATGCTGTTGCCCATGCTTCCGCCTCTCTTGTTCTGGTCGTCGTCCTTAATCAATACCTTGGTCGAAGCTTGGTATTGAGGAGTGGCATAGCGCAAGTAGAGGTATCCCAATCCCAAACAGACGATGAGGGATAGGAGGAACCATTTCCAGTTGAGGATAAGTGTAGAGTAAATCAGTTGAAAGTCAATGGCTGACTTCTCTTCTTGCTCTTGTACGCCTTCCAATTCTAAGTTCTTTGTTTCTTCCATTATCTATAATGTTGTTTTTTATTTTTTACACCTTTATTATATATAGCCTAGCTTCGTTATAAATGATAGACATGCTTATTTGCCTTCGGCCAATTCCTTGAGATATTGTCCGTAGCCATTTTTGAGCATAGGTTGTGCTAGATTCAACAGCTGATTATTGTTTATCCATCCTTGCTTGAACGCAATCTCTTCAAGACAGGCTACTTTCAACCCCTGTCGCTTCTCGATGACTTCAATGAAGGTGCTGGCTTCCGACAGCGAGTCGTGTGTGCCTGTGTCAAGCCATGCAAAACCTCGTTGCAAGGTGCGTACCTTGAGCGTCTTCTCGCCAAGGTAATGCTGGTTTACCGATGTAATCTCTAGTTCCCCTCGTGCGCTAGGCTTGATGTTCTTGGCAACTTCTACGACACTATTAGGGTAGAAATATAGTCCCACCACGGCATAGTTGCTCTTAGGGTGTGTAGGCTTTTCTTCGATGCTTAGGCAGTTGCCGTCCTTGTCGAATTCCGCTACACCATATCTTTCCGGGTCATTCACATAATATCCGAAGACGCTAGCTTGTCCAGCTTCGGCTGCCTTCACGCTTTCCTTGAGTAGTCCGGTAAAGCCCGCTCCATAGAAAATGTTGTCTCCCAGAACAAGGCAAACATTATCGTTGCCTATGAATTTCTCGCCAATGATGAAAGCTTGTGCCAATCCATCTGGCGAAGGTTGCTCTGCATACTCAAAGTGTACTCCCAGCTCGCTGCCGTCACCCAGCAAACGCTTGAAGCCCGGCAGGTCGAAAGGGGTGGATATAATCAGAATATCCTTGATTCCTGCCAACATGAGCACAGAAACCGGATAATAAATCATCGGTTTGTCGAAGATAGGAATCAGCTGCTTGCTGATGCCTTTGGTGATAGGGTAGAGTCTTGTACCCGAACCTCCTGCTAAAACGATTCCCTTCATATTTTCTCTATTTCTTAACTTTTGGATGTTGAAAAGTCAATTATTAAAACGTGGCAAAGGTAATAAAAATAATTGAAAGGGTGAAATGAAACGCCATAAATTCTTGTTTTTTGCAAGAAAAAGTATGTTTTAAGCGAAAAAACAACCCTTTCATTTTGATATTTTGCGATTTTATTGTATTTTTGCAAAACATTTGAGAACATTATAGATTATAAATTAATAAAGAAATGGGAATATTTTCTAAATTATTCTGTCGTAAAGACGACGATAAAAAGGTGGGTGGTATGGAAGACTACATGACCCTTGTCAGAGTATACTTCCAGGCAACCCTTGCCTCTCAGCTTGGTATCACGAATTTGGCTATGCTGCCCGACTTGCGTGTGTTCAAGACAAGCCTTCACGTTCCTACAGTGAACAATCGTCTCGGAATCGGTGAAAAGGCACAGGTGAAGAAGATGATGAAGAACATCTATAGTACCGAAGATTCTTTTTTCAAGGAGATTGATTCTAGTATTCGCAAGAACTGCCATAAGTTGCAAGATGTGAATGTTTATCTCATCCAATTCCAGAATTTCACACAAGACTTGATGATGTTGATGGGCAACTTGATGAAATTTAAGCTTCGTCTGCCTAGTTTCATGAAGAAATCCCTTTATAAGTTGACTGCCCAGACTGTGGACGACATCTTTAATAAAAATGATTTTTCTGATGCTAGTGTACTGAAAACTGTGTTCCAGTTGCGCCAGTTCAACAAGCGTTTGGCGTTCAGCCAGCAATGGGTTACTGATTTCACATTCCAGGTGTTGATGTTGGCTAAGAAAGAGCCACGTCCATCCGATGAAGATGTGGAAAAGGCAAAGCAAAAGATGGGAAAGTGATAAATATTGCGTCCAAAACAAAAAAACTTTGAAGAATATTTGTTTTTTTCAAATTATTCTTTTAAATTTGTAGCCAAAAATAAAAGTCATGAGTGCAAATGAGAAAATAATCAATACGTTTGCCACGAGAGTGAGGCAGATGATCCTCAAGTTTGACGAGGTCAAGCAGGAGAATGCCGAGCTTTATCAGATGGTGGATGAGCGCGATGCCAAAATCAAGGCATTGGAGGAGAAATTGTCTCAGGCGCAACACGACTATGACAGCCTGAAGATGGCGAAGATGATGACAATCTCCGACTCTGACATGGAGGCAACGCAGAAACGTATCGCCAAATTGATAAGGGATGTCAACAAATGTATAACGCTACTGAGCAACTAGCAAAATTCGGAGCGATGGCAGAACAAGAACAAGACAAATTACTCATAAGATTACACGTCTATGATACGGATCTCTCGGTGAGAATCCCGAGAGAAGATGAGGAATACTATCGTAAGTCGGCTAAGTTGATTGACGATATTATCAATTCGTATGCCAAAATTTTCAAGGGTCGCAAGAGCGACAAGGAAATCTTGTATATGGCGCTTATCGACGTGGCTTTGAGATATGAAAAAGAGGCAGCACGAAATGATACAGCCCCTTACAATGATATTCTTGAGAAGCTTACCTCTGAGATTGAAGATGCTTTGAAATAAGAATATTAATAAACATATATATAATGATAATAACTATTATAGTAGCCTTGGTGGCTCTCGTCATTGGCGGTGCTGCCGGGTATTTCATTTTCCGTTATGTGATTAAAGGAAAATATAATGAAATGATAGAAACTGCCAATAAAGAGGCAGAAGTGGTGAAAGAGAAGAAACTTCTTGAGGTAAAGGAAAAGTTCCTCAACAAGAAGGCTGAACTCGAAAAGGAAGTGCAACAGCGCAATTCTCGCATCCAGCAGAGTGAAAACAAGTTGAAACAGCGTGAGATTTCGCTCAACCAGCGTCAGGAAGACCTCGGTCGTCGCAAGCAGG
>ERZ808240.1033-NODE-1033-length-35448-cov-16.886362_pt1 | contig 35448 bp, 32 predicted proteins | sample MGYA00521084_ERZ808240 | MGnify/ENA primary metagenome ERZ808240 (study PRJEB31516, sample SAMN03275571) | gut metagenome | biome: mammalia-associated habitat; material: feces | host: Papio cynocephalus | place: Kenya | collected 2012-08-06 ... | reverse complement strand
TTGAAGTATGAATAATAAAGCACTCCCCTGTCACAAGTTCCAGAAAATTTTGCGGGCTTAATATGACATTGCTTGCGATAGAGCCAACCCCTCGATTTACCTCCTTGATTAAATCTCCGGCAACTACATCATACTTTTTAGCCAGTCTATTCCATTTGCCGAGAACAAAATAGAAATAAATAAGTCCTACGCTCAGCAGTATATACATTATGATATTTAACATTGTTCTACCACCTTATGAAGCTTTTTGCTTTAAAATTTGCTGTGCTATTTCATCCTCGGTAATTTCCTTTGAGTGATAAATTTTATCGCAGAAAGGTTCAAGAGTTTTTCCGCACGGTCCGTCCTTATCCAAAAGGATACCTGTAACGCTTGCCTTGTACTTTGCCATTGTGTTTTTGAATTTTTCCGCAAAGTCGTCACTAATCCGGCATTCACCGTCCGTAATAATGGTAATATCGGCATTTTCATATCCTTTTTCCATAAGCCTGACAGCTTCGGTCAGAGGCGCCTCAAAATCTGTGCCGCCGTCAAAGAACTGTTCTGCGGCTCGGATTACATCATCAGATGTATAACGCCCAGGCTCAAAAAGGTCGGTTTTAACCTCATTTGCCGATGCGAAGTGTACCATAGCAAACTTGCGATTATCCCTTGCCGCAATATCCAGCAGACTAAGCGCAAAAGCCTTTGCCCATGCCTGTACTTTACGGGTACTGCCGCTTTCATCAACAAGAACAATCATATCGCCCTTGCCCTTAATAATCTCTGTTCGCTTACGGTACTGAGCTAACCGCTTTTGCTCATACTTTCGCATAAACAATATTTCGGTTTCGGGAGTACCCAAGAGAGCAAGCTCCGAAGAAAGGCAGCTGTTTATGTCATTACCGAGCGTTAAATCGTATTTTTCGCCTCTGCCGTAAGCAAAGCCATTTTTCCGTTTATCGGTTATGAGTTCTCTGTATTTTCCTAAGGACCTTGCTATCCTCAAAAGCTCCTCACTTTTCTTAACATACTCTAAAAGTTCCTTATTTGCAGGTGTATTTTTCATTTCGCCCGAATCGGTGCCCCAAGCAGACATAATGCAGTTTACTTCTGCCGTTCTTTCTACCGCTTTTTCAAGAGCGTCGTTAATATCCGAACCTATATTCTGAATATAGCAGAGAGCGTCTTCCATAAGTTTTGCTTCAAGATTGGCAATTTGCGTTAATTTCTGATGAATGCGCTCATACAGCGGCAACAATTTATCCGCCGTGTTTGTTTGCGGTTTTCTTTTGTACTGCTGTATTTTCTCGGCAGTTTCAGATATCTGCCTGTTAAGTCGGTCAATAACGAAGATGTATTGCACCTTAGCTCTGAAAGGTTTGCTTTCCAACAAATCATTTAATGTTTTTGCAAAGGTTGACGCTGCCTCATATGAGGTAAGCTCCTTATCCTCACATAGCTTTTTCAGTGTATCAAAGCGATCGTCCGTCAAAATACTGTCTAAAACAGGCTTGTTAAAATACCTTTCCCGCAAACTTACATAATCCGTATCTTTTTTCCTTATTACAGGTGAAAATAACGCTGTAAAGAGGTCGGAAGCCAAGTTTTCGGCATTCACAGGATACTCCGGTTTTGCGTTTCTGTAGTAAACATCTTCAAAAGACATTCCCTGATAAATCAGGTCTTCAAGTTTTGTTGAGGTCAGCAATCTTTCGGATGCAGGGGTCTGCCTACCAAGCAGAAATTTTGTCAATGATTTATCCGCATGTGATAAATCCCTGTAATAGTTGAATCTATCCATTCGTCGCATAGATTGTCCTCCGATTTAAAAGTATTGTTTGGTGTTCCTACGGGCAAGTTTTCACCTGCCCGCGGAATTTGGTTATTTAATTGTTATCGAGTAATAAGTTTAGAAAGGAAGATCATCATCATCAACAACAAAGCCTTCTGTGGTGTTAGGGAATACAGGGGCAAATCCGCCTACAGATTCTGCTGCGGGAGGATTATTACCGTTTTTATTGCTTTGGCGGCTTCCGGCACTTTCGCAGAAATGAGCGCGGTCAACCTTTACTTCAAAGGCGGTGCGGTTGTTGCCGTCCTTGTCGGTGTATTTTCGTGTTTCAAGACTACCCTCAACAGTAATTAGATTACCTTTACGAAAATGCTTGCAGATAAATTCCGCCGTACCTCTCCACGCAACAAAATTCAGAAAATCCGTAGGATATTCGTCATTCACCTTATAATTTCTCTGAACCGCTAAAGAAAACCCGGTAACGGATATATCACTTTGTGTAGTACGGAGTTCGGGATCTGCGGTAAATCGTCCCGTAAAATTACAACTGTTTAACATAATAATTCAAGTCCCTTCATATTTTAATGATTCAAGAACCGGTCTTCATCGCTTTAAGCTCTGCAAGAGGCAGATATGTAAAGCGGGTCTGATTATGAACTTCGCGGTTGATAATCTCTATCGAATCAAGCATACCATCAATTGAGGAAAGTGCCGGATCGTTTTCAGATATATCCGCTTTTAGGGCTTCGGCGCCGTCATACACAGCAACAATGTTATTGCGGAAACTGAGCAGAGCCTTGTTTTTGTCCGTTTCAGCCTCAAAGCTCTTGCGGAGTTCGTGTGCTTTTGCCAACAGCGCGTCAAGCTTATCTCCAAGCGGATTAGTAATCAGCTTTTCAATAGTTTCACGAACAGTCGCATATTCATCGGGCTTATTCCAAAGGTAATTGACAAGTGCCATAAGATCTGTGGGTTCAACCGTATCTCTGCCGTTTAACCATGCCTCCGCCTTTGCAACAGGCGCAAAATTGAAGTAGGTACGGTCAGAAACAGAGATTTCCTTGCGACGCAGTTCGCAGAGAATGTTATCGGTAATCTCATAAATACTATCGGGGACTGTAACCGCCTTAACTTCGTCCTGCATGCGCCATAGCTCATCAAGCGTAAATGTGGTACCAATATAGCAGTCGGTGCCGTTTTCCTTGGCTTTTAGGATTTTCATTCGATTGCTTCTGCTCTCGACATTGCGAGTGCATACCTTAAAATCGAATCTGTCATACAAAGCACGCAGACACTTTTCCTCCGGATTATTGAAATTCGGAAATTCGTTAGATGCGGAAAAGAAGCTGATAACCGGAATATCGGTTGTTACGCCCTCATTGGTGTATTTGCGCTCGTTAAGTGCTTTAAGCAAGCTGTTGAGTACACCGTCATTCGCCTTGAACAGCTCGTCCAAGAAACAAATATGGCTATCGGGGATTTTACCCTCGGTCAGTATTTCGGGGCTGCCTTGATTATATAAGGCAAGTGAAGCCTGATATCTGCTCATTATTCCGCACATCTCTCCGAGATTTATGTAGTACGAATCGTTTTCTTCGCTTTCCATAAGCGTTTTTAACTTATCGCGCATTTGACGATACTTTTCATCGTTATTAAGACGCGAATTAGAGATGTGACCGGGGATAATGCTGGCAAGGTCAAGCCTGCCGAATAACTGCTCTTGGTCGATACCCTTGCTCATAAGCACATCGAACTGCTTTGCGTCAGTAATGTGTGAGCGGAATCTGTCAATCGCCTGGGATTTTGCTTGTCCGGGATCACCGAGTACAAATAGGTTTTTCCTTGTAAGCAAAGCCAGCGCAATAGTATGTATAAGCTCATCGCGCTCAGCAAGGCTGTCTGATACTTCGGAAATTACGGCATTCATTTTTGTTCTTAACATAAACTTTTTTCCTTTCCTATTACGCTGCAGCTCTTGCCGCAGCTTTGGATTTAGTTGATTTGGCACGGGTTTTCTTTTCCTTTTTTTCTTCGGACACGGCAATCCTGACAGGGCCTCTCGGACCGATACAATACTTGCTTTGATTTGCCTCAATTAGCATAAAGCCGTGTAAATCGAACGAAAGGGTCAGCGGGCCTGCTGTTTGTTTAAAGCAATCAATCAGCCATTTAGCCTGATAATTAAATCCATTTATATCTGTCGGTACTGTATCGGTTGCTGAAATTTGCGCCTGCGAAGCACCTGCTGCCGTTCGAGTGCGCATAACTACACAGTTATCAGCAATACAGATGTTGACGCATAGATCGTCACCCGAATTAAATATTGCGGAAACATTTCCGGTAAGGTCATACAATGCCTTAGCGTCCACCGTTGCCCGATACATTGGTTTTATGCGTTCAACAAGCATACCGCCTTCAATGTAATGTCCCTGATAGAGCTTAGAGGAAAAGAACATATCTTCTTTCATAAAAACAGCATAATTACCCGCAACACCCACATACAACTCGTCATTCGGAGAGACTATTGATGTGAGGATGCTAAGAGCTTTTTCGTGCAGAATAATATCCATTTTTCCGTCAGAAGCGTGTGGGGTTTGTGCCAATGCCGCAATCTGACCGTTGGTTGCTTCTGCCGTAGTCTGCCCGTTCGCAAAAGACAACTTTACAAACTGCAAAGACTGTCTGTGTAGATCCTGCGTCTTTGCGTCTGTGGCAAAGATTGTACGCTTAATAATAGAGTTGATTCCCTTAACACAGATAAAGTCGGCAGGAAACGGAATTTTCATGCGCGGAAACTTTTTAGAGACAAGGTACGGTATGTTGTAATGACAGCTTCCGCTTTTGATTTCAAGCTCATTATTAAAGCCGTTGCCTATCTCGACAGTTTCCTCCGGCAAAAGCCTCAACATTTCTCCGACAATGGGCTTTATAAGCATAGAGCCGCCCTCAAGCACATGCTCATTACGCAGTCTGCATTGTATTTGAGTTTGAGCGTCTGTACCTGTAACCGTTATAATGCCGGTGTCTGCATCCGCCTCAAAAAGAAGACTGTTAAGCTCAGGCAGATCTTTCATATTGCATGTTGCTCGAAGTGCTGTTTTTACAGCATTTAATAAATTGATTCGATTTGCTGATATTTTCATTGATTTGCTCCTGTTCGTTCGATTTAGTCAATAAGAGAAATCTCATCGGGAGCCATTACGATACCGTCAAGGCAGATATCCTGCATTGTCCGAGGATTGCCGTAAATGTGACTGAACCGCTTTTCAAGTTTGGAGATTACTTCGGGGTCTGTAGGTTCGTCAAAATCGCAGTAAATATCAATGTAATCGTTATCTGTATCCATATCGTCATCTGTTGCAATTTCGGTAATTTTACCTACAAGCCCGGCATAATCGGATGTTTTATTCACGGAAACAGCCGCACCGACAGTATATGTAACGCCCTCAAATTCAATGATTTCTCCGATTTTGTTTGCTACCATTTGATTTCTGTCCTTTCGATATTTAATATTTCAAAATGTCTGTTGACAAAACTCTCTATTTCACATAATCCTTCAAAACAGCCGTTTGATGTTTCCAATCGTTTTTCCACTCCGTTTCTCAGGGCGTATAATTTGTTTTCATCAGGATTTATAAGATAATAGCTTTTAAGAATTTTATTTTCCGATTTTCCGGATTTGGCAACTACGATATCAAGTCTTATGATTTTTAAATCCGACATAATAGCACCTCAATCCTCAATAATATCTACATATTCACGGATAATTTCCAGAGCCCCCTCATAGCTTTCTGAGCTGATTACTCTTTTACGCATTTCGGATGCTTTTTCTTTAGCATTTATAATGTTATACAATTTCAAAGCATTTTCCGCATGAGCAAGGATAGTGAAGATATTACCATCGGAAGAATTAAAATCTATATAGATTTTGGGTTTGGTTTGTACTTCATTCATTTTCTAACACCTCAAATTCATATATTATGTTTCCGCTGCCGTCTAAGACTTTTACCGTGTTTCCGAAAATATAGCGGTCGGTCTTTTCAAAATCAGTGCGAAGACCTTTGCCTTGATTATACAGAGAGATTGCATGTTCAGGTTGTCCCTTGACCTTGGAATACACCGCATTAGTCTGAACACTATCAACGACTCGTATCAGCCCGATATATTGCGGGTAATATTTATGTGCAACGGTACGAACTTCAGCGCCTTTTTGCAATAATTTTTTGAGGTGCGAAAGGTTTTTAACAGGAATTGTTTTCATTTGGGTTTTCCTCCACTTTCTTCTGCAAACATTTTTCAACAAACTCTTTTGCTTCTTTTTTATCAAAAATTTTTTCAAACTCGTAGATTTCATTCAGAGTGAAACTATCTCTTGTTCTGAAAACAGAGTTAAACAAAAGTTTTTCTGCTTTTTCTTTGTCATTATATGTTATGGGAAAAGAAGTAGGCGCAATGCTTATCATACCCGCCTCAGACTCTTCAAGGTATCCGACGTGCCAAGTATCGCTGCATTTGCGGTGTGCTAAAAAATAGCATTTATCCAAGATGAATTTTTTCTCTTTTATTCTCACATTTTTCAAGAAAAAATCAGCTGTGCTGTCAAAACCGGGAATGTCTGTTGTGAGTTCAAACCCATCAACAGTATCCGAATCTCTAATGACAATGCCTTTAAGGACTTCATCAGGTGATATGTTCTGACACTTATCATCTATAAAAATATCTGCTATAACGGTTAATTCAATTTTCAATATTTGTTCCTCCATCGTAGTTTTCTAATTCGATCAACTTACCGCAGGTAATCACCATTTATTTTCCATCGGGCATCACCGCAAGCGTATCAATAACACCGTAAATATCATCGACATAATAAAGACCGTTGTATATGTTGTGAATTGCTGAACAAAGTTTGTTGTCGTAAACAGCTTTCACATTATTCGGTCCATCATAAAAGACAATGAATACCTCGCGCTCTTCGTGAAGTGAATGTATCATTGCTTCTGCTTTTGTCGGTTCAAAATTAACAGCATTCATGGTTTTACCTCCTTGTATTTTTTCAGTAAAACCAATACCGTAGGGCCTCTGCATAAAATGGCGGATTTGAGTGTTCGATTTGGGGTTGTTTTCATTGATTTGTCCTCCTTAAAAAATAAAAACCGACAGCAATATCACGCAACCAGGTCAAATAAAGAAAGTTGTCCCGTATAATGATTTTTGCTATTGGCTTTCGTTGTTTTGTCTGTTTGCTGCATCGGCAAGATAACAGTTGGGATTACTGTAATTTCGGGTTTTAGCTTTTCGTTTGTATCGGATACCGCTTGCTCTGGCTGCTCATCTGTCTTTTGCTCACGGTTGCCGAGTATCGCCATCTTTTTGAAACTGTCTGCCAATTCGTCAACATTTTCTTTCAGCCCCGACATAAGCTCTTTTGCAAGCTGAGTGGTTAGATCCTCACAATCGGACATTGCTGCTAAACCTTCCTCGCTGATGTTACCCTCAATAACGGTTGCCGCAGAAAGCTTTGAAGCCATAAGGCGCAAAGCCCGCTGCTGCATTGTGTCTTTGTAATAAAACATATATACTTCGACTTTTGGGGCAGTTTGGTTAATTCTCCAGCTTCGGCGGGATGCCTGACGGAAGATATAAAGGTTATAGGCAATGTTATAAAAGATAAGAGTTGTAAAAGCATTCAAATCCAATCCGGTTTCGACCAGAGCGGGGTTTGTTATCAATACACGAATGCCCTTTTTGAGCCTCTTATCCACCCATTCCTCACGCTTTATCGGTTCTATTGACGGTTTCAGTATAACGGTTGGTATGCCTTTTTCGTTCAGCGTCTTAAACATTTTATCCTGTGAATCAAGACGCGTCCAGGCAGTATAAATAATTACATTTTCACCCGCTGCAACTTTGCGCTCTATAAGTTCTATAACTTTATCGTCCTTGGGTAATATAGTATTTATATCCCCAAAATCTTTTGGAATTATCAGAGCTTCCTCCTCAGCTTTCCTGAAAGGATTATAGATAGGATTGTGTCCGTATGGCTGATCGGGATATGCCGATAACAAGTTCATATATGAAGACAAAATGCGGTTGGCAATCTGCTTATTATTTTTCATAATCTTCTTAAACTCATTCTCAAGCCTACTGTATTCTTCCTTAATTTCATCGGTCATCTCACAAAACAAAGGTATTTCCTCATAATCGGGAAGTTCTTTACCCATATCCGCAAGGGACAGAAATACTGCATTTTCAAGTAAGAATCTTGAATATACCAGCGGTGAAATACCGGGAAGAAATTTCTCGCGGACTTTACGCTTAGTCGCTTTGGAAGTTGAGTTGAATGCATTAGTTTGTTCAACCTGATACAGTTCCTCAACAACGCCATACTGCAGGCAAAAATCTCTCGAAGCCTCATACTTTTGATTATCCAAAAGCATAAGGTGGGATTTAAGACGGAACAGCAAATAAAAAATGCCTTTGGCATAACCGTTAACAAGAGTAGCGGTCATACCGATAACCTTGCTTGATATGCCTGCAAGTTCAGCCATTGCCTGTCCCTGAGCGCTTTCTCCGGAATACTGATGCAATTCATCCACTATAAGCCCGTCAATACGGCGTATTTTTTTCTTGATATACGAGGATAGCGGAAAACGGTCAAATGCACCCGGTGCCGGAAATACTCCGTCAGGATTTTTAACTACCTCTGCAATCTTTTCAGCGGCAGCTTCGGATTTGCACATATCAAACGCTTGACGTGCGAATTTACGGTGTATAAAGCCGTAAGAGCCGATACGCACCCAGTCATTTCTCGCAGGGGCTAAATCTTTGGAATTAACCATAGACCATAAAACTTGCTGACACTTTTTATTTTGGCATTTATGATTTTTGCTGTTTTCATTTAAAAAGAAACCTGCGTCCGCTTTTACGGTATAACGGCTTCCGTCAACAAGTACATCCATTTCCTGAACATAACCGCAATGAGGGCATTCAAAGCCATGCTTGATACGATTCCATTTTACAGACGGTTTTCTCATATATCCGTTACGGGCGGTTTCTTTTGATAGTATGCAGTACACATATTTATTCTCTTGCCTGTAATAGTTGTATAGACCGTCTACCTCAGCCATAGATGTTACATGCATTGCATAACTGTTTGGAATCGTTTCGTGTATCTCCCGTACCCATTTGCCGGTAATATGAGAGGGGCAAATAACAACATTAAACGCTTTGTTATAAACCTTCCTCCCCGGGTTGCCGTGCTGATAGGCATAAAGAGCTGCACTGCCGATCTTGGTTTTTCCTGTACCGCATTCTGCCACAAGTAATGCCATTTTATCTGTTTCAAGCTGTCGTTTTAAAGCTTCTGCCGCACCGAGCTGTGCGTCAAAGAGCGAATATCCCGCATTGCTTCTTACACAGTCGTTCACCTCAGTGATTTCGGGCGCAACGGGTTCCTCTGCCGGATTAAACCTTGGAGGAAAGCAATTTTTTATGCGCTCTGCTACCACACTTCCAAACTCATCGAGATACTGCGTAAAGGTCTTGATATTATTAAAAACGGCAAGATTGCCGGACTTGGTTCCGGGAATAGTAATTGCACCGGATTTCAGCCCATCTTCAAGTACCTTTGTAACTTCCGATTCATCCTCCGATATTTTCATATGCCACGCTTCAAACTTTAGTCCGAGTGAATAAACCGTTAGTTGCTGCAGTAATTTTCGGTTTATAAGTTCTGAAATAAAGTAGTCCTTGAATTCGGGGATTAACGGAACGGAGAGCTTACGGTCAAGCTCTGCATACAGTTCATCACTTGATTTACAGAAAAAGTACAGATTTTTCTTGACGGCAACCTTTGTGCTGTCCGATTCATCGTCGCCAAACATAATTGTGTTTGGAACATCGTCTTTGAGGTAATGCATACCCTCGGCATAAACGCCGTCGTGGGATAGCTTACGCTCGTAGGTTTTGGGTCCTTTGGTATTCACCTTGATAGTTTCGCGCGCTCCTTGCAGTTCAAGATTGCATCCGCTTATAAGAATATCGCTCATTGCCTGTACCGATTCCGGATATCCGCCGATACGTATGGCTACAACAGTTTTATCCTTGTCGAACACAATCAGGTCTGAATAATTAGTAATTCCGATTTTCTCACCCTTACTAACAACGGAGACTTTGATAAGCGGTTCTTTTGCCAATGAATACATCAGTCCTTTCTATGATTTATTTTATCTATATAAACAAAAAAGACCGTGCCATCTCCTATATAGGAAAAATGACACGGTCTTTTATTGCCGCTTGGATTTATTTTATTGTCGCTGCTTTTGCAGAAATTAAAAAAGGCGGAATTATCCCGTTAAGAATAATCCGACCTTGTGCATCAAACCTATGTCCCCCCGAAGGGAACTTCAATCAAACCTAAGAACAAATATATTATAGCCGATTATTTTGTCTTTGTCAATAATAGGTTACGCTTTTCTCAGAAAATATAATTAAAATTAAATCAAGGCCGATTACATTGCACCCAAACAAACCTTTTCACCATTTCGCTACGATTTTTCCGTATACAAGCTTTCGGGGATAATCATATTGTGTAATTACCACGATTACCTGATCGCCGATATCAAAGTCTTCGTCGCATTGATACATGGAATAGGTACACAAACAGTCAAGGTTTTCCTCTAACTTACAGAACACACCGCCCTTGTATTTGCCGGATATAACCGAGGCTCGTCTGCAGTTCAAGGGATAGCGAATCTCAACCCCGTCAAAAGGATGCGGCTCTGCTTCCTTTACCGAAACTCTTATTGTTTGATTTCCCTCATCATATTCTTTTAATACGGCGTTAAGCGTTTCACCCGGATGATATTTGTCGCGAAGGTCTCCAAGCATACCGTATGACAAATCTCTTTGCGAAAGAGTCATATCGTATCCGCCGCAGTTTGCAAGCAGGTGGGAAGCTCCGACGGCAAGCACATTTACAGATACTTTTTTGCCGACTCTGGGCGCAAGTTTGGTAAATGCTTTGCGGCGGACATACATCGCACTTCTGCGGGACGCCGTACAACAATCGCTCTCACGGTCAATGCCTGTAATAACATAGTCAATTACGGCGCCCGTCATAGAACGCAGAACATGCTCCGGGCGGGTTGTTTTTTCATCATACCACACCTGCTGTTCCGGTATAAGAACTTTTACACGGTAACTGATAACAACAAGACAGTTAATTGCAACACGCTCCGGCTCTCCCGTTTCCTCGTTGATTAAGGTTATGGTAGTTGTATCAACACCGACCACTCTGCCTGTAAGAATTGAGCCTGCGCGCCAGGAGGCATATATCGCATTCCATTCCTTTTGCTGTTCTTCGGACAAATCTTTGTCGAGCTCAGTTAAATCGAGGTCTTTAAAATCCATAATTTATTCCCCTTCCTTTGAGTAAAGATAAAATTCGTATTTACCGTCCTTTTTAAGAACATAACAGTGTTCGCAAGGAACTCTGATGCCTTGCATTTGTTCTTCTCTTTCGGGTATAAAAACAAACATCCGGTATTTAGTATTTTCGCCTTCAAGCTGACCGGATACCACCGTTTCGGTTCCGTAAGCCACGGGGCAAATATCATAACGCCAGAGTTTTTCTTCCCGAATTTTATAAAAGGTTAAAGCAAAAATTTCCTTGTTTCTTTGTATGGGTTGTGTTATATCGGGACCAAGCAGCAGCATTATGTCTATTGCTTCAATAATTTTTTCGTCCAATTTACCGCTGCGTGAAAAGAGGTAACCGTTACTCCTCTTGATTTTTCTGCCGGTTATAAGCGGATAAATTGTTTTTTCCAGAGTAGCGTCCGGATATTTGAGCTTGAGGATAGCTTCAGCCTGGTTTTCACGAACTGCCCCGAACAGGCTCAGCAAATCCAAAATTACTTGTTGATCCATTCTCGTAAACGTTACCATTTTCTTCATTTCCTTTCTCTGCGCAATCGCTGTAATCAGGCGGTGCATATATATCTTCGTGGTTCACATACCGAGCCGGCAGGCTGAGTATTAAATCACTTTCCGTTTCGCAAATTTTGTTGATGATAGTAGACATCAGATATGCTATCGGGTTGATGATGCGCCCCTCATAGGCTTTCATTGACTCAACCGTTGACATAAGTATTTCACAGTCGAGAAGGTTCAAATAACTGCGCACTTTTGCTTTCGGCAGAACAGCATTGCCGATTTTAAGACTTTCGGAATAATACAAACGCTCAACTGCCTGTACGAACATTTGCTGAATGCTGTCTTTAAACAAATCAAGCTCACACCTACCGAGAATTTTTCTTAGGTTGCTTTCGTCATCGGTCAGTCCGTCCGTCGTTTCCGGCTCGCCTATACAGCTACGATTTTCATAAGACCGATTGACAGACTGACTTTTCTCAATATAATTATTTTTAATCTTTTTATTATCAATCTTATTAGGGTGCAAATTCGGCATATCTTGATGTGTAAAATCCGCAGGTTTAGATATACCGTTCTCGCAGTTCTTGAAGTGCAAATCCTGCAGTTCTTGATATGCAGAATCCGCAGTTCTTGATGTGCGAAAATTGCATGTCTGCATATTTACAGGGTTTGCAGGTCTTTCTTCTCCGTTTTCATCATCGGAATTATCAAATTGTTCGCTGAATTTTACGGCGTCTTCATCGGCAAGTTCTGCCTTCAGCACATACAAAAGATTTGGGAAACCTCTGCCCTGGCGCTCCTCATACAGCAATCCCACCTCTATCAATTCCTTGAATGCGGATATTGCCTTGCGGTATGTAATGTTAAGGGTATTGGCAGCGTCCTCTCTTGTGTATATCAGATACACCTCTTTATCTTCGTTAATCCAATTATTTTTTTGCGACAGAGTTAATCTGTTCAGCAAAAGCGAATAAATAAACTTTGCTTCCAGGGACATATCTCGGTATTTCGGATTTGCAAGCAATGTTAGCGGAAAGCGCATAAATTCTTCATTGACAACATCGCTTACGCGATATGTTCGTTCAATCATTTTTGATTATCCCTCTCTTTAAATTTGTTCTAAATATTTTCCGGTGTTTGCTTTTTATAGTTATAATTTTCTGCGTTTTGATAAGATATTTTTTTATCCGGTGCCAGATCCTCTGAATCAAGCTGCACTTCTTCCGCAATATCTTCCGGCTCTATCGGTATTTTCACCTGATAGTTCGGTACAGAACGACTTTGTGAACCCGTTGCACTTTTAGATTTTTTCTTTTCTTCTTTCTGCCATCGGGGCTCATGGTCGATCGCTTTGCAAGGTTTAAGCTTATTAAAAAAAGGATGTTCCTCGGGTGTAATCTTATAAAGCTTTAAAGGCTTGGAGCCGCGGATTAAAAGGATTGCTTGGTCTTTTGGCAGGCGGCGCACTTCATCGGGCATCATAAGAGGTCTGCCCGTACTGGTTTTGTTATGAGTGTACGGCCGTGTGGTATGCAAAACGGGAGAAAACAAAGGCGTCATAGGAACTGTAGCATTATTTATGCGAACTGTAATCTCACCGCATTGATCGCTGATATGTTCGGCAGTCATCATATCGTTACATCCGAGGAATAACTGATAATCGCAATCGCCGATAATTTCCTGCCATTCATTTTTCGGATATCGGTTGGCAATCTGCGCAATGCTTTGTATTGCTGCCTGAATATTGATATTTCGGGAACGTGCCACCGAAAATATCTTTTTGCTGTCCAACAAACTTATGTTGCAAAATTCGTCCATCAGTACATTAACACATACCGGAAGCCTGCGATTCGGCTGACTGCGGGCAAAATCGAACAGTTTAACGAATAACAGCGAAAAGAACATTGACGATAGAAATTCCAGCGAGCCATCCTGGTCGGAGATAATGCAAAAGTAGGCGCATTTTCGTTTGCCCGGCAGCGTCAGATCAATTTCGTGATGCTTGGTTATATCATCTACAAGCTTGTTTTGAAATACATTTAACCGGTTGCCGAGACCGATGATTATATTACCCCAAATCTGCTTATGCGCCTGACGGAAAATGCCGTAAGGCGGCAATGCGGGATGATCCGGCGGCAAGCTTCTGAATTTTGCGTCAAGCTCCTGTATTGAAGTTGAGGAAAGTATCTTGTAAATTGTTCCGAGACTTCTTTTCTCCACAGGCAGGAGCTTGTCGGTTCCGGGGTATGTCATTGTACCGACATAATGCAAAAGAGCCATAAGCAAGTTCTTTTCTGCCTTAGCCCAAAAGTCCTCTTTTTCGCTTTCGGATGATGTGTTACGAATAATAATTTCGGCAACATTCTGAACAAGGTTAAGGTCATTGACCGTCTCGGTTACGCAATTCCAACCGTCAGAAGCAATCAGGTCAAGAAGATTGTAAGCGCAAACGGTATAGCCCTGTTCTCTGAAAAACTCCGAATACATTTCATAAAACTCAGCTTTGGGATCTACCATAATAAGGCTTTCGCTGCGCTTGACCGCCTGCATTGCAAACGGCATTACGAAACCGCGGGACTTACCGGTACCCGGTGAGCCGTAGATTATTATGTTTTTGTTCATACCGCGGATATCTTTTAGCGATACATATTCGCCGCTTTCCAATTTGCCGAACAAGGTTTCATCTAAGGAATCAATCTGATCTTTATTCAGCACTTCGGACAGTTCGTTTTTATTCATCCAACCGGAAGTACCGTGTGTGCCTTCGGGTAGTATTTCAATACCCCGTTCTTTATCCCGGACCGTCTTATAACCGGAAAGTAATTGATACCCTTTTTTTGAAAAAAGGCAGTAGATCAATATAACGAATACGGTTATCATCAATCCGTAAGGCGTAAATACGGCGCCGATATTTTTGAACGGATTTAAAGTGAACCACTCCTCATCTGCTGCATTACGAAAATTCATCACCCCGACGTCTATGCACCGGACCGCCATTCCGTAGCAATACAGAACAAGAAGACCGATTCCTATGTAGGTTGGAAGTTTTGATTTATTTTCGGTTAAAAAATTTTCAATTTTATCTTCCAGCTTTTTTATTTTTTCCGAGAGGCGGAACATGTATATAATCTCCTTTCCCGGTTTGAAACGGCTTATAATTGATTTTCGGCAGGTCGTTTGAAAGCCCTAAAAATTCCTCAGTTTCCCGCAGGTTGATTACATAGCATTTTGCTTTTGTACCGCGCACCATTTCCTGCACGGATTCAGCCTGAAAAGGAAGCACGAAAATTTTTGTCGGCTTTCCTGATTTAACAGCATTCTCAAACCGTAAGATATTACAGTCAATACCGATAATAAAGTTGTCTGTTTTATTCCTTCCGTCCGACTGCGCAGATATGGGAGGAATATAATTTTTCCCGAGTATGTTTTTTACAAGGCGCTGGCGGTAATCGGGAACGCACAGGATTCTCAACTGCCGCATTCCGTCTTCGGTTAAAGGCATAAGAGCTACGGGACAGTTAAATCTGTCTATTGCATCCTTGTAGTAAAATGTTGTGGATTTTTTAGAGCGTTCCTTTTTATACGATACGGTTTCTATAATCTTATCCAGATCTCCGTCACCGGTGTAAATAATGTGCGGTCGTCTTCCGCTTAAAAGCAGCTCTGAGCGAAATGTTCTTTGCTCTACATCCGGGTACACCCCGTTATTTTCTCTTGCAATGTAATATGGAACAAACACTGTATTTTCAGCATAATAGAATCCTGTGAGATTGGTTGCGCCTAAAATATTTGAATGTTTTTGTCGGCGGAAAACAAAAGACGGAAGAAAAAGATTTTTATCTGTTTTTGCGGGCGGGCTGTTTTCAAAAACATCAGCGCCATAACGCCAAAAGAAACTTGTAATTTCTGCCATCTGCATTCTGCGGGTAAGAGCATTGGAATTGGTACGGTAGGTTTTGTCCTGTGTAAATTCCATTTCTGCTCGGTGCAGTAGTTCAAATGCTTCGGGAGTACAGCGGTATCCCAAGCCGTTTTTGCTCTGTCGGATAAGTTTTCTTTCGAGTAAAACTTCAATGATTTCCGCAGGGATATTTTTGCACCCGTGAACGGGTAAATCTCTGCACCACGCACACAACGCCAACACCTCGATTTCTGCTCTGTCGAATGTCACATCCACTCCTCCCAATGTAAGCCGGTTAGATGCCGTGATTTTTGCACCGTATAATTATCGTTTCTTTCCCGAAAAAACCGACTTTTCCGTGATGTTAGATACACGGCAATTTTTACATCCTGAATTTCACGAAAATTTACCGTGCATCTAACATATACCAAACGGCGGTTCTCAGAGCATCTTCAATGACATCTGATAATGAAAATCCCCGGCTTCGTCAAAGGGTAAAACATAGATATGGCAGCAGATATCTTCATCTATGACCGTAAACATTCCGAGAGCTAATTCAAACTGATTGTCGTCCCTGAAAGCTCTGCCTTTCAAAGCGTTTATAACGCCTCTGAAACCCTTGTTATCGTTATCAAATGTTCCGGCACGTTCTATAGGGCAATGCTCCGCAATCGCCATATATGCCTTTTCATAACACGGCAGTATTCCGCCTCTATCGCGGTAACCGTCAAGCAGCCGCGTCACGGTATCAAAGATATATTGTGTGCCCCCGATCATTCTGCAGTTTGGCAGCAAGGCATTTAATCTGATATCCAGCCACCCGTTATCAAGCTGCGTTACCGTGCCGTAAATCTCCTTATGGTTATAACAGCGACCATGGGGCACCCTGATAGACGGTCTGATTTTCTCGCAAAGATTACGCATATCAATGCAGCAAAGTTCAACCTGTTTCATAGCGGCATCCAAAAGCGTGTTTTGCTTTTCGGGGGAACGGTATCCATTTTCAAGTTCAGTAAGATATTTGTCTGCCGCATCGAGATGATGCTGCATTGTGATAATTGCGTTATTGGTGTATTCGTTATTCAAGTGGATCATTCCTCTCATAAATTTGAAATTATGTTACAAAACGGTTCAAAAAATCGAAAATTATGTTACATTTTATATTTTTTAGCAAACGCCAAAAGCAAAAATGTGTCTTTGACGCTCGAATAATTCCGTAATTTTGTGAAATCATAAGATATATACAAATGTAATTTTGTGAAATTACATCTTTAAAAGTATGAAATTTTGTGATATACTAATTGTAGTAAATATATTACGAGGTGATTTTATGAACCGTCTAAAGCGAAAAATAGACAGTTTTCTTGCAGAGTGGAGAAGCAATCCGGAGCATATGCCTCTCATTGTTAAGGGTGCCAGACAAATCGGCAAAACAAAGGCAATCGAGTATTTTGCTTCAAAAAACTATAAGTATGTCATTGAAATCAACTTTGTTCTTCAAAAACAGTATAAGGACATCTTTGACGACGGTTTTGAAGTAGACACCGTTATCAAAAACATTTCCCTTAAAAACCCGTCCTTTGAGTTTGTGCCGGGTGAAACCCTTATTTTCTTTGATGAAATACAGGACTGTATCAACTGCGCTACCGCGCTTAAATCTTTTCATGAGGACGGCAGATATGATGTTATCTGCTCCGGCTCGCTTATGGGTATCAACTATAAGGAAATCGAATCAAACAGCGTAGGCAACAAAGAAGATTACGAAATGTATTCCCTTGATTTTGAGGAATATCTCTGGGCAAAGGGATATAAGCCCGAACAGATAGATGGGCTTTATCAAAACATGCTGAATCTTACGCCGCTTTCAAAGGTCGAGTATGAGGTAATGCTTGAAAACTTTAGGGAATATATGGTTCTCGGCGGTATGCCGGCTATTGTATTCTCGTTTGTCACAAAGAAAAATTACAGCGGAACGCTAAAGCAGCAGCAACAGATAATTTTTGATTACGAAGAGGATATTACCAAATACGCCGAAAGCTTAGACCAAGGTAAAATACTGAACATTTACCGCAAAATTCCTATGTTTCTCGGAAAAGAAAATAAGAAATTCCAAATATCCAAGGTTGCTAAAAACGCCCGTAACAGAGATTATGTCGGCACGGTAGACTGGCTAAATAATGCAGGCATTATAAATGTCTGTTATTGTATGGAACAGCCGGAGCTTCCCCTAAAGGGCAATGCCAATCCCGATATATACAAGCTTTACTTCCGCGATACCGGACTTCTTATCGGTTCACTTGACGAGGAAGCGCAGGAAGACCTAAGAAACAACAAAAACTTTAACACCTATAAGGGAGCTATATACGAGAATATTGTAGGCGATATGCTTGTAAAGGCAGGTTATCGGCTGTATTTTTACAAAAACGAGCGCGGAACTCTTGAAATTGATTTTATGGTTCGCGACGCTCATTCTCTTGTACCGGTAGAGGTAAAAGCAAACGATTCTGCCACGGCGTCCCTTAATGCTCTGATAGAAAAAGAACAGTATTCAGACATTAAATACGGAATAAAGCTCGCCAACAAAAACATCGGTTTCAACGGAAAGTTTTACACATTTCCGTATTTCCTTACTTTTCTTCTTAAAAGATTTCTCAAAGAAAACGATCATAATGAAAAACTTAAAGCTTTTAACTCAAAAGAAAACTGATTTATCACCATATCCTCTAAGCCCGCTTAGAGGATATTATTTTATTTCCCGTTTTTCAAGATCGGCTCTGTTGGTAGTTATCAGGTCGTATTGTGCCCCGGAGGAACGAATTTCCACGGCAATTCTGTTCTTACCTGCACAAAGAAGTCCCTGACCTCTGCCGCAGCGTAAAATCTGCATAACTTCCTCATCGGACAGACCAACCTTTTCTTTAAGCTTCAGCGCTTCCGGTTCTTCCATTTGAAGCAGCAATTTAAGGCGGCTGTTATTAAGAACGGCGTCACCGAATTTACCCGAGTTCAGAGCAAAATAGTCTATGGTGTTTTGCGTACAGGAAACGAAAATACCGCCGTATCCGCGAATGGTTTTTACAAGTTTTATCACAAATTCAGATGCTTGCTCGTTTCCTTCTTTTCCTGCAATAATCCAAAGTTCATCTCCGAATACTGCTTTTTTACGGGTACGGGATTTACTCATCTCATCACGAATAAATACCGTTGCCAAAAATGTCGTTGCCGAAAGATCCTCTTCTCGCGCTGATGAAGTATCTATTACAATAAACGAAGAACGCAGATCAACATTGGTTTTTCCGCCCATACCGCTTTCCACCAAATCCTTTATAATAACGGCGATATTTTTCAGTTCCGGTATAGCATTAACTATCGGATACAAGTCAGCCAAAGTCGGCATTTCTTTAAAAGACCCATCAGAGTTTAAAAGACTTTCATTGTCCTTTGTAATACCAAACTTACCATAGCATTCAATAATGGCAGAATTGAGCATATATCTTTCTTCCGGCGTCATAGCAGGGTAGCGCAGACCGAAATAGGTTTTAATATCCTGTACCACATCAAGCATAACCGAATCCTTTCGGCTGTCGTGCCCTGCAAGATTATCGTCAATGTCCATTGTAGTACGGCGAATATCCATAATATTGATACAATCGGTAGAGCCGCGTGCAAGCTTTATATACTGACCGCCAAGCGCCTCGCAAGGCCCTCGATATTCAAAGCCCTTTTCGGGCGCAATAACGAACACCTGAACACCGTTCATTCTAAAACGCATAGCCATGAGCAGAATGGTGTAGGTTTTACCGGCACCTGTCATGCCGAAAATAGCCATATTGCCGTTGGAATAGATATCCGAATTGAAGTTATCAAGAATAACAGCGGAATTGTTATGTAGGTTAATCCCAAGTAAAATTCCTTTGTCGTCGCAGAGTTCAAATGACGAAAACGGAAATGCACCGGCTGCACCCTGCGTTAAGATATTGCGTCTGGTTTTCTTTTCAATATCCGCATCCAGTTTACAAAGCGGCAGCATTGATTTAAAACATTGCTCGTGACAGTAGTCGGCACGCCGTATACTCATATTCATTGAGGCACAGCGATTTTGAACCTGTTTGACGCGTTGTTCTAATGTCTCGGTATCTTCCGCTGTAACTTCTATCAGAGTATGCATATAAAAGAACTCTTCACCCTCGCGGTTTAGCTGCTCTTTAATATAAAGTCCCGAGGAAACGGCATCATCCATTTCCTCAAAATCCGCGCGTGTATCCTCAACATCACGCATACGGCTGCGGTTCATCATAGTAGTTTTCGCAACCTTTTGCAAAATTTGTTCTTTACGCTTTTTATTGAGAAAATAGCTGATTGATATACCGTCGCCGAGTTCCACTAAGGGAGAAAGCCACGATAGTCCCGCCTGCGTTGGATAACCATATCCCGAAACATAAAGATAGGCATAATAAATGCCGTCAATAACGATATATTCCTTGTTTGTGAGGTTGCTCTCGGTCGGCGATAAAACATCCTGAACAGTTAATACACCAAGCATATCTTCCTCGGATAATTCTCCGGGAGTTTCCGCTGAACCGTGTATGGTCCCGATTTCGGCAAACAACGCTTTGTGATCTACTTCAAATGTGTTTCGCCGGCGAAACACCGAATAAAGAGTGCGAAATAAGAACTCATCGTATTCCTCATGCCGCAGCACTTCCAAACCGCAGTAATCCAAATACTGATAAGCGGTTTCCGCCGTTTCCGCAAGCTGTTTTGCAATCTCGGCAAAATCCGTTGTTGTACCTTCGTACTTGAATATGAGATAGAATTTTCGTGTTACCGCCTCGTTAGCAGCAAGGTAATTTACAAGTTGAGCGTCCTCTAAAATCATACTCTTGCACATTTCGTTTTTTTCGGCTTCATAGCACTTTTGCATCTGTTCGCAATAGGAGTCAATATCCGCGCGCCCTGTCTGTACGAGAATCTGTAATGATACCGGCGCTATACGCAAATAACTTGCCATATAATAAATAATGTTCTGTTGCTCCAACAAAGATTTAAGATGAAAGTTTGTGGGCAACACCTCTAATATCTTGACATACCTGCCGTCTTCGGTAATGACAACTCCGCTTCGGATATCTACCACAGGCACAAGGCTTTGAGTTCCGTTCGGAAATCGACTGCCTATAACGGTGTTTTCTTTATGACTGTTGCCGAATATAAGTGATTTAATATCCGGTAATTTGCGTTTCTTTACACTTTTTTGTTTACCCATAGAGTCCCCCTGTAAGTAATAATTCTTTTATTTTTCTTATAACGGTTAAATATTCGCAAAAATGTAAACAGAGAGTAATCCTGCACTCCGATTATCGCAAAACCGCCGACAGATATATCAAGCACCGCAACCGAAATAATCGTTCCCGTAAGCCCGAACGGTGAAAATAATATTGTCAGTAATGTAAGCGGAATGCATAGGATAATACACTCAATCACATTACGAATCTCGAACATACCGAACAGTTTTCCTGCATCGGTATAGTTTGTGGGAATAAAAACAGTAGGTTCCATAATAATAACCTTTCGCTATTAAATATACGGCGCAGAAAAAATTAGTCCGCCGTTTATTCCGACCTCAAAATGACATTGTGTAATCGTTTTCCGTCTCTAATGTCTTATGTATAAGCTGCGCCCAATTTTCATCGGAATCGGTGAAGTTGCATTCCCTCATTATTTCGGCAGGAGTACGGTAACAAATATCCAAAACCATTTTAGAAGTATTTTCTTCATTGTCCGCTGTTTCGGAATCGCCGGTTTCATTTTCTGTATTTTGTACCGCCGATTTTACGGTATATGACACGCATTTTCGGGAAAACTCTTTAACCGCAGCCTCAGTTACCGCATTAAGATCGTTCCCGACAATAACCGTGTGCAACGCTATAAACCAGTTTTTCTGTATTTTAGTACCCGTAAACACTACCTCGTATTCAGCGGTTTCCGTTTCATCGGTATTGTGCGCCGTTCCGTTTGTTTTTGTATCCGGGCTTATGTTGTTTGTTACCGTGCTCTTAATATTTTCCACCCATTCGTCTATGTACGATTCATAGTTGTCGTAATATCCGGACACCGTACTTGCCTGTACCGTCATTGAAGATATTTCTGCATTGTTTGACGACTTATATCCAAATAACATCATAGGAATACAGCAAAATATAATAATAGGCAGAAATATAAGCACAAGAGCAACAGTTAAAATTTGCGGCCAGTAATGTTTAAGAGCCTGTAAAGCCGCCTTCGCCCAACCGCCCTGCATAAATGCTTTAATAATGTCATGAAGCGCTTTGGCTAAATGTGCAAGATCACCTGCAACTTCAAGCCCGCTTTTACGAGCCATTGCTTTCACCGTCCTTTGGCGAGTTTACGGTTTCTGCCATATCCTGCAATACCTCTTTTGCGGTAACGGTTGCCTCAATGTTATCCGGTTTTGCGGATGTTCTTATATTGCCGGGCGAAGTTCGCGTATCACCGATATTTGATACTGCGGTTTTGGGCTTACCCACAGGTGACGCGTTTTTACGAACGGTTCCTGTAGCTTGAACACCGCCGAAACGGTTTTTATGAGCCTTATCAGCAGCTCGCTGCGCCTTGCTTTTTGATACTGCGCTTGCACCGCCTTTAACGGTTTTGCCATATGTTTTTGCAGTCGTCCCGTTTTTGCCGCTTGCATTCGCCTGACCGCCACCTACGGTTGAATTGCCCTTGGAAGCAGTGCCTACAGCCATATTCTTGTTGGCGTTGTTATTACCCGTCCCCGGCATGCTTCCAAAACGGTTATTATTAACCTGCGCTTTACCGGAGCTATGAAATCCGTTCTTACCAAATCCGGAATCAGCCGCATTATTTACTCCGCCGTAACTGTTTGCACCGAACCTAACATTGGATGCAGACTGAGTGTTTGTGGTTGTTCTGCCGCCGCCCATATTACTGCTTTGATTATTTTTCTGAGTAGTTGCATTGCTTTCTGCGGCAGTCCCGTATGCCGTATTGTTACCGTCAATATTGCTTCCGCCGATGTTAGTACCACCGGTAGAATTGCGAACATTACCGCCTCTTTTATTACTGTAATGCGAGGCGGAATTTGACCGTGAGCTGCCTGCGGTTTTACCGCCGCCCTTTGCTCTGCTGCCCTTACCGGAAACGCTCATAACAGTTCTTGCTGCCATTGCCGCAACCATAAGACCTCTGCCTGCGCCGAGAGGATCACCCGTAACGGCAGGATTAAGTCCGATTTTAGAGATAAGCTGGTCGGCTTTTCTTGCTGTTTTTGCAATTCCCACAACAAGCAGACACCAAGGCAGTACCATAGCACCCGACGGCATTGCTGCAAGGGCTGAAAGTATCAATTTCAGGAACAATACATTCATCACCATCATAACTATCATAGAAATGTATGTACGCATAAATCCTACGCAAATATCTTTTGTGGATTTACTGCCGCCCATAGCAAGCCCTACCGGGCAAAGCAGGGTAAGAACTGCCACAACAACATATCTTTCTGCTATTTCAAAAAACAGCTTTATAAGTTGAAAGCCGAGTATAAAGCCTATAACGATTACTAACAGCCACGAAGCTCCAAGGCCGGTAAACATACTGTCATTCGGCATTGTTAAGGTGATATTGGAAGGTATCCCTAACAAATCAATGATATTTTTGCCGATTGAAAGACCGATTTCGCATATACTCTTTGAAAATATAAGCAGAAAACCGAAAAGTCCCGTTCGCATCAGCAATATTGCAGGAGATTCCGTTTCAAAACCGAATCCCGCAAACATAGCTTTCATAGACTGGAAAACACAGTTGCCGATAAGAAGTCCCCAACCTACCGCAACAAAAACCGCATATAAGTCTGCAACTACCGGCACGCTGCTCTCAAATAAAGTAAGATCGGTGCTCATAATACCGAGCAAAGCATTAGCGCAATATGACATAAGATCTAAAAACAACCCGTATATCCATTGCACAAGTCCTTGTAAAATTCCTTCAAGAATAAGACATCACCCGCCTTTCGGAATATGCTGTTTAAGGCAGCACATTGTATCCATCAAATAGCGGAACAACATAAGAAATGAACGCGCCAATACCGTTAATTACCGCCCACGCTATCCATATTCTTTTCAGCCAGTCCCAGCTTTGGTCAACCTTATGCTGGTTATTAGACATTTTTGCGCCAATAACCGCAATAGCAGACATCAGCGCCGCCAAAACAGTTGATATTCCCGCAATATGGGTATATACATCACGAATAATATTATCCGCAACCTCAAACATATTTTCTCCTGCCGCAAAAGCGGTAATTGTTGTTGCTAAGCCAAGCATCATTGTCATTGCGAACAGAAACAGTATCTTTTGCCACTTTTTCATAATTGCCTCCATGTATGATTGATAAACCTCTCAGACGCAGAGGCAAATTGCCTTACCCCTGCATTCTGATTTATTACAGTTAATTATCTGTATCCGCAACAATCTCTTCGGTTTGCGCGTCGGTGTTTTCTTTTATAAATTTATCAAATGCCTCCATAAGCTCCGAGCAATAGCATCTAAGAGCTTCCGGGACTGCAGGCAAAAGTACCAGCCTGCTCGGCACCTGCCATTCCAGAAAACCGTACAAAAACGAAACATAGAGAAAAAATCCGTAATAATCCTTTCGGTCATACAATTTTTTCAAAGTATCTCTAATGGCTCCGATGCCCCCGCTGCGGCGGCTAAGCCTTCGCTGCAATTTTATAAAAAATGATTTTGACAAACCGGTAACCATAGCGCTGATGGCACCGGTGGCAGGGTTGCCTTTTTCGGTGAGCAGATTAAGCTCTGCCATTTGCTCGCGGGCAGCGTTTAGTTGTTTTTCGTCCGCTGTCACATTGATAAGTTCGGAAAAATCAATATGGGATAAATAATACTTTTTCATGTCATTACCTCTTTTTCAATTTTTTTCCTTGCGGTTATATACACCAAGCCCAATACCTGCGAGCAGCGACAAACACATACCGGTAAACCAAAGGGAGATGTTGCTGCTATCGCCGGTCTTAGGGCTTTTAGGCTCAGGCGGAATTTTCTTATTGGTTACTTCAAAAACGAGTGTTTTTCCGTGCTCGGTAATTTCAACCGGGATAATATCCTCATTCTTGTAATAACCGTCCTTTTGAGTAAGCTCCTTCAGTTCATATTTCCCGAGGCGGATATTCTCAAATACAAGCTCGCCGTTATCGTCGGTAACGCCTTTGGCGATTTCTTTGCCTTGGAGGTCGTAAAGACCGAATTGAACACCGGAAAGAAGGTCGCCCGAATCACTGTCTTTCTTGATAATCTTTACATTTCCTTTCTTTGCCTCGTTGACAAAACCGACACCCGCCTCGTTTTCGACAGTGACCGTAACGCCGTTTTCGCGAATTTCAAAATAGTAATATCCGTCGTCACGGAGAAAACCCTCGGGGGCGGTTTTTTCATAAAGGAAGTATCCGCCGTAACGGAGATTTTCCATAGTATAAAAACCGTTTTCTCCCTCTGCCATTTCACCGACAAGACGATCAATTTCTGCATCAAATTCTTTATTGCCGTCAACATCGGAATAAATCTCAAATACCGCGCCGGACAGAGTGTTTTCAGGATAATCCTTATCTACCTTGACGGTCTTTACAGAACCAATCTTAAACTTGTTCTCAATAACAAGTTCAATCGTTTTTTCTTTTTCGTCAATCACAACACCGTAATTGCTTTCATTGAGTATAAAAGCAGATGCCGCCTTGATTTCACGAACAATGTATTTTCCGTAAGGAACATTCTCAAAAAAGAATACGCCGTCCTCATTTGATTTACAGATAAGTATAGCAGTTTCCTCGGTAAACTCTTTTTCATCCGCACAGAATAAACCGAACAGAGCACCGCAGACAGCAAAGCCATCCTCATCAATCTTTTTGCCGAGTACCGAGCCGCGCAATATTTCATTTTTAATCTCGGCATCGTTGTTTACGGTTATATAAACGGTTTTTGTTTCCTGCCCCGCGTAATCAAAATCAACCTGAAAACTATCTTCGGTCAAGATATAGTGACGGTCGGTGCAGATTTCTTTTACATACACGCTTGCGCCTACGGGCAAATCGGTAACAAAAATAATATTACCGTCCTTGCCGCAATAAGCGGTTTCAAGCAAAGCGTCCTTCGGAATAATTTTGCCGTCGGCGGCAATCATATCCTTATTTGCGTACAAGCCAAACTTTACATTGGTAATTTCACCGTTCGAGCCGATGTTAAATATATCGTCATTCTCCATCGTCTTTTTAAGCTCAACCTTGATTTTCTGACGCTCGTTTATAAACGACGCTGAGGTGTTTGTGATTTCTACAATCTCACCGGCATAAACAAGCTCAATATCAACAGGCGTTTTGTTAATTACCATACCGTGCGGCGCTGTAATTTCTTTGCACCGATATTTGCCGAGATATAAAGGCTTAGAGGCTCCCGTACCGTCTTTGCCTGTGGTAACGGTATCTACAATCTGTCCCTTGGTACAGCGAACCGTGCCGTCAGGAGTGATAATATCTTCAAGGGCGATAATTTCATAAACCGCGCCCTGCAAACCTTTAACCTCATAAACAGGCCTATAAATACCGTCTTTTACGGTTACGGACGAGAATACTTCACCCGTCTTCGTAATGATTACCTTACCTTTCTGTGCCATATTGGATTTAATAACAGTCACAATATCGGCAGAGCCGTCCACCTTAAAGGGAACGGGAGTACCGTCAAGCACATATCCGTAGCAGGTGTTCTGTTCGATTATTTCGTAATTGCCGTATGGAAGATCGTAAGGCAGCATCAGTTTACCGCTGTCATTGGTGTAGTAAATCTCAATATCCATAGGAACAGGATAGTTGATATGTTGAATTACATATTCTCCCGTATCGGTATTACGAACCTTAAAGCCTATACCAGCAACAGGAATGATCTTTCCGGTTTCCTTATCCTTCTTAACGATTTCGATTTTTGCCCTTGCAATGGCGTTGTTGATCAGGTAACGGTAGATTTTACCGTTCTCATTTATGTTTACATCAAAAGCAGGAATAAGCTCTTTGCCTTCAAGCCCCTTAATCTGCTTTACGACATATACGCCGTAAGGCAGATAATTTGGAGTCTCGGCAAAGCCGTATTTGTCGGTTGTGAGCAATGCTCTTTCGGTTTGTCTTGCATTACCGTAAGAGCCTGCACTCCTCAGATAAACCTCAAACACCGCGTTTTCTTCGGGGCTTTCAATTTGTGTTAAGCCGTCGTCGGAGTGTTTAATAATTGCGATTTTGCCGCTGATAACAGTCTCATACACATTGACATATTCGGTATTGTATTCTGCGGTGAAATTTCCGCTTGCCGTATCAATATAATATTTGGTAGGATCAAGCAAGTATCCTTTACTGCTGCTTATTTCCTGCAAATAATACTCCGCGTCTTTGCCGTTTACAGCACAATGATAACATTTGGTTGAAAAGTACCCGTTTTTGTCTGTTGTGTATGTATCGGCAAGTATCCCGTTCACATACAATCCGTAAACCGCGCCTTCCAAGGTGGCGTCACCCTGAGCTTTCCCATAAGCCACTTCTCCCAAATCGGTAAAATAGCTGTCTGATTTATATATTTCGGCGCGCCATTTTTTAAGAATGTTTTTTACCGATGTGCCTGTTACGGTGTTCCATTCAACAGCTACATTTTGAGTTTCGGGAATTACATAACGGGAGGGTGTATCCACCTCGGAAAGCGTGTAGTTTTTGCCGATCAGAATATCGTTAAAAGCGGCAATACCGTTTGCGTTGGTGACAGCATATTCATCTACCTCAATACCCGAATAGGAAATACCTGTGAGTCTGAACCGCATTCCTTCCGCAAGCCCGTCTTCCGAAGTCTTGGTTACCGTAAGCGAGCCGCGCTTTAAGGAGTTGGAAAAATCTACGGTTGCGGTTTGTCCGCTTACAACCGTTACTTTCCGACTGTCCTGCGGTTCATATTTATCAATGACTTCTTCGGTTACGGTATAGACGCCGGGCTTTAGACCTTCAACGATAATCTGACCGCCGTTTGCGGTAGTTACTGTTTTGTTTATTCCGTTACCTGTAACAGTAAAATTGATACCGTCAACCTGACCGTCTTCACTGGTCTTAATAATTTTGCAGTTTCCCGGAATCTGCTCGTTAACGGCATTTATTACTACTGTGCCGTTTGGAGCAGAGTCATCCAGAACAACCGTCCAGCTTGTACGGTAATCTCCCGCATAATAGCCGTTCGGGAAGACCGTTTCAACCACCTCGTATGTTCCGTACACAACATCCCCTAACGAAGCGTATCCGTCAGCGTTTGTCGGACCGAGGATGTATGACTGATTTCTGTCCGACACATTAGTGACCTTAAAATATGCGCCGGCAAGTTTTCTTGCGTCACTTCCGGTTTTGTATACTGCGATGGAGCCTTTGCTTTCTACATATTCCGGAGGCTTTCCGGTATAATACAAAAGTCCCTGTTCCGTAGAAGCGGACGCCGTTGTAAGAACAAACAGCTCCGTACCGGTTTCGGCTGTCGCCGTATACCTCTTATCAGACTTATATGCTTTTATTTTAGAGAGGATATTCCAATATGCCGTTTCAGCAGGCGTGCCTTTAAGACCCTGTCCTCTCTTGCCCATAGCTTGGCTCGGATCGGTGCGTTCCCCGATAATGTATTCCCATATAATAGCCTGCGTCGCCGCATATGCGTCATGATTTGAAGCTACACCTAATTGAGCGGCAGTACACGACGGAAATCCAAACATGGCTGTCAGCGCAACGCTTTCGCGGACGGTCGCAGACATTTTCAGCCAAGTTGAGTTATCTGTCGGTTTTGACACCCTGTAAAACGTTCGTGTAAATCCTACGCCAGGTTGTATGCAGTAACAAACCGTTCCGTTATTTCTTACGGTCATATACTTAATGGAATCACCGGCTTTATAGGTTTTCCCGGTTGAACTGCTTACACACGAAACCTTTACATCAACATAGCAGGTAGTGCCGACTGCCGGAGCCGGAGCCGCCATAACACTTGCACCAAGCATAATATTCAATGAAATAAGCAGCGCAACAAAGCCTTTAATAATTTTCATTTTTCTTTTCCTTTCTGTTAATTTCTAATGTTCAGCCCGAAAGATAAGCGATCGCAACAAATAAAAAAAGCTACCTGCGCAATGCAGATAGCTTAAAATTTCATTATTCGGTTTTATCCGTAATTTTCATATGAGGAATTGATGCTGCAATACACCGTGTTATTATTAAATGCAACACCGATACCGTCGTAATTATACTTATTGCTCATAAGTGAATTCCAATGTTCTGTGCTTAACTTAAAACGACCCACTATACTTTGCGCTATTTCTTCTTTCGGTCTAAACGCAATTTCGCCAGAATAAATGTTTTCACCACCTCCGTATGAATAATAATTTTGCGATGCAAGCTCCGGGCATCCGACCTGTGCCCAATCAAAATATTTCCCGTACTTAAAAAAAGTTGCGGCATATCGAGCGCCGTCCCATTTCTTTCCGTCATCATCTGTCCATGAATGTGAAAATTGGGTGACTAATTGTTTTGCTCTGAATACAGCAATTTCTCTAAGCCCGGGCAGGTCAGTTCTCCGGTTTTTTCCTATCGCCTCTCTTTCCAGATTGAGAATTTCCAAAACTCTGTTTGAAATCCAAACGGAGTCATTTATCAAAAGCGCTTCATTTGATGAATTGCTTTTAACATCATCTAAAGCAGTAGAGGATTCATGTGAAATAGCCGCTTTTGAAGTGGTTTCAGTTTCCTCTTTTTTGCTGCTTTCCGTCTTTTTTGGTTTGCTTTCCTGATTTAAAGAATTTTCCGAACTGTCAGCGCCCTGCGAAACAGTATATATTTCGGTCGATGTATTGTCGGTTCCGCTGTCCGTTATTTCAGAAACCGTGCTTTCAGCATATGAGAAATAAGTAACATCGGTTGATGTGTTGTTAATATCTTTTGAAGATCTGCATCCGCTTAAAAAAGCCGCTGTAATCAGTATGGATATGATTTTTTTCAGCATAAATGTAACACCTCGTTTATAGCCCTATTTAAACAGCCTGCTTTAAAGAAGCGCGGTAGGCTTTTAAAAATTCAAAGAATAACCGTTCAACCTCTTTTTTATCAGGTATAATATCCGCATATTCCTTTAAGCTGTCACCGCTTATTGTAACAGAAGATATTTGCGGTTTTACAGCTTTTTTGAAAACCGCTTTTAGGCTGTCGATGTTAACTGCACCGCATTCGTCCAAGACTTTTAATTCTTTTATTTGATACTGCTTGATTTTTTCTCCTGCCGCAATTATCTCCGAATAAAGCATATTTTGAGTGTTATGCGATAAATACGATATTGCAACGCCAATCTTAAAACCGAGCTTTCCATTGTCAACCATTTCAATAAGCGGGTGAATGAGATATGTCAGCCTTATAAGGTAAGCCACAGTACGGCGGCTGTCGTTATTATCTTTCCCGACCTCACTTAACAAATCTATCTTTTTGCCGCCTTCAATATCTGTTCGTTTACCTTGCTTTCGCTGTAAATCTACGCGCATTTTGTATGCATAAGCCTTTTCACTGTAGGAAAGCTGCGGCCTTTGCTCAAGGTTGGTATCAAGCATTATCATAGCGGCGTCAACATCGCTTATATTTGTTTTAACAATAGCAGGTATATCGGTCCTGCCGCAAATATGTGACGCTCTCGTTCTGTTTCTGCCTGCAAGTATCTGATATCTGCCATCATTAAGCGGTCTTACGATAATCGGGTTTATAATTACGTTTTCTTTTATACTCCTTGCAAGGGATTCCAACCTTTCCTGACCGTACACTTTAAACGGCTGCGGTCTGCCCGTAATACTTTCAAAGGCATCGTCGGAATACTCTACAAGCTTTTCAAGCGGGATTACCGTGATTTTTGTTGTAACATCGGAGTTTCGCGCAAAAGATACAATTTCATCAAAGTCATTCTCCGTATCGGAAGATACAGAATTCAGTTGCTGCCTTCGGTTTTCCAAATCCGATTTTTTCATTTAAACATCACCTCCAGCGCTATCTTAGCATAAGACTGTGCCGCCTCAATTTTCGGTGCATATTCATGAATTGAAAGACCAAATTCCGGAGCTTCGGCAATGTTGATAGAATACTTTATATGTTCGTCAAATACGCGCATACGGTTTCCGTAATTTTCTTTCACGACATCGCGAATATTGCGGCAGCAATTAGTATTATTCTGAAACTTGGTAAGCAAAATACCATCGACCTTTAAATTCGGATTAAGATGCCGCTGTACCGTCCCTATAAGCTTTTCTACTTGATCAAGACCTTCTAAACCAAGGGGATGCGCCTCAACCGGAATAATTACACTATCCGATACAGTCAAAGCATTGATTGCAAAAAGGTCGCAACCCGGATGACAGTCTATGAAAATATAGTCATACTCATTTCTAATATGTTTTAATATGCCTTTTAAAATGTATTCTCTGCAGGTTGCCGTAGGCAGTATTTTATCCAGCAAAGAAAGTTTTGCCGTTGCAGGCAATACATCAACCGTGGTTGATTTCACAACAGCCCTGTGTACCAACTCGCTCATCTCACCATCCGGGCAATCGTCCATCGCCGCATTAAACAAGTCATACAAAGTAGGCTTGTCTTTAAGATGACCCGGAAAAATACCGAAGTGTTTCGATAGGTTGTGTTGATAATCCAAATCCACAGTAAGAACTCGTTTGCCTTGAGTATGAATATATGAACTGATATTGACGGCGGATGTAGTCTTGCCGACGCCGCCTTTGCATGAAATAATTGATATGATTTTTACCATCGCATTTTCCTCCGATTTTTCTTAGAGGAATGTGTTTTATAGATCTTAAAGCGTTATTAAAATAGATATATGTACTGTTCTTGGTTGCGAAAAAACCAGTGTTTATGCGGGTTTCAGCCCGATTACTTTAACGCTACTCCGACCAAAATCGCGGATTCGTCCGCATACGAAAGCCACAAAGTAGTAATACTTTGCGGCTTTAATTTTACCCTTAACTTGGAGGATTTATATGATTTCCGATACTTTTTATCAAAAACTATTTCAAAACGCTACTATCTTCTTGAACGCTGCAATATACAATTTCAACAAAGGATTTGCATCTCACGATTATAGAGTCCTTTCCGTTGTTTTAACACAAATGGCTTTGGAATTAGCTATAAAAATGAGAATCACTAAAGATTATGGCGTAAGAACAATACTTGAAGATGATATTTCCACCGCTACAGATCAAGACATTTTAGACGGATATGAAACCAACTCCTTAAGAGTCAAAGAGTTTGAAACACTTAAAAACTTTTTAAAAAGCCAAAGAGAATATAACATGTATTTCTCTGGCGAATACACATATATGGAGCGTTTCCAAAAATTTAGAAATAAATTAGTACATTTTGATTATAACTTTACCGACCAAGAGCTTGAACAATTAGAAGATGATATTATACATGTTATAGTTAATATACTGCATATCCTTATAAGTTCCAATGTGTCTTATGAGGAATATCGCGAATTTATGGAGGAAAACATTAACACTACTGAATATCAAAAGTTATTAACAAATAAGAGCTATATGGACGCTCTTCAAGATATTATTGTTCATGAATATGGAGATGTTTATTTTTGTCCCATATGTAGCAGAAACCTATTTTTGCCGATTCGTAAATGTCTCGGATGTTTAAACAACTTTAACAATCCGTCCGTTTTTGGTTTTGTTAACTGCAACTACTGTGGAGAAGAAACAGTTATTTACGATTCATGCAATATTGATTATAATCATTCTTTACGAGGATTATGTTTACGATGTGAAAATGATACAGTTGTTTATAAATGTCCCGAATGCGGTAATATATTCAATTTAGAAAACTCAGAAGAAAATGGCTGCATTCCTGGTTACTGTTCAATGGATAATTAATTTAGACATTTCTCTTTGTTTACTGCAAACCAATATTGAAAACCACTTTAAAGATCCGTTCTTTTTCTTCTCTCAATTCGAACGCAAAACATAAACAAGATCTGTTCATTAATTATTTTATTTAAAATACAAATAAACCTGTTAATTTTATAAATGTTTTTAATAATATGTGCCGTAGAAAATCAAAAGAGAGATAATAATATGACAATTTCCGATCGGAACGGAAAAATAATCCTTTAGTGCGTCCCGTTTCGGATAGCGGATGTATTTCATTTACCGCCTCCCTAATGTTCGTCCACCCACATGCGAAACTTTTCTTTTTCAACGAGCTTGCGGCTGCCTACCTTGAATGTCGGAAAATCTTTTTCCTGCATCAGCTCGTATGCTGAAGAGATAGCAATGACGAGAGCTTTTGAAATTGTTTCGGCATTTAAGTACAGCGGCAGATCTTTATAGCTTTTGTAGATCGGTGTTTTCATTTTTAACCCTCCCAAAACTTTTCGGCGGATCAAAACAAAAAGACCCGCACTTCAAATCACGATGCGTAATTGCATCGGCGATTATGTAAGTGCGAGTCCGAAACTCAAAATTGGATTTTACTTATTCAGTTGTCCTTAACTATCTGCAGTATAACACACAGTAAAAGTTTTGTCAAGGTTTTGAGCGGTTCGGTGAATATTTCAGTCGCTTTTGGGAATACTGTTTTCTTTGTTTTCTGCGGGGCAGGTTTTAATCCGTAAAGGCTCAACGCCACCGGAATCTCCGATGGCACTTGGCATTACTTCGTGCAATAGATTTTTATAGCTTCGGAAACAAATTCCGCAGTACCTTCGCCGCATTTGTCGATGTTGTTTTTGAACCGCCCGTCGCCTACGTACATCTGACCGAGACCTGCTAAGATTTCGTCTGTGCAGAGATAAAAATGTTCGGTAATATAGTCCTGCAACTCCTTCACAAGTCTTTGCGCGGTATCGCTGTCGGCACTCTCTCCGCAATTCTTGCAATCCGCAAACTCAGCGAAGATTCCATTCATACCGCCGAGCGCATCGCTCCATTGTTCTTTGGAGTATCCGGCGGTCTTTGCCAGACTTTCCTTGTAGGCATCGGTGCCGCCCCAACGCTGTTTTGCCTCGTCCTCGTACTGCTGACGGGCGGTTTCGTATTCGCTGTTGTCAAAAGCACTCATTGTGATTCCTCCTTTTTCCGCTTGTTCCAGAGCTGCAATCAGCCGTTCCAACCGCTCTTTCTTGATGATCAGTAACCGTTTCTGCTCGGCAAGCGCTTTTTGCTTATCGTAGTTCGGCGAGGCAAGAATCTCCCCGATGCTTTTCAGCGAAAAATCCAACTCACGGTAAAACAAAATTTCCTGCATTCGTTCCAGCGATGTTTCGTCATAAAAACGGTAACCGTTTTGCTCATCCACAAAACTCGGCTTGAGTAATCCGATCTCGTCGTAGTAATGCAGAGTGCGCACACTGACGCCGGTAAGCACGGCAAATTCTTTGATCTGTAATTTCATATCTTCACCTCACGAAACTGAGTATACACTATAACGTTACGTCAGAGTCAACCCTATTTTACACGATTTTTTGCAAAAGGTAAAGGGCACGGTGTTTTACCACGCCCACGGCAGAGAAGAATTACATTTCCTCTTCCGTTTCTGTGCGGTTCATAACTTCAACCATGATCTGCACTGCCAAGCTGAACCCGTCGGCAAAGGCCTGACGGGTTGTGATGTCGCTCAGCTCCTTTTGGCAATCAGTAAACTTATTAAAGATTTCTTTCTGTCGGTTATTCAGATTTTTAGCAAGGCTTTCCTCATTCCGGCAGAGCAGTTTTAGAATTTTTTCTTCCCTTGAGCCGTGCTTTATATACCGCTCGTACGGAGCGATATTTCCGTAATACAGATCTTCAAGTGTTGTCATGCTCATCCCACCTCACATAGGAAGAGGGCGGCACGCTATCGGTCATACCCGACACCGTGTCGCCCTCACTTTTCATTTTTTCTGCCGCAATCAACGCGTGTTTTACAAGCAACATATCAAGCCAAGTCCGCTCATCGTACTCCGTCGGACGCCCGTTTGTGAGATAATCGCCATCGCCGCACTCATCACACCATACTTTTCGCCTCTGTAAATTTCTTCTACAGTCATTCGTGCCATATCAGCACATCCTTTGCAGTACACAACAGTACCACAGGAAGGTGCGGAAGTCCAGGGAAAAAGCAAAAAGAATTTTTTGTTACACGACCATACTTTTGATGTATATCACTTAACACAAGGCATAAAATGTATTATGCGTACTTTTTATAGTAAGGTGATATAATGAATTTGTTTGCAATTATTATTAATTCTGAGATGCATTATTTTGTAGATGAAAACAATACAAGAAAGAATCAAGCGCTCGATGAGTATATATCAACCTACCGGATATCTAAAAATCAAGATAGCGCTAAAATTATAAAAAAGCTGGTATCCGATGTTTTCCAACATCTTAAAATCACTTTAACGCCAATCGAGTTAATTGATATATATCGCCCTCAACAAGAGTAACAATTAAGTGGTTTCCAATTCTTCATCAGAGAAGTCAAAAGCGCCTTTTAATATTTCGCTTGAGAACATGCGGTATTGACTCGATGTATATTGGAAATTTTCTTTTGAAAAATCATATTCCCATTTAGCAAACTTCTCATCATAAAAATCAAAATTATTAGTGCCATATTTACTTAATTGCCTAGTGTATGCAATAATAAGAGACTTCTTTAGATATTGTGTAAACCTCCAAGAAGGTATAAAATAGAAATAT
>ERZ808240.1032-NODE-1032-length-35473-cov-3.827856_pt1 | contig 35473 bp, 22 predicted proteins | sample MGYA00521084_ERZ808240 | MGnify/ENA primary metagenome ERZ808240 (study PRJEB31516, sample SAMN03275571) | gut metagenome | biome: mammalia-associated habitat; material: feces | host: Papio cynocephalus | place: Kenya | collected 2012-08-06 ... | reverse complement strand
GGGACCGGCATCCCTTCCGACATGATCAAGAAAGCGATCGCCGGAGGCATGTCCAAGATCAACGTCAACACCGAGTGCCAGCTCGCCTTCGCCGCAGCCACCATCGAGTACTGCAAAGAAGGCAAGGCCGATCCCACCGCCGCGAACAAGGCCAAGGGATACGACCCCCGCAAATTGCTCAAGCCGGGCTTCCTGGCCATCCAAGCCACGGTCAAAGAGAAGATGGAGCTCTTCGGCTCCGTCAACAAGGCCGACTAAGCAAATCCAAAAAGCGCCTGCAGGCGCTTTTTTCCTATCCTCTTACCCTCGTTTTCCCAAAAGCGCGCCCCTCCCCCCCAAGCCTTGTTTTTTCTCTACCAAAAGGGGGCACCCTGCATTAAGATAGTTCCCATGGAAAGCAAGAAAACACCGAATTACATCCATCCCGCGGGATACGGGAAAACGACCTTGGCCTTTTTGATCGATGCCGCCTGCACGGTGGCGATGATCTTCCTCCTTTACTTCGCTTTGGGGAAGCCGGTCCTGCTCCCGGCCCAAGGCTATGAGGAGCGCCGCCAGGAGTACAATTCCTTCGTCAAGGGAAGCCATCTCACCCAAGGCGACGAATCGGGGACCTTCCTCTCTTACGAGGACAAGTTCGTCGATGGGGAGGCCGGCTATCAGAAATACGAGAAAGCCGTTTTGTCCTACTACGAGGACTTCTGCGTCAATTACCCCGGGGCTGAGTTCCAGGAGGAGGACAAAGTCACCCGCAACGCCAATGGAAACATCGACCAAGCCTCCCTCTCCTCCTTCGTACTGAGGAAGGTCTATAAGCTCAACCCCGACGGGACCCAAACCGAAGAGGGCGCGGACAAGTACTTCGTGCTGAACGCGGAGACGGAAGATCCCTATGACGTCACTTTGGCCCCGGATTACCAAGGCGAGCTCGACAACGTGAAGCTGGCCGAGCTGAAGTCCTACTTCGCCGGGGAGAAGAACACCGGGGCCTATTACGATGCGGTCGCCCACTTCTCCGCCCAGCCCCGCTTCCTTGAGCTCAGCGCCAAGCTGGGGATGATCCGCTACCTCTCCTTCCTGCCGAGCTTCATCCTCTCGCCCTTCATCTTCTTCTTCCTGATCCCGGTCTTCGTCCCCAACGGCAAGACCATCGGCAAGCTCCTCGTCAAAACCGCGGTCCTATCCAAAGACGGCTACAAAGCCAAAAAGCTCAACATCGTCCTCCACTACGCCTGCTTGACCCTCGTTTGGGAATTGCTCCTATTGCCCAACACGGGCATGGGGATCATGTCGATGATGCTGGTCTTCCTGATCGATTACATGGCTTTGATCCTCTCGAAGAAGAACCAGTCCCTTCACGACAAGATCGCCGGGACGATGGGGGTCAACAGCAAACAATCCGTTTGGTTCGCCGACGAAGAGACGGCCCTTGCCTACGCAAAGTCGCACCCCGACTCCCCCGCCGCCTCCTATTACCGGGAAACGGGCAGCTTGGCCGAGGCCTCCCCCCATGCGGACGAGGATACTCTCCGTTATGATTCGATCGTCGACCTCTCCACGATCGGCAAAGCCCGCGAGCAGGCCAAGACGATCACCTCCTTCGACGAGTTCGAGAATCGCGATTCCAAGAAATAAGAAAAAAGCGCGGGCCCCCGCGCTTTTCCTTTCCTTTCAATAGGTGGCGATTTTTTTGTAATGGAGGAAAACGAACAGAAGGAAATAAAGGGCCAGGAAGAGGGAAACGCCCATGAGGATGAGGTGGTTGAAGGAAAAGGCGAAAACGCCGAGGAGGGCGTAGCTGCAGGCCCCGGAGAGGCAGCAGAGGACGTAACGCTTATCCTGCTTGGACTCTAAGGGGAGGAAGGCGCTGGAAAGGGCGAGGAGGGAGAAGAAGAGGGAGAGCAGGGACAAGGTGGGGAAAAGGATCCCCTCAAACCAGGCCGATGCTTGGTTTTGGGTGGGGAGGAATTGCCACAAAAAGCGCAGCCCGACCCCGATGCACTCCCCTTTTTGGTTGAAGGAAATCGGGGTTTCGAAGACGGGGAGGAGCACCGAGAAGGATCCTATCGCGGGCAATAGGGGCGAAAGGAGGAAGAAAAGCTTCCTTAAGGCGGGACGTTCGCTTTCTTCTTGAGGGACGTCGCTTTGTTTCATTTTGTACTCAGGCATAGAAAAAGGGGCTTTGCGCCCCTTCATTGTAAAGAAGCAACCCTCAGCGGGAAAGGTTGTATTTCTTCAGGTGCCAGATGTCGCGGTTGTATTCCTCGATCGTGCGGTCGCTGCTGAAGTAGCCGGAGGAGGCGATGTTTTCGGCGCACATCTTGGCCCAGCCCATCTCGTCTTTGTAGAGCTCCTCGACTTTCTCGCAAGCCCGGCAATAGGCGCGGTAATCGGCGAGGACGAAGAACTGGTCGTTGCGGTTCATGATCTCGTCGAAGATCATGCGGAAGCGGTCCTGATCGCCATGGCACCAAGGCCCGACGAAGAGGGAATCCATGATTTCCTTGACCTCGGGATCGCTGTTGTAGACGTCCCAGGGGGAATAGCTCCCTTTGGCGACGGCGTCCTCGACCTGCGCGGCGGTGAGGCCGAAGATGACTTCGTTCTCCTTCCCGGCGAAATCCGCGATTTCGATGTTGGCCCCATCGAGGGTCCCCAAAGTGACGGCCCCGTTCATCATCAGCTTCATGTTGCTGGTGCCGCTGGCTTCCTTGCCGGCCGTGGAGATCTGCTCGGAGACGTCGGCGGCGGGGATGATATGCTCGGCCAAGGTCACCCCGTAGTTCTCGACGAAGAGGATCTTCATCATGCCTTTGGTGCGGGGATCGCCGTCGACCACGTCCGCCACGGCCAGGATCAGCTCGATGATCTTCTTGGCGAAGATGTAGCTGGGGGCCGCTTTGGCGCCAAAGATATAGGTGTGCGGGACCAGGGTGAAGGAAGGATCCTTCTTGGCTTTGAGGTAAAGCCCCATGATGTGGAAGAGGTTCAGCAATTGCCTTTTGTAGGCGTGGAGGCGCTTGATTTGGACGTCGTAGATCGAATCCGGGTTCAGGCTGACGCCGTAATGGCGGAAGGCGAAGGAGGCGAAGTCAGCTTTGTTCTGGCGCTTGACTTCGATGAGCTTCTTCAGGAACTTCGGATCGCTGCAATAGGGCTTGAGCTTGCCGATCTCATGCTCATAGTCCTTCCGCCAAGACGAGCCGATCGTCTCGTCTAGAAGCGAAGCCAAGCGCGGATTGTCGTACATGACCCATCTGCGGGTGGTGACCCCGTTGGTCTTGTTGTTGAACTTCCACGGGAAGAGGCGGTAGAAAGCGGCGAAAGTGAAGTTCTCCAGGATGCTGGTGTGGATCTTGGCGACGCCGTTGACGGAGAAGGAAGCGTAGATGGCCATGTTGGTCATATGGATCTGGCCGTCTTTGATGATGGCCATCTCGTATTTGTCGCTGGCGGAGGCGGAAGTGGAATTCAGGAACAGGTTGAAGCGCCGGTTGATCTCCTCGACGATCATGAACACGCGCGGAGCCAAGGTACGGAGGTATTGGACCGGCCACTTCTCCAAGGCCTCGGGCATGACGGTGTGGTTGGTGTAGGCGAAAACCTTGGTGACGATGGCCCAGGCCGCATCCCAGCCGTAGCCGTATTCGTCCATCAAAAGGCGCATGGCTTCGGGGATGGCGAGGATTGGATGGGTATCGTTGAGTTGGAAGACGTAGCATTCCGGGAGGTTGTCCAGGGTGCCGAACCTCCTGGCGTGGGAGCGGAAGACGCTTTGTAGGCCCGCGGAGACGAGGAAATACTGCTGGCGCAGGCGGAGCATCCTGCCGTGCTCGGTGGAATCGTCCGGGTAAAGGCCGTGGCAAAGCTCTTTCAGGGTGTTGAGGTAATCCTCGAAGGATTGGTCGGTGGGCAGGTTGTTCTCGCTGGGCTCGGCCGACCAAAGGCGCAGGGTGTTGGCCACCCCGTTGCGGTAGCCGGGGATGGAGACGTCATAGGGGACGGCGCGGACGCAGGTCGCGTTGACGGTGCGCAGGGCGTATTCTCCGTTGGGCTTGAGGTAGGTTTCTGCGTTGCCGTAGAACTTGACTTCGACGGCGTGCTTGGGCTTGCGGACTTCGAAGACGAAGCCGTTGGAGAGCCATTGGTCCGGGAGCTCGACTTGCTGGCCGTTGACGAATTTCTGGCGGAAGAAGCCGTATTCGTAGCGGATGGTGTTGCCGTGCCCGGGATAGCCCAAAGAGGCGATGGAATCCAAGAAACAGGCGGCGAGGCGGCCCAAGCCCCCGTTTCCGAGCCCGGCGTCGGCCTCCATGTCCTCAAGCTCGCCGATGTCGATGCCCATTTCATCCAAGCCGTCTTTGGCGACGTCGTAGATGCCGAGGTTTTCCATGTTGTTGAGCAATAGACGGCCCATGAGGAACTCCATGGAGAAATAGATGAGCTGCTTGGAGTTCTCGCGGAGGACGTCCTCGCGGCAGTCACGCCAATCGTGGCCGGCATAGTCGCGGACCATCTCCCCGAGGATGTCGTAGCGTTCGGTGATATGGCTGTCTTCGACCGAACGCCCGTACTTTTCCTCCAGGCGTTTGGCGAAGGTTTGCTTGAAATCTTGTTTGTTGTCGAACATGCGGAATCTCCTTTTCATTTCGCCTTCTTGGCGTTTGCTTTCCGGGCTTTCCCGCTTTTTGGGGCTGGGGAGGGCCGATTCTCCTTCTTGCGGAGCATCACGGCGGCGTAGCCGGCGAGCTTCAGGGTGAGGTGGCAGGGTTTCCCCTCCGGGCCTCCGCCCGCCCTGCTGAAGCAAGGCGCCCCATTATACTGGTTTCCGCCTCCGTAGACATCTTTGTCCGAGTTCAAAACCTCCTCGTATTCGCCTTCTTCGTAGGCCCCGATGTCGTAGGATTCGTAGTAATTAGGGGTCATGTTGAAGACGAAGATCATGTCCTCCCCTCCGGCGATGCGCTGGAAGGCGAAGACGCTTTGGTCGCGGTTGTCGACCATGAGCCAGCGGAAGCGCTCGGGGTTATGCTCCTCCACCTCCATCGCCGGGTGGGCCCGATAGATGAGGTTGAGGTCGCGCAGGTAGCGGCGGATGGAGTCGTGCTTGGGGAAGCTAAGCAGCTCCCAAGGCAGGCTCTTCTGCTCGTTCCACTCATCGAAGGAGGCGAGCTCGTTGCCCATGAAGTTGAGCTTCTTCCCGGGATGGGCGAATTGGTAGGCGTAGAGGTTGCGGAGGAGGGCGAATTTGGTGTCGTAGTCCCCCCACATCTTGTTGATGATGGTGCCTTTCCCGTGCACCACTTCGTCGTGGGAGAGGGGGAGGAGGAAGTTCTCCGAGTAGAAATAAGCCATCGAGAAGGTTAGCTTATTGTGTTCGTACTTTTTGTAGACCGGATCGAGGGAATAGTACTTGAGGGTATCGTTCATCCAGCCCAAGTCCCATTTGTAGTCGAATCCAAGCCCTCCGTATTCGACGGGATGGGTGACTTTGGTGAAGTCGGTGGAATCCTCGGCGATCATCATGGCCGAGGGGTGCCGCTCGTGGAGTTTGGAATTGAGGCGGCGGATGAATTCGGTGGCGCCGGTGTTCTCCCCGTTTTGCTTGTTGCCGTCCCAATAGACGATGTTGGATACGGCGTCGACGCGGATGCCGTCGAAGTGGAAATACTCCAAGAAGTAGTTCATCGCCGACATCAGGAAGCTGCGGACGGGGTCTTTCCCCAAATCGAATTGGGCGCTTCCCCAAGGGGAGATGGTATGGGCGGGATCGGAATATTCGTAGAGGCAGGTGCCGTCGAATAAGCGCAGCGCGTATGGATCGGTCGCGAAATGGACGGGGGCGAAGTCCAAAATGACTCCGAACCCGGCTTCGTGCATCCTCTCCACGAACGACATCAGTTGCTTGGGGTTGCCATAGCGGGAATCCACCGAATAGAAGCCGGTGGCCTGATAGCCCCACGAGCCGTCGAAGGGATATTGGCAGATCGGCATGATCTCCACATGGGTGAAGCCGGTTTGCTTCAGATAGGGGATCAAATAGTCGGCCACTTCCTCATAGGAGGGGTAGCGCCCATCGATCTTCCCTTTCCATGATCCGAGGTGGATTTCGTAAATCGACATGGCGGAGTCGAAGTTTCGGGTCCTCCTTTCCATCCACTCCCCATCGTTCCAGGGGAAGCCTTCAATGTCGTAGAGCTTGGAGGCGGTGGCGGGTCGGAATTCGCTATAGAAGGCGAAGGGATCGGCTTTGTCGACGTACTCGCCCTTGGCGTTGCGGAAATGGTATTTGTAGCATTGGTAATTCGCTAAGCCGGGGATGAAGGCTTCCCAAACACCGGAGGGATCGACTTTCCGCATTTTGTCGGCGTTTGGGTCCCAGGAATTGAAGTCGCCGATCACGGAGACGTCCTCGGCCATGGGAGCGTAGAGGCGGAAATAGACGCCTTCTATTTTCTCCCCAAGGACGACGGTCTTCCCTTTCCCGCCCCTTTCCTTCGGGGGTATCAGGACGCTCGTCCGATCGTCTTTGCAGCCGAAATGGGCGCCGAGGTAGCGGAAGGCATCGATGCTTTGCCCCATGAGGTAATCCAATAAAATCCCGTATGCCATGACAATGTGCTCCTGGAGGAATTATAAGTCTTCCTTTCTTTATAAGAAAGAGGGCGCGGTCCCCCTCGTTTTTCAGGATGCTTTGCCTTATCCTATTGCCCATGGCGACTGCCCTGCTTCTATTGATTTACCTTGCCTTCATCAGCTTGGGGCTGCCAGATTCCCTTTTGGGTTCGGGGTGGCCGGCGATGCACCTGGATTTCGAGGTCTCCGTCTCCAGCTTGGGCATCATCACGATGGTGATTTCCGGATGCACCATCCTCTCGAGCCTCTTCGCCGATTTTTTGACGCGCAAGCTCGGAACGGGGACGGTGACGGTCGCAAGCGTCTTCCTCACGGTGCTGGGGCTATTCGGCTTCTCTTTCTCCACGCAGTTTTGGATGCTCGTCTGCTGGGCTTTGCCCTATGGGTTGGGGGCTGGGGCGATCGACGCCTCCCTCAACAACTACGTGGCCAGCCACTACAAGTCCCGCCACATGAGCTGGCTCCACTGCTTTTGGGGCGTTGGCACCATCGCCAGCCCGTTCATCATGGGCTATTCCTTGGCCCATTCCACCTGGAGGAACGGGTTTCGGATCGTCGGATTCGCGCAGCTTTGCATCGCCGCGCTGCTTTTGGCTTGCCTGCCTTTGTGGAGGAAATCCGGCGGGGCCATACAGACTAGCCCAGATAAGAAAAAGGGCGGGGTCCTCGAGGTTTTGAAGACCCCTGGGGTTCTCTTCCTTTTCCTGGGCTTCTTCGCCTATTGCGCCGCGGAGGCCACTTCGATGCAGTGGGCCAGCACCTATTTCGTGGAGGTGAAGGGGATCGGGAAGGAGCAGGCGGCGAGCTTCGCCTCCTTGTTCTACATCGGCATCACCTTGGGGCGGTTCCTGTTCGGCTTCTTTTCGGAGAAGCTCGGCGATGGGAAATGCATCGCCCTCGGAGGTGCGGTGGCTTTCCTATCCCTGCTTTTATTGGCTTTGCCCACGCCCTCCTACTGGTGCGCGGTCGTTTCCTTCGTCGGGATCGGCTTTGGGTTCGGGCCCATCTACCCCTGCCTCATCCACGCGACCCCCGCCCATTATGGGAAGCAGAAGTCCGGATCCATCATCGGCATGCAGATGGCCTGCGCCTATGTGGGATCGACCTTCATGCCTCCCCTGTTCGGGCTTTTGGGGAAGGAAGCCGGGTTCTTCTTCATGCCCTACTATCTTCTTTTCTTCTTCGCGCTCATGGCCCTTTTCGTCCTCCTTTGCTTCCGCAAGGCCAAGCAGATCCCCGCCCCTTCGAAGTGAATTCGGCCCTTTTCCTCCCTTTTCTTTGGCTTGGGGTGCTATCATTCCCAAGAACGCCCCTTCTAAGGGGGAAGGAGAAAAAATTATGTACAAAGTGATGGCGGTCAACGCCGGCAGCTCCAGCTTGAAGTACAAGCTCTATGAGATGCCGGAGGAAAAAGTCCTCTGCTCGGGCAACGTGGAGAGAATCGGCCACGAAGACGGGATCTTCGGCATGAAATACAATGGGGAGAAGGTCAAGGACATCCTCCCAGTCAAAGACCATTCCGTTGCGGTCAGCTTGGTTTTGAAGGCTTTGACCAAATTCGGCATCGTCAAGAACCTGCAGGAGATCGTCTGCGTCGGCCACCGCGTGGTCCAAGGCGGGAAATACTTCTCCAAGTCGGTGGACTTCAATGAGGACACCGAGGCCAAGATCACCAAGCTGATCCCCCTTGACCCGATGCACGCCAAAGCGCATTTGGTCGGCTACCACGCCTTCAAGGAAGCCCTCCCCCACGCTTATCAAATCGCCGTCTTCGACACGGCTTTCCACCAAACCATGGAGCCGGAGGACTACCTGTTCCCGATCCCCTATGAGTACACGGAGAAATTCGACTGCCGAAGGTACGGCGCCCACGGAACCTCGCACAACTACCTCGCCATCAAAGGGAACGAGGATTTCCTTGAGGGAAAGCCGAACACCCGCATCATTTCCTGCCACATCGGCTCCGGAGCCTCTTTGTGCGCCATCAAAGACGGCAAGTGCGTCGCCACTTCCATGGGCCTCACCCCGCTTGGCGGAGTGATGATGGGGACCCGGAGCGGCGACATGGACCCCTCCGTCTTCTATTACCTTTGCTCCTGCACGGGCAAATCCGCCGAAGAGGTCTATTCGATCCTCAACAAAGAAAGCGGCATCCTCGGGGTCTCTGGGGTCAGCAACGACACCCGCGACGTCGAAGCCGCCTATGAGCGGGGGGAAGAACGCTCCAAGCTGGCGATCGCCCTCTACGCCCGTAGGGTCGCCGACTACATCGGCCAATATTATGTCCGCCTCGGCGGGGCCGATCTGATCCTCTTCTCCGCCGGAGTCGGGGAGAACGCCCCCATCTACCGCGCTGAGATCCTCCGCCGCGTGGAGGAAGCTTTGGGGTTGGTCATCGATTATCAGAAGAACGAGGAAGTCCGCGGGGTCGAGGCTTTGATCTCCAAACCCGAATCCAAGGTCAAAGTCGCCGTGCTGCCGACCGATGAGGAGGTCATGATCGCCCGGGACTGCATGAAGAGGATCAACAATGAGCTCTGATCTGCACCCCGCCGTCGTTTCCTTCGGGAAAGAGCACAAAAAGGAATACGCCGCCATCCGGAGGGCAATCCTTCGCTACGGCAAAATCGCCGTCTTCCGCCACATCAAGCCAGACTTCGACGCGATGGGGGCGCAGATGGGCCTGGTCACTTGGCTTAAGGACAACTTCCCCGAGAAGGAAATCCATTTCCTGGGCGACAACCACGTCTCGTTCACCCCGCGCTTATTCCCAGAGACGGAGAATCTCCCCAACGAGTGGTTCGCCAAGGGGGATTTCCTCGCCATCATCGTCGACGTGGGCGACCCGGAGAGGATCGCCGACCCGCGCTTCGGGCGCGCCCATTACAAAGTAAAGATCGACCACCACCCCTGCAAGGTGGAGATCGCCAAGCGGGCGACCATCTGCGAAAAGGAATCCGCCTCCGCCGCGGAGCTCGTCGCCGACTTCTGCCTCAACTTCAAAGGGGCGAGGATGAGCCAGGAGGCCGCTCATTACTTCTACATCGGCATCGTCGGGGATTCGGGGCGCTTCCTTTTCTCGTCCACTTCCGTCCACACCTTCGCCGTCGCCGAAGAGCTCCTGAAAACCGGGATCAACCTCTCAAAGATCTACCAATCGATGTATGAGAAGACGATCCAATCCCTGAAGAACCAGGCTTATGTGCTCTCCCATTTCTCCCTCACCCCGCACGGGGTCTCCTATTACCTGCTGCCGATCGAGGTGCAGGAGGAATTGAAGATCACCACCGAGCAGGGCAAGGAAAACGTCAACCTCTTCTCCAACATCAGCGGGATCAACGCGTGGTGTTCCATCACGCAGGACGTCGACAAAAAAGAGCCTTGCTGGAGGATTTCCATCCGCAGCAAGGAAAAAGACATCTCCGGGGTCGCCGCCAAATGGGGCGGAGGGGGCCACAAGCAGGCTAGCGGGGCCAAAATCAAAGACCTCAGCGAGCTCGATGCCTTCCTGAAGGATCTGGACGACCTATTCGCTTGATGACGCCCTTCGGGGCGTTTTTTCATTCTTCCTCCAAGAAAGCGAGGGCTTCCTGGATGAGAGCCTCGTCGATTCGATTGGCGGCATCGATCCCCTCTTGGCTCAGCTTTGCCCGAAAAGCCTCTTCCCCTTCGGAGGAGAAGGCTTCCTGCAGCTCCTCGCGCGCTGCCTTGGCTTCTAAGCTCAGCCAAGGCAAAGAATGGGAATATCCGGGGCGGAGGATTTTCTTCACCGTCCCCGATTCGGGAAGAGCCTGGTAAAGGGAGGCGGAGAGGGGGACGGTGCGATCTTCCTCCCCGTGTATGAGGACCGCTTTGACATGGGCGGAAGAGATCCCCTCCCCGGCGGACAAGAGGCGGTCCTGCCCCGCTTTCGTGTTCATAGCCCATTCGAAGGTGAGGGAGGTGAAATCGGCCAATCCGCCGACGTAATTCCTCGCCAGGGCAAGCATCTCGCCCTGAGGGGTGTCGAAGCCCGAGAAGGATAGGATTCCTTTGATGGGCGAGGGATAAGCGAAGCGAAGGCTGGCGGAAACCGAATAGGCGCCCCAGGAATACCCGCAGAGGTAAAGATCGGAAAGCGGGGCGTAGAAATCGTTTTCCGAGAACATGTAATCCAATGCCGCCTTCACGTCGTAGGCCCCTTGGGCGAGGCTAGAGATGCCGTTTCCTTGGCTCCTGCCGGAGCTCGATAAATCGAAGGCGAAGACGCTGTAGCCGCTGCGGTAGAGGGCATCTTGGACGGCGGCGCTTTGATCGTCGGCGTAGCCTTTCAGCCCATGGGCGAAGACGAAGGTGCCTTTGGGGTCTGGATATTGATAGAAATAACCCTGCAATTCTTGGCCGGATGAGGAAAAGGTGACCTCTTTGCGGGCTTTTAGGCTCGGATAATCGTCGCGGGTTTTATCGACCAAAGAGCAAAATTGGCTCAGATCCCCGACTTCGGATTGCCGCTTCCCAAGCAGAGCGTTCTGGACGCAGAGAGCGGCGACGTAACCGCCAAGAAAATAAACGAGGCATAAGGAAGCCACGATGGAAGAGACGACGATGATGACCCTCTTTTTCCTTTTCATGGCTATTCTCCCAAGCAGGCAAGCGGGCAATGGTAAACCCCGTTCTTGCTGCGATAAGCGGAGGCGGAATTGTCCAAGACAAGCAGGAAAGAGGGCAGGCCGATCATGTTCTCAGCGTCCCTGGAATCGTGGATGAGGATTTTCTTTTTGAGCTCGAGCAGCTGGGCCTCGGAGGCTTTGCCGTCGTTTTCCCCGAGCCGGCATTGGATGAGGGCGTACTTCCCGTTTTTGAGGAAAAGGGCCAAATCCGAGCGGAGGCCGAAGCGGTCTTCGTAGTATTTCACCTTCCCACCCATGCCGCTGGAATAGACTTTCAAATCGCGGGCGCAGGCGCCTTCGAAGAGCCGTTGCAGAAGAAGGGGGTCTTTCCGCAGGTCCGCGTCCCCCTTTTTTTGGAAAACAAGGGCCAAAGAAGGGTCGATGAACTCTTTTTTGGAAAGCCTTCGGATGGTGGGCGAGGCTTTGATAGGGGGATACCACGCTTCGATTTCGTCGAGGATCAGAAGGCGGCGGAGAGCGTTGAGCAAATCGTAGAGGGTGCTCTCGGCCAAAGAAGGGTCTCTGCCCCGCAGATCGCGCAGCATGTCCGTGTTCTTCTCGATGGTGCCGACGGCGGAGGCGTAGCGCTTCAGCAAGGCGGAAATACGCTCCGGGGATTGCTCGGTTTTGCTTTCCTTGGACAAAGCCCCTTTCAGAAGCGTCTGATAGATTTTGCGGGGGTAGGTGGAGGTCTTTTTCCCCAACGAAACGGGGAAACCTCCTTTGCTGAGGGCGAGGATGAGACCCTCCAAAGAGAAATCGGTGGTGGCGGTTAAGCCGTCCTCATAAGCGCCGGAGAAAAGGGCGTTCAAAGAAACGGCTCCGTTTGAGATCCCTTCTTCGTAAAAAGAGAGGGGGTATAGCGTGAAATGATCGAATCCCGTCGCTCGGGAGCTCATATACACGGCTTTGCCCTTTTGAAAGGGAAGAAGGTCATAATCCAAATCCAAACCATCAACCCCGTGGATGCCTTTTCCGGAAAACGGAAGGCTCCGATCCATGTCCAAAGCAAGGGCGGAGGAGGGGTTGGAAAGAGCCTTTCTAACATCGAAAGGGCGTTCGGACACTTTTCTCAAAAGCGTCGTTTTCCCCGTGCCGCAGGTTCCTTCAACGATCACACGATCCCCTTCTTTCAAAGCGGAAAGGATATGCTTTTCCAAAATCCTAGTGCGGTAAGCCATGCTGCGATTGTAGTTATTTGTGCCTTTGATTGCTAGTCTTTTTAAAAGTCCCTGCATGGGCCTGAAAATCACGCTCTTTCTTCGAAGCGTTCCACTCGCGCCAATTTTCCGAACGCGAAGGGGTTTATACCCCTTCCAATTCGGCTATAATCAAGCCGATGCCTTATCTCCCGCTCCACATCTATTCCGGCAACTCCTTCTTGCGGAGCGCTCTGCCGATTCGGCGCATTGGCGGCTTGGCCCAAAAGCACAAAGCCGTCTATTTGTCGATTTGCGATTACGGCACCTGCTCGGGCTTCCCGGAGATTCAAAGAATGGCCAAGATTTTGAACGTCCCCCCGGTTTTCGGGATGGACGTTGAAATCGACGGCAACCTTCTCTCCCTTTTCGTGAAAAGCGAGGAAGGGTATCGGAATTTGCTGTTGGTGGACCGTTTGTTCTCGGAAAAGAATCTGACCTTGGCTTTCTTGAAAGAGCATTCCGCGGGTCTAGAGGCCGTTTTGTCCCCGCAGAGGAGTTTCGTCCATTCCCTTTATCGGACCCAAGCTAAGGAAATCCCTTCGATGCTGTCCTCTTTCAGCAGGGGCTTCCGCTCCTTTCGCCTCGGGATCCCTTATCTGCCTGAGGAAAGGTCCTTCGTTTCCTTCCTCCGCGATTTCGCTTTGCATTACCCCTACCCAACTCTTGCCTTCCCCCACATCCTCTACGAGAAAAAAGAGGACGCGATCGTTTTGAAAATCGTCGAGGCGATCGCCGCAAGGAAAACCCTGGAGGAAAAGGAGGCAAGCGGGGATCAGTTCTACCTCCCTCAGCAAGAAGGGGAGGCCTATTTCACCGAAGAAGAGAACAAAGCCAGCTTCGCTCTTGCCGAAAGCTGCAGCCATTTTGAATTTCTTCAAAAAAGGGGTGGCCTGCTCGTTTTCCCCAATCCTTTGGGGATCCGCAGCGAAGACTACCTTCGCAAAATCGCCTTCGAGGGCCTTTCCAAGAAAAAGCCAGGCTTCGATGACGAATACAGAGAACGCCTGGAATATGAATTGTCCATCATCAACAAAATGGGCTACGCGGACTATTTCCTATTGGTTCAGGATTATGTCAATTACGCTAGAAACGTCGGCATCCTGGTGGGGCCCGGGCGTGGTTCGGGCGCGGGGAGTTTGGTATCCTACGCCTTGGACATCGTCACCCCCGACCCCATCGAGAACGGCCTTTTGTTCGAGCGCTTCCTCAATCCAGAAAGGCAGTCGATGCCGGACATCGACGTCGATTTCGCGGACATCCGAAGGGATGAAGTCGTCGCCTATTTGCAGAAAAAATACGGCAAAAACCGCGTATCTCACATCTTAACCGAGCAAACCATGATGGCCAAAGCCTCCATCCGCGATGTCGGGAGGGTCTATTCCTATGAGCCAAGGCAGATCGATTTGCTGGCCAAATCGGTCGATAACTTCCTGACGCTGCGGCAGAACTACAAGATGAATCCCCGCTTCCGTAAGGTCGTCGATTCGGACCGCTACTACTTGCAAATCGTTTCTCTCGCCGCCAAAATCGAGGGCCTCCCCCGCCAAAGCGGCCTCCATGCGGCGGGCGTCATCTTAAACGACAAGCCGTTGGAAGAGTGCCTCCCGATTTCCGACCAAGAGGGGATCGGATACGTTTCCCAGTTCGAAATGACCTATCTAGAGGAGCAAGGCTTCCTGAAAATGGACTTGCTCGGCTTGCGGAATCTGACCATCGTCCAACGCTGCTTAGAGAAAATCAAAATGGCCCACGGGGTCGATCTTTATTACCGCGACATCCCCTATCGGGACAAAGACGCGATTGCCTTGATCGCCTCCACGAAGACGATGGGCCTTTTCCAGCTCGAATCCCCGGGCATGAATCGCGCAATCCGGGAACTTCATCCGGAAAGCTTCGACGACGTGGTCGCCCTTCTTGCCCTTTTCCGCCCAGGCCCAATGGAGAACATCCCTAGCTATGCTCGGAGAAAGGCAGGAAAGGAAAAGGTCCAGTACTTGGACCCCTGCTTGGAGAAAATCCTCGCCCCCACTTACGGGATCATCGTCTATCAGGAGCAGATCATGCAGATGGTCCAGGCGTTGGCGGGGTTCTCCTTCGGCCAAGCGGATTCCTTCCGGAGGGCCATTTCGAAGAAGGACGCGGCGAAATTGGCGGCTTTGAAAAGCGATTTCATCCGCGGCTGCTTGCAGCAAGGCAGAAGCCGGGGCATCGCCGAAAAGGTGTTTGATTTGATTTACCGATTCGCTGACTACGGGTTCAACAAATCCCATTCCGTCTGCTATGCGATGCTAGCTTGCCAAATGGCTTATTTGAAAGCCCATTACCCCGAGGAATTCTATTGCACGATCCTCGACGATGGGGGGATGGGGCAGCCTGCCTTGGTCTCGGAAATCAAGGCCAGCGGGCTCCGCTTCTTGGTGCCCGACGTCAACGGATCCGGCTTGGGCTTCTCCTCCCAGGGCAAAGACATCCGGCTCCCCTTCACCGCCATCGCGGGGCTGCAGAGGAATCTCGTTTACGCGATTTTGGATGAACGAAGCAAAAACGGGGCCTTCGAAGATTATTTCTCCTTCGTGGAACGGCTGTACAAAAAAGGGCTGAACGAAGCCAGCCTCCTGAAATTGATCGACGCGGGATGCTTCGATTCCCTCTGCCCGAACCGGGCGAGCCTGCGTCTTTCTAGCAAGCCTGCCCTGAAGTTCGCCGAGGTCGCCTCTTCCTTTTTGGACCGCCCCTCTCTTTTGCCCTTCTCCTTGGAGAAACCCTCTCTGATCCAAATCGAGCCGCAGAGGATGTATGACCTCCTTTGCGAGAGGGATTGCTTGGGGATGATGGTTTCAGGATCCCCTTTGGAAAGCAAGGAGGATGAGATTAAGAAGCTCGGGCTGCTTTCCCTGTCCGCCCTCCCCGAAGGCCCAAACGAAGGGCGCTGCGCGGGGATCGTATCCTCGGTGAAGGCCATCTTGGCCAAATCCGGGAAGCGCATGGCGTTCCTGAAGGCCTATGACGAAGAGGCGGAGGCGGAGTTCACCCTTTTCTCGGAGGCCTACGACCTCAGCTACCCGGCCTTGAAGGAAGGGAATTTGGTTTCGATCGCCTATCAGAAAGACCGGCGGAACCCCGGGAAATACCTCGCCGCGAAAGTGGAGGTTCTGCCTTAAGGAGGCATGGATATGGAAAACAAAAAGCACCTTTACGTGATCGACGGCAACTCGCTGCTGTTCCGCGCCTACTTCGCGACCAGCTACGGGGGACCGGGGGAGATCATGCGCACCAGCGGGGGCATCCCAACCAACGCGATCTTCGCTTTTTCGAACATGATCCTGAAGATCCTGTCCTCTTTCAAAGGCGGAGAATCGATTTTCGTGGCCTTCGACTGCGATTCGAAGACCTTCCGCAAAGAGGAGTTCCAAGACTACAAAGCCAACCGAAAGCCGACGCCGGAAGATCTGATCGCGCAGTTCCCGATTTCCCGGGAATTGCTCCACGCCCTAGGGATCTGCCATTACGAAGAGCACGGCGTAGAGGCCGACGATCTCTGCGGCACGGTCGCTAAGCTCGCCGCCAAGGAGGGGTACCAAGTCGATGTTTACACCTCCGACAAGGATTATCTCCAATTGGTGGATTCCTCCATCACGGTCAACCTCCTCAAGACGGGCCTCAGCAACATGAACCCCATCACCCCGGAGGAGATGGTGAAGCAATTCGGCTTTTCGCCGAAGCAGATCATCGACTTCAAAGGGCTTCGTGGGGATTCCAGCGACAACCTGCCCGGGATCAAGGGGATCGGCGACAAAGGGGCGACGGCCCTCATCCAAACCTACGGGAGCTTCCAAAAGATCGTCGAAGCCGCGAAAGAAGGCCTCATCAAGGGCAAGACCGGGGAGAAGATCATCGAAGGTGAGGCGATGGGGAGGATGTGCTATGAACTGGCCACCATCAAAACCGACTGCGCCCTCCCCTTCCGTTTGGACGACCTCCTCTACGAAGGATACGATCAGAGCCGTTGCGAGGAATTCGCCAAGAAATACGAGCTGCGTTCTTTCCTCGGCAAGCTCCCCCTTTCCTATCGGAAGGGAGCCAAGGAGGTTTGCCCTAAGGCGGAGAAGGTGCCTTCCTTTCAGGGAATCCCCTTCCCCGAGAACATCGGCGTGGCTTTGGATTTGGACGAAGCCTCGCCCCATGAATCCCCCGTTTTGGGGATCGCCGTTTTCACGGGGGGCGGGCTTTATTACGAAGAAGCCTCCGACATGGTCAAAGACGCGGCCTTAAAAAAGGCGCTTTTGGATGAGAAAATCCGCAAAAGCGCCTTCGATTCGAAATTGTTGGAAGTCGGATTGACGCGCTTGGGGGTCCGCTCCTCCCTCCCTTCCAGCGATTTGCTTTTGGAGGCGTACCTTTTGGATTCCTCCTGCGGGGACGCCCTTAGCGCCGCCGCGTATTTCGGGGTCCAATTGGAGGATGAGGCCCCCGACCTGCTTTCGCCCTGCCGCGAAAAGAGGACCGCCACCCTCGCCTATTTGGCCTTAAGGAAGGAAGGGGAAGCCAGGAAGGGCTTGGAATCGAATTCCTCCTATGCGCTTTATCAAAGCGTTGAGCTGCCTTTGGCCCACATTTTGGCGAAAATGGAATTGGAAGGGTTCCCCGCGCACAAGGAAATCCTGCTGGAGATCGGCCGGGATTTCCGCGAAAAGGAAAAGCGGGCCGAGCAGGATACCTATTCCTTGGCCGGGCACCCTTTCAACATCGCTTCCCCCAAACAAGTCGGGGAAGTCCTCTTCACCGAGATGAACCTGCCCCATTCCCGCTCCTTATCCACATCCGCGGAGACGCTGACTTACCTTTCCAAGCAGGCTCCCATCTGCGCGAGCATCCTCGAGTACCGAAAATACGCCAAGCTCCTCGGGACATACGTGGACGGGCTTTTGCCCCACATCGGGGAGGACGGGAAAATCCACTCCTGCTTCAACCAAACCCTCACTTCCACGGGCAGGCTCTCCTCCAGCAATCCAAACCTCCAAAACATCTCGGCCCGGGACGAAGAGGGAAAACAGGTGCGCAAAGCCTTCTACTACGACGACCCCGACACCTATTTGCTTTCCCTGGATTACCACCAAATCGAATTGCGGATTTTGGCGGCCCTATCCGGATGCAAAGCCTATCAGGAAGTCTTCGCGGAGAACCGCGACCTGCATGAAGAGACCGCCCGAAGGATCTTCGGGCAAGTCAACCCAGAGCTCAGAAGAAGGGCCAAGGCGATCAATTTCGCGATCATCTATGGGACCACTCCCTTCGGCTTAGCCGAGCAGATCGGCTGCACCCCGAAGGAGGCCTCCGCCGTCATCGAGGCGTTCTATCAGGCCTACCCGGAAATCAAGGAATACCTCAACCACATCATCGAGCAAGTCCAACGGAAAGGGTACGTCGAGACCATGATGGGGAGGAGAAGATACCTCAAAGACATCACCGATCCGAGCTACATGAAGCGGGAAGCCGCCAAGCGGGCGGCGCTCAACGCCCCGGTTCAGGGCTCAGCCGCCGACCTCATCAAAGCGGCGATGATCAAAATCGATGCTTTTTTGAAAGAAGGCGGGTACCAAACCAAAATGGTGCTTCAGATCCACGACGAACTGCTCTTCGCCGGGAAGAGGGAAGAATTGGAAGAACTCACCCCCAAACTTTCCTCGCTGATGACGGATTCCTTCTCCCTCCCGGTGAAGCTGACCGTGGAAGCTTCCATGGGGAAGACTTGGTACGAGGCGAAAGACTGATATGCCAGAGCTCCCCGAAGTCGAAACGGTCGCGCGGGCCCTTTCGAAGCGCCTTATCGGAAAAACGATCGCGAAAGTCGATGTCCTCCGCGAGAAAAACGTCGACACGCCCCCATCCCTTTTTCGTTCGATCCTCCCAGGGAAGCGTTTCGAAAGCATCTCCCGGAGAGGGAAGTATCTGCTTTTCCATTTAAGCGGGGGCTGGGTGATCCTCTCCCACCTTCGCATGGAAGGGAAGTACTTCTTCCGTCCGGACGAAAGCCAAATCCAACGCCACGACCTCATCGTTTTCCATTTGGAAGGGGGAGAGGTCCTTTGCTATAACGACTCCAGGCGCTTTGGGAGGATGGGCCTATACAAAGAGAACGAATTGCCCCACACCTCCCTCAGCAAACTTGGGAAGGAGCCCTTCGAAGAAGGGGCGGAAGAATTCTTCCTTTCCTTGAAGGGCAAGAAAAAGCCCATCAAAGAGGTCTTGCTGGATCAAACCATCGTTGCCGGGGTAGGGAACATCTACGCCGACGAATCCCTTTTCCGAAGCCGGATCAATCCTTTCCTCCCCGCGGGCAGCCTTTCGCGGGAAGAAGCCTCATCCTTGCTATCTTCGATCCAAGCCGTTTTGACGGAAGCGATCCGGAAAGGCGGTTCGACGGTGAAAAGCTACCACCCCCAAGAGGGGGTGGACGGAAGGATGCAGAATGAGCTGCTGGCCTACGGGAGAGGAGGCAGGCCTTGCCCCCGTTGCGGTTTCCCCCTCCATAAAGCCAAACTCGGGGGGAGGGGGACCGTTTATTGCCCCCATTGCCAACAGAATCCGGAAGAAAAGTTCGTCATCGGGGTTTTGGGCCCCATCCATTCCGGGAAAAGCACGTTCGCGTCCATCCTGGAAAAGAAAGGGTTCCGCATCTTCGATGCCGATCAGGAAGTGCGTTCCCTTTATCGCCTCCCTTCCGTCAAAAAGAAATTGTCCTCCGCTTTTGGGGAGGGGATCTTGAAAGAGGGCGGAGTCGACTTCGCCTCATTGCGGAGCCTTCTTTCGAACAGCAAAGAAAGCCGGAAGACCGTGAATGGGATCGTTTTCCCCTTGATTAAGAAAAGGGCGGAGGCGTATATCGAAAAGCAAAAGCCAGGAAGCAGAATACTCTTGGACGTGCCGCTTCTTTTCGACGCCAAAATGGATTCTCTGTGCTTGGCCACCGTCTTGATCGTGGCGCCGCTGGAAAAGCGAAAGCAGAGGCTTCTAGAGGAAGGGAGGGACGCGGATGCGCTTCTTTCCCTCAACGCGGATTATCCCTTGGAAGAAGCGAAGAAAAAAGCTTCCTTCGTCTTGGAGAACGAAGGAAGCGTTGAGGAGTTCGAGCGAGCGATCGAGAAGCTCCCGCTTTTCTGATCAGTAGATCCCCCCGGGGCCGACGTCGATTTCCTTTTGGCAGGAATCCTTGAGGAACTCCCTCATCTGCTTGGCGCGGATGGGGCCGATTTTCGGCGCATAGAGAGAGCAGATCTCATCGATTTTCAGCGAGGAAGAGAAACAAGTGAGCAGGCCGCTCCTCCCGCGGGAAAGCAGAAGCGGGAACAAGAACGAGGAGAAATTGTATTCGGAGACGTACTCCTCCCCGAGCGCATCGAGCACCAAAAGGGGGCAGGTTTGATAGGAGGCCATCTTCGCTTCGAAAGCGGATTTGTCCGAGAAGGAAAGCGACTTCATCTCCTCTAGGAAGGAAGACGAAGACAAAAAGGCGACCGGGGAGGCGACCGTGTCGGCATAGGTGTTGCAGAAAGATGCCAAAAGGATGGATTTTCCGCTGCGTTTTCCGCCGATGAGGTAGAGCCAGCGTTTGGATTCCCCTTGCAGGATCTTGCTCATCTCGATCAAGGCTTCGGCGCGCTGATCGGAACGGTCGACTTGGAAGAGGTCCTCCCCCATCCATTCTTTGGGGAAATCCCTCTCAAGGTAACGCTTCTCCCTTTTCTCTTGCTCCAACGCTTTGGGGCAGGGATCGAAATGGCGATCCATGAAGCCTCCGTCCAAAGACAGGGATAAAACGAAATGGGGGTTTTCTTTTTTGCATTGGGCCAGCCCCGGGCAGCGGGCGCAGTAATCGCAGTCCTCTTTCAGATCCAGCAAAGGGCCGATGAATTGCTTCACTTGCCCTTTGGTGAGGCCGAGCGCTTTGATGGCTTGGTAGACCGCGGGGCTTTGCCGAAGGGATTCCAAGGCCTGCTCCTCCGCTTTCTCGAATTCGTCTTTGGCGAACATCAATTTTGGCAATTTCGCTTTTTCCATCATTTCTTCCCCAGGAATTTGGCGAGGCGATCCAAGGCCTCATCCGCTTCTTTTTCGCTGCTTCCGCCGGCCTTTTGCGGCATATCCTCCTCCAAAGGCGAGGCGTTTTGCGGAGATTCCTTCTTTTTATACGCCCGTTTTTTCTCTTGGCCGGACAACAAATACTCCCAAGCGTCTCGGGCGGTCAAGCAATTCTGCCGGACCAAAGACGCACCGACTTTATCGGCGAAGCCATAAGGGAGCTCATTCCCGTTCTTCTGAAGCGCATACCAAACCAGGGCGTTGATGGCCGGGTCAGTCAGCCCGATGTCATTCGCCAAATGGGAAAGCAGCTTCAAATCGCTGGAGGAGGGCTTGTGCCTTTTCTGCAGGTAGGTCAAGAAGGTGGCGGGAGCCAATTTCTCCATCGTGCGGATGAGGTTGGCGTATTCCGAATCGGAGCTGATTTTGCTTTCCTTCGGCTCCTCCCTCAAATAGGAGAAGGAGAGCGAATCGCGGCAGCGTTTCTCCAAGGATGGGAAGTCAACGCGCCCGCCTTTGCTTCGGTATCCTTGATAGCAATCAGCCACCAATTGGCCCATGAGGTCCGAACCGAGGCAATTCAAGCAGGAAAGGCGGTCGATTTTCGCGACCTCCTCCTCCGAAAGGGATTCCGCGCGGATGCCAAGCTTCGAGAGGGCGTTGGCGAAAACGCGGTAGTCGAAATCCGTCTTCACCTTAGCTTGGGCTTCCCCCGCTTTCGGATTGCCGACGCGGAAAAGGGGATTGGTGAGGTCCGGGGCGTAGAAAGTTTTAAAACTTTGGCTGACGGGGGCAAAAGAGGGGGGGACGGGGGATTCATCGAGGGTGTATTTCTCTTCCAGCTTCTTCGCTTGTGCCTCCCCGAGGTATTGGCGGAGCATCCCGGAATAGAGGACGTCGGAAAAGAAGGAGGAAGGATCGACGGGAGTGTGAAGGCAATAGAGAAAATAGGCGATCCCGTTTTCCTCTTGGTGGAACGTTTCGACTAAGCCCAACGCTTCCAGCGGGAGCATGGCTTGGTAGAACTGGCCGGGGCTAAGCTGCAAGCGACGGAAAAGATGATCGTGGGTCGAAGGGGTTTTCCCCTCCCCCCAAAGGGCGAAGTAAACGGCGAAGGCGTTGCTTCCGACCAAAGGGAGATACAGATCCGCCATCGCCTCGGGATCGACAGAGGCGAAGCTGCCCCGCTTCCGAACTTCGAAGAAATCGTTTGCCCCGCAGTTTCTCATGCGGAATACTCTATCATCTTTTCTTTGATAGACAAGATAAAAGTATCGATACCGCCGTTACTTTTTTAAGTTTCCCACAATGGAAATACCGATTCTTTCGTGTGATTTTCAACTTTTCCACATTCCTCTTTTTGCTTCCCCCATTGCTCATCGCGCACGGGAGCGCGCAATTGGGGGCGCACACGCACGAAGAAACGTTTTATAATGGCCTCGGGAAATTTGAAGGAGTTTTATGATCAAGAAAATCGGAATCCTCACTTCCGGCGGCGACGCGCCCGGAATGAACTGCGCCATCCGCGCCGTTGTCCGCGCGGGCTTGCATTACGGCCTGGAAGTCTACGGCATCATGGATGGCTATAAGGGCCTCGTTGAAGGGGGCGACAACATCTTCAGGATGAGCCGCTCTTCCGTCTCGGACATCGTCAACCGCGGCGGCACGGTTCTAGGGACGGCCAGGCTCCGCGAGTTCAAAGAGGAATCGGTGCGCCAAATCGCGGTGAAAAACCTCCACGAGCACGGAATCGACGCCCTCGTCGTCATCGGCGGCGATGGGTCTTACATGGGCGCGAAGAAGCTCACCGAGATGGGCATCGACTGCGTCGGGCTCCCTGGGACGATCGACAACGACATCGCTTCCACCGACTACACCATCGGCTTCGACACCTGCCTCAATACGATCATGTATTGCGTCGACCACATCCGCGACACCACCGAATCGCACCAACGCTGCGCGGTCATCGAGGTCATGGGCAACCACTGCGGCGATTTGGCTTTGTTCTCCGGCATCGCCGAGGGGGCGGAGATGATCATCACCCCCGACCACCCGATCCCCGAAGACGAGATTATGGCCACGCTGAAGAAGATGTACGAAGAGAAACGCAAGCGCGCCATCGTCATCGTCTCTGAGAAGATTTATCCCGACATCAACGCCTTCGCCGCGAAGATCCAAGAGCAGACCGGATTCGAAACCAAAGCCGAAGTCCTCGGCCGCGTCCAGCGCGGCGGGGCCCCTTCCGCCTTCGACCGCGTCTTGGCCGCCCGCATGGGCGCCTATGCCGTCGATTGCCTATTGGCGGGGAAAGGCGGCATCTGCATCGGCATGGTCAACAACAAGATCGTCGATTACGACATCTACGAAGCGCTCAAGCTCCCACGCGACAAGCATATCTCCATGCTGCGTTTGGTCGACATCCTGAACTGAGCCGACGCGCCGAAAACATCTATAGGGCCCTTCGACGGCCCTATTGTTTCTTCTTAAGGAGGGAATCATGCTACCCAACATTTCCAAAAAGACGAAAATCGTCTGCACCATCGGACCGGCTTCCCAAACCCGGGAGATGATCTTGAAGCTCTACGAGTCCGGAATGAACGTGATGCGGATCAACTTCTCCCACGGCGACCACCAAGAGCAACTGAACAAATTGCTCATCGCCCGCGATTTGGAGAAAGAAGGGATCTACATCCCGGTCTGCCTCGACACGAAAGGCCCTGAGATCCGCACCGGCTACATGCAGGAAGGCGGCGTGCCCGTCACCGCCGGGCAGAGAATGAAGATCAAGATGGAAGACGTGACCGGGAACGAGAAAGAATTCTCGGTGACATATCAGGGCCTCTACGAAGACGTCAAGAACGGAGACCACATCCTCATCGATGATGGCGAGCTCGATTTCGAGGTCATCGGCAGGGACAGCAACGACCGCTCCATTTTGGTCGAGGCGAAAAACGACCATCTATTGAAAGACCAAAAAGGGGTCAATTGCCCCTTTTCCCGCCTTTCGATGCCTTTCATCTCGGAGCAAGACGAAAAGGACCTCGCCTTCGGGGCCGAACACCGCGTCGACGCGGTGTTCGCTTCCTTCACCCGCCGGCCTGAGGACATCCTCGACATCAAGGCTGCGTTGAAGAAATATGGCGATGGCGACATCCCGGTGTTCGCTAAAATCGAGAATCCGGAAGGGGTCAGCAAAATCGATCAGATCATCGACGTGGCCGACGGGGTCATGGTGGCCCGCGGGGATTTGGGGGTCGAAGTGCCCCCGGAGGAAGTCCCGGTCATTCAGCGCCACATCATCGAACGCTGCCGTCAGAAGGGCAAACCCGTCATCACGGCAACCCAAATGCTCGATTCCATGCAGAAGAACCCGCGTCCTACACGCGCGGAAGTCTCCGACGTCGCCACCGCCATCGAGGAAAGCAGCGACTGCGTGATGCTCTCAGGCGAATCGGCATCGGGGCGATATCCGGTTCTGGCCGTGCAGATGCAAGCCAAAATCGCCGCGACGATGGAGAAATACCTCAATTACGAGAACCTCGCCAAAGAGGCATACGATACCAGCGAGCATTCCAACAACGACGCGATTTCCAACGCCGTCGCCAATACGGCGCTGCTCGTCGGGGCGAAGCTCATCATCAACTTCACCGAGACCGGAAAATCCACCGCGCGCATCTCCAAGGCGCGTCCCTGCTGCCCCATCGTCTCCATCACCAATTCGCGTTCCACCGCGCTTCGGAGCGGCTGGCTTTGGGGCGTCTATTCCTTCCTTTTGAAGACGTCGATGCCCGATTTCATCGAGGAGATGGAGGTTTTGGGATTGAAGATCGCGCGCGACTTAGGCATCAAGCCGGGCGAGCCGATCATCTTGGTCGGCGGCACCCCGACGGGCGTCGGCAGGACCAACTTCATGCGCATCGTCGAAGTGAATTCGGTCAAGGGTTTCGTGAAATGAGAAAAGTCATTGGCCTCGATATCGGCGGGACCAACACCCGCGCCGCCTTGATCGATGAGGAATTGCGAATCGAAAAGACGGTGATCCGCCCAACCGTCAGCGGCGACCTCCCTTCCTTTTTGGAATCCATCGCCAGTGCGGTTGCGGATCTGAACCCGGAGCAAGAGGGCGTTTGCTCCCTCGCCGGAGGGGTGCCGGGCAGGGTCCGGCAGGACGGCTACGTCTACGCGCTCCCCAACGTCCACATCTCCTCGATCCCCCTTTCTTCCTTTTTGTCGGAGCGGTTCCATCTTCCGGTCTCCATCATCAACGATGCGGAAGTCGCTGCTTTGGCGGAAGCCAACGTCGGCCCCTTTTCAAAAGCGAAATCCCTTTTCTTCGTGACGGTTTCCACGGGGCTAGGCGGCGCTTTGACGGTCGATGGGAAAATCCGGAGTTCCTCTTATGAGATTGGGCATACCCTCTTCCCTTACCAAGGGAAGACCTATGAGCTCGAGCACTTGGCTTCCGGCAGCGGGATCGTACGCCTCTGCTCATTGAACGGCCTGGAGGTTTCCTCGGCCGCGGAATTCTTCTCTTTGGTGAAGGGGAACAACCCCTTGGCCAAGAAAGTCTACGAGGACTGGATGGGACTTTTGGTGAAGTTCTTCACGATGGTTCAGGATCTTTTCTCCCCCGAGATCGTCGCGATGACCGGAGGGGTGATGAAAAGCCAAGAGGTTTTCTTCTCCGATTTGCGTTCTCGCCTCCCCTACGTCAATCTGCATCCTTGCTTCCATGGCCAATTCGCCGGGCTGCTGGGAGCCGGCGTGCTGGCTTTCCAAACATTGGACTGAAAAAAGATCATCGGCCCGCGGGGTACCCCGCGGGTTTTTTGACTCCCGAGGTTCGAAGTGACCAAAAAAGCCCCTCCGGCGAGGGGCTTTTGGATCGGGTTTCCGATTATTTGCCGAAGCGGAAGGCGGACAGGCCGGGATAGACGGCGTGGTCGCCGAGCTGTTCCTCGATGCGGAGGAGCTGGTTGTACTTGGCAACGCGTTCGGAGCGGTTGGGGGCGCCGGTTTTGATCTGGCCGGCGTTGAGGGCGACGACGAGGTCGGCGATGGTGGTGTCGACGGTCTCGCCGGAACGGTGGGAGACGACGGCGGTCCATCCAGCGTTCTTGGCCATCTTGATGGCCTCGATGGTTTCGGTCAAAGTGCCGATTTGGTTGAGCTTGATGAGGACGGAGTTGGCGACGCCGAGCTCAATGCCTTTGGAGATGATCTTGGTGTTGGTGACGAAGAGGTCATCGCCGATGAGCTGGATCTTGTTGCCGAGCTTCTCGGTGAGCTTCTTCCAGCCTTCCCAGTCGCCTTCGGCCATCCCGTCTTCCAAGGAGATGAGCGGGAATTCGTTGGCGATCTTCACCCAGTGGCGGATGAGCTGATCGGAAGTATAGGTTTTGCCGGATTTGGGCTGACGGTAGATGACCTGGCCGTCCTCGCTCTTTTCGCCTTTGGCCCATTCGGAGGCGGCGGCGTCCATGGCGAGCATGAAGTCTTTCCCCGGCTCATATCCGGCGGCTTTGATGCCTTCCATGATGAGGGTGAGGACTTCCTCATCGGAACCGTGCTTGGTGTTGGGGGCAAATCCGCCTTCATCGCCAGCGCCGGTGGCGAGGCCTTGGTCTTTCAAGATCTTCTGCAACGCATGGAAGACCTCGGTGCACCAGCGGAGAGCTTCGCTCCAGGTGGGGGCGCCGACCGGCATGATGAGGAATTCCTGGGAGTCGATGTTGTCGCCGGCATGGGCCCCGCCGTTCATGATGTTCATCATCGGAACGGGGAGGGTGTTGGCACCGGTCCCGCCGATGAAGCGGTAGAGCGGAACGCCGAGGCTTTGGGCGGCGGCGTGGGCGGCGGCTAGGGAGACGGCCAAGATGGCGTTGGCGCCAAGGCGGCCTTTGTTCTCGGTCCCGTCGAGCTTGATCATGGTGGTGTCGACGAGGAAGGTGTCTGCGGCGTCGATGCCGATCAAGGCATTGGCGATTTCGGTGTTGATGTTGTTGACGGCTTTGGTGACGCCTTTGCCGCCGAAGCGGGTTTTGTCGCCATCGCGGAGCTCAATGGCTTCGCGGGTGCCGGTGGAAGCGCCGGAAGGGCTGGCGGAACGGCCGACGGTGCCGTCGGCGAGAGTGACCTCGGCCTCAACGGTCGGGTTGCCGCGGGAATCGATGATCTGGCGGCCAAAGACTTTGACGATTTTGGTTTTGTCCATTTTCATTCTCCTTTAAGGACGGATTGATTATATCCATGTTTTCTATGCGCGCACGCGAAAAAATCGGGTTTGTTTCCTTTTTTGTCTCCGAAACTTCTTTTTCACCGAATTACCATTACGTTTTGGCGAAAATTCATCCGTTTTTCTTGTTGGCATGCGGTTTGGATCTATTTTGACGTTCGTTTCCCCTGCGCCGCTCTTTTTTAAAGCCGGCGCTTTTTTGGGGGCGGGGTATGGGGTTTTCCACTTTCTCCACAACTTGCAAATGGGCGATTCCGTTGACCCGTCTCCTTGTTAAAATGAAAAGGATCGACTTTCTTTAAGGGGGACTTCTTGGATGGAATCCTTGAATTTGAATCAGTGCTGCAATGAGCTGTTGGACATGGGGAAGAGGAACCGCCTTCTTTATTTCTCCGAGGGCGGAGCTTGTTTGGAGCTATTCTCGAGTTTGTCCCAGGAAAAGCTATTCGAGAAGTTCAAATCGGGCAAGGTGTTCTCCCCTTTCCCTTTGGATTCGCTGCAGAAGAAACTGGGAATCGCCAATGAGGAGTTCAACTCCAGCACAGAAAGCAGGAAGCTTCTATTCCTAGAGGCGAAGAGCCTTTGCTTGAGGCCCGGGGCGCCGGAAAAGACCTTGCTGCTCCTTCCGAAGAAAGCGGGGCTATTCTCCGCGTTGCGGCGCATCCAGCAAAGCGCTTCCCTTTCTTTGGAGGAAAGGGGGCTCAATACGCTTTACCTGAGCCTTGGGATGCTCAATTGGAAAGAGGACCCTTCCTCCGAAGAGAGGGTTCGATCCCCTTTGTTCTTGCTCCCGGTTACGTTGAAGAAAGAAGCCTCCGACAATAGCTTCTCCCTTTTCCTCAACGAAGCCGACAGCGTTCAGTTCAACTCCACCCTGTTTTATAAGCTATCCGTCGATTTCGGGGTGAAGATGGAGGAATTCCGCGAGGAAAGCGACACTTACCGAGGGTATTTGGAGAAATTCAAAGCCGCGATTTCCGGCTTTTCGGACTGGCGTCTAGAAGAAAGCGACTATCTGGGGCTCTTCGCTTTCTCCAAACTCGACATGTACCGCGACCTTTCCGACCACGCGGAGAGGGTCCTAGCCAACCCGATCGTTCAGGCGTTGTTCGACCCGAAAGGGGAAATCCAAGAGCCCGAAGGGGATGGGAAAGAGGTTTCTTTGCACAACGTCGTCGACGCGGACTCCTCCCAGATGGAAGCCATCAAGGCCGCGAAGCTCGGGCGTTCCTTCCTTTTGCAGGGCCCTCCGGGGACGGGAAAGTCGCAGACCATCACCAACATCATCGCCGAAGCCCTCTACGATGGGAAGAAAGTGCTCTTCGTCTCGGAGAAGAAAGCGGCCCTCGACGTGGTTTACCGAAAGCTTCAAGAGGCTCGGCTCGACGATTTCTGCCTTCCATTGCACGGGAATAAGGCCAGCAAGAAGGAGGTCCTGTCCGAAATCAGTCGCGTTTTGAACATGGATCCTTCTTCCCTCACCGAGGAAGCCAAGGAAAAGCTCGACCGCCTCAAAGAAGAAAAAGATTATCTCGATGCCTACGCTTCTAGCAGCGGAGCCATTTGCAAAGCCCTTCGCGAGCCGATCTATCGGGTTTTGGGGAAGGCGTGCTTGACGCGCGAAGTCCCCTCCCCTTCTTTCCGCTTCGAGAAGATCGAGAAAAAGGGCGAGGCTTTCTTGAAGAAGGCTCTGGAGAACCTATCCCTGATCCAAGGGGAGGCCAAACGCCTTGGGCGGGATTTCTCTGCCCATCCTTACTATGGCTTATTGGGAGAGGAATTCACTTACGAGGGGAAGCTTTCATTCGAAAACGACTTGGAAGCGTTTTTCAAAGAAAAGGGCAAGATGGAAGGGAAGGCCGCGGCTTTGTCCGAGCTGGGGTTCGACGTCTGGTGCCTTTCCAAAAGAAGAAAGGCTTATTCGCAAGCCAGCAAAGCCGCTTCCTTGCCTTTCTACGATTCCGATCTTTTCGCCTCGGGGGAAGCTTCTTTCTTCGCTTTGCAAATCCAAAAAATCCACGCGAAGGAAGAGGAAATCAAGCAGGCGGAAGAGGCGCTTCTGCTTTTGGGGAAAGAAGAGGCTCTTTCCTTTCCTTCCTCCGAGCTTTCTTTGAAATTCAAAAGGGAATACTCCTCCCCTTTCCGCGCGATGAAATCATCCTACCGGACGGATATGCGGAAACTGAAAGAGCTCAGCCGGGAGAAGAAGCTCTCCTACTCTTCCGCTTTGGCGTTCCTAGAGGCGATGGAACTGCTCCGGGAAAGGAAGGAGGAACGGGGGGCGTTATTCGAGGAGCTGAACTCCCATTTATCGGAAGCCAAGGTGCGGGAGGAAGGGGATTTGGGCCGCCTTTCCTCTTCTTTGGAAATCCTTTCTTCCCTGCCTAAGGATTTCCCCTTCTATCAAACGGCCCCTTCTTTTAACGGCTTCTCCGATTGGAAAAAGAAGGTTTTGGACTTGAATCTAGACGAGGCGGACTTCGCCTCCGTTTCGCCTCTGCTTTCTTCTTTCGACCCGAAGAAGTTCGATTTCGAATCCGCTTCTTGGAGCCAAGTGTGCGCGAAGGCGGAGAAGATGAAGGAAAGCCCCGAATCCTATGGCGGGCAAATCAAGCTGAACCGCGCGCTGAAAGAGGCGGAGCAAAAGGGATATCTGCCTTTCGTGGAGCTCTACCTTTCTTCCGACTTGCCCTTAGATTCCCTTCTCTTGGCGTTCCAAAAATGCTTCTACCAGCAATGGAGCTACCATTTGATTGAACGCGACCCCGTTCTGAAAGAATCCTCGCGGAGGAAGAATGAGCAGATGGTCGAAGCGTTCCAAAAAGACGACCGCCTCTCTTTCTTGGTGAGCCAAACCCAGATCCGGGAGAAATGCTGCCAAGAGATCCCCGTCTCCCATTCCAAGCACGGGGGACTGGTCAATGCCTTCAATCAGGAGGCCAACAAGAAGAGGAACATCCCGTCCATCCGTTCTTTGATGAAGAAATACGGTTCCTTGATCCAGGCGGTGAAGCCTTGCTTCATGATGTCCCCTTTGACGGTTTCGACCTATTTGGACGAAGGCTTCTCCTTCGATTTGGTCGTCTTCGACGAAGCCTCCCAGATCTTCCCCTGGGACGCGATCGGGGCTTTGTACCGTTGCCATCAGGCGATCATCGTCGGCGACGCGATGCAGATGCCCCCGACTTCCTTCTTCTTGGCCGATTTGGACAAAGAGGAAGACTCCCCGGAGGGCGGAAACGACGTTTCTTCCTTCGAATCGATTTTGGAATTCGCGGGTGCCTTGCCACGATATTCCCTGAAGTGGCATTACCGCAGCAAATCCGAGGACCTCATCTCCTTCTCCAACTCCCATTATTACAACGGGGATTTGGTGTTCTTCCCCTCGGCGAAGCGGAAGCAAGAAGGTTTCGGGGTGGACTTCCATTTCGTCGAAAACGGGGTCTACGACCGCAGAAGGAGGATCAACGAGGAAGAGGCGAAAAAGGTCGTGGATCTGATCTGCGAGGACGTCCGGGAATACCCCGAGGACACTTTGGGGGTGGTTTGCATGAACCTCGTCCAGCAGGAAGCGATCCAGAGCTTGCTGGAAGAGAGAATTCCCCAGGATCCGTGCTTGCTTTCCTATTGCTCCGCCCATCCTCAGGACGGCATCTTCGTGAAGAATTTGGAAACGGTTCAGGGCGATGAGCGCGACCGGATCATCCTCTCCATCGGATATGGAAAAGACGCGGAGGGGCGTTTCTGCCACAACTTCGGGCCACTGATCAAAGAAGGGGGAGAAAGGCGCCTCAACGTCGCGATCACCCGCGCCAAGCGCAATGTCCAAGTGGTCTCTTCGATCCGCTTCTCCGACTTGAAGGAGGAAAGCTTGAATTCTTTGGGGGCGAAGCATTTGAAGGAGTATCTGCGCTTCGCTGAGCTCGGGCAAGAAGGGGCGAAAACGCAAAAGGAGGAGCGAGCATCCTCCTCCCCCTTGGAAGAAAGCGTGGCTCAGGCGCTAGAAGAGCTCGGCGATTCCTTTCAGCGCGGCGTCGGGTGCTCCCTCTACCGGGTCGATCTCGGGGTGAAGGACAAAAGGGGCGAGGATTTCGTCTTGGCCATAGAATGCGATGGGGAAAGCTACCATTCCTCTTCCTCCGTCCGGGACCGCGAGCGTCTTCGTCCCCAGGTTTTGAAGGATCAGGGATGGAGTTTCTACCGCGTTTGGTCCACCGACTGGTTCCTCTTCCCGGAGAAGGAGAAAAAGCTCCTCCGCGAAAAAATCGAAGAGGCTTCCACGCTCGCCAAAGAAAGCGTTGACCGACAGGAAAGCGAAAGCCCGACCTTTGAGAGCAAGGCCAAGCGGGAAGAGATCCGCCTGGAGGATTCCTTCAAGAAATACCGCTTCGCCTATTCCTCCCCCAACAATCAGAAAATCGCGAGCTCGGACGTGTTTTCGCTTTATCAAGCGATCTCCGTGGAGGCGCGGAAAATCGTCCAATTGGAGCAGCCCATCTTGGAGGAAGGGCTTCTTTTGGAGCTCGCCTACGTTAGCGGCAGGAGCAAAATCACCGCGCCCATCCGCGAGGCCTTTTCCCTCTTCTACCGCGAATACGGCCGCTTCGAGATGGAGAAACGCCGCGACGGGGATTCTTATTACTACTGCTACCCCGACTGCAAAAGCTTCTCTTTGCGGATCGGGGATAAACGGGGCCTTGCGAATATCCCGGGAATCGAAATCGAAAACGGATTGCTCCGCATCGTGAGTTTGGAGGGGAGCTTGCTCGGCGAGGATTTGATTCGCGACTTCTGCTTGCTTCTAGGCTATAAGAAGATCAGCCCCACGATGTCCTCGATTCTTCGTGGCCACCTCGCCGTCCTGAGGAAGCAGGGCCTTTTGGTCGCGGAGGAAGAAGGCTATCTTTCCCTCCCCGAGGGCAAGGAATACGAAGACCTCGCCAAGAAGGGGGCCCTTCCGCAGCCATCCCGCGTCGAGGTATAATGGTTCCGAAAGGAGGGACAAAAGATGCAAAAAGCTTTGAAAATCACTTCGATCGTCTTCGGCGTTCTCTTGGTGATCTCCGCGGTCACTTGCCTGATCATGGGCATCGTCTTCGCCGCCGGGGCCGATTCGCTCGCCAGCGTCGCCGCACAGGGAGACAACGAGGCCTACAAGGCCTTGGCATCGCTTTACGTCAGCTCGGGAGCGATCTTGATCTTCACCGGCATTTGGGCCGTCGTGGGATCCGTGATTTCCTTTGTTTTGTCCAAAAAGGCAAACGACAGCTTCCCCAAGAAGGGCACATTGATCGGCTTGGGCGTTGCCGGGATCATCTTCGGGGCGGAAGTCCCTGGCGTGATCGCCATCATCTACGGGGCAAAAAACGGCAACTGAGATTCGAAAATGGGGCCGCGGGGAACCGCGGCCTTTTTTGTTCCTCCTTCCTTGCTTGGCGGGCTCCCGCTTGGGATAATGGGGGCAAAATAGAGGAGGGATTCCCATGCCGAACATCACTTGCCCCAACTGCGGGACCACTTTCGCAATCGAGGAGAGCGACTACGCCAAACTGCTCGCTCAGATCAAAACCGAGGAGATGGAGAAGGAAATCAAGAAGCGCGTCGAGGAAAAGGAGCAAGCGCTTCAAAAGGAAAAGGATTTGGCTTTGAAAGAGCAGAAAATCAAAGAAGACGGTGAGAAAGAGAAGCTGAAAGCCGATATCGCGGCTTTGAAATCCTCTTTGGATAAGGCGGAGGAAAGCAAAAAGCAAGCGGTGGATCTGGCCGTGGCCAACCTCACCTCGGAAAAAGAGAAAGCCTTCGCTTCGGAAAAAGAAGGTCTGCGGGGTGAAATCGCCGAGCTGGAAAAGAAGTTGGCGCTTGCCGAGAAAGAAAACAAAGCCGCCCTAAGCGAGGTTTCCTCGAAAAAGGATTTGGAAATCCAAGGGTTGAGGAGTCAACTCGAGAGCCTTCCTTTGCAAATCCAAAAAGCGGTCAGCGAGAAAGACGGCGAAATCGCCGAGCTCGAGAAAAAGATCGAAGTGGCTTCGGCGAAGCAGGAGCTCGAGAAAAAAGCGACGGAAGAAAAATATCAGGACCTGCTGCGGGCAAAGGAGCGGGAGGTTGAGTTCTACAAAGACCTCAAGGCGAGGATGTCCACGAAGATGATCGGGGAGACGCTGGAGCAGCACTGCAGCAACGAGTTCAACCGCATCCGCTGCACCGCTTACCCCTACGCCGAGTTCCACAAGGACAACGAGGTTTCCCTCCAATCCGGGTCGAAGGGGGATTTCATCTTCCGCGACTACGAAGATGAAGGGAGGCAAAACGAGATCGTCTCCATCATGTTCGAGATGAAGAACGAATCCGACTCCGCTTCCAGCAAGAAGAGCAACGAGTCCTTCTTCAAAGAACTCGACAAGGACCGGCGGGAGAAGGGCTGCGAATATGCGGTTTTGGTTTCTTTGCTGGAGCCGGATTCGGAGCTTTATAACGCGGGCATCGTCGATGTTTCCTACGCCTATCCGAAGATGTTCGTGGTCCGCCCCCAATGCTTCACCGCGATCATCGGATTGCTCCGCGGGGCCAACCGCAACGCGCTCGGGTATAAGAAGGAATTGGCTTTGGCCCGCAGCCAAAACCTCGATGTGTCCCGCTTCGAGTCATCCCTTGAGGATTTCAAGGACAAGTTTGGGCGAAACTACCGCTTGGCTTCCGATCGCTTCAAAAAGGCGATCGAGGAAATCGACAAAACCATCGACCATCTGCAGAAAACGAAGGATAACCTGCTGAGCAGCGAGAACAACCTCCGCCTCGCAAACGACAAAGCCCAGGAGCTGAGCATCAAAAAGCTCACGCGCGGGAACGAGACGATGGCCCAGAAATTCGCCGCCTTGGACGCGGGAGAAGAGGAATAGTCCCTTGACGAAGGGAAAGGACGCAACTAAAATCGGAGGCGCTTAAGGGAGTAGTCCTCGGGGATCCGAGGCAAAGCCAACAGCACTGCAGCCCCTCGGGGATGCCTGGCCAGCCTTAATGGACGAGACTTGAGCAAAGGCGGTTTTGCCGCTTTTGCCCGAGTCTTTTTTCTTCGGGCGGCCATAGGAGGGACATTATGTGGTGGATTTATCCGGTTTACCTGCTCGATTTGGGGGCAATGGTGTATTTGGCTTTCGCCCTAGGGGATTTGGTGGATCTTCTGGACAGGAAAACCAAGCTTTCGGGGGCGTTTTTGGGCGGGGTGCTTTTGGCCGTGGTGACTTCTTTGCCGGAGCTTTTCACCTCGCTTTCCTCGATTTTCGTGGTCAATGAGCCGGAGTTCGTCGTCGGGGATATCTTCGGCTCGATCGTCTTCAACCTGGTCGTGCTGATGCTGGAGACCCTGCTTTTCTTGAAGCGCCTGCGCGAGTGCAAGATCAAGAAATTCCATTTGTGGAACGCGTTGTTTTGCCTTGCCATGTACGGTTTCTCGGCCTACGCCTTCTTCGCCCCGAAGGAATATCAATTGATGCTGGGCGACATCAACGCGATGAGCGTCGCGATCTTCGCTTTGTATATCCTCTCCCTTTTCCTGCAGCCCAAAGAGAAAGAAGAGGAAGGCGAAAAGGAAGAAACCAAGAACCGTTGGAGCGTCAAGAAGACAGCCTTGTTGTTCTTGCTTTGCTCTTTGGGCCTTGTCGGCACGTCGATCGCTTTGACGTATTTGACCAAGCTCATCCAAATCGAATTGCCCTTCTTAAGCGGCTCGGTGGCCGGGGCGTTGCTGCTGGGGATCGGGACTTCGATCCCGGAGGTCGTCTCCACCGCCCAATTGCTGCGGAAGAAGAACGCCGACGCGGCGATTGGGAACATGGTGGGCTCCTGTACCTTCGACTTTGCGATTTTCGCCTTCTCGGATTTCCTCTCCTGGCGGGCTTGGAACGGGGCCACGTCCGCTTCCGGAGGATACCTCATCAGCGAAAGGGGGCTCTTCATCGAAAGCCTAGACGCCTTCCAGCTGGAAATCGGCGGGGCGATCGTCTGCGCTTTGACCGCCTTATTTTTAGCTTATTGGATCTTCTCGCCTTCCTTCGGCAAAAAGAAAGGCCTTTGCTTCGCGATCACCGGGGCGATCGCCGCCGTGTGCCTTGCCGTTTATTTGGCCGTTTTCGCCTTTTGATGAACGGCCCTACCGGTTCAAGGCGTTTTCGTCCAAAAGGAAATCGAACAAGTGAATCACGAGGTAGCCTTTATCCGTCTTCCAAGGCTTGGCAAAATCCTGAGTGACGATGATTTTCCGAAACGAATCGTCGATGGAATCCAGCGCCTTCAGCTCATTCTTCCGCTTTTCCTCGTCCGCTAAGGCGTAGACGGATTGAATGTAATAACGATCGCTTCCTTTGTTGCAAACGAAATCCACTTCCCGCCTAAGATTCTTTTGCCTTCCGTCGCTTCCTTTTTCTGCGCGCTCGACCACCCCGACATCCACGTTAAATCCGCGAACGACCAATTCGTTGTAAATGATGTTCTCCATAATAGGGGTCTGCTCTTGCTGACGATAATGGAGTTGACTATTCCTCAAGCCAATATCCGAAAAGTAGTATTTATACGGTGAATCAATGTAGCGTTTCCCTTTGATGTCATAGCGTTCCGCCTTGGAAATGATGAAGGCGTCGATCAAATAACCGATCTCTTTAGAGATGGTGATGTCGGAT